>Ga0102593_1001963_pt1 | contig 17380 bp, 9 predicted proteins | sample AraplaCol_mMS_r2_2_FD_76862 | JGI IMG/M metagenome (GOLD analysis project Ga0102593, IMG submission 76862) | Arabidopsis root microbial communities from North Carolina, USA - plate scrape MF_Col_mMS_r2 (SPADES assembly) (version 2) | ecosystem: Host-associated > Plants > Roots > Endosphere...
ATGACCTCCGAACTGTGCCGCCACCCTCCGGTCACCACGACGCGGGTGGCGGGGCCGACGACGTCGTCCATCGCGCGGTGCAGTGCGAGCGCCTCGTCGGCGGCCGTGGCGACCACCGAGCGCCACTGGGTGCCTGGCCCGGTGCCGGCCTCGGCGGCGGCGTCGAGCTCGGCGACGTCCACCCCGAGGCGTTGCAGAGTACGCAGTTGCGCGAGTCCGCCCTCGGTGCCGCCGAGCAAGCTCCAGTGGCCCGGCTCGACGCTCGGGTCGGTCGTGATGCCCGTGAGGGCCAGGCGCGCGACGTCGGGCGGTGCCGGTATCGGAGCGATGGTGCGCACCAACGCCTCCGCGGTGCCCGACGAATCCAGTTCGCACCCTTGGCTCGTCGCGCGGGCACCGAGGGCAGACGCCTGGTGGTCGTGACCCGCCAGGGTCAGGACCGCGCCGCGCAGCAGCGGGCTGACCGCATCGGCACCGACGACGCCGACCGGAACTCCGGCGGCCACCAACGGCGGCATCAGCTCGCGCCGCGCCCCCGACCACTGCAGCGCCGCGTCCCACCAGTCCCCCGCCGCGACGTCGAGCCAGCCGGTGCGGCCGGCGAGGGACAGTTCGATCACCGCGTCCCCGCCGAGTCGGCGCACCACCCAGCCTCCGACGTCGAAACGGGTGGTCGCGTCGCGGGTGGCCGGGGCGTGGCTCGACAGCCAGCGGTGCTTGGTCAGCGAGAACTGGCCGCGCAATGGCTTTCCCGCGACGGCACCGAACTGCTCTGCGCCGATGGTGGCCGCGAGGTCGGCGACCTCCTCGCCGTCGCGGTCGTCATGCCAGGCGATGACGGGGGCCAGCGGCCGTTCCCGCTCGTCGACCAGCACGCCGGACTCCCCCATGCAGGTCACCCCGACGGCGCGTACCGCGACACCGGCGGCCTCGGCGGCCGCACTGAGGGCCTCGGAGGCGCTGCGCCACAACGCTTCCGCGCTCATCTCGGTGCCGTCGGCGGTGGTCTGCCACGTCGTGGCCGCCCGCCCGCTGCCCAGGACGCGGCCGTCGGGGTCGTAGACGACGGCCTTGCTCGACGTGGTGCCGACGTCCAGCCCGGCGTATGCCGTCATCGTTCTCCCACCATTGCCCAATTGGATCTGCATGGATATGGTTGCGTTTGATTGGACAACAGTCAAGCCCCGACGGGAGAACCATGCCGCTGGTCACCACGGCCGAACTGCTCCGCACGGCCGTCACGAACGGCGGTGGCGTGGCGGCGTTCAACGTCGTCACCCTCGAACACGGGGAGGGCATCGTGGCGGGCGCGCAGCATGCCGGCACCCCCGTCATCCTGCAGGTCAGCGAGAACACGGTGGCGTTTCACGGTTCACTGCGGCCGATCAGTGCCGCCTTGGCAGCCCTGGCCGCAGACGCCGGCGTGCCCGTCGGCCTGCACCTCGACCACGTCGAGGCACCGCACCTGTGGGAGCAGGCAGCCGCCTGCGGATACTCCTCGGTGATGGTCGACGGGGGCGCCCTGCCGTACGACCGCAACGTCGCCGTCACCGCCGAGGCGACCACCCGGCTGCACGCCGAGGGCCTGACCGTCGAGGCCGAGCTCGGCTACGTCGGCGGCAAGGACACCCAGGTGAGCAGCGCCCACGCTCCAGGTGTCCGCACCGACCCCGCGCAGGCGGCCGAATTCGTCACCGCCACAGGCGTTGACGCCCTTGCCGTCGCGGTCGGCAGCTCACACGCCATGACCACGCAGACCGCCCAGCTGGATCTCGAGCTCATCGGGGCACTGCGCGAGGCCCTGTCCGTGCCCCTGGTACTGCACGGCTCCTCCGGAGTGCCCGACGACGCGCTGCGCGCCGCGGTGCGGGCCGGCATCGTGAAGGTCAACGTCGGGACGGCGCTGAACGTCGCCTATACCGGCGCGGTGCGGTCCGCGCTGGCCGCCGACGACGCCGTCGACCCCCGCAAGGCCCTGCGGTTGGCGCGCACGGCCGTCGCCGACGCCGTCGCCCATCTACTCGACGTCGTCAGCCACTAGCCGCACACCCCGCCCTCGCGAGCAGGCGTCAGCAGTTGGACTTGTACGCCGCGGCGCCACCCGGCCCGTCGAGATTGTCCTTGGTGATGATGGTGAAACCGGTCTGGACGTTGGGTGTGCTCTTCCCACCGTCGAGCGCCGTCACGGCTTCGTCGACGCCGAATCGTCCGATGGCACCGGGATCTTGGGCGACGAGGGCCTGCACCGTGCCTTCGCGCAACGCCTGAATCTGGTTGGGGCCCGCGTCGAAGCCGACCACCTGCACCTGACCGCTCTTGCCCGCCTGCTTGATGCCCGTGGCCGAGCCTTCGGCGCTGAACAGGTTCACCGCGAAGACTCCGACGAGGTCGGGGTCGCGCTGCAGCTGTGCGCCGATCAGCTGCGCCGCGGTGGCGGGGTCGTTGTGGCTGTATTGCACGCCCACGTAGTTGAACTTCGGGTCGGCCTTGACGGCGTCCTCGAAGCCCTTGGCACGCGCGTCGGTGGTCGAGACGCCGGGCTCGAGACCCATCACCATGACCTTGCCGCCGTCGGGGTGCAGCTGCTTGATGGCGTCGAACGCCGCCGCGCCGCCGCCCTCGTTGTCGCTGGAGATCGCCGACGTGGCAAAGGACGGGTCGGCGGTCGTGGTGTCGACGAGGATGACCTTGATACCCGCCGCGGCGGCCTGCTGCAGCGGCTGCTGCATGGCCTGGACGTCGGTCGGCGCCACCAGGAGCGCATCTGGCTTGCTGGCGACGATGGAGTCGAGGATCGGCTTCTGCAGCGTCGGGTCGAACTTCTGGGGCCCCTGGGTGTTCACCTTCACGCCCAGCTTGGCCGCCTCGTCCTGCGCACCGCACTGCATGGTGATGTAGAACTGGTCGCCCACCACGCCTTGCAGCAGCGCGATGTCGTACTCCTTGCTGGCCTTGGGCGGCGCGGTCACGGTGGTGACCGCGGCCTGAGGGGAGGCCGACGACGAGGCCGCCGACCCGCCGGTCGAGGTACCGCTCGGCTCGGACTGAGGCTTGGACGACGTACACGCGGCCATCGGCAGCGCGACCGTCAGGACACTGGCGACGAACACGAGACGGTTCGGTTTCATGGACTTTCCCTTCGTTGTGAACCTCGCGGGGACCCCCTGCGGTTGAGGGGGTTTCGAGAACGTGCACTGCGCATGGCGGCCGCCCGCCGCGACTGGTCGACGTAGACCGCGGCGATCAGCACCGAACCGACCGCGACGCCCTGCCAGTACGGCTGAACGCCGATGATGACGAATCCCGATTGCAGGACCGCCGGAATGAAGAGACCGACCAGGGTGCCGAAGACCGTGCCCTCACCGCCGAAGATCGACGTGCCGCCGATGACGACCGCGGCGATGACGTTGAGGTTGGTCAGCGACTGGCCCGCGATCGTCGTCGTGCCGTATTGGGCCAGCGACAGCAGGGCGCCGAACCCGGCCAGGGTGCCCGCCAGGGCGTAGACGGCGATCAGGTGCCGGGTCACCTTGATGCCGGTCCGGCGGGCTGCCTCCTGGTTGGAGCCGATGGCATAGGTGTAGCGACCGAACCTCGTCTTGTGCAGCAGCACGGCACCGAGGATCACCACGATCAGCGCCACGAACGGCAAGCCGGGAATGCCGAGCACCTTGATGTAGGCGCTGAAGTCGGTGAGTTCGGTGGGCACCGAGCGGATGTCGATGCCGCCGGTGAGCACCTGCGCCAGACCCAGTGCCACCGAGAGCGTTCCGAGCGTCACGATGAGCGCAGGCACTCTGGCCTTGGCGACCAGTACGCCGTTGACCGCACCCCAGGCCGTACCGCTCAGCACGGCGGCCACCAGACCGGCGGCGGCGACACCGGGGCCGTTGCCGCCCATCGCCGCCATCACCTTCGCCGCCACCACCGAGGAGAACACCAGCACCGACCCGACGGACAGGTCGATGCCCGAGGTGATGATGACGAACGTCATGCCGACGCCGAGCACCGCCCACACCGCCACGTTCTGCGACATCAGCGAGAAGTTGCCTGCCGAGAGGAAGCGGTCTCCGGCGACGATCGAGAACGCGATGCAGATGACGATCAGCACCCCGAGGATCCAGATCGCCTGCAGGCTCAGCAGACGTTTGACGAGCGACTCGTCGCCGTCCTCGGGCGCCGCGACGGCAGTGGCAGGTTGACTCGCGAGCGCACTCATGCCGCCCCCTCCCGTCCGTCGAGGGCACCGGTCATTGCGCCCACCAGCGTCTCCACCGTGGTGTCGCCACCGCGGTAGGTGGCCACCCGGCGGCCGAGGCGCAGCACCTGGATCCGATCGCAGATCTCCAGCACGTGCGGCATCGAATGGCTGATGAACACCACCGCGATGCCCTTGTCGCGCACGCGTTTCACCGATTCGAGCACGTTCTTGGTTTGCACCACGCCCAGGGCGGCGGTCGGTTCGTCGAGGATGACGACCTTGTCCGCCCAGGCAATGGCGCGAGCGATCGCGATGCCTTGGCGCTGCCCGCCGGACATGGACCCGACGGGGGTGTTCAGCGAGCGCACCGTCGCCCCCAGTTCGGCGAACGACGCGGCGGCCTGGCGGCGCATCTCCTTCTCGTCCATGAAGCCCAACCGGCCGAGCAGACCCTTGCGGTCCAATTCCCTTCCGAGGAAGACGTTTTGGACGGGGTTCAGGTGCGGTGCGAGCGCGAGATCCTGGTAGACCACCTCGATCCCCAGGTCGTTGGCTTCTCGCGGGCTGGTCAACCTCACCGGGGACCCGTCGAAGTAGATCTCGCCCTCGTCGAGTTCGAGGCTGCCCGAGAGCGCCTTGATGAGCGTCGACTTGCCTGCGCCGTTGTCGCCGATGAGTCCGACCACCTCGCCGGGGTGGACGTCGAAGTCGGCGCCGTCGAGCGCGCGGACGTGGCCGAAGCTGCGGGAGATGCCGCGCGCCTCCAGCAATGCGGTCACGAGTTGCCTCCCAGGGGGTGTCGAGGTCGTGGGGGCCATGTGGTGCCAGGCCCACAGACGAGCAGTGTCAGGTCGCCGTCGACGCGCCACCGCCCGGCGGCCGCGGGGACGACGAGGGTCTGTCCGGCCGTCAGCTCCAGCGGTTCCCCGAGATCTGCGCTCAACGTTCCGATCCCCGCGAGCACCACCGCGACGGCGAAGCCGGCTGCCACGTCGGCCCCGGCGGTGACGAGTGCCATCCGAAAGAACGGGTCTGCCTCGGCAGGCAGCGCGTCGACCACCTCGGCGGGGGTGGCAGTCGCGTGACGTCGTAACCGGTCGGGGTCGGTCAGTGCGGCCACGTCGACGACGGACAACGCGACGTCGCGGTCCAAGCCGAGGAACACTTCGGCGTCGGTTGCCTGGGTGTTGTTGCGCTCCAGGAGAATTGACTGATCCGTCGGCTCTTGGGCTTCGATCAGGAGGATGCCCGCGCCGATGGCGTGGGGGGTGCCACCGGGGACCAGCACCCCGTCACCCGGGGCCACGGGGAGGCGGTGCATGAGCGACAGCATGGCCTCGGCGTCTTGCGCGGCGACGAGCTCGCGGACACGCTGCGGTGTCACGGGTTCGCGCCACCCCACCCAGACGGCGGCGTCCGGGCCGGCCTCGAGGACGTACCACGCCTCGGTCTTGCCGTAGGCGCACCCGAGGTGACGGGTGGCGTAGTCCCGGGTGGGGTGCACGTGCACGGGTAGGCGTTGGCCGGCGTCGAGCAGCTTGACCAGCACGCCGGTGTCGCCCGGGGTGGCGTCGGTGCGACCCAGCCAGCCCTCGGGGTCGGCGCGCACGGCGTCGAGAAGACGGGTGCCGTCGGCGAGTGCGGCAGGCCCGTGGTCGGCGTCGCCGAAACGGGCGACGGTCGCTCCGATCCACTCCTCGGGCGAGCGTGTGCCCACCGGCGCCAGCCCACGCCAGGCCGCCAACGCGGGCCCACCGGCGTACCAATGCTCGATGACGTTGGGCGGCAACAGTTGTGGTCGCGGACTCACAGTTCGATTACCACCTTGTGCGCCGCGGAGTCCCCGCGCAGCGTCTGCAGCGCACGACCGTAGTCGTCGAGGCCGAAGCGATGGGTGATGAGGCCGTTGGTGCGCACCCGTCCGCCACGCAGCGCGTCGATGGCCGCGCCGAAGGACGTCATCTCCGCGAACGACCCCCTGATGGTGATCTCGCGCCGGAAGACGTCGAAGGGGTGAAAGCGCACCAGGTCGTCTGCGCGGGTGACGCCGTAGATCAGCACCGTGCCACCGCGGCGGGTCAGTGGCACGCAGATGTCGCCCACCACCGGCGACCCGGTCGCCTCGACGACGGCGTCGTACCCGTCGCCGTGTGGGGAAGCGGCCAGCAGCGTGGCGACGTTCGCGTCGGGGTCGTCCCGCGCGATCCGCACCGTCTTGTCGACACCGAGCCCGCGTGCGGTGTCGAGCTTGAACTGGCTGGGTCCGGCGACGGTGACCGACGACGCGCCACCGGCGGCGATGAGTTGTGCCAGTAGCAGTCCCGTCGGACCCGCGCCCAGCACGAGCGCGCTGCCGCCGGGTCGCATCTGCAACGATTCCAGGCCGTGCATGGCGCATGACGTGGGCTCGCAGAACACCGCGGTGTCCTTGTCCAGGCCCTCGGCCGAGAAGACCAGAGTGTGCTCGGCGATCGCGTACTCGGCGAAGAAGCCGGGGAAGTTGCTGCCAAAGCCCAACATCGCCTCGCACTGACCGAGTCGGCCGGCCAGACAATACGGGCACTGCCCGCAGTAGACGTTCGGGTTGACGGTGACCTGTTCGCCCAGCCGGAACCGGGTGACCCCCTCGCCGAGTTGGTCGACGACGCCGACCACCTCGTGCCCGGGGATCAGCGGGAACACCGCGCCGAACTCGCCTTCGTGGATGTGCAGATCGGTACCGCACACCCCGACCTGGTCGACCTTGATGCGCACCTGACCGGGGCCGGCCTCAGGAGTGGGCACCTCGGCCACCGACCACGTCTTGGGGCCTTCGTAGAACACGGCCTTCATCGGTCGGGTCCGCCTCTTCCGTTCGTCGTCGTTGTTACCTGCGTCACTCTCGAACTCGCCTCGACGCGTGACGGTACGCTCTTTCGAGCGCCATGTCACCGGTGTCAGATAAATGACCGCGCGTTTTCTGACATCGATGACATACTGTCCCGACCCGAACCGGGAGGACCGCAGATGGCGACGATGCGCGACGTGGCGACGCGCGCTGGCGTGAGCGCGAAAACCGTTTCCCGCGTGGTCAACAACGACCGCTACGTCTCCACCGAAGTTCGGCAGCGCGTCGAGCAGGCGATCGCAGAACTCAAGTACGTCCCCAACATGCTCGCAGTCACGTTTCGTACGGGTCGGGACGCGGCCATCGGCGTGGCGGTGCCGGGCGTCGCCGATCCCTTCTTCGCCGGCATCATCAGCGCGGTCGAACGCGAGGCGAGCCGGCGCGGCGTCGCCGTCATCGTGACCAGCGTGGGGTGGGAGCCGTCGCACGAGCAGCAGTCGATAGAGGCACTGCTGCACCGCCGGGTGGCCGGCATGATCATCTGCCCCGTCGGTCCCGACATGTCCTTCCTGCGCCCCTGGCAGGCGCGCGCCCCGTTGGTGTTCGTCGACCGGATGCCCGGCAAGCTCACCGCCGACGCCGTGGTTCAGGACGACGTGGGCGGCGGCCGACAGGCGGCTGCCCATCTGGTCGATCACGGGCACCGCGCGATCGCCTTCATCGGCGACGACGTCGTCACGGGAGTCCTACGCCTGCAGGGGTGTCGCGAGGCGCTCGCCGATGCCGGTCTGTCCCTGCCCGACGGCCTCGTCCACCTCGGCGGCGTCGACTCCGAGAGCGTCACCGCGGCGTTGCACGGCATTCTGGCCCAGCCCGACGCGCCGACGGCGGTGTTCTCCTCGAACGCCCGCTGCACGGTGTCGGTGGTGTCGGCGCTGCAGGCCATGGGCCGCACCGACGTCGCGGTCATCGGCTTCGGCGACTTCCCCACCGCCGCGGCCCTGCGCCCGGCCATCACGGTGGTCGACCAGAACGCCGACGAGATGGGGCGTTTCGCCGTGCAGCGGCTCTTCGACCGCCTCGACGACCCCGACCGCAAGATGCGTCGCCGCACGGTGCTGCCCGTCTCCCTGGTGACGCGGACGTCGTGCGCCATGCCTGGCGAGCCGGCCCCGACCGGCCACTAGACCCCCACGCCCCATCGAGTGTGCTGGGAGATCGCGAGAACGCGGAATCTCGCGCACCCACAGCACACTCGATGATGGGGAGCGCGAACGCAAAAGGGCCCCGGCCGAAGCCAGGGCCCTTCCACACGTCGACTAGCGGTAGTCGCTGAATCCGTAATCGTCCAGCGGCACGGCCTGGCCGGCACCCTGACCGAAGTCGGGGCTGTAGTACTGATCCTCGTAGGACGGGATCGTGTACGCCGCGGCGCGGGCTTCCTCGGTGGGCTGCACCTGGATGTCCCGGTAGCGGGCGATACCCGTACCGGCCGGGATCAGCTTGCCGATGATCACGTTCTCCTTCAGACCGTTGAGCCGGTCGCTGCGGCAGTTGATCGCCGCATCGGTCAGCACTCGCGTGGTCTCCTGGAACGACGCCGCCGACAACCAGGAATCGGTTGCGAGCGAGGCCTTCGTGATGCCCATCAGCACCGGACGCCCGGCGGCGGGCTCGAGGCCCTCTGCCACCACGCGACGGTTGGCCGACTCGAACTCCGCCCGCTCGGTCAACGAACCGGGCAGGAATTCCGTTGCGCCCGAATCGATCACCGTGACGCGACGCAGCATCTGCCGGACGATCACCTCGATGTGCTTGTCGTGAATCGACACACCCTGAGCGCGGTAGACCTCCTGGACCTCCTTGACGAGGTGGATCTGCACCTCGCGGGGGCCCTGGACGCGCAGCACCTCGTGCGGGTTGGCCGAGCCCTCCATCAGCTGCTGGCCCACCTCCACGTGGTCACCGTCGGCCAGGAGACGCTCGGAGCCGTCCTCGTGCTTGAACACCTTCAGGCGCTGGCGACGAGTGAGCTTGTCGTAGACGACTTCCTCGCCACCGTCGTCCGGCACGATCGTCATCTTGTAGAACTTCTCGCCCACTTCGATGCTGATCCGGCCGGTGACGTCCGCGATCGGAGCGGTGTTGCGGGGCACGCGGGCCTCGAACAGCTCCTGCACGCGAGGAAGACCACCGGTGATGTCCTCACCGACGCCGCCCTCCTGCTTGAACGTACGCATGGTCAGCTGCGTGCCGGGCTCACCGATGGACTGCGCGGCGACGATGCCGACGGCCTCACCGATGTCGACCAGCTTGCCGGTGGCCATCGAGCGGCCGTAGCACGTGGCGCAGACGCCAGTGCCCGTCATGCAGGTCAGCACCGAACGCACCTTGACCTCGGTGATGCCGGCGGCCAACAGTGCGTCGATCGCCGGGTCGCCCAGATCGTGTCCACGCTCGACGATCACGTTGCCCTTGGCGTCGACCGCATCCACGGCCAGCGTCCGCGCGTACGTCGAGGTTTCGACGTGCGCGTCGCGGGTCAGGGTGCCGTCGGCCTCGACCTCGGCGATCGTGGTCATGATGCCGCGCTCGGTCTGGCAATCGTGCTCGCGCACGATGACGTCCTGCGACACGTCGACCAGACGACGGGTCAGGTAACCCGAGTCCGCCGTACGAAGGGCGGTGTCGGCCAGACCCTTTCGGGCGCTGTGCGTGTTGATGAAGTACTCCAACACGGTCAGGCCCTCACGGAAGGACGACTTGATCGGGCGCGGGATGAACTCACCCTTCGGGTTCGTCACCAGGCCCTTCATGCCGGCCAGGGTTCGCGTCTGGTTGAACGTACCGGTGGCACCGGAGTCGATCAGCTGGATGATCGAGTTGGACGCCGGGTAGTGGTCACGCAGCGCGTTACCGACCTCTTCGGTGGCTTCCTTCCAGATCTTGACCAACGCGTCGGTCCGCTCGACCTTCTCGAGCAAGCCACGCTGGTACTTCCGCTCGATGGCGTCCGCCTGCTGCTCGTAGCCGTCGAGGATCTCGGCCTTGTTCGGCGGCACCAGCACGTCGGCCATGGACACGGTGACACCCGAGCGGGTGGCCCAGTGGAAACCGGCGTCCTTGAGCTTGTCGACGGTCTGCGCCACGACGATCATCGGGTAGCGCTCGGCGAGATCGTTGATGATCGACGCCTGGACCTTCTTGTGCATCTGCTTGTTGACGAACGGATATCCGCGCGGCAGAAGCTCGTTGAAGAGCACTCGACCCAAGGTGGTGTCCGCCAACCAGGCGTCCCCCATCTTCCAGCCGTCGGGGAACAGAGCGGTTTCGACGTCGGCCGGCGGACGCAGGTGCGTCAACCGGACCTTGATCTTGGCCCGCACGCTCAGCGCGCCACGGTCGACGGCCATCTGCGCCTCGGCCGGCGAGCTGTACACGCCGAACTCCGCGGAGTCGTTGGCAGCCGGCTTGTATTCGCCGAGGTCCCCGTCGATCTCGGTGGTCAGGAAGAACAGACCGGTCACCATGTCCAGACGGGGCATGGCCAGCGGACGTCCCGACGCGGGCGAGAGGATGTTGTTCGACGACAGCATCAGGATGCGCGCCTCGGCCTGCGCCTCGGCGGACAGCGGCAGGTGAACTGCCATCTGGTCACCGTCGAAGTCGGCGTTGAACGCCTCACACACCAGCGGGTGCAGCTGAATGGCCTTGCCCTCGACCAACTGTGGCTCGAAGGCCTGGATGCCCAGGCGGTGCAGCGTTGGTGCACGGTTCAGCAGCACGGGGTGCTCGGAGATGACCTCTTCGAGGACGTCCCACACCTGCGGGCGCTGACGTTCCACCATGCGCTTGGCGCTCTTGATGTTCTGCGCGTGGTTCAGGTCGACCAGACGCTTCATCACGAACGGCTTGAACAGCTCGAGTGCCATGAGCTTCGGCAGACCGCACTGGTGCAGCTTGAGCTGAGGCCCGACGACGATGACCGAACGGCCGGAGTAGTCGACGCGCTTGCCGAGCAGGTTCTGACGGAACCGACCCTGCTTGCCCTTCAACAGATCCGACAGCGACTTCAGCGGACGGTTGCCCGGCCCGGTGACGGGGCGGCCACGACGTCCGTTGTCGAACAGTGCGTCGACGGACTCCTGAAGCATGCGCTTCTCGTTGTTGACGATGATCTCGGGCGCGCCGAGGTCGATCAGTCGCTTCAACCGGTTGTTGCGGTTGATCACGCGGCGGTACAGGTCGTTCAGGTCGGAGGTGGCGAACCGGCCACCGTCGAGCTGAACCATCGGGCGCAGCTCCGGCGGGATCACCGGAACGGCGTCGAGCACCATGCCCATGGGCGAGTTGCGGTTCATCTGGAACGCCGCGACGACCTTCAGACGCTTGAGGGCGCGAAGCTTCTTCTGACCCTTGCCGTTCTTGATGGTGTCGCGCAGGCTCTCGGCCTCGGCGTCGATGTCGAAGGTCTCGATGAGCTTCTTGATCGACTCCGCACCCATGGCGCCCTGGAAGTACTCGCCGTACCGGTCGATGAGCTCGCGGTAGAGCACCTCGTCGACGATGAGCTGCTTGGGAGCCAGCTTGGTGAACGTGGTCCAGACCTCGTCGAGCCGGTCCAGCTCGCGCTGGGCCCGGTCGCGGAGCTGACGCATTTCGCGCTCGCCACCGTCACGGACCTTGCGACGGACGTCGGACTTGGCGCCGTCCTTCTCCAGCTCGGCCATGTCGGCTTCGAGCTTCTGCGCGCGCTCCTCGAGGTCCGAGTCACGCTGGGTCTCGACGGCCTTCTTCTCGACGACCATCTCGGCCTCGAGCGTCGACAGGTCGTTGTGGCGCTGCTCGTCGTCCACCGAGGTGATCACGTAGGCCGCGAAGTAGATGATCTTCTCGAGATCCTTCGGGGCCAAGTCGAGCAGGTAGCCCAGTCGGCTGGGCACGCCCTTGAAGTACCAGATGTGGGTGACCGGTGCGGCCAGTTCGATGTGGCCCATCCGCTCACGACGCACCTTGGCGCGAGTCACCTCGACGCCACAGCGCTCACAGACGATGCCCTTGAAGCGCACGCGCTTGTACTTGCCGCAGTAGCACTCCCAGTCGCGAGTCGGTCCGAAGATCTTCTCGCAGAACAGGCCGTCCTTCTCTGGCTTGAGCGTGCGGTAGTTGATGGTCTCCGGCTTCTTGACTTCGCCGTAGGACCAATTGCGGATGTCGTCCGCAGTGGCCAGGCCAATGCGGAGTTCATCGAAGAAGTTGACGTCGAGCACGTAACTCCCTTTCCCCTTGCGGGACTAGATGACTATCAATCACATCGCGGGACGCGGAGTCCCCGAAAAAGCAGTTACGCAAGATCCTCGACCGACGGCGATTCGTTGCGGGACAAGTTGATTCCCAGGTTCGCGGCTGCGCGCTCCAGGTCCTCGTCGTCGCTGTCGCGCATCTCGATGGCGTGACCCTCCGAGGAGAGCACCTCCACGTTGAGGCACAGCGACTGGAGTTCCTTGAGCAACACCTTGAACGACTCCGGAATACCGGGCTCGGGGATGTTCTCGCCCTTGACGATTGCCTCGTAGACCTTCACGCGACCGACCGTGTCGTCGGACTTGATGGTCAGGAGCTCCTGCAGCGTGTACGCCGCGCCGTAGGCCTGCATGGCCCAGCACTCCATCTCACCGAATCGCTGACCACCGAACTGCGCCTTACCACCGAGCGGCTGCTGGGTGATCATCGAGTACGGACCGGTCGAGCGGGCGTGGATCTTGTCGTCCACCAAGTGGTGCAGCTTCAGGATGTACATGTAGCCGACCGTCACCGGGTACGGGAACGGTTCACCACTGCGTCCGTCGAACAACTGCGACTTGCCCTCGGCGTTGACCATGACGTCACCGTCGCGGTTGGGCAGCGTGGCACCGAGCAGACCTTCGAGCTCGTTCTCGCGCGCACCGTCGAAGACGGGCGTGGAGACGATGCTGTCGGCAGGAGCCGAGAGCAGCTCGTCGGGCAGGTTCGCGGCCCACGCGGGCAGCTCGGCGTCTTCGCCGCCGGCCACCTGAATGTTCCAGCCTGCCTTGGCAACCCAGCCCAAGTGCGTCTCGAGGATCTGGCCGATGTTCATCCGTCGCGGCACACCGTGCGTGTTCAGGATGATGTCGACGGGCGTGCCGTCCGGCATGAACGGCATGTCCTCGATCGGCAGGATCTTGCCGATGACGCCCTTGTTTCCATGGCGTCCGGCGAGCTTGTCGCCGTCGGAGATCTTGCGCTTCTGGGCCACGTAGACGCGGACCAGCTCGTTGACGCCGGCGGGCAGCTCGTCGTCCTCTTCGCGAGAGAACATCCGAACGCCGATGACCTTGCCGGACTCGCCGTGCGGAACCTTGAGCGACGTGTCGCGAACCTCGCGGGCCTTCTCACCGAAGATGGCACGCAGCAGGCGCTCTTCCGGGGTCAGCTCGGTCTCGCCCTTGGGCGTGACCTTGCCGACCAGGATGTCGCCGTCGCGGACCTCGGCACCGATGCGGATGATGCCGCGCTCGTCGAGATCGGCCAGCACCTCGTCGGAGACGTTCGGGATGTCCCGGGTGATCTCCTCGGCGCCCAGCTTGGTGTCGCGGGCGTCGATCTCGTGCTCCTCGATGTGGATGGACGTCAGGACGTCCTCCTCGACCAGGCGCTGCGAGAGGATGATGGCGTCCTCGTAGTTGTGGCCTTCCCACGGCATGATCGCCACGAGCAGGTTCTTGCCGAGGGCCATCTCACCGTTCTCGGTGCAGGGTCCGTCGGCGAGGACCTGACCGGCCTCGACGCGCTGACCGCTGTCCACGATCGGGCGCTGGTTGGCGCACGTGCCGTGGTTGGAGCGGGCGAACTTGCGCATCCGGTAGGTGTGCCGGGTGCCGTCGTCTGCCATCACGGTGATGTAGTCGGCGGACACCTCTTCGATGACACCGGCCTTGCTGGCGACGATGACGTCACCGGCGTCGATCGCGGCACGCAGCTCCATGCCGGTACCGACCAGGGGCGCCTCGCTGCGCACCAGCGGAACCGCCTGGCGCTGCATGTTGGCACCCATCAGGGCGCGGTTGGCGTCGTCGTGCTCGAGGAACGGGATCATGGCCGTGGCCACCGACACCATCTGGCGCGGCGAGACGTCCATGTAGTCGACGTCCATCGGCGAGACGTTCTCGACCTCGCCACCCTTACGACGAACGAGGATCTTGTCCTCGGTGAACCGGTTGTTCTCGTCGATCGGCGAGTTGGCCTGCGCTACGACGTAGCGGTCCTCCTCGTCGGCGGTGAGGTGGTTGATCTCGTCGGTGACGACACCGTCGACGACCTTGCGGTACGGGGTCTCGATGAAGCCGAACGGGTTGACCCGCGCGTACACCGACAGCGACCCGATCAGGCCGATGTTCGGGCCTTCCGGGGTCTCGATCGGGCACATGCGGCCGTAGTGGCTGGAGTGCACGTCACGAACTTCCAGGCCGGCACGCTCACGGGACAGACCGCCGGGGCCCAGCGCCGACAGGCGACGCTTGTGGGTCAGACCCGAGAGCGGGTTGTTCTGGTCCATGAACTGCGACAGCTGCGAGGTTCCGAAGAACTCCTTGATCGCCGCCACGACGGGTCGGATGTTGATCAGGGTCTGCGGCGTGATCGCCTCGACGTCCTGAGTCGTCATCCGCTCACGGACGACGCGCTCCATGCGGGACAGGCCGACGCGGATCTGATTCTGGATCAGCTCGCCGACGGTACGCAGACGACGGTTGCCGAAGTGGTCGATGTCGTCGACCTCGACGGGAACCTCGACGCCACCGGGCGCCGTCATGACCGTCTGGCCCTCGTGCAGGCGCACCAGGTACTCGATGGTCGCGACGATGTCCTCTTCGTTCAGCGTCGAGGACGTGATGGGCTGGCCCACGTTCAGGCCGAGCTTCTTGTTGACCTTGTAGCGGCCGACGCGGGCCAGGTCGTAACGCTTCTCCTTGAAGAACAGGTTCTCCAGCAGGGTCTGCGCCGACTCCTTGGTCGGCGGCTCGCCCGGGCGCAGCTTGCGGTAGATGTCCAGCAGCGCCTCGTCGGGACCGGCGGTGCTGTCCTTCTCCAGGGTCGACATCATGATCTCGGAGAAGCCGAAGCGCTCGGTGATCTGCTCGCTGGTCCAGCCGAGTGCCTTCAGCAGCACGGTGACCGGCTGACGGCGCTTGCGGTCGATGCGCACGCCGACGGTGGCGCGCTTGTCGACGTCGAACTCGAGCCAGGCGCCGCGACCCGGGATGACCTTGACGCTGGTCAGGTCGTTCTCGGTGGCCTTGTCCTTCGACTTGTCGAAGTAGACGCCCGGCGAGCGGACGAGCTGCGACACCACGACACGCTCGGTGCCGTTGATGATGAAGGTGCCCTTCTCGGTCATCATGGGGAAGTCGCCCATGAAGACGGTCTGGCTCTTGATCTCGCCGGTGGTGTTGTTGATGAACTCCGCGGTGACGAACAGCGGCGCCGCGTAGGTCTGATCCTTCTCCTTGCAGTCGTCGACGGGTGCCTTGACCTCGTCGAACCGCGGATCGGAGAAGCTCAGCGAGAGCGTGCCCGCGAAATCCTCGATCGGCGACAACTCCGTGAGGACCTCTTCGAGACCACCGACGGGGTTGACCTCGCCGCGCTCGAGAGCCTTCTCACGCCAGCTGTCGGATCCGATCAGCCATTCGAAGGAGTCCGTCTGCACGTCGAGCAGGCCGGGAACCTCGAGCGGTTCGCGAAGCTTTGCGAAGGAAACTCTGTTAGGTGCTCCAGGAACGGAGTTGTTGGGGTTTTCTACTGACTTGCTCTGGCGAGAGACTGCCAAGATGCATCCTTCCAGCACCGGATGCGACGATCGGGTGGCCGGCCGAAGACCGGACCCTTGCCGCGTTATCTGCGTTAGGTTCGGCTGGCATTCTCAAGCCTGAATCTCGGCCCCGAGGCACACCGCTAGGTCACTGAGCAGGGCTCAGACTAGGACGATGACGACCGGGGCGGGTGAGGGTGGGCAGGATGCAGCCAGCGCAACGTCCAACACTAGCGCAGAACGGCGCATTCCTCAACATCGGCATGGTATGGGCTCCGGCGCTGGCTGGCGACTGGAACTTCCTCAACCCTCGAGTACATGCTGACCAACAGACTGGCCCGGTTTCGCCTTTCCGTCAAGAGTTCACACGCGGATTGTGGAGGAAAGTTCGCGGTCAGCCGCAGGCTGTGGAGTTACCGTGATCCATCCCTTGACACCCTTCACCGACGCCCGATCCAGCAACTCCTGGTACAGCTCGCCGGAAACGGTCCTGGTGCGGCTCAGCAGGAAGCCCGTGTAGCCCGTGGGGTCGGTCACGACGGCCCAGCTGTAGTCCGGCGCCAGGTCGACGATCCAGTAGTTGCCCGGCGGCGTCGCCGACGGTGGCCCGAAGAACGTCACGTTCAGCTTGTCGTTCCCGGGGCTCACGGGCAGGGCGGTGCCGAAGATCCGTGACAGCGGCCCGTCGTCGAAGAAGTAGTTGCCGGAGTTCTCGACCCCGATCGACCCGTCGGTGTTGGCGGTGTAGACCGCCGTGGTGTTCACCAGGCCCAACGAGAAGAACTGCTTGACGCTGCCTACCTCGTACCAGGTGCCGAGGTACCGGTCGACGTCGACCACGGGGGCGGGCCCGAGCACGACGCCGGCCGTGGACCCGAGCACGAGGTACTGATCGGGATCGCCGTAGGTGCCGTACGTTCCGTCGGTCGGCCCGAGGCCGGCGTAGATGTCGTTGATCCAGCCGTTGGCGAGGGTGTAGACGGCCTGGGTGTTCCCCGGCGGGGACGGCTTGATGAACAGCTGGCTGAAGAAGTCGATGATCGGCGAGCCACCGATCAACGAGTCGACGTGCGACCCGTTGGCCAGGACCACGCCGACGAACTGACCGGGCTGCTGGGCGGCCACCAGGTCGTTGGTGGTCTGCCCGTTGGCGTTCCACGGCTGCGGGGGCGCCGCGATCTGATAGATCGGAATACCGCGTGCGTCGAGGCTCTTCAGCGCACCGGCGAAGGTGCCGTTGGACGACACGCCGTCATACATGATGACGCCGAGCAGGTCATTGTCCTCGGGCTTGACCGCGTCGGTGTAGAAGCCTCCCGCCGCAGCAGCCAGTCCCCCACCGGCCGAGTGCCCGGTCAAGATGAACTTCCCCGGCAGCGCGCCGTGATAGCCCGCGGCTTCGGCGCTGGCGGTGAGCGCGGTCCGGTTGGGGTCGATGAACAGGTCGGCGACGCCCTGCTGCATCGCCGGACTGCTCAGCGTGCAGCCCGGGCAGGTGAAGAAGCCGAACGACGGGATGTTG
>Ga0102593_1001977_pt1 | contig 17270 bp, 19 predicted proteins | sample AraplaCol_mMS_r2_2_FD_76862 | JGI IMG/M metagenome (GOLD analysis project Ga0102593, IMG submission 76862) | Arabidopsis root microbial communities from North Carolina, USA - plate scrape MF_Col_mMS_r2 (SPADES assembly) (version 2) | ecosystem: Host-associated > Plants > Roots > Endosphere...
AAACGCTTCGCCAAGATCGGCGGCGAAATGATCTCGCTCGCCGCCGTCGAGACGCTGGCCGCCGAGCTCTGGCCGGGCGCCCTCTCGGTCGTCTCGTCGCTGCCCGACGCCAAGAAGGGCGAGCGGCTGGTACTGCTCACCGACGCCCCCACCGCCACCCGCGCCGAATTCCTCGCCTTCGCCAAGTCGAAGGGCGCGATGGACATGATGGTGCCGGCCGAGGTCAATATCGGCAAGGTGCCGGTGCTGGGCTCCGGCAAGGTCGATTTCGTCGCGGCGCGCAAGCTGGCGGAGAGCGTGGCCGAGAAGGGGGAGGCGGCTTAGGCGGACTTAGGTTTGGGGCGTCGCGTCCTGCGGCACCCCCCTCTGCCCTGCCGGACATCTCCCCCACAAGGAGGGAGATCGGCAGGAGGCCAACGCTCGGTCCCACTTTGCCGGTACGTTGATTCCAAATGGCAATTGTTTGGGGAAGCCCTAACGTCTATCCGATCTCCCCCGTTGTGGGGGAGATGTCCGGCAGGACAGAGGAGGGAGCCCCCGCCACGCGCCAACAGAAGCGCACCACGACCGGCTAACTCACCGCCGCCCGCTCCGTCGTCTCCAGCCGCAACCCCAGCACCAGCGGCACGGCGAGCGCGTAGACGGCGACGACCGATAGCCAGATCGCGCCCGGCCATTCCTCTTGGAAGAGGAAATAGAGGCTGGAAAAGCCGAGCGGCGCGACGATCGAGGCGAGGCTGACGGCTGAGGCCAGCACGCCCTGGAACTGGCCCTGGCTATTTTCATCGACCTGCCGGGTCGCCAGCGACTGCAGCGCCGGCACGCCGATGCCGCCAAGCGCAAAGACCGGCATGATCGCGAAGATCATCCAGCCCTGGCCGGCGAAGGCCATGACGGTGAGCGCGAGTGAGACGGCGGCAACACCCACGAGGATCGCGGCGCGTTCGCCGAGCAACCGGACCGCCGGCCCCGGCAGCAAGGCCTGGGCAAATGTCTGGCAGATGCCGAAGGCGCCCAGCGAAAGGCCGATCGACAGCCCGTTCCAGTGAAAGGCCTCGCTGCCCCACAGCGCCCAACAGGTGCCGTAGGCCTCGCCGGTGGCGCTGAAGATGAAGAACAGGGTGACGACCGGCAGCAGGCTTTTGACCTCCAGCACCGACCGCAGCGGTTTCAGCGGATTGAGCGCCGCCAGATCGATCGTCTCGCGGCTGCCCGGCCGCGATTCCGGCAGGATGAAGAAGGCAAGCAGCAGGTTGGCGCCATTGAGCACGGCGGCTGCGATAAACGGCAGCCGCAACCAATGATCGCCGAGCACGCCGCCGAGCACCGGGCCGATGATGAAGCCGAGGCCGAACATGGCGTTGAACAGGCCGAAGCGGCGGGCGCGTTTCTCCTCCGGCGAAATGTCGGTGATATAGGCGGTGGCGACCGAGATATTGGCGCTGGTCAGCCCGGCGATCGCCCGGCCGACGAACAGCAATGCGAGATTGGGCGCAAAGGCGAGGAACAGGTAGTTGACGGCGGCGCCGGCGAGCGAAATCAGCAGCACGGGCCGTCGGCCGAGCCGATCGCTCAGCGCCCCGAGCACCGGCGCGAAGATGAACTGCATCACCGCATAGAGCGCCGTCATCGTGCCGATATACGGTGCGACGTTTTCGGCATGGGTGATATCGCGCAGCAGCGACGGCAGGATCGGGAAAATCAGCCCGATGCCGACGGCATCGAGGACAATGGCGGTAAAGATGACGATAAGGGATCTGGTCATGGGTGCGTTCCGGGTCGACGCAAGCCCGCAGCGCCCACAGAGTGCGCCGATAGCTCACGATGAGGCCTGAGCTATGTCAGGCGATTGGTTTCAGGGAAGTGCTGGCCGAACCATGGCTGATGCGCATGGCTGGCGTGTGCTCGACCGCCTGGACGACCCATTCGTCCACCTGTTTACTCCGCCACTGAGCGGATCAAGGGAGGCAGTCGCTTTTCGCGACGGGCAAGACATACGCCGGATGGTTGAGTAGGGCAAGCCTGTTTTTGTGTGGTCAATTCTCCGCCGACCGCCCGAGATTTGCCCCTCACGCCGGTCGGTGTCGGCAGACGGATGAGGCCAACCCCAACCTGCCTCATTCCTGTGACGAGCACAGGAATGAGGTTCGGATGACGCGGCTCGGCCCCCCGCCAAACGCGCCAACATGAACGCCGCACCCCCAATGACGCGTTTCGCCTGTCGTTCGGCGCATATGAGGTTGTCTCACCGGGGCAGTCGCTTCACCATGAGGCAACTTCAGCTCCTGGAACAGACAGGCAGGCCATGACCGATATCGCGCAGATGCAGGAACAGCGATTGAGCGCCCTTCGACAGACTGCGTCGGGTGCGCCGAAGCTGCCGTCCAACCCGTTCTTCGGCGTCGGGCCGATCACCGATGCGACGACCGATGAAGTGGATAGCCGCCTGCGGCGCATCGCCTTCGACGCCTGGATCGAGAAGACCTATCGCAAGTTCGACGATCGGGGCAACGATATCGGCGGCTTCACCACGGCCGAGATCTCCCGCAGCATGCATCGCGGCTATCCGGCCGACAAGATCCTCACCGACATGATGCGGGCGATCCATCGCTATTTCGGCTTTCCCAAGACCAACCGCATGGCGGTGGGGCTCGGCGGCGGCCATAGCGGGTTCACCGTCTGCATCCAGCACCTGATGAATGCCAATGACGCCGGCCAGCGCGTCTATGTCGATACGCCGCGGCCGGAGAGCGATCCGTCCAAGGCCGCCGGCTTCTTCCGCCAGTCCTGGGCGACCCAGCTGATCGAGATGCAGCGCTTCGCCGAAAAGGGTTGCGAAAGCCGCATCCATTTCGCCGCCTCCGAGGGCGTGATCCCGACGGCGGCCGAACTGTCCTCCCTCGGCGTTTCGATCTTCGTCGGCGTCGGCCACGAAACAACCGGGGCCAACGCCTACACCAGCGGCGAAATCCACGAGCTTTTGAACTGGCTCGACGGCGATCCGGCCAACCGCCATGCGGTGTTCGACGCCACCTCGATGCTCGGCGCCATGCCGTGGGAGCCCGAGCTGGTCAGCGCCGTCATGGCGAAGTGCTGCCTGTTCATGCCGTTCCAGAAGGCGATCGGCGGGGTATCAGGCTATTTCGTCGCCTCCTTCACGCCGCATGCGCTGGCGCTGATCGAGAAGAACCAGCAGGATCCGGCCTGGGCGATCCCGCGCCAGCTGAAGATCGCCCCGCCGATCGATCCGCGCCAGCCGTTTTCGGCCAAGCGCTCCGTCGATGCCGGGCCGTTCTTCGATCCGGCCGAAGACCGCATGCTCGGCGGCGTCATCAACACCTACAGCGCGTTGGCTTTTGCCGAGACCACTTTCGGCCTGCTGCAGTCGGAGGCCCGGGTCGGCTCCGTCGTCGAGCTCAACCGCCGCTCCGCCGGCAACCGCGCGGTGATCGACGAATGGGTCAAGTCGCATCCGCTGCTGTCGCTTGCAGTCACCGATGCCGAGCGCCGCGGCGCGGCGGTGACGCTGCTGAAGGTCGAGGACGACGGCATCACCGATGCCGGCATCCATGCCCGGATCATCGCCCGTTCCAAGCAGCTGCTCGGTTATGAGGGCATCACCCATCCGAACGGCGAATACGAGCCCGGCCTCGACGCGGCCCGTTACGTCAACGCCTTCCCCGGCACCCCCGGCGATTACCGCGCCTGGGTCGGCGGCATCCGCGAGCCCGACGATGTCGTGGCGCTGCTGGAAAACCTGCAATATGCCTATCTCAGAGCCAAGATCGTCGTGCTCGAAGAGGAACTGGCAAAGAGCGGCGTGACCTTCGAGGCGCCCGTCAAGGCCGACGGCGCCATGCGCAAGGACGATCCGAACCGCGCCTATACGGTGCTGATCGCCGATCTCGTCGGCCTGCGCTTCGGCGCCGACGGCGAGCCCGACTATAGCGAGGTGAAGGCCTATATCGAGGAGAAGGGCGGCAGCTTCCATCTCGGCCCGCTCAGCGATCGTTCGGCGCTCGAAAAGGGCCGCATCCATTTCTTCTATCAGCCGAACCTCAGCACCGAGGCGGAGATCCTGCCGCAGACCGACAAGGGCCAGTATGACGCGCTGATCGCGGCGGCGACCTTCATCCCGAAGGCCTCCGTCTTTTCGCTCGGCGGCGTGCGCATCGGTGCCGGCACCGGCAATATGGGCTCGGCTTCCTGGGGCGGCGGCAACGGCGAGGGCGGCAATGCGCCCCTGATGAACACGCCCGGCATCAACAGCCGAGCGACCGCCCAGATGGCACTCAAGGCGATCCTGAAGGTCGTGCCCGACCTGCCGGTCGACCGGCTTCACCGGATGGTCGCCGGCGGCGATTTCGATACCGGCCGCCAGCTCAAGGATTTCCCGACGGCAAAGCTCGAGGGCCGCAAGCTTGCCGTTCTCGGCTACGGCAATATCGGCCGCGAAGTCGCCAAGCTCGCCAAGGCCTTCGGCATGAAGGTGGCGATCTATGCCCGCGAACATCACAAGCGCTGGATCGAGGCAGAAGGCTTCGACTATGCCGCAAGCCCTGTGGAAGCGGCAAGCGGCGCCGACGTGCTCTCCGTCCATATCGGCCTTGGCCGCCTGGATGCATCGACCGGCGTCTATTCCAATGCCGGCACCGTCGATGCCAAGGTGCTCGGCGCCATGAAGGACGGCGCGGTGCTCGTCAATTACGACCGCGGCGAAGTCGTCGATCCCTATGCGCTCGATGCGGCACTTTCTTCAGGCAAGATCGCCCATGCGGCGATCGACGCCGATCTCTTCAGGGATGCGGCGACCGGCACGCTCAGCGGCCCGATGCTGCCTTACCTGCCGCTCGAAGAGCGCCACAAGGGCAAGCTCGAACTGCTGCCGCATGCCGCCGCCGACACCGACCACCCCTCGCGGGTGACCGGCGCCAGGCAGGCGGTCGACCAGATCTTCGACGTCATCCGCTTCAAATCCGTCGTCAATCTGAAGGGCGACCTGGCTGAGGGTTACGTCTCCGGCGGCAGCCGCACACCGGCCGGCATCGGCCGGGTGACGAAGCAGGTCGTCGCCGAAGCCGGCGGCAAGGCGAAGCTGCTCGAAGAACTGCGCCAGGCCTCGGAAAAGATCGCCGCCATAACAGGCGCGCTGTCGGCCGTTTCCGATCCGGATCATCGCCAGCGGATCGTCGAGCGTTACACGAGCCTGCTGGTCGAAAATGCCGACCGGCAGCGGGCGCTGCTCGACCAGCTTGGCCTGTATGGGCCGGCGGAGGGGTGAGCTGCAGCGGCGCGGTTCGGGCCAAGCCCAAGACCCCGCCCCAACCCCTCCTCACAAGGGGGAGGGGCTAACGTGCGGCACCGCTTCACGTAATCTCCATCGTACCGATCCGTGGGGCGACAACAGCCAGCAAGAACTTGTCTTCTGGCCACCGCCCAACACCACAGCTTAGTTCCTTCCCCTTGTGGGAGGGGTCTTGCGGCGGGCGCATGGAGGATCCGGAGCGGCAGCCAAAAAACAAAACAGGCGGCACATCGGCCGCCTGTTTTCGTGTCTTCGGGTTGCCCGTTACTTCTGTTCCGGAGCCAGGAACTCGGCGCAATAGGACGGACCGTTGACGCCGGGAATATCGGCGACGGTGCGGATGTCGCGGATCGTATAATCCGAGCTGGTGGTAATTTCGGCCTGGCAGCGCAGATAGGCGGTGCGGGCGGACGCGATCTGCTTGCCGCGCTTGCCGTCGGCGCCTTCGGCATATTTTGCCGGAATGCGCACGGTCTTGTAGCCGCCGCGCCAGGTATAGACGGTGGTGGCGCCTTCCTCGCGGTCGCTGAGCGGCGGCCCGTAGGCGGCAAAGAAGATGCCGGCCGATTTGCCGACCCAGCGGGCCTCGATCGGATTGCCGGCGGAAGGAATGGTGGTGCATCCGGCAAGCCCAATTGCAAGCCCGGCCGCGGTGATGGTGCGGAGTTTCATCGTGTTGTCCCTGGTCTCTAGCGCAGTGGCTGCGAATCCGCTCTCTACGCGCGGTTTCGCCTGTCCCGTCGAGCCCTTTAGCGCGGAACCCGGCAAAAGAAAATTGCCCCCGTCGCACTTCCCGACGATTTGCTCCGGGTGTGTCTTTTTGCTGCAGCAGCGCACCGCCGCGCCCTGTCATCAACCCGTCAAAAATTCCACCGGATTTTTGGAATTTGGTGCTTGTGCAACCAGATAGGCTGTTCTATAGAAGCGCCGCTGGTCACGGAGTGTAGCGCAGTCTGGTAGCGCACCACGTTCGGGACGTGGGGGTCGAGTGTTCGAATCACTCCACTCCGACCAGCCTAAGGCCTTCTTTTCATTGAAGGATTTTCATCTTCCCGAAAACTCTCTGATTTAAGTCTCCCGAAAAGTCTCCCGATTGGGACGTGCGCTTAGTGAAGCGAGCAGCTTCTAAGTTCAAAACTGAGCATTCAATTCCCGGTCGGACTCGCGCCGAACCGAGAATGTGAGGCCGCGGCCTCGAGGCCGTTCCTCGGTTTTGAACCCAAGGGCGGATAGCTTCCTTATGGCGACGTTGGTTCCACTACTGTGATCGTGCCTCAGGCCGCAGCAAGATTCACGGCCGCCAACCTGCTGACGACCGTGATCAGATTTCGCTACCGCTTCATGAATGGCGTGGATGCTCAAGTGCCTCCGCCATGTCTTCCTCGAATGGCGGATAGGGCTCCTCCACTGGGTACCGCTTCGGCTTGTAGTCCCAAGTGCCAAGGTTCCACAGGTTGTCGATGTGACGAAGGTACGCGATGGCTCGATCCTCAGAGTCCTGGACTATATACGCAGGCTCAGTCTGATGGGGGGCGCCGTGGAAAAGGCTCTTGTCGAACCTTCCGAAATTCACATTCCAAGAGTCTCCGTTGATTTCGCTCGCAATGCGCTCGATGTCCTTTTGCCATTTCAGGAAAACTGGCTCCGGGGGGTAAAATCTGAATCGCGCCGCGTAGACGACGGCTAAGCTGCCCTTGCGTTCGCCGATGAACTGGATCGGGGAGAAAAGCCCGGCCATATAGATGCGCTCGGCGACATCGATGATGCGCTCGTCGTGATCCTCATCCCAGATGACAGCGAAGCTTCATTAAACCTAGCGCTCGGAGAAGCGGCCCAAGCACATCATGCAGCACAGATCCCAGCGCGCTCAGCCAGAGCAGCGGATTGAAATATTTCAACATGTCGTCGACCTCCTTGGTTCTGAAGTCGAGCCTGCTGCTGTCGGCCGAAACCGACAAACGCCAATAGACGCGAATTCTTCGCGGGATTATAAGTGCAGAAGTTGCGGCTGCTCGGGGATCCCGCGAATGTTTTATGCGCTGTCTGGTGCCTACGTCGTTATCGCGATTGCGTTTCTAGTCATTGCAGGATCCTACACGGCGCGCATCGTTCACCCAACGAGAGGTCTCTATAACCAAGACCTCTGGCAGATCCGTTGGGAGCGTTTGATGATGGGTGCTCTTCCGTATCTGGCGGCCTTCTTCCTTATGATCGCGGCGCCGATCATCATCATAAAAGATGGATTGATCGAACTGATCTTCGCATCGAAATTCTCCAACGGAGATGACTATCTCCTCGTCGGAGGCGTCTGGATCCTATGGGCCGCAGCATGGCTGGTTGTCGCGCTGTGCATCATCGCCCTTGCTGGAACCGCCTACTATCGCTGGAGAGTCGCCGCCCGGCATGCGCGGCAGCATGAAGACCTGCAGCGCAACCGCGACATCGCGCAGATAGCCTACCCTCAACATAAGTGGGGTCGCTGGGGGAGAGTTAAGCGCTCGAAGAATGTCTGACTGTCGCCACAGCCAACTTAAGCGGCCGATATGTCGCCAAGGGCAACTTAAGTCGGGAATTAGGGGTGCCAGCCGCAGGAATCTTGCCCCATTCGATTGTGCTCTAGGATCTGTCGAGCCGTTCCCGTTGATATCGACTGGACGTCTTCGGCGGTCGGACGGATTGGGCGATTAAAGGTGACAGAGCCATTCGCATCGATATCGGCATTGCGGAAATCGGCCTCGGTGCGAACCACGGCCTTGGGCTCCAGCTCACGCAGATCGAGCCATGCTGCGATGTGATCGTCGGCGATCTTCCGCGCTCCGGGGAACGAGTCATACATGCGCAAATGCCAACCCCCCGCCTGGAACTTCACCAGACAGATGTTGACGCGGCCGAGCCAGCCAACCCAAACGTCTACGAGGTCGCCGTCATACTGGTCTTGCTCCCACCTGATTACACCCATCGCGCACCTCCCTCGCATTCGATGTGATTATCACGTGCGCCCCCGATGCCACACGCAAACGCCGGCGACTTTTCCTGATCAAGGCGACGTTGCCATCTGGCCGGATATCCCGGCTGCCGAGACCGCCAGATCTCCTCGACGACATACGGTGCCAGCCAAGCGAGGAGTAGGTTCCCCGGTCGCGCAGCTTCCCGGAGGTCATGTGGATCTCGTAACGAGCCCGATAACCATAGGATGGATGACATATTGACCTCTCGTCATAGACGCGTTCCAGGTCGATGATGTGCGCGAGATGCTTGGTGCCAATATATGCGTCGAAATCGCCTTCCCATCGAACCGCTGCGGCGCTTCCATGATGTATCTACTAATGATTGCCATGCTGCCCTCCCGTCGACTGCAGCATGTTGAGCGGACGCTTGGCACGACGCAAACGCCGGCGAAAGTGGAAAGGACTACAAAGCCCTATTGTACTATTGCGTCCTCTAGCTTGCTCTGTTACTACGGTGTCAACTTAACGGTGGATGATTCCGGTGCGGCCAATTTCAGTCCAGATTTCCGCTGAACTCTTCCTTGAGTTCGCCAGGCAAGTAGGGGGCGATCCCAGCGAGGAGATCGAGCACCTTATCCGTCGGCATCTGGTGAAACTGGATGAAGACGTCGTGGTTGCGGACGTGAGGAAGGAAAAGGAGCTTTTTCAGAAGGTCACCAGCAAGGAGACCGACGACGGCAACCCCAGCGGTGGTCTGGAATGGTCGCCGCTCTGGCTCCCCAACGGTACCGAACTCCGCATGAGGTATCGCCAGAGGACTTTTCTAGGGAAGGTTCGTTTCGACGCAATCCACTTCCGCGACGCACAATATCATTCGGTCAGCCAATGGGTGCGGCAAGTCGCTCGCGGGACGGCGAGAAACGCGTGGCACGACGTCTGGGTCAAGTTCAAGGATAGCGACGAGTTCGTGTACGCAGATCGCTTGCGTCAAGTTCCGCGCACCGAAATACCAACTGCCAACGAAACTTACGCACAACGCGTGGCTCGGCTCGGTGCGCTTGCGCTGATCGATGTCGAAGATACCGATGGAAACAAAGAATAAAGGGGCCTCCACCGGAAGCCCCTGAATAGATGGGAAAGACGACCTCACGACCTGGCAAATCAGATGTCGTCGATCCTTGTGTTGCACTCGCACGGAAAGGAGAGTTCATGGACTGGCAATCTTGCATCAGAAGAGCATGACGGCCGCCACGGCCTAAACGATCGGGCACAAAACGGCTGTCGCATGGCGTCAAAACCCTGCGGCAGTCTGGGCGAGTATATTTGCGTTGCGGTGGGCTGTCTACATCGACGATCCAGGGGGAGTAGCATGGGCTCGATGAGCGAACTTATGATCCAGCAATGGGAAGCCGAACCCGACGACGTCGAGGTCAGCTTTTTGTGCCCTCACTGCGGACATCCCGCTGCCGCCTGGCTGAAGGTTCCCGGTGATGACGACGATTACGTCGACGAGGTTTCGTGCCTAAATCCTGAGACGGATCACGAATACACGGTACGGCTCAGGAGAAAGAATGGGATCCGCTCGGCGAGCATCGAAGGTCATCCGGGTATCCCGGTGTCCGTTAGGGACCTCGACACCACCCACGACGAAGAGGATGACTGGGACGAGCCACTCCCGGAGCCGGGAGCTTACGGCATCTTCCGAGACGCGATGAGAGAGTGGAATGGCAATGTCAGCGCGCTGAGCGAGATCGACGGTGGAAGCAGCCGGAACCGCATGCTGTTCGGCACGCTCTACTCGATCGTCGAGGCCTACTTCGCAGACTCAATCATTGGTGCCGCGCTCGAGAACGTGAAAATCCAGAAGCAGCTCATCAAGCTTGAAGAGCTTGGACTACACGACAAGCAGATCACCCTAGACACCGTGCTCGAGAAGCCGACCATCGTTCGCGACATGATCCGGGCAACGCTTCAGGGGCTTTCGTTTCATAAGCTGATTATGGTGAGCCGCATATCCGAGACCGCGTTCGGGAAGCCGATCTTGCCACAGGACAAGGATGATCGCTCATTGGCAATAAAGTCGGTAGACAAGCGCCATGACTGTGTCCATCGCAATGGCGTGGACAAGCAAGGCAATAAGCACACTGATATCACGCAAGACTATCTGAGGAAGATCGGTAGCATCTTCGAAAAAATGGCGGAGTCACTGGAAGGCGCCATGAGCGATGCGAGGGTGAAAGAGTTTGTAGAGTCGCTAGGTTCGCCGGGCCAGCTCTGATTGTCATCAGTGAAATCACCGGCTACGGTTAGGACATACGGGTCGAATTCGTCGATCGACGACGGCCGCAAGGACATCGGGGACAAAGGAAGGTGACGATGTGATCCGTCACAACAAGAAGTCCGGGCGCACCCGCCGTGCCTTTTACTCGTTGAAGAAACGTGTCCTGAGCGCGGAGCGAATGAAGCAGGTGAACGCGCACACGCTCAAGCACACCTGCGCGAGCTGGCTGGTCGGCCTTGGGATCGACTACGAGACTGTCGGCATCTACATCTCCACGACGCCCGAAGTTGTGAAGAAGCACTAAGCGCACTTCGCCCCAGACTTTCACCAAGAGGTGATTGACGCTTGGAAGCGCCGCCCGCATGCGGAAAAGAAAATGAAGGGACGCGAGCAGCAGCAGAAAAGGGCTGCGTGACCGAAGTCTAGGCCAGACGGTCAATGACTTTGACTCGTGGATCTTATCCTCACTCCTGAAAGGGGCTCAACCTCATTGCTGTCGCCGCGCGAAAAACGATGGAACTAGGAATGGGGTGCGTTTGACGTAATTCGTATATTCTTGACCGAAAGCCCTTGTTAATAACCGCTCTTCATTCATGGCGGACAAAATCAAAGCTACGGCTAGGATGGGCCACATTAGAATTCCCGCTATGGTAGGCCAATGCAGAAGCCATCCGAAGGTGAAAAGTAAGAGAAGACTAATCTGGGGATGGCGCACAAACTTGTATGGTCCCGTGAAAACAATTCCGGGTGCTCGGGAGTGAAGCCAGCCCCACGTCCAAAGCAACAATGCGAGGCTAACGATATTGATGGCGGCACCTATGGTGACTGGGATATGTCCGAAACGCTCTAAATAAACGTCGCCGATCGACCAGTTTGTTGTCCGTGAAGTGACCAAGTAGAGGGCGATTGGAACACCGAACATCTCCGTTATCACCGAGGTGATAAAGGCAACGACCATGCCGTCTCCAACCCACCTCTGAGGTGTTTCCGAACGAAATAGAAACCCGAATGTGAAGGTTACAATGAAAATCAGGTTCAGCCCTAGCAGAGCGTTCGCACCAAAATGGTCTATGATCGCCAAATAGAGTTCGGGTGGCCATGAATGCCAAGGATTCAGTTCGTGCACATAGAACAAGATAAACAGCAATGTGCCGATCCAAGCTGCGAATTGGCGGAGCTTAATCATTTGGCGAGAGGTATGTCAGGAAACATCTCGTCTGAATTCACCCGCGAGACCGCAAAGAAACGACGAAACTGTCCATTTAAATCGAATTCAGCTCCTCGGCGGTTTCCATAATCAAGTACGTAAAGTCGTTCGCGATAAACGCCGACACCCGCAGGATGATAGAACTCACCCGGTTCGGCGCCCAGGTGTCCCCACGTCCATGCTTCACCAGTAGTGAGGTTGATCTTGCTGATCCTATTCGCTTGGTCATCTGATACGAATATGTTCCCGTATCCGTCGAATGAGAGATCCGAAGGGATTAGAAAACCTCCTTGCATAAAGCCGTACTGCGAGAAGTCCTTTGAGTATTTTCCGGTGGATATGTTGAATATACTGAGGGATGGTGGCCAATTACTGAGCATCGCGATGGCGTCCTGATGTACATCATAAGCAATGCCGGTTATGTGGCGTTCCTTTATCTGCTCTGCAGTCACAATTTCCAGGCCGTCCGATCCGTCGCGGCCAATCTGTACGATACGGTGATTGTCAGTATCTGCGACAAGCAGCTTGCCATCCTTGGCTATTGCTAAAGCTGAAGGTCTGTTAAGGATCGTTCCTCCGATGGAGGAGATGGAAGTAACATCACCTGTTGCGAGATCGATCCGTTGAATTCTGTTGTTTCCGGTATCCGCGATCCACAGAACGCCGCTCGCGTCAATGACCGCATCCAAAGGAAGCCTTAACTGCTCTTCCTTTCGGGTGGGGTAGTACTGTCTTATCGTGTCGGCCTCAGGCAGGCTGAAGAAAAGAATGCGGCCATCGCTCTCATGGGTGCCAACAAGCACATTAGACCACCAGGCGTCGCCGCCAAGTGGTGGCGCGGACAGATTCCAAGTGAAAGCTATCGTTGTGGCGCATAGATAGGCAAGTGACGATGTCGCAAACAGATGCCACGCGCGCATACTATATCCTCACTTCATATGGGTATCGGACCCAATCTGGCCCTCGCCGAAATAGAATAGAAACTCGCCTTGATTGTTGAAAACCTGACCACGATGGTTCCCGTAGTCCAGGATCCAGACGCGATCTTCCTCGTCGACCGCGATGCCTTGAGGATGATAGAACTCTCCGGCCTCAGTCCCGAGCCGACCCCATTGTTTGATTATTCTCCCATCTAAGCTGAACTTGGTCACCCGGTTAAGAGCATCGTCAGTGACATAAGCGGAGTTGTCCAAGCCGACAGCGACGTGGCATAGCACTGCTGGACGGCCAGCGACTTCCCAACTCTCAGAGAGAGATCTCGCGTCTGAGCCATCAACAGCAAACGACTGAACCCGCGCTTTGTACAGCTCCACCGTCAGGACATGTGTCTGTTCAGCGTCAAGAGTGATGCCAATTGGGAAATTCAGTTGTCCGACAGCATCTCCTGGCGATCCGAGTTGTCGAACGAAATTGCCATCTCGATTAACGACTTGAATGCGCCCGTTTCCCGAATCCAGAATATACGCCGTACCGTCGCCGTCTATGACGATTTCGCCCGGTTGATTGAACTGAAGGGGGCCCGATCCCTCCGTGCCGACTGTCCTGAGGAGCTTCCCGTCTTGGTCGAACCACTGGACGCGGTTGTTTAGGGTGTCGCTCACCCAGATCCGGCCTTGGGGATCCATGTGCGCGCCCTGCGGCATCTTAAATTCGCCGTCCCCGCTTCCGTAACTGCCAATGACGATCTGTTCAGAAGGGTTCTTCAAGTTCATACCGACGACCCTATGCAATTCTTCTTCGCTCATAATCATCCAGTCACTGGGCGATGTTTGGGTACCAGAGGGGCCAGCTATAGTGAGCGCAAACGAAAGGCTTGAGCCGGATGGGGGAGTAGGGGCCTTCTTCGCCCTCAAAATTTGAGCGCTAGTGCGATAATGGAAATAGGGATACTTCCACCACCACGCGCTATCGTTGGCATTTTTGTACTGTTTTTTTATCGTTTCAGTGTTGAAGACTTGGCAGCGTTCCTCGAATTTCTCACACACCAGGACCAACCCTGCTGTCGCGGACGCTGCCGTAAGCATTGGGTAGTGTAGGCGGCCATTCCCCTCATGGTGAACGGAGGGGTGGCGGCCAAATTGGTACAAGTAGCGCCCCCGGGAGTCGACAACTTGGACGCGATGATTGACAGCGTCAGCGACAAAAATCTCACTTCCAATGGAAGAAATCCCGGCAGGGCCAGCGAAGTCGCCTTCGTAGCTACCGAACGAGAACCATTGCGCCAGCGGCTGTCCATCCAATCGAAACTTTTTAAGATGGTGATTGTACATATCAGAGACGATAATAGTCCCATCAACCACCGCTATTCCGTTCGGACTGGTAAAGGCGCGAGGCCCGTCACCTCCGGTTCCGACTGTCAATGAGATGCGGCCCGTTTTTATATCGAAGACCTGGAAGCGATTGTTCCCCGGATCCGTGGCGTAGATCTTTTCATCGTTTATTACGAGTTGTCCCGGGTTGAATAGCTGGTTCGTATGTCCAAATTGCCCGGGTTGTGTACCATATCCTCCAAGATGGAAGCCGTCGGGCGACCCATCCTTGAGCCTGATGATCTCAGATGTGCCAAGGTTCATCACATAAAGTCGGTTGTCCGCGTCGAAGGCGAGAGATGCGGGGCAATCGAGTTCTGGAACCTGTATGAGCCGAGCTCGGCGAAAATATTGGGTATCGATGTCTATATGGAATTCATAGATCCGATTTTGAGCACAATCTGAAATCCATGCGTTGCCAGCAGCATCGAACACCGCTCCGCGAGGAGATATCAATTTTTCGGGAAAAGATCCCTCAGGGGCTGTTTGATGGCTGATGGTGAGGATTGGTTTGACAATGTTCGGGTATTTGGTCTCGTCTGGCATTTCTCCAGACAACGCATCCAATGTTGGAGAATTGGCGAGGATCAACATAGTTAGATATATGCCGAGCCGCATGTTTCTCCCCGTCGATCTGGATCAATTAAGTAATCTGCTTCACTTCACTCAACATCACGATATTGCCTTCGGCATCCGCGAATTGAGCAAGAATGATGCCTTCCTCGCCCCGATCTTCGGGTTGTGATGTGATTTCGGCGCCAGTGCTTTCAATAGCTAAACAAGCTGCACTAATACTATCTACGGTGAATGATAGGCCGGTCGGATGCCGTTCACCAGTGCCGCCCCCATGGAGCGCGACTATCGCGGATCCATACCGCAGTTCACTCCACCAAGGCGATTGCTCGATCACCTCAAGGCCAAAGATATCGCGATAAAACGTTACCGCGCGATCCATGTCCTGTGCGGACAAGAGATACTTGATACCGATCACTCTGAAGTTTTCTCGAGGCTTCATGAACAGCTTCCCCAAGCTAATAAGGCAGTGTACCACACGGCCATTAATAAATTCAAGGTTGTTATTGAGGAGATCACTAAACCGGACTAGGGTTGGTTCGCTTTTTTATGGAATCGTGTCCCGCGCTTGGAGTGTGGAACGTAGATCGATTTCATCGCGACCCGCGACTATAACTTGATGCATGAGAGCGCGCACCTGCGGAGAGATGGGAACGGTAACTCGTCAAGACCCAATGGATGTGTATCATCGCGAGCTCGCCTGTTAGGTCTCCCGATGTCTCCTGAATGGATCGAAACAAATCGGGACTAACGGGGATGAGTACGGATTAAACCCCCCGAAATGTGGGCCTCTTGGAGTGACTGCCCTCCTTCGGGACGTGGGGGTCGAGTGTTCGAATCACTCCACTCCGACCAGCTAGAAACCCCGCTTCGGCGGGGTTTTTCGTTTCCGCTAAGATCTTGGCTTAGGGAAACGCGGTCGGCAGGCTGTCGTCCAGAATATAGAAGTGTTCGCCGATCTTGCTGACACTGATGAACTCGTCCGCACCGGGATAGAGAGTGACGCATTCCTTCTTTTTCTCCAGACAGAACGTCTGAAGGCGCTGTTGCCAGGCTGCGGATTGCGCGCCTTTGGGCAAGGCGATTTCATCGCTCTCATCATAGACGAGCGTCGAGTATGTCTTACGCCTGAACGTATCGTCCCATACGAATGTCCGGAAGCGCTGCTCCGCGCCCGGGAGATCGGCTCGTTTGATCTCTGCCAGATATGCCTGCTTGGTCAGTGCAAATCGAACGCTGTCGGGCGTTATGCCGGCGACGGCGAGAAGATGAAGGCAGACGAGCAGCAGCAGGGGCGTTATCAGCAGAGACAGGACACGTCGCCAGCGCCGCAGTACCAGGTTGAAGCAGAGGGAGCCTGCCATGGCGATCAGCGTTGCGAGGAAGACGAAAAGATCGACCGTCCACCAGTCCCATTGGGGAGCAAGCCAATAAAGCCAATCCTGCCCCAGAAACGGCAACAGCCAGAGGGCATATGTCCACGTAAGCTGGTCGCCACGTTTTTCTGGCTCTGGCACGTCTGGCTACCGGCAAGTTGATTCGCTCAGCGACAATAACATGTGAGATAATCGCCTCAACCGGAACGAGTCCGAACGCCGCTCGTTGAGTCGCGTGTTCTGCGTGAGGGGCTGCATCATGAGCAAGCGACGAAGCTTCAAACCGGTGAAGATCACCATCAATGGCAAGACCAGGACGGTCTATAATGTCGTTCAGGCCGGCAATACCTTGCTGAACGATTGGCCCGAGCAGACGCCGGCGGCCAAGGTTGCCGAGCGGCTTGTGCTTGATGTGTTCAACGATGCCGCCGAGCCCGAGCAGGTGCGCCGTGCCTTCATTACCGCCGCCAAGGCGAGCGACATCAAATATAGTTCCTGATCGGTGAGGCTGGGGTAAGCTCCGGTTCACTTCCATGACATCAGCTCCTGATTGGCGCGGTCCTGGTACTTGAACTGTGTCTCCATCCATGCGGCCGAAATGATCGCGGCGAGGAAGCCGAAGGTGAGGCAGGTGATGGCCTGCTTGCGCCAGGAAATGAAGGTGACCGGCGCCGGGGTGAGGGGCCTTTCCGCGCATTCACCGAGCGGGCAGGCGCAGCCGGAAAAGGCCTTGACGATGCAATCGGCAGACATCTCCGTTCCCCCTCAGGCGTAAAGCTGATCGCGATCGGTCATGCCCATGATCTCGCGGGCATAGCGGTAATGCTCCTCGACGGAGGCCGCGGCACCCCGCAGCCAGGAGGGGCCGCGGATAAAATGTTCGGGGCGGCGCAGGAAGGCAAAGCCGAGGGCGCCCATGCGCTGGGCCTCGATCGCCATATAGGCGCTGCAGTCTCCCATCCCCAGCGCGCCATTCCAGCGGGCGTCGCGCCTGCTTTCCACGGTCTCGATATTGCGGATGTGCTGCATCGCCCTGTCCTCTCACGCGCCTCTAACTGGCTCATGAGATTAAGGTATATATAATACCCCAAATCGTCAACCGCATCAGGTATAAAAAATACCCTCCTGATTGACGAGGTACGAATCATAGGCGTATGTCTGTCGCCAGTGATTGGGCGACCGGGTGCAACTCCCGAGCTGACGAAGCCCAGCGGCGCGGGAAGCGAAAGTCCTTAACTGCGCTGTCAGAAAATCAGGACGAGGGCGAAGCG
>Ga0102593_1001978_pt1 | contig 17270 bp, 18 predicted proteins | sample AraplaCol_mMS_r2_2_FD_76862 | JGI IMG/M metagenome (GOLD analysis project Ga0102593, IMG submission 76862) | Arabidopsis root microbial communities from North Carolina, USA - plate scrape MF_Col_mMS_r2 (SPADES assembly) (version 2) | ecosystem: Host-associated > Plants > Roots > Endosphere...
TCATCGGGTCCTTCTCGGGTGTCTGAAGTTCGACACGTAGCGTGACCCGAAAAAAAAGCCGCGGCATGCGGCTTGTGGCTGAAAGCGGCCCGGGTTTTCCCCATGATGAGCCAAGCCGCCTCGCAGTTGTTGTTAGCTTGTTCGCGCTTCTTCTTACTTCAGCAGGCCTTCGGCCTTCATTGCGTCCTGAACCGCGGGGCGGGCTCCGACGCGCGCATGCCAGGCCTGGAGATGGGGGAAGTCCGAAATGTCCACGCCGGTTGGCTTGGCCCAATTGGTCACGGTGAACAGGTAGCCGTCGGCCACGCTGAAGTGCTCGCCCATCAGGTACTGCTTGTCAGCCAGCTGGCCGTTGAGCCATTGGTAGCGCGACTTGAGCTTGTCCTTGAAGATGGTCTTGGCTTCTTCGGGCATGGCGGGGTTGAACAGGGGACTGTAGCCCTTGTGCATCTCGGTGCCGATGAAGGTCAGCCACTCCTGCAGGCGGTAGCGCTGCAGGGTGCCTGCCGCGGGCGCCAGGTTCTTGGTGGGTGCGAGATCGGCGATGTACTGCACGATGGCCGGGCCTTCGCGCAGGCGGGTGCCGTCGTCGAGCTCGAGCATCGGCACATACCCGAGCGGGTTGATGCCGTAATAGTCGGTGCCGTCCTGCAGCTTGTGGCTCTTGGTGCTGGCCATCACCGGTTCGAAGGCAATGCCTGCTTCATGCAGTGCGATGTGGGGCGAAAGCGAGCAGGCACCGGGCGAGTAATACAGCTTCATGCGGGAAATCTCCAAGGTTGAATATGGATAGCGGAAATCGATCCGTGGACCGAGGGGATGCTAGCGGGTTTGCGTCCTGCGCGTTTTTGTCCTACGGCCGCTCGCGCGCGCCGACTATCGGGGCCGCGCCGGCGCGTTTCTAAGCTGCCCGCACGGTGGGCGAGGGCCCGCCGAAAGGAGTTTCCAGATGTTGAAGTACGCCATTGTGTTTGCGGTGATTTCATTGATCGCCGGGCTGTTGGGCTTCGGCGGCATCGCCGCGGGTGCGGCGGGTATCGCCAAGCTGCTGTTCGGCTTGTTCCTGGTGCTGGCCGTGCTGTTCGTGGTGCTGGCGGCATTGGGCGTGGGTGCGGTGAAAAAGGCGATCGATTGATGCCGCGCCCACTACCTCACTGGCTGCGGGCGCGTCCGCTCGGCTTGCTGCTTCAGAGCCCGGCGCACCGCGTCGTGCGGGTGCTGCTCGTCACGCAATCGCACTGGCAGCTTCCCGAGCACCGCTCGCATCGCCGGCGGGTTTGAGACGCGCATGCACATCTCGCACATCGAGGCAGACCTGCGCTACGAAGTCCAGACGCCCGCGCACATGCTGCTCAACATCGAGGCCGCGCAAGCTGGCGCGCAGGCCGTTATCAGCGAGATGCTGACCATCGAACCGCCGACCGAAGTGCGGTTCTACTGCGACGGTTCCAGCGGCAACCGCTTTGCGCGCTTCGATGCGCAGCCGGGGCCGCTGCGGATCACTTACAAGGCGAGCGTGCAGCGCAGGCAGGTCGACGTACCGCTCGACCTCGCCGAGGTGCCGGTCAACCAGGTGCCCGATGAAATCCTTCACTACATGATGCCGTCGCGCTATTGCGAGTCGGACCTGATGTCGCGGTGCGCGCAGCAGCTTTTCGGCGACCTGCCGCCCGGCATCGGCCGGGTGCAGGCGATCGTCGACTGGATTCACGAGAGCATTGCCTACGAATCCGGCAGCAGCGATTCGACGACCACGGCGCGCGAGGTGTTCGTGGCACGCGTGGGCGTATGCCGCGACTTTGCCCACCTGGGTATCACCTTTTGCCGCGCGCTCAATATTCCGGCCCGGCTGGTGGTGGGCTACGTCTGGTTCGACGAGCCGCCGCAGGATTTTCACGCCGTGTTCGAAGCCTGGCTCGGCGGGCAATGGGTGCTGTTCGATCCGACTCGCATGGCCCCGGTCGACCGGCTGGTGCGCGTGGGCACCGGGCGCGACGCCAAGGACGTGGCCTTTTGCACCATCTTTGGCGCCGTGACGATGACGGGCAAGGACATCGGGGTGCGCGAAGTGCAGGACGAAAGCGTGGCTCCCGCCGCGGCGCCGCAGCCCACCGGCGCGATCATGGGCATCGAAAAGCCGGTGCCGGTCGTGGAGCTGGCCGCCGCTGCGGAGTGAAAGCCTTGTCAGTACTGATTAGTTTGCTATTAATAACGTAGCGAACTATCCAGCTTCGCTGAGATGGCTCGGGGCTGGTGGTCTTTGACCCCGCTTGCCCTTATTCCCGGCGCAAAAGGGTACCCCCGATTAAAATTGGTGCCCCTTTGCGCAGCGCACGCGTCAGTGCGCCCCTCTCTCATGCTGTATCCCGAAGAATTTGATGTCATCGTCGTCGGCGGTGGCCATGCCGGCACCGAGGCCGCGCTGGCGGCTGCCCGGATGGGCGCCAAGACGCTGCTGCTGTCCCACAACATCGAGACGCTGGGGCAGATGAGCTGCAACCCGTCGATTGGCGGCATCGGTAAGGGTCACCTTGTGAAAGAGGTCGATGCGCTGGGCGGCGCCATGGCCATCGCCACCGATGAGGCGGGCATCCAGTTTCGCATTCTCAATTCGAGCAAGGGCCCGGCTGTGCGCGCGACCCGTGCGCAGGCCGACCGCGTGCTGTACAAGGCCGCGATTCGCCGCCGGCTGGAAAACCAGCCGAACCTCAGTCTCTTCCAGCAAGCGGTCGACGACTTGATGGTGGAGGGAGATCGGGTGGTGGGCGCCGTCACGCAGGTGGGCATTGCCTTCCGCGCGCGCACCGTGGTGCTCACGGCTGGGACTTTTCTCGACGGCCGCATCCACGTGGGCCTCGACAACTACCAGGCCGGGCGCGCAGGCGACCCCCCGGCCATCAGCCTGTCGGCACGGCTCAAGGAATTGAAGCTGCCGCAGGGCCGCCTTAAGACCGGTACGCCGCCGCGCCTCGATGGCCGGACCATCGATTTTTCGAAGTGCACCGAGCAGCCGGGCGACGGCATGCCGGGCGGGGCAGGGCCGATGCCAGTGTTCAGCTTCATGGGCCGGGCCGACATGCATCCGCAGCAGATGGCCTGCTGGATCACCCACACCAATGCGCGCACTCACGACATCATTCGCTCCGGCTTCGACCGCAGCCCGATGTTCACCGGCAAGATCGACGGCGTCGGTCCGCGCTACTGCCCAAGCGTCGAGGACAAGATCAACCGCTTTGCCGACAAGGAAAGCCACCAGATCTTTCTCGAGCCCGAAGGCCTGACGACCAACGAGTACTACCCGAACGGGATTTCGACCAGCCTGCCGTTCGACATCCAGTACCAACTGGTGCGCTCGATGCCCGGACTGGAGAACGCCCACATCCTGCGGCCGGGCTATGCCATCGAGTACGACTACTTCGATCCGCGCGAACTCAAGAGCAGCTTCGAGACCCGGTCGGTCAAGGGGCTGTTCTTTGCCGGGCAGATCAACGGCACCACCGGCTACGAAGAGGCGGCGGCGCAGGGCTTGTTTGCCGGCATCAACGCCGCGCTGCAATGCCGAGGCGAAGAGGCCTGGCTGCCGCGCCGAGACGAAGCCTATCTGGGCGTGCTCGTCGACGATCTGATCACCAAGGGCGTGACCGAGCCCTACCGCATGTTCACCAGCCGCGCCGAGTTTCGGCTGCAGCTGCGCGAGGACAACGCCGACATGCGCCTGACCGAGGTCGGGCGAAAGCTCGGCTTGGTGGACGACGCCCGATGGGACGCTTTCAGCCGCAAGCGGGATGTTGTTTCACGTGAAACAGAACGACTCAAATCCATTTGGGTGAACCCGCGCAATCTGCCGGCGGCTGAGTCAGAACGCGTGCTCGGCAAGGCGATCGAGCATGAATACAACCTGGCCGATCTATTGCGTCGGCCGGATGTGAACTACCAAACGCTGATGTCGCTCGACGGCGGAAAGTACAGCGCAACCACTGCGCTCAACGAAACCGAGATCGAGCAGATCGAGATTTCGGCCAAGTATTCGGGCTATATCGAGCGCCAGCACGATGAAGTGGAGCGCGCGGCGCACTTCGAAAATCTGCGAATGCCGACCGACTTCGATTACAGCCAGGTCAAAGCACTGAGTTTCGAGGTCCGGCAGAAGCTCGACAAGCATCGGCCTGAGACGCTCGGGCTTGCTTCACGTATCTCAGGCGTGACGCCTGCCGCCATTTCCTTGCTGATGATTCATTTGCGCAAGGGCGGTCACAAGGCGTTCGACCGCGACGCTGCCGCCCAAGCACCGGCCGAACCGCAGTCCGCCGAATGAACGCGCCCATCGATACGCTGCGCCAAGGCGCAGCAGCCCTGGGCCTTGTCTTGTCCGATGTCCAAGCGGAGCAGCTGCTGTCCTATGGCTCGCTGATGCTCAAGTGGAACAAGGTCTACAACCTCACGGCGTTGCGCGATCCGGCCAGCGTTCTCACACACCACCTGCTCGACAGCCTGGCGGCCGTGCCGCCGCTGCAGCGCGAGTGGGCGGGGGAGGGCAAGCTGCTGGACGTCGGTTCGGGCGGCGGCCTGCCGGGCGTGGTGATCGCCATCATGCGGCCGGACCTCCAGGTCAGCTGCCTTGATGCCGTCGCCAAGAAAGCGGCCTTCGTGCAGCAAGTGGCGGCCGAACTCGAGCTGCCCAATCTCCGAGGCCTCCATGCGCGCGTCGAATCGCTCGCCGGCAGCTATGAAATCATCAGCTCCCGCGCCTTTGCCTCGCTGCCAGATTTCTTCAATGGCTCGGCACATTTGCTGGCCCCCGGCGGCGTCTGGTTGGCCATGAAAGGCAAGCTGCCGGCCGATGAACTGGCCGTGTTACCTGCCGGTATCGCGGTGTTTCACGTGGAACAATTGACGGTTCCTGGGCTGGATGCGGAACGCTGCATCGTCTGGGCTCGCAAAGAGGCCGCCTGATTGGGCAAAAAAGAGGCGCCGCCTTGGCGAAAGCCACCGGAGGAGGGTGATCGCAGAGGCTGCCTCGCTTAGACTCGACGCCTCCCCCTGGCTCTCTTTTCCGAGGCAAATCCATGTTCGGCATTGCTGACTACGGCGCATTCGTCGCCGCCATCGTCCTCTTTCTACTGATTCCCGGTCCCGGCAACCTGGCGTTGATCACCTCGACGAGCAAAGGCGGGATCCGTGGCGGATTGGCGGCAACGCTGGGCGTGATCGTCGGCGATCAATTTCTAATGTGGGCTGCGGTGGCTGGCGTGGCTGCAGTCCTGACTGGCTATCCAGCAGCGTTCAAGGCCGTGCAATGGCTAGGCGCGGCCTACCTCGCGTGGTTAGGCGCCAAGATGCTGCTGGCCAAGCCTGGTGCGGCCCCGATCCTCAACATTCGACCCAGCCATTTCCTGCGCCAAGCCATGGCGATCACCTTGCTGAACCCCAAGGCGATCGTGTTCTACATGGCTTTCTTCCCGCTCTTCGTCGACCCGGCGCGGCACCAGGGTGTGGTCACCTTCGGCGCCATGGCTGTGACAATTGCGGTGCTGACCTTCCTGTACGGCCTCACCTCGACGCTGCTCACGCACTTTCTGGCGGAGCGCATTCGCGCCAACCCGCGCATTTCGGGCGCGCTCGAGAAGCTCGCGGGCGTTTTCCTGATTGCTTTCGGCGTCAAGCTCGCCATTTCCCGCTGACTCCCGTATGGCCAAGATTTTCTGTATTGCCAATCAAAAGGGCGGTGTCGGCAAGACCACCACCACGGTCAATCTGGCCGCCGGCCTCGCCAAGGTCGGGCAGCGGGTGCTGATGATCGACCTCGATCCCCAGGGCAACGCGACCATGGGTTCGGGCATCGACAAGCGCCAGTTGGAGCTCACGGTGTACGACGTGCTGCTCGAGTCGGCTTCCGTGGCCGAGGCACGGGTCAAGGCCGACAAGCTGGTGGAGGGCGGCTGCGGCTATGACGTGCTCGGCGCCAACCGGGAGCTGGCCGGTGCCGAAGTCGAAATGGTGGCGCTCGACCGCCGCGAAAAGCGCCTGCGCACCGCGCTGGCTGCGGTGGGCGCCGAGTACGACTTCGTGCTGATCGACTGCCCGCCAAGCCTGAGCCTGCTCACGCTCAACGGCCTGTGCGCCGCGCACGGCGTGATCGTGCCCATGCAATGCGAGTACTTCGCGCTCGAGGGGCTCACGGACCTGGTCAACACCATCAAGCAGGTGCACGCCAACCTCAACAAGAACCTGCAGATCATCGGCCTGCTGCGCGTGATGTTCGATCCGCGCATCACGCTGCAGCAGCAGGTGAGCGAGCAGCTCAAGGCCCACTTCGGGGACAAGGTGTTCGACACGGTCATTCCGCGCAACGTGCGGCTGGCCGAGGCGCCGAGCTACGGCCTGCCGGGTGTGGTGTTCGACCCGTCGGCCCGCGGCAGCCAGGCTTTCGTCGCCTTTGCCAAGGAGCTGGTCGAGAAGCTGCCGCCCGCCAGCGCCTTTGCATCGAATGCAGTGGCGCCGCCGATTGCGCCGGTCGCAGCCGGCGCGCCCAACCTGGCCATTCCCGAAGACGTGCTGGCCCCGGCGGCCGCACCCGATTCCACCAGCGAAAAAAGCCTCTGACGCGGTCCACCATGGACCTGCGCCAACAAGTTTCCAGCAGATGACGACGACGACTCCCCGCATCCTCTTGCTGCCGGGCTGGCAGAACAGCGGCCCCGGCCATTGGCAAACGCGGTGGGAATCCGCGTACGCCGACCACCGCGTCGAGCAGCATGAGTGGGTGCGCCCGCTGCGTGGCGACTGGTCCGCACGGCTCGAGGAAGAAGTGCTTGCCGCGCCCGGCCCCGTCGCCTTCGCCGCGCACAGCCTGGGCTGCATCCTCGTCGCCGCCTGGGCCGCGCATTCGCGCAACACGCACAAGGTGCGCGGTGCCCTGCTGGTCGCGCCCGGAGATCTGGAGCGCGACGACCTGCGCCAGCTCATTCCGGGCTGGGCGCCCATCGTGCGGCAGCCGTTGCCATTCCCGGCGGTGCTGGTCGCCGCCAACGACGATCCCTATTGCGACGCCGCGCGCTCGCGCCAACTGTCGGCCGACTGGGGCGCGCGCTTCGTCGATGCAGGGCGGGGCGGTCACCTGAATGCCGAATCCGGCCTGGGCGACTGGGCCGAGGGCCGGAAACTATTGAACGAAATCTCGAAAGACAAGCACTGATGGCGACCAAGAAACCCAAGGGCCTGGGGCGCGGCCTCGAAGCGCTACTCGGCCCGACGGCCGGGCATTCCGCCGATACGGTGGGAACGGAAGAGGGCTCCGCCGCGCAGAACCCGACCACGCTGATGCTCGACCAGATGGTGGCCGGCGTCTACCAGCCGCGCACCCGCATGGACGAAGGCGCGCTGTACGAGCTCGCCGAGAGCATCAAGGCGCAGGGCATCATGCAGCCGATCCTCGTGCGCCGGCTCGATGGCGAATCCGCCGAGGCCAAGAACGCCGAGTTCGAAATCATCGCCGGCGAGCGCCGTTTCCGCGCTGCCCGCCTCGCCGGCCTCGATCGCGTGCCAGTGCTGGTGCGTGACGTGCCCAATGAGGCCGCGGCAGCCATGTCGCTGATCGAGAACATCCAGCGCGAGGACCTGAATCCGCTCGAAGAAGCGCAGGGTTTGCAACGCCTAGTCTCGGAGTTTGGGCTCACTCACGAATTGGCGGCGCAGGCGGTGGGCCGTTCGCGCAGCGCCGCCAGCAACCTGCTGCGGCTTTTGAATTTGGCCGAGCCGGCGCAGCAGATGCTGATGGCCGGCGACATCGACATGGGCCATGCCCGCGCGCTGCTGTCGCTCGATCGCGGCACGCAGATCACCGCCGCCAACCAGATCGCCGCCAAGAAGTTGTCCGTGCGCGAAGCGGAGGCGCTGGTGAAGCGGCTCGCGGCCGAGTTCACGCTCACGCCCTCGCGCCGCAGCAACGACGGGGAAAAGTCGCGCGACCTGCAGCGCGTGGAAGAAGAGCTGGCCGACCTGCTCACCGCCGAGGTCGAGGTCCGTATCAAGAAGCGCAGCAAGCGCGGCGGCAAGGTCGAGGAGAGCGGGGAGCTCGCCATCCACTTCGGCTCCATCGAAGCACTCAACGGATTGATCGAACGCATCCGCCGAACGGCCTAGGCGCGGGTGCCTCCCTCGATTCTTGCAATCTTTTACGGGTATCCTCGGCGGGCGTTTCAACCCAAATATCGAGGAGAGGGAGCCATCATGAGGTTCATTACAAGATTTCCGTTCGCAGCCGTGGCTGCGGGTGCGCTGCTGCTGACCGGCTGCGCCACCACCGACATGCAAATGGGCAGCCAGTCGGCCAAGACCATGGCCACGGGCAGCGCGGCAGGCTCGGCCACTGCCGGCGAAAGCGGCCAGTTGGAGCGCTGCGAGTCGCCGCTGGGTACCGTCTCGCTGATCGAGAACGTGAACGCCGGCTGGTACACCATCCTCACCGGCGAATACCGCCTGCCGCCCACGGCCAACCTGTTGCGCCTCCTGGTGCAGCAATCGAACTGCTTCGTGGTGGTGGAACGCGGTGCGGCCGGCATGAACGCCATGACGCGCGAGCGGGCGTTGCAGCAGTCGGGCGAAATGCGCGGCGGCAGCAACTTCGGCCGCGGCCAGATGGTGGCCTCCGACTACGGCCTCTCGCCCGAGATCGTGTTCAGCAACAGCGATGCCGGCGGCATCGGCGGTGCGCTGGGCGGCCTGGTGAGCGGTGGCCGTGGCCGCGCCCTGGCAGCCGTCGGCGGCAGCATGCAGACCAAGGAAGCCAGCGCGCTGCTCACGCTCATCGACAACCGTTCGGGCGTGCAGGTCGCAGCATCGGAAGGCAGCGCCTCCAAGACCGATTTCGGCGCCTTCGGCTCGGTGTTCGGCGCCCGCGCAGGCGGCGGTCTGGGTGGCTACACCAACACGGCGCAAGGCAAGGTCATTGCCGCGGCGTTCATGGATGCCTTCAACCAGATGGTTCGCTCGCTGCGAAACTACAAGGCGCAGACCGTGCGCGGCCAGGGCCTTGGCGGCGGCGGCCGGCTGGGCGTGGACGGCGGCGCGGCCCCGTCGCAAACTTACGTGCCGCCGGAACAGGCACCCGCTCGCCGCCGCAAGTAAGCAAGACGCGCGGCCAGCCGCGAAAAAGCCCGGGGCTCTCGCGAGCCGCCGGGCTTTTTCATGGGAGCCTGGAACGGGCCAGATCAGAGGGCGAAGATCTTTCCGGGGTTCATGATGTTCTTGGGGTCGAGTGCGCGCTTGATCGTGCGCATCATGTCGATCGCGCCCACCCCAGCTTCGGTCACCAGGAAGTCCATCTTGTGCAGCCCCACGCCGTGCTCGCCGGTGCAGGTGCCCTCGAGCGCCAGCGCGCGGCTCACGAGGGCATGGTTCAGTTCCTCGGCCTTCACGCGCTCCTCGGGAATGTTCGGGTCGAGCAGATAGCCGAAGTGGAAATTGCCGTCGCCCACGTGGCCGACCAGGAAGTAGGGAATGCCGCTCGCATCGGCCTCGGCCACGGAGTCGAGCAGGCAGTCGGCCAGGCGGGAAATCGGCACGCAGGTGTCGGTCGAGATCACCCGGCAGCCCGGGCGTGACTGCACGGCCGCGAAGTAGGCGTTGTGCCGCGCGGTCCACAGGCGCGTGCGTTCTTCCGGCGTGCTGGCCCATTCGAAGGCGTTGCCGCCGTGGCCGCTGGCAAGCTCCTGCACGGTCTCGGCCTGTTCCTTTACGCCGGCCGGCGACCCGTGGAATTCCATCAACAGCAGCGGCTCTTCGCGCAGGCCCAGCTTGGCGTAGGCGTTCACCATGCGCACCGTGTTCACGTCGATCAGTTCGACGCGCGCGATCGGCACGCCGAGCTGGATGGTCTCGATGGTAGTACGCACCGCGGCCTCGATGCTCGGGAACGAGCAGATGGCCGCCGACACTGCCTCGGGCAGCGGATAGATGCGCAGCGTGACCTCGGTGACCACGCCCAGCGTGCCTTCGCTGCCGACCATGAGGCGCGTGAGGTCGTAGCCCGCGGACGACTTCTTGGCGCGCGTGCCGGTGCGAATGACGTCGCCAGAAGCCGTGACCACCTCAAGCGCCAGCACGTTCTCGCGCATGGTGCCGTAGCGCACCGCGTTCGTGCCGCTCGCGCGCGTGGCGGTCATGCCGCCGATGGAGGCGTCCGCGCCCGGGTCGATGGGAAAGAACAGACCCGTGCTCTTGATGTCGTCGTTGAGTTGCTTGCGCGTGACGCCGGGTTGCACCGTGACCGTGAGGTCGTCGGCATTGACCGAGAGCACCTTGTTCATGCGCGACACGTCGATGCTGATGCCGCCCTGCACCGCGAGCAGATGGCCTTCGAGCGACGAGCCCACGCCGAAGGGGATGACCGGCACGCTGTGCTCGCTCGCGAGCTTTACGGCATCGGCCACGTCCTGTGTGCTCTCGGCAAAGATCACGGCCGAAGGGGGTGGGGCATCGAACGAGGACTCGTCGCGCCCATGCTGCGTGCGCACGGCCATGGCCGTGGAGCAGTTGGCGCCGAAGCGCGCTTTCAACCCCTCGATCAGGCTGTCGGGCACGTCGCGCAGATGAAGCTCCGGCATCAGGTGCGAGGTTTGGGTCGGGGCATTCATCGGGCGTCTCCTGGAGAGGGGTGAGGTGCGGCTCTGTCCGGCCATTTTACGGAGCGAGCACCATAATGCGCTTCGGCAGAACCATGAACCCTACGACCCTCAGTGCACTCGCGGCCTTTCCGTCGCAACTCGCCGCCCACTACGCGGCCATTCCCGATGCGTTCCGGCATTGGGCGCCGACCTCGTGGGAGGGTGTCCCGAGCGAGGCCTTCACCGCCATCGAACAACTCTGCCATGTGCGGGACATCGAGATCGAGGGCTATCACGTCCGCTTTCGCCGCACGCTGGAAGAGCGCCATCCGACGCTGGCTTCGATCGACAGCGAGCCGCTCGCCATTGCACGCGCCTACGGCATGGCCGATGCGGCCAAGGTGCTGGCCGAGTTCAGGATCGCGCGTGCGCAAACCATGGAAATCATTTCGAAGCTGAGCGATGCGCAACTGGCGCGCACCGCCGTGTTCGAAGGCTACGGACCGCTCACGATGCGCAGCCTCATCCACTACCTGTGCAGCCACGACCAGCAGCATCTGGCGGGCCTGCAATGGCTGGCCGGCAAGATCGACGCGGCGACCATCCTGCGATAGAAACCAGTTACGACAGGAGCGCCCATGGGCAACCGACTTTCCCAGATCGCCACCCGTACCGGCGACGACGGCACCACCGGCCTCGGCGACAACACCCGGGTGCCCAAGGACCACTTGCGCGTGCACGCCATGGGCGACGTGGACGAGCTCAACTCCCAGATCGGCGTGCTGCTCTGCGAGCCCATGCCGGAGCCCGTGCGCGAGCTGCTCGTCGACGTGCAGCACCAGCTCTTCAACCTTGGCGGCGAGCTTTCGATGCCGGGTTTCACGCTGCTGAAGGCCGACGCGCTGCTGCAGCTGGACAACGCATTGGCCGAGCACAACGCCGCCTTGCCGCGCCTGGCTGAATTCATCCTGCCGGCCGGCACGCGCGCGGCCTCGCTTGCCCACGTGTGCCGCACGGTGGCGCGGCGGGCCGAGCGCGCCGTGGTGGCTCTCGGCGCCACGGCGGAACTCAACGATGCTTTGCGTCAATATCTCAACCGGCTCAGCGATGTGCTCTTCGTGCTTGCGCGCGTGCTCAACCGGATGAACGGCGGCGACGACGTCTACTGGAAGAGCGAACGCATGGCGCGCGCTGCCGCGGAAGCAGCGGATACCGACCAGCCTGACGACAAGGAAGGAAGCCCCTCATGACCAAGAAAATGCCTGCTCATTCATTCGCACTGGCTGCTGTGAGCGCCGCGCTCATGCTGCTGTCCGCCACCGCCGTTCACGCCCAGAGCGCCGACAACCCGCCCAAGGTGCAGCCCGCGCACACGCTCCCGCCGCCGCCAAGAGACAGCAAGGTCGTCAACAGTGTGCAGCGCGGCACCAACGCCGCCGGCCGGAGCATCGACCGCGCCGAAGACGCCACGCGGCGCGGTGTGAACAACGTGTCGGAAAAAGCCAGCCGGCCTGTTCGACGCGTGGGCGAGTCGTTTGGCCGCAAGCTTGCGCCGGGCTCCAGCGGGCGTGCCGCGCCACCGCCAGTGGGGCCGCAGGGCAGCGCGCCCTGACCTAACTTCGTCAAGGTCAGACCAGGGCGCGCTCCCGCCGACGGGGTACCTTTCTCCGCGAATGTCCCCCGCCCTTCGGGCTCCTCCTTTATTTCGCTGCGCAAGGCACCCCGCCAGCGGGATCGTTGTTCAGAGCAGTGGTTGATCGAGCGGAACAACCGCAGCGCCCGGCGTGCACAGGGCGCCGGGTGCTCCCCGCAGCGAAATAAAGGAGGAGCCGAAGGCGGGGGACATTCGCGGAGGGGAGTACCCGGTGGCCTTTGCACGCGCCCTGAACGAACGACACCCAAAGACAACAAGCGAGCCGCAGCACAAGTCGCGGCCAAACACTGAGATGAGCCTCGCCACCATGCACGCAAACCACACCGCTCGCGCACTGCGAGTAAACCAAAAGGCGGTCAACCTCGACGCGCTGCAACTCGAAGCCGCACCACAGCCACAACCCACGGCGCCCCCTGGCCATGCCGTGGTGCAGGTCGCCGCCGCCGCAGTGAACCCAAGCGACGTGAAAGCCACATTGGGCCTCATGCCACAGGCCGTGTGGCCCCGCACCCCCGGGCGCGACTTTGCGGGCACCGTGGTGAGCGGTCCCACCGAATGGATTGGGCGCGAGGTCTACGGATCGGGCGGCGACATCGGCATCACGCGCGACGGCTCGCATGCACGCTACCTCGTGCTGCCCGAAGCAGCGCTGCGCGCCAAGCCACAGGGCATCTCGATGGACGAGGCCGGCGCGGTGGGCGTGCCCTTCGTCACTGCCTACGAAGGCTTTCGGCGCAGCGGCATGCCGCAGGCTGGGCAAACGGTGCTGGTGCTCGGCGCCAATGGCAAGGTCGGCCAGGCCGCCGTGCAGCTGGCTTAGCAGGCCGGTGCGCGCGTGATTGCGGTGCAGCGCCGCGCCGGACCCTTCGAAGCCTTCGCATGTGGCCCGGTAGACGTGATCGATGCGCGCCAGCATGCCGACGTGGGCGCGCAGGTGCGCGAGCTCACCGGCGGGCGCGGCGCGAACATCGTCTACAACACCGTGGGTAGCGCCTACTTCGAGGCCGCCAACAAGGCCATGGCCAAGGGCGCGACGCAGATCTTCATCGCCACCCACGAACGTGCCGTGCCCTTCGACATCTTCGCGTTCTACCGCGGCATGCACACCTACGTGGGCATCGACTCGCTCGCCATGGACTGCGTGGCCTCCACGGCGCAGCTCGACGCGATGCGCGAAGGCTTCGAGCGCGGCACGCTCAAACCCTTTCCCGTGGCGCGGCACTTCACGCTCGACGAAGCGATGGACGCCTACCGGCTCGTGCTTTCGGGCAGCACCGACCGTGTCGTGCTGCGGCCCTGAACGATTGAAAGGAACACCGCCATGCACGTGACCCGTTTCAGCGAGGCGCCGCACTATGAGGCGCCCAACCATTTCGACATGCGCTGCCTGCGCCTGCAGGGCAAGGAAGCCGGACCCTCGACGCAAATGTGGATGGGCATGAGCCAGATCCTGCCCGGCGGCCACACGGGCCTCGACGGCTCGCCGATGGAAAAGCTCTACCTCGTCCTCGAAGGCCAGCTCCACGTGGTCGGCGAGCTCGACGGCGCGCACCAGGAAGACGTGCTCGGCCCCTACGACAGCTGCCGCTTCGCGCCCGGCGAAAAGCGCCAGCTGGAAAACCGCGGCAACCGGCCGGTGCTGGTGGCTCTGGTGATGGCGAACGCGCCGCCGGCCGCCTAGCGCCCTCCTCTTTCCCGGTCATTCATCGCTCACCCAAACAAATCAACGGAGACAAGACGCATGAAGAAAAAGACATTCAACCCGAGCCGCCGGCAGGCGCTCACGATGGCCGCCGCGCTCTCGGCTTGCGCATTCAGCGGCGCCCACGCGCAGGGCGCATGGCCCGGCACGCAGCCGATCAAGTTGGTGGTGCCCTTCACCGCGGGCAGCGGCACCGACATCGTCGCGCGGCTCGTGGCCGAGAAGCTCGGGCCCGTGCTGGGCACCAGCGTGGTGGTCGACAACAAGCCCGGTGCGGGCGGGACACTCGGTGCGGCCATTGCAGCCAAGGCGCCGGCAGACGGCTACACGCTGCTGGTGCATTCGGCGGGGCACTTGGTAAACCCGTGGATCTACAAGGGCCTGTCGTACGACACCATCAAGGACTTCACCGGCATCACGCCGATGGCGAGCCTTCCCAACGTGCTGGTCACCGCGCCTTCGCACTTCGCGAACGTGCAAGACCTCGTCGCCAAGGCGAAGGCCAAGCCCGGCAGCCTCAACTACGGCTCCGCCGGCAACGGCTCGGCCACGCACATGAACGCCGAGGTGTTCCGCCTCGCAGCCGGGGTGGACGCGCAGCACGTGCCCTTCCGCGGCACGCCCGAGGCCATGACCGAAGTGATGGCTGGGCGCGTCGACTGGTTCTTCGCACCGATGGTGTCGGCCCTGCCGCTCATCAAGAGCGGCAAGCTGCAGGCGCTGGCGGTTGGCACGGCCAAGCGCTCGCCGGCGCTGCCGGAGGCGCCCACCACGGTGGAAGCCGGCGTGCCGGGCTCGGAGTATTTGTTCTGGGTCGGCCTCTTCGCACCCGCGAAGACGCCGCAGCCGGTGGTCGACCGCCTGCAGGCCGAGGTCGCCAAGATCATGGCCTCGCCCGAACTGAAGGAGCGCCTCGACAAGCTCGGCGCCGAGCCCTTCACCATGACCTCGGCGCAGTTCAACAAATTCATCGCCGACGAAACGGCCAAGGCGCAGCAGGTGGTCAAGGCCGCCAGCATCAAGGTGGATTGAGCATGCTGCGCACTTTCCTGGCCGTGACCGCGGCCACCGCATTGCTGCTGCCGATCGGCGCGCAGGCGCAGCCGGCCGACCTCATCGTCACCAACGCGAAGATCGCGACGCTCGACGCCGCCTCGACCACTGCGCAGGCGCTCGCCGTGCGCGAAGGCCGCATCGTGGCCGTCGGCGGTGCCGGCGAGATGCGCGCGTTCTCGGGACCGAACACCCGCACGGTGGATGCCGGCGGGCGCACCGTGATTCCGGGGCTCATCGACTCGCACATGCACGCGGTGCGCGCGGCACTGAGCTACTCGACCGAGGTCAACTGGATCGGCGCCGGCACCATCGCCGAGGCCATGGCGCGCATCCGCAGCGCGGCCTCGCGTGCACGGCCCGGCGGCTGGCTCATTGTGGCGGGCGGCTGGACCGAGCAGCAGTTTGCCGAGCGCCGCCGCCCCACCATGGCGGAGCTGCAAGAGGCCGCGCCGGAGCATCCTTTGTATGTGCAGCTCTTCTACGAAGCGGTGGTGATGACGCCGAAGGCGCTCGAAGCGCTCGGGGTTCCCGCGGGCACTTTGCCGACTGGCATGAAGCCCGCGGCCGATGGCGCGCCGGGTTGGATGACGGGCGACATCGTCGGCATCTCGGCCCTGTTCGACAAGCTGCCCAAGCCCACCTACGCCGACAACGTGGCCGGCACACGCGCCTTCTTCAGCGAGCTGAACCGCCTCGGCATCACCGGCCTGGTGGACGCGGGCGGCTTCAGCATCGCGCCTTCGCAGTACGCGGCGTTGTTCGAGCTGTGGCGCGACAAGGCGCTGACGCTGCGCTTGGCGTACAGCGTGTTCGCGCAGAAGCCCGGCGCCGAGCTGCAGGAGTTTCGCGACCTGACGCAGATGCTGCCGATGGGCTTTGGCGACGACATGCTGAAGTTCAACGGCATCGGCGAACGCGTGACGCTTGCGATGTACAACAACAATTTTCCCGATGCGGCGGCGAAGGAGAAGTTCTACGAACTGATCAAGTGGGCGGCGCTGCGCAAGCTGGCCGTCACCATCCACTGGCAGGAGAACGGATCGGTCGACCATCTGCTCAGGCTGTACGAGAAGCTCAACGCCGAGGTGCCGATCAAGGACCTGCGCTGGTCGATCGCCCACCTCGACGACGCCTCGCCCGAAACGCTGGCGCGCATGAAAGCACTGGGCATCGGCTGGACGATGCAGGACGCGATGTACTTCCAGGGTGACCGCGCGCTCGCGGTGCGCGGCGAGGCGGCGCGCCGCATGCCGCCGATCGGCGGCGCATTGCGTGCGGGCGTGAACGTGGGCGCGGGCACCGATGCGCACCGGGTGGCTTCGTACAACCCGTTCGTCGCGCTGCAATGGATGCTCGACGGCAAGACCGTGAGCGGCAAGCCGATGCGCGGGCCCGATGAAACGCCGACGCGCGAGCAGGCGCTGCGGCTCTACACGGCGGGCAGCGCATGGTTCAGCTTCGACGAGGCGAAGCGCGGCACGCTCGAAGTGGGCAAGCTCGCGGACTTCGCGATCCTCGACCAGGATTTCTTCGCGGTGCCGGTGGAGCGCATCGGCAAGACGGTGTCGCTGATGACGGTGGTGGGCGGGCGCGTGGTCTATGCCGCGCGGCCCTTCGATGCGGCGGGCAACGCGGTTGCCGCTGCCGCACCCTGAGGCGGCGCGATCAGCTGCCGCACCCTTTCGCGCAGCACTGGCAGCACATCGCTTTCGAACCATGGGTGGTGCTTGAACCAGCCGGTGTTGCGTGGCGACGGATGCGGCAGCGGAATGAAGTGGGGCGCGTACGCCGAAAAGGCCTCGACCGTTTCGGTCACGTTGCTCTTGCGCGCCGCGCGCAGGAAATGGCGTTGCGCATACTGGCCGATCAGGAGCGTCAGCTCGATGTTCCTCATCTGCGCGAGCAGGCGCGCGTGCCACAGCTCGGCGCATTCCCTGCGCGGCGGCAGGTCGCCGCTGCTGCCGCGGCCCGGGTAGCAATAGCCCATTGGCATGATCGCGACCTGCGTGGCGTCGTAGAACACCTCGCGCTCGATGCGGAGCCAGCGGCGCAATTGCTCGCCGCTCTTGTCGTTCCATGGCAGGCCGGTGGCGTGCACCGTCATGCTCGGCGCCTGGCCGACGATCAGCAGCCGCGCGCTGGCGCTGGCCTGCACCACCGGCCGCGGGCCGAGCGGCAGGTGCGCGGCGCAGGCTTTGCAGCTGCGGATTTCCGCGAGGAGTGCGTCCATGAAGCCAGCGAACGCGCTACCTGG
>Ga0102593_1001979_pt1 | contig 17269 bp, 11 predicted proteins | sample AraplaCol_mMS_r2_2_FD_76862 | JGI IMG/M metagenome (GOLD analysis project Ga0102593, IMG submission 76862) | Arabidopsis root microbial communities from North Carolina, USA - plate scrape MF_Col_mMS_r2 (SPADES assembly) (version 2) | ecosystem: Host-associated > Plants > Roots > Endosphere...
CCATCTGCATGTCGCGTTCGATCTTTTCCTCGCCGCGCGGCAGCGGGCGTTCGCTCGGCGTCGGGGTGCTGCGCGGCGTCGGCGTGGTGGTGTCGCCGCGCGTGCTGGCGACCACGCGCTGCTGCGGCGCCGGCTGCGGTGCCGGCGACTGCGCGCGCAGCGTGCGCGGTGCGATGCCGGTGGCCGCCTGCGGCAGCGGGCCGGACTGCGCTTCGCGCGGACGCGTGCTCTTGTCGTGTTCGCCGCCGCCCTGGTTGTTCGCCTGGGCGAGGAAATCGGCCTGCTTCGGCGTGAGCGCGCTGGTGGTCTGGGTGAGGATCACGTCCAGCGTCGGCATCACCGGCGCGGCGGTTTCCAGCGTCCAGCCCACGCCCAGCAGCACGATGCCGTGCACCAGCAGGGACAGAACGAAGGTCGCGCTGACGCGGCCGTTGCCGGTGGAATCGTACGGGGTGGCGACAGCGGCGTTCATGCGGGGCGGATCGTGCAGGGCAGGTGCGGGCGAAGCACGGAATCCCGTGCCTTCCAAGCGTACGCGTTATCGGTGCGCACCGGCTCTGACCCGCGTCCGGATTTCACGCAGCGACCTTGCGCTCTATCGCGTCGAACAGCAGCCCGGCGATGTTGATGCCGAACTGCGCGTCGAGTTCGCGGATGCAGGTCGGGCTGGTGACGTTCACTTCGGTGAGGTAGTCGCCGATCGCGTCCAGGCCGACGAACAGCATGCCCCGGCGCTTCATTTCCGGGCCGACTTGAGCTGCGATCCAGCGGTCGCGCTCGCTCAGCGGACGACCTTCGCCGCGACCGCCGGCCGCGAGATTGCCGCGGAATTCATCGCCCTGCGGAATGCGCGCCAGGCAGTAATCCACCGGCTCGCCGTCCACCAGCAGGATGCGCTTGTCGCCCTCGCTGATCTCCGGCAGGTAGCGCTGCGCCATCGCGAGGCTGTGGCCGCCCTGCGTCAGCGTTTCCAGGATCACGTTGAGGTTCGCCTCGCCCTTGCTCGCGCGGAATATCGAGCGTCCGCCCATGCCGTCCAGCGGCTTGAGCACGGCTTGCCCGTGTTCGTTGACGAAGGCCTTCAGCGCGGCCGGATCGCGGCTCACCAGCGTCGGCGGGCAGCACTGCGGGAACAGCAGCGCGGCGAGCTTCTCGTTGTAGTCGCGCAGGCCCTGCGGGTCGTTGACGACCAGCGCGCCGGCGCTCTGCGCCAGGCCCAGAACCTGCGTGTCGTGGATGTATTCGCTGTCGACCGGCGGGTCCTTGCGCATCAGCACGACCTGGCCGGGACCGAAGTGCAGCGTCGCGAACTCGCCCAGTTCGAACCAGGCGTTCTTGTCGTCGCGCACGCGCAGCGGGGCGACGACCGCCTCGGCCTTGCCGTCGCGCACCGACAGCCCGCCGGGGCGCACGTAGTGCAGCCGATGCCCGCGGCGCTGGGCCTCCAGGAGCATGGCGAAGGTGGAATCCTTGGCGATCTTGATCGACCCGATCGGGTCCATCACGACGACGATGTCGAGCGGCATAGGGGTCACTGGGGCGCGAATTGCGCGATGGTAGCAGGCGCTTCGCGCGGCCAAGTCCGCCGGCCGGCCCGGTGCGCGCAACGCGGCGTCCTGCCGGCCGTCGGGTCGTTCCTGTCCGGGCGGCGCCTCCATCGCCCGGTCGCGCCGCCCGGACCGCCGGCGGCCGGCGACTTGGAACGACCGTCCCGGCTCGGGCCTTCAAAGCTCGGAAATGTCATGGGATTCAGGTATATGCAATGCGCATGCCCGGACGATCCTTCCGATCTCCGGCGGTTTCGCGGGGTGGTCCGCAGGCCGGACCGGCCGGAACCGCCCGCTGGATCCGATCCGCGACCAATTCAGCTTGAATCCCGGGCATTCACGTGAACCGCTGCTTGACACTTTCAGCGCGGCTTGGAATAAAGGCGACTGGCGAAGTGCACGCACACGGCGGCATTCGCATGGGGGAATTCGAAAATGCTAGACGAGGTCCGCAACGGCAGCCTCGGCGGTCTGAAGGTCATGGTCATCGATGACTCGAAGACGATCCGCCGAACCGCCGAGACGTTGCTAAAGCGCGAGGGCTGCGAGGTGGTGACCGCCACCGACGGCTTCGAAGCGCTGGCGAAGATCGCCGATCAACAGCCGCAGATCATCTTCGTGGACATCATGATGCCGCGGCTGGATGGGTACCAAACCTGTGCGTTGATCAAGAACAACCACCTGTTCAAAGGCACTCCGGTCATCATGCTGTCGTCCAAGGACGGCCTGTTCGACAAGGCGCGCGGGCGCATCGTCGGTTCCGAGCAGTACCTCACCAAACCATTCACACGCGAAGAACTGCTCGACGCGATCCGCACGCACGTAAACGCCTGACCGGGGGGTAGGGCACAAATGGCACGTATTCTTCTGATCGAGGACTCGCCGACCGATACGGCGGTCCTGACCCAGCTCCTGGAGCGCAACGGACATCAGGTCCTGGCCTCGGGCAATGCCGAGGACGGCATCGAGACCTGCAAGCGCGAGAAGCCGGACCTGGTGATGATGGACGTCGTGCTTCCGGGCATGAACGGCTTCCAGGCGACCCGCGCGCTGTCGCGCGACGTCGACACCAGCGCCATCCCGGTGCTGATCGTCAGCACCAAGGGCATGGACACCGACAAGGCCTGGGGCATGCGCCAAGGCGCGCGCGACTACATCGTCAAGCCGCCGCGCGAAGACGAACTGATCGCACGCATCAACGCCCTGCTGGGCGCCTGAGGCGGGACCACGATGCTGCAGTCGCCCTTCGACGTGCTGGTGGACTACGAGCGCCGCAGCCTGGCGCACGTGGTCGGCCTGCCCGAACAGCTCGACGCGCCCGGCCTGTGGCGCGGCGTGGGCTATCGCATCGGCGCCCGCCGCCTGGCTTCCGGATTCGGCGAAGTGCTGGAAATCCTGCCGCTGCCGCAGGTCACCACGGTGCCGGGCGCGCAGCCCTGGCTGCTGGGGTTGGCCAACGTGCGCGGCAACCTGCTCCCCATCGTCGACCTCAAGCAGTTCCTTGAAGGCGAGCGCACCGTCCTGCACGAAAGCCAGCGCATCCTCCTCGTCCGCCAGCCCGGCGGCGACGTGGCCGTGCTGATCGACGAGCTCTACGGTCAGCGCAGCTTCCACGAGCAGCATCGCATCGAACTGACCCCCGATGAGGCCGACGACGAAGCCGTCGTCGCGCTGACCACGGGCCGTTACGCGCATTTCGTCGAACGCGGCTACCGCCTCGACGCACACACGTGGGGCATCTTCAGCCTGGACAGGCTGGCGCGCACCCCTGAATTCCGCCAGGCGGCATCCGACATGCCGCATCGCATCAGCAACGTTTCCGAGGTTCAACCATGAGCACTGTTATGGATAGCGCTGCCGGCAAGGGCCGCAATCTTGGCGTCAACACCTGGCTGGTCGTGCTGGGCGTCTCGGTGCTCATCTTCGGTCTGAACACAGGCTACGCAACGTGGAAGGCCGCGCGCCTGGGCGGCGCGAGCTCGTCGGCTTCCGACTTGCAGGTGAACTCGCAGAAGCTCGCCGTGCAGGGCCAGGAAGCGGTGAGCGGCGACGCCGGCGCATTCGCCGCGTTCAAGGAAACCCGCTCGGCGATCGTCGAGGACGTGAACCAGCTCAATGCCAACTTCGGCGGCACCGCCGGCGTGTCCGGCCCGATCCAGACCGTCTCCGAAACGTGGGCGCCGCTGGGCAAGAGCGCCGACCAGGTGATCTCGTCGGAGAAGGCCGTGCTGGCGCTGGCCGGCAACGCCGACAGCTTCTCCAGCCGCGTGCCGCAGCTGCAGGCACGCCTGGACGAACTGGTCCGCGCGATGTCGGCCTCCGGCTCGCCGTCCTCGCAGGTCTACATCGCGCTTCGCCAGGTCGTGCTGTCGGGCAAGATGGCCGAGCGCATCACGCAGATCCGCGCCGGTGGCACCGGCGCCGCCCTCGCCGGTGAAGCGCTGGGTCGCGACGCGGCGGTGTTCGGCAACGTGCTGACGGGCCTGCGCAAGGGCGACGCCGCCTTCGGCGTGACCCCGCTGGGCAACCAGAACGCGATCAACGCACTTACCCAGGCCGAGACGCTGTGGCAGGAAATGAAGAAGGACCTGGACGCGATCCTGTCCTCCTCGCAGAACCTGTTCGCCGCACAGGCCGCGGCCGAGTCGATCACCGGCGGCTCCAACAAGCTGCTGACCGACAGCCAGGGCCTGTTCCGCGCTTTCACCTCGTTCGGCTCGGTGCGCAGCACCAACCCGATCGGCCACATCCTGGTCTCCATCGTCTCGGGTTTGATCGCGCTGCTCGCGATCGTCTTCCTGGTCGTCTCGCTGAACAGCCAGCAGAAGAAGCGCTACCTGACCACGAAGGAACTCAACGACCGTAACCAGGAGGCGATCATGCGCCTGCTGGACGAAATGGGTTCGCTCGCAGAAGGCGACCTGACCGTGAAGGCGACCGTGACCGAGGACATGACCGGCGCGATCGCGGACTCGATCAACTTCGCCGTCGAACAGCTGCGCAGCCTGGTGCAGACCATTACCGACACCTCGGTGCAGGTCGCCGCCAGCGCGCAGGAAACGCAGGCCACCGCCATGCACCTGGCCGAGGCCGCCGAACACCAGGCGCAGGAAATCAACTCCGCTTCCAGCCGTATCAGCGAAATCGCGGCCTCGATCAACCAGGTGTCGCGCAACTCGGCCGAATCGGCGGACGTGGCGCAGCGCTCGGTGCAGATCGCGACCAAGGGCGCGGGCGTGGTGCGCCAGACGATCGCGGGCATGGACAGCATTCGCGACCAGATCCAGGAAACCTCGAAGCGAATCAAGCGACTGGGTGAGTCGTCGCAGGAAATCGGCTCGATCGTTGAACTGATCAACGACATCTCGGAACAGACGAACATCCTGGCGCTGAACGCGGCCATCCAGGCGGCCTCGGCCGGTGAAGCGGGCCGCGGCTTCGCGGTCGTCGCGGACGAAGTGCAGCGACTGGCAGAACGCGCATCGAACGCGACCAAGCGAATCGAAACGCTGGTGCAGACGATTCAGTCCGACACCAACGAAGCGGTGTCCTCGATGGAACAGACGACCTCCGAAGTGGTCGCCGGTGCGCGACTGGCCGAGGACGCGGGTACGGCACTGGGCGAGATCGAAAAGGTGTCGTCGGACCTGTCGAACCTCATTCAGGGCATTTCGAGCGCGGCGCAGCAGCAGTCCAGCGCGGCATCGAACATCACCGCGACGATGAACACCATCCAGTCGATTACCGCGCAGACCTCGCAGGGTGCGAACCAGACCGCCGCGTCGATTGGAAACCTGGCGCAACTGGCAGCCGACCTTCGCCGCTCGGTCGCCGACTTCAAGCTGCCGGCCTGAGCAGGGACGCAGGGTCCATGAAAATGTTGATCACCGGCCACTGTAAGCGGGGCCGCCTCGCCCTCATGGGGGCCGGACGATGACCGTCATGCGTGAGGCCATCGATACGACCACGCTGGGCTGGATCAAGCCCGAGCTGGACGAGACCCTGCGCCTGGCCCAGCAGGAGATCGAGGCGTACGCCGAGAATCCGGCCGACGCCAGCCGCATGCGCCTGTGCGCCGAACAGCTGCACCAGGTGCACGGCACGCTGCGCATGGTCGAGCTGTACGCGCCGGCGATGGTCGCCGAGGAAATGGAGCGCCTGGCGCTCGCGTTGCAGCAGGGCAAGGTCGCCGACCGCGACGACGCCTGCGCGGCGCTGATGCGTGGCGTCGTCCTGCTGCCCGATTACCTGGAACGCCTGCAGGGCGGCCATCGCGATATTCCGATCGTGCTGCTGCCGCTGCTCAACGAACTGCGCGCCACGCGCGGCGAGGCGGGGCTCAACGAAAGCGTGCTGTTCGCGCCCGACCTCGACCGCCCGCTGCCGGCCAACCTGCCCAGCGCGCTGCCGGCGGCCGCGCCCGTGCGCGGCGCGACCTCGCCGCACCTGGCCACGCTGCGCGATGCGCTTGCGAACTGGCCCGAAGACGGCAATCCGGCCCATCCGGAAAAGCTGTCCAGCGCGATCGACGGCCTGCTCGGCGAAGTCGTGCTCGAACCCGTGCGCCGCATGCTGTGGGTCGCCTCCAGCGTTGCCGGCGCCCTGCGCGACGGTGCGCTGCCGGCCACGCGCGCGCTGCGCCAGGCCTTCGGTGGCGTCGAGCGCGAAGCGCGCCTGATGCTGGCCGACGACGGCTTCGGTGCGCATCGCTCCGAACCGGCCGCCGAACCGACCCGCCAGCTGCTCTACCACGTCGCCCACAGCGACGGACGCCATCCGGCGCTGGACGACCTGCGCCACACCTTCGAACTCGCCGCGCACCTGCCCAGCGAGTCCGAACTCGAACACGCCCGCGGCTCGCTGTCGGGCCGCAACCGCGCGCTGCTGGACACCGTCGCCGCGGCGATCAAGGAAGACCTGCTGCGCGTCAAGGACGCGCTCGACCTGCACCTGCGCACCGGCCAGACCGATGTGCAGGAGCTCAAGCCGCAGGTGGAAGCGCTCGGCCGCGTCAGCGACACGCTGGGCATGATGGGCCTGGGCGTCGCCCGCACCGTCGTGCTGCAGCAGCGCGATGCGATGCACGACATCGTCTCCGGCAAGCGTCCGGCCGACGAAGGCGCGCTGCTGGATGTCGCAGGCGCATTGCTCTACGTCGATGCCTCGCTGGACGACCAGGTCTCGCGCCTGGGCCTGCCCGACGTTGGCGCCGAAGACGACCTGCTCGCCGGTGAGGCGCGCAAGGTCCTCGACGTGCTCGTGCGCGAAGCCATCGCCAACTTCGGCGATGCGCGCCAGGCGTTCGTCGCGTTCGTCGAAACCAACTGGGATCACGCCGAACTGGCCGAAGTCCCGCGCGTGCTGGATGAAGTCGGCGGCGCGCTGCGCATGCTCGAGCTGCCGCAGCCGGCCGATTACCTCAGCGGCGTGAAGCGCTACACCGAGGTCGAGCTGATCGGCCGCAAGCGCGTGCCCAACGGCCAGCAGCTGGACACGCTCGCCGACGCGCTCGCCAGCCTGGAGTACTACCTCGAAGCGCTGCGCGAGCAGCGCCCGAACCGCAACCACATCCTGGACATCACGCGCCAGAGCCTGGAAGCGCTGCGTTACTGGCCGCTGCCGGAGTTCGACATCGCCGCGACGATGGCGCCGACCTCGCCGATCAGCCGCGAGGAACTGGCACGCGTTCCGGACTTCGAACTCACCGACGAGATCACGCTGGGCACGCCGGTCGCGAAGGCGTTCGACGCCAACGCGCTGGAGCCGTCGGCCACGCTGGCCGCCGAAGTGCCGGTTGCGCAGATTGCCGCCGCCGCGCCGGCGCCCGCGCCGGTCGCGAGCACGCCCGCGCAGATCGCCGCCGGCGGTTTCGAGCACAGCGACGACATCGACGATGAGATCCGCGAGGTCTTCCTCGAGGAACTCGACGAGGAAATCCGCCACCTCGGCGACCTGCTGCCGGAATGGCACGCGTTTCCGGAAGACAGCGAACGCCTGCGTCCGATCCGCCGCGTGTTCCACACGCTGAAGGGTTCGGGCCGACTGGTTGGCGCCAAGACGCTGGGCGAGTTCAGCTGGCGCATCGAGAACCTGCTCAACCGCGTGCTCGACGGCACCCGTCCGGCGAGCCCGGCGGTGATCGGCCTGGTCGGGCACGCCTACGCCACGCTGCCGCAGCTGCACGCCGCGCTGCGCAACGAAGGCGCCATCACCGCCGACCTGGCGGCGATGGAAGCACACGCCGAGCGCCTGGCCGAGGGCGACGAAACGCTCTACACGCCCGCGCCCAAGGTGGAAGCGGTGGTGGAGGCGTTCCAGCCGGTGGTCGAGCCGGAAGTCGAACCCGTTGTCGCTGCCGGCTTCCCGCCGGAAATCGAAGACATCACGCTGGAAGCCGTCAGCTTCGACGGCCTGGACGGCGCTTCGCTCCAGGGTCCGCTGGAAGGCGCGTACGAAGTCGAGGAAATCAGCTTCGACGACCTGCCCGAACCGGAAATGCTGGCCGACGTCGCGCCCGTGCTGGAGCCCGAACCGGGCGTGCCGGCCTCGGTCGACTCGGTCCTGCTGGAAATCCTGGACGCCGAAGTCAGTGGCCACCTGGCCACCATCGAGGAATGGCTCGCCGCCTCGCAGGTGCAGCCGCGCCCGGCCGACGACGGCCTGCAGCGCGCGTTCCACACGCTCAACGGCGCCTTCGCGATGACCGAAGTGCCGGTGATCACCGAGATCACCGGTCCGACCGAGGTCTATGTCAAGCGTCTGCTGGCCTCCGGCCAGCCCGCCAGCGCCGAGGGCGTGGCCGCGATGGGCGAGGTCGCCGACGCGATCCGCCGCACGCTGGCGACGCTGAAGACGCCGTCGCCGCGCATCCCGGTTTTCGCGGGCCTCGCCGATCGCATGCGCGCGCTGCGCGACAGCCTGCCGGACGCGCGCCAGCCGATGCCGCACGAACCGGCCGGGCTGGAGCCTTCGTTCAGCGCGATCGACCTGAGCGAGTTCACCGATCTGGCCGCCGACGTCGGCCCGGACTACCTGTCCGATCCGGAACACGCGCTTCGCATCGAAGCCGAGCTGGCCGAAGCCCGCCGCATCGAGGACGAACGCGAAGCGATCGAGCGCGCCAACGCGCAGCGCATCGAAGTCGAGCGCCTGGAAGCGGAGCGTTTCGCTCTGGAAGAACAGCAGCGCGAAGCCGAGCGTCTTGCGCTGATCAGGCGCGAGGAAGACGCACGCGCCGACGCCGAGCGCCGCGAAGCCGAACTGCTTGCCGCCGAAGCGGCCGAAGCCGAACGCGCTGCCGCCGAACAGGCAGCGGCCGAGCAGGCTGCCGCCGAAGAAGCCGCGCGCATCGCCGCTGAACAGGACGAAGCCGCGCAGCGCGCCGAAGCCGAACGCCTTGCCGCCGAGCAGGCCGAAGCCGAACGCACGGCTGCCGAGTACGCAGCGGCCGAGCAGGCCGCCGCCGAACGTGCCGCCGCAGAGCGCGCCGAGCGCCTCGCCGCCGAAGCCGCGCATCAGGCGGCGGTCGAAGCCGCGATGGCCGAACGCCAGGCCGCCGTGGCGCTCGCCGAGCAGCAGCGCATCGAAGCGCAGTTGCTGGAAGCGGAGCGTCTTGCCACCGAGCGCCTGGAAGCAGAGCGCCTGGAAGCGGCACGCATCGCCGACGAGGAAGCCGAATACGCCCGCCTCGAAGCCGAATACGCCGAAGCCGAACGCGTCACGCGCGAAGAGCACGCGGCCGTGGAAGTCGCTTCGCTGGAAGCCGCGGCAGTGGAAGCCGCGTCCGTCGGCCACGCCTTCGTGGACGCGCCTTCCATCGGCGACATGCGCGACGAGTTGCCCGACGTCGAGGAACTCGCGCAGGACGCGCTGGCCGAAGCGCCGGTCGCCGACGCGGTCAACGACTTCGCCTCGGTCCCGTCCATCGAAGCGCAGGAGCCGGCCGTGGCCGCGCTCATCGCGCAGGCGCTGGCCGGTGCCGACGATCCGGACGAAGCGCTGGACCTGAGCGAACTCGATCCGGAGCTGGTCGACATCTTCGTCGAGGAAGCCAGCGACCTGCTCGACCACTCCGACGGCCTGCTCGCGCAGTTGCGCGAAGCGCCGACGGAACGCGAGAGCCTGGTGGGCCTGCAGCGCGACCTGCACACCATCAAGGGTGGCGCGCGCATGGCCGGCATCATGGCCGTGGGCGAACTCGGCCACGCGATGGAATCGCTGCTGGAAGCCGTGGTCGAGAACCGCTGCGAACTCGGCCGCGATGGCGTGCCGCTGCTCGAACGCGGTTTCGACCGGTTGCACGCGATGGTCACCCGCGTCGGCGAACGCCGCGCGATCGCCATGCCCGAAGCGCTCATCGCCGAGTTCGACGCGCGTTCGCGCGGCCAGACGACGCTGGGCGATCTCGCGGCATCCGCCGCGAAGGTCGTGGCCGCTCCCGTGGCCAAGCCGGCCGCGCCGGTCGTCGCCGAAGCCGCGCACGACGAAACGCATGCCGACCTCAAGCCGCTGTCCGCCCCGATCAGCGATCAGCCGCTGACCGACGACGACGACATCGGCGTGCGTGCTCCGCAGGAACAGGTGCGCATCCGCGCCGACCTGCTCGACCGCCTCGTCAACTACGCCGGTGAAGTCGCGATCTATCGCGCACGCCTGGAACAGCAGCTGGGTGCATTCCGTGGCGCCATCGCCGAAATGGCGGCGACGAACACGCGTATGCGCGACCAGCTGCGCCGCCTGGAAATCGAAACCGAAGCGCAGATCGTCGCGCGCTACCAGCGCGAAGGCGACGACGGCGAGCAGGCCTTCGATCCGCTGGAGCTCGACCGGTTCTCCACGCTGCAGCAGCTGTCCCGCGCGCTCGCCGAATCGGCGGCCGACCAGGTCAGCCTGCAGACCACGCTGGACGACCTGACGCGCCAGTACGAAACGCTGCTGCTGCAACAGTCGCGCGTGAGCTCGGAGCTGCAGGAAGGCCTCATGCGCACGCGCATGGTGCCGTTCGACGGCCTGCTGCCGCGCCTGCGCCGCGTCGTGCGCCAGGCCTCGGGCGAACTGGGCAAGCATGTCGCGCTCAAGCTCGACGGCACGCAGGGCGAACTCGACCGCAACGTGCTCGAGCGCATGACCGCACCGCTGGAGCACATGCTCCGCAACGCGGTCGCGCACGGCCTGGAAACGCCGGACAAGCGCAAGAAGGCCGGCAAGACGGACGAAGGCACGATCCGCATCGCGGTGCGCCGCGAAGGTTCGGAAGTCGTGCTGGAAGTCGGCGACGACGGCGCCGGTCTGAACCGCGAGGCGATCCTGCGTCGCGGCCTGGAACGCGGCCTGGTGCCGGACGGCGCCACGCTGTCCGACGCCGCGATCGACGCGCTGATCATGGAACCGGGCTTCTCCACCGCCGAATCGGTCAGCCGCCTGGCCGGCCGCGGCGTGGGCATGGACGTGGTCGCCAGCGAAGTGCGCCAGCTCGGCGGCACGCTGGACATCCGCTCCGTCCCCGGCAAGGGCGTCACCTTCACGCTGCGCCTGCCGCAGACGCTGGCGGTCACGCAGGCCGTGTTCGTGCGCATCGGCGAGACCACCTTCGCCGTGCCGATCGCCTCGGTGCGCGGCGTGGGCCGCATCGCCCGCGACCGCCTGGACATGGTCGATTCGACCTACCGCTACGGCGGCGAAGACTACGAAGTGCACGACCTGGGCACGCTGGTCGGCCATGGCACCGCCAAGGCCGAAGGCGCGCTGCAGATGCCGCTGCTGCTCATCCGTTCGGGCGACCTGCGCGCCGCGGTGTGCGTCGACCAGGTGGTCGGCAACCGCGAAATCGTGGTGAAGCCGGTCGGTCCGCAGGTGGCGTCGGTGCCGGGCATCTTCGGCGCGACCATCATGGGCGACGGCCGCGTGGTCGTGATCCTCGACGTCGCACCGCTGGTGCGCCGCCAGGCGCTGCTGCCGCGCGACCACGTCGTCGCGCCGGCCGCACCGGTGGAGACGCGCCGCGTCCCGCTGGTCATGGTCGTCGACGACTCGGTCACGATGCGCAAGGTCACCGGCCGCGTGCTGGAACGCCACAACTTCGAGGTGCTCACCGCGAAGGACGGCGTGGACGCGCTGGAACGCATGGTCGAGCGCGTGCCCGACCTGATGCTGCTCGACATCGAAATGCCGCGCATGGACGGCTACGAGCTCGCCACCGCGATGAAGGGCGATCCGCGCCTGCGCGGCGTGCCGATCGTGATGATCACCTCGCGTACCGGCGACAAGCATCGCCAGCGCGCGTTCGAGATCGGCGTGGAACGCTACCTGGGCAAGCCGTACCAGGAGCCGGAACTGATGCGCAATGTCTACGAACTGCTCGGCATCGATGCGGGGGCCACGCGGAATGAGTGAGTCCTCCCGTCGCGCGGTCCTTCTGGCGCGACCGGGCGCGGCCTGCGAACGACTGCGCTCGGCGCTGTCCGACGCAGGCGCGCATCTGGTGCTGGAAGCCGACCCGACCACGCTTCAACCCGAAGCGCTGGGGCAGGTCGCGCCGCAGGTGATCGTCGTCGCGCTGGATCCGGTCACCGAAGACGTGATCGAGAAGTTCGATCCGGTGCTGGCCGACCCGTCGGTCGAAGTGATCTACGAAGAAGCCACGCTGGCCGCCACGCGCGAAGGCTGGGATCTCGCGCGCTGGATGCGCCACCTGGCCGCGAAGCTGCACGGCCACGGCGACGTGCTGCCGCCGGGCCATGAGCCCGAAGGCATGGAGCCGCCGGAGCCGCCGAGCGCCGCGCCGCGTGCGGTCGAAGCGGCTGTGCCGGTTGCTCCCGCCGCGCCTGTCGCGCCGGTCGAAGCGCCGCGCCCCGCGCCCGTGATGGAGCTGGCGCCGGTCGAAACGCCCGCGCCGGTCGTCGAAGCGGTCGTGGCGCCCGCGCCCGTCGCACCTGTCGCCGCCGAGCCTGCCATCGAACTCGCACTGGAACCGGCGATCGAAGCGCCGCAGGTCCAGTACACGCACGAAGCCAGCTACAGCCCGTTCGATCCGGTCGCCGCCGAAGCCAGCTTCGAACTCGACGAAGCGGTCGAACTGTCGCCGGTGCTGTCGGACATCGAACTGACCTTCGCCGCCGACGCGCCGATGGTGTCGGCCGATGCCATCGACGTGACCGCCGAGCTGGTCGTCCAGCCGTTCGAGTCGAGCTTCGATTACGAAGTGGCCGAAACGCAGCCGCCGACGTTCGAAACGCAGGTGTTCGAAACCTCGATTCCGGAGGTTGTCGAAACCCACGCGTTCGAAGCCGCGACCATCGAAACACCCGCGGCTCCCGCCGCGCCGGTGCTGATGTTCGAAGCCAGTCGCGAAGGCGCCCAGGCCCCGAGCGCGCCGACGGCCGTCGCGCCGTCCGCACCGGACTGGTCCTTCACCGACGAGGCGACCGAAGCCGGCGCTGCCGTCGTGCGCGAAGCCGATCCGAACCAGAAGTTCCAGCGCGACCTGGGCGACATCGAGCGTCGCATCTCCTCGCTCGAACTCGTCGAAGATCGCGTCGCCTCGCAACTGCCCGGCGCGATCCTCGTGCTGGCCGGTATCGGGGGTCCCGACGCGGTGCGCCAGTTGCTGGGTGGCCTGCCGGAAGCGTTCCCGCGTCCCGTGCTGGTCCAGCAGCGCCTCGACGGTGGCCGCTACGACCGCCTCGTCGCGCAGATGCAGCGCGCCACGCCGTTGCAGGTGCGCCTGGCCGAGCCGGGCCTGATCGCGATGGCGGGCACGATCTACATCCTGCCGGCCGACATCTCGATCACGGTGAGCGAATCGGGCATGCGTTTCGTCGAAGGCGGTGGCGACGTGCTCGCCATGCTGCCGGCCGGCGACTCCGCGGTGCTGATGCTCAGCGGCGCCGATCCGGCGCAGGTCGATGCGGCGATGAATCTTTCGTGGTCCGGCGCGCTGGTCGCCGGGCAGGCGGCGGACGGCTGCTACGATGCCGCCGCGGCGTCGGCGCTCGTCGCGCGCGGTGCGCAGGCGGGCCAGCCGGCCGAACTGTCGGCGCGACTGGCCGAACGCTGGCGCTGAGCGAGAAGGAATTACAGATGCCCATCGAACACGCACAATCCGGCGCCGCCGAAAACGACATCCGCGGCGTTCTGATCCAGATCGCCGGCGGACGCCTGCTGCTGCCCAACGCGACCATCGCCGAGGTGCTGTCCTACGCCGAACCCGACGCCGTCGCCGGCGCACCGGACTGGCTGCTGGGCCGCATCCGCTGGCGCGGCTGGCAGCTGCCGCTGATCGCCTTCGGCCGCTTCTCGGGCCTGGCGAACGAACGCGGCGGACTGGGCAGCAAGGTGCTGGTGTTGCGCGCGCTGGGTGGCAGCACGCCGGTCGAAGGCCGCCGTACGCCGTACTTCGCGCTGCTGACGCAGGGCTTCCCGCGACTGGTCACCGTGTCGCGCGACACGCTCATGACCGTCGACGACCACAACGACGCACTGCCCAACGGCGTGCAGGCGCGCGTGCTGCTCAACGAAGATGCGGCATTCCTGCCGGATCTTGGCGCCATCGAAGACCAGATCGGACTCGCGCTGGCGCAGGCGGCTTGAACGGCGCGGACATCGCCGGCGCGGCGCGCAGCAGTGCGCCGCGCTACGCCTCCGTGGATGCGCTGCGCGGGCTCACCGTCGCGGCGATGCTGCTGGTCAACAACCCGGGCGACTGGGGCCACGTCTATGCGCCGCTCGAACACGCGACGTGGAACGGCTTCACGCCGACCGACCTGATCTTCCCGATGTTCCTGTTCATCGTCGGCGTGTCGATCGCGCTGGCGCTGATGCCGCGCGTCGAACGCGGCGACGACGCGCGCGTGTTGACGAAGACCGTGCTCGTGCGCGGCGCGCGCATCCTTGGCCTGGGGCTGCTGCTGCATCTGATCGCGCTGTTCGCGTTCGACCTGCCGCATTACCGCGTGCCGGGCGTGCTGCAACGCATCGGCCTGTGCTTCGCGATGGCCGGCGTGCTCGCGCTGCACACGAAGCCGCGCACGCAGTGGCTCCTGTTCGGCGCGCTGCTGGTCGGCTACGGCGTGCTGCTCGCGGCGGGCGGCACGCTCGATCCGTTCGTGAACATCGCCAGCCGCATCGATCACGCGCTGCTTGGCGTGCACGTGTACCAGCTCGATCCGGCGACCGGTCGCGGTCACGATCCGGAAGGTCTGGTCAGCACGCTCGGCGCGCTGGCGACGACGCTGCTGGGTCTGCGCGCGGGCGACTGGCTGCGTCGCGGCGAACTGCGTTCGCTGCTGATCGCGGGCGCCGTGGCGATTGCGGCGGGGCTTGCGTGGTCGTTGTGGCAGCCGCTCAACAAGAACCTGTGGACCTCGTCGTACGTGCTGTGGACCGGTGGCCTGGCGTGCTGGGTCCTCGCGCTGTTCCATTCGCTCATCGACGTGCGCGGGTGGCCGCCGCTGGGCCGCGCGTTCGGCGTGAACGCGATCGCCGCCTACGCCGGCTCGGCCTTCATGCTCTACGCGCTGGTCGGCTTCGGCTGGTTCGATCCGCTGTACCAGCACGCCTTCGCCGCCTGGATGACGCCGCGCTTCGGCGGCTACGTGCCGTCGCTGGCGTATGCGGTGTGCTTCGTGGCGGTGTGGTGGGTAGTCGTGCGCGTGCTGGATGCGCGGAAGATCTACTTCAAGATCTGAGCGCGGAACCTGCGATGACCACCGAACCGCCCGTGCTGGTGCTCCTGCCGGGCATGGATGGTACGGGCGAGCTCTTCGCGCCGTTTCTCGATGCATTGGGCGGACGGTTCGAAACGATCGTCGTTCGATATCCAGCCGATCAGATACTTGGCTACTCCGGGCTTCTGCCCATTGCGCGCGCCGCGATTCCGGTCGAGCGCCCCTTCGTGATCGTCGCCGAATCCTTCTCCGGCCCCATCGGCATCTCGCTCGCCGCTGAAGGTTCGTCGGGGTTGTGTGGGCTCGTGCTGTGCGGTTCCTTCGCGCGGAATCCCCGAACGGCCTTCGCTGGCTTCGCGCGGTGGATGCGTGCGATTCCGGTGAATGCCGCGCTGCGGGACATCGGCGTGATGGCGATGGTAGGCGCGCAAGCCGATCCGTCCGTACGCGCACTGATCAGGCGAACGGTCGCGCGATTGTCGCCGGCGATCGTGCGTGCGCGCCTGCAGGCGGTCCTGCAGGTCGATGTCAGCCGTGAGTTGGCGAATATCGACGTTCCGATCCTCTACCTGCAGGCGACGCGGGATCGGGCGGTACCACGCGCCGCAGCGGAGTTCATCCGACAGGTCAGCCCGGCAACGAATGTCGTGCGGATCGACGGTCCGCATTTCCTGCTGCAGGTCAGGGCGGAAGCTGCTGCAACGGAAATCGTGCGGTTTGCGATCGACGTGTCCAGATCGCCCGAGGAGTAGCGGCTTCGGCAGGCGTGTCCCGGGTGCGCTTCGCTTACCCGGGCTACGACGGCTACGAAAGCCTCAGGCGAAGTCGCCGAACCGCGCCTGTAGCGCCGCGATCGCCGCCAGTCCTGCCGTTTCCGTGCGCAGGATGCGCGGGCCGAGCTTCAGCCCTCCGAAGCCTGCGGCACGCAGCTGCGTGCGGTCGAGGTCCGACCATCCGCCTTCCGGACCGATGGCGAGGTACACCGGCAGTGCGACATCGACGTCGAGCGTGCCGAACGAGAACTCGCCTTCCGGGTCGAGGATCAACCGCAATCCGCCCGCTGGAAGTGCCGACAACGCCGAAGCCAGCGAAACAGGCGCTGCGACCTCGGGCACGAACGCGCGCCCGCTCTGCTCGCACGCCGACGACACCACGCTACGCCAATGGGCCAGGCGCTTTTCGGTGCGCGCCTCGTCCAGCTTCACTTCGCTGCGCTGCGACCACAGCGGATGGAATCCGAACGCGCCCAGTTCGGTGGCCTTCTGCAGGATCAGGTCCATCTTCTCGCCACGCGCCACGCCCTGCAGCAGCACGAGCTTCAACGCTGACTCGCGCGACACCGGCTCCACCGATTCGACCGCCACGCGCAGTTCGCGCTTGGTCGAAGTCGTGATCCGCGCGGCGTAATCGTGGCCATCGCCGTTGAACAGCACGCAGGCATCGCCCACGCCCAGGCGCAGCACGCGCACCAGGTGCGCGGCGACGCTTTCGGGAAGCGCGATCTCGCGACCGACGCCCAGGGTTTCATCGACGTGGACGCGGGTCAGGCGCATGCGGCTTCCTCGATGGCGTGGTCGATCGCTTCGCGCGTGGTGTTCGCGAGCAGTTTCAATGCGTCGTCTTCGATGCAGTAAGGCGGCATCCAGTACAGCACGTCACCGAGCGGTCGCAGCAGAACGCCGCGATTGAGTGCCGCACGATACGCGCGCAGGCCGATGCGCGCGGCTGCATCGAACGGCGTGCGCTTGTCGCCATCGCGCGTGAGTTCGAACGCGACGATCATGCCCGCCTGACGGACATCGGCGACGTGCGGGTGATCGGTGAACGGCTCCGCGAGCCGCGCCATGCGCTCGGAGGTGGCGCGATTGCGGACGATGATGTCGTCCTCCTCCAGGATCGCCATCGACGCCAGTGCCGCCGCGCACGCGAGCGGATTGCCGGTGTAGCTGTGCGAATGCAGGAACGCCTTCTCGCGCGATTCATCGAGGAAGCCGTCGTAGATGGACTGCCTCGCCAGCACCGCCGCGAGCGGCAACGCGCCGCCGGTCAGGCCCTTCG
>Ga0102593_1001984_pt1 | contig 17221 bp, 27 predicted proteins | sample AraplaCol_mMS_r2_2_FD_76862 | JGI IMG/M metagenome (GOLD analysis project Ga0102593, IMG submission 76862) | Arabidopsis root microbial communities from North Carolina, USA - plate scrape MF_Col_mMS_r2 (SPADES assembly) (version 2) | ecosystem: Host-associated > Plants > Roots > Endosphere...
AAAGGAGGCATGAACAATTCCTGGTCGAAACCGGACAGAGGCGTCTGGTCCCCTCTTGCGAACCGGAGCAGGCGGTAGGTCATGACGCGTTCTCCGTCTGCGATGTGGCCCACGACTTCTTTCAGTGTCCATTTTCCTTCCGCATACCGATACGCGCCATGGCTTTCGGTCAACGATGCCAGCAGTTCTGTCATTTGCTTTTCCTGGGAGAGCAGAATGTCGATGATGTTGCCATCCGGCACCAACCGGATATACTCTCCGATGGCCCAGGCATATTCTTCTTCTGACGGTCTTTGATTCATGCGTAATCACCTCTCTATGAAGTTATAGAAAATTAAAATGCTCTTTCCAATGCTCTACCGCGATTTTTTTGCGAATTTCGTAATTTCAGCATGTATAATGAATTCGCGAAAGGATAAAGCTTTCCTTCCAATAATTGAGTGTAAGCAACCACTTAGTTGGTCGATGGCCGCGCTAAACTTCCCTTTAACTTAATAATAATCATCTCAATTTTTTATAATTTCCATAATAAGTTATTCAATATAATGGCCCGATTATTGAATATGCACAAAACCCGGTTCTGGTGCAAAGGTTGAAGCTATATAAAAGAGGTTTATAAATTCCTATAGGATTTGTTCTTATGCAGCTATTACGAATAGTTGATGAATGAAACTTATTTGATTTTGGACAGACTTCACCTCTTGATAAACCTGTTTCTTTTTCATCATATGCATGACCTCTATTCCAGAAATAATGGCTTTTGCTGTACGAAACGTTTTTAAGCCTAACATCGTAGAAAGGCGCTTCTTAATAAACCTGTGATCCTGCTCTACAATACTATTTAGATATTTAATTTGTCTTATTTGGATGCCTTCAGGCATCTTTTTTTCCTTTTTTAGCTCCTGGATAGCAATGGGATAAGCAGGATTTTTATCTACTGTAATCGTACGAGGTATCGAAACGTGCGAAAAAGCCAAGGCTTTCTTAAAAAAGCGCTTGGCTGCTTGTTTATTTCTTGCTTTGCTTAGATAAAAATCAATCGTATTTCCCTCCGAATCAACGGCACGATAGAGATACATCCATTGTCCTTTTACTTTTACATAGATCTCATCAACCCGCCAAGAATCGTTCGTTAGCTTAAGATGGCGTCGTACTCGCTCATTTAATTCAGGACCATATTGATGAACCCAACGCATAATCGTTGTATGAGCAATACATAATCCACGTTCCTCCATCATTTCTATCAAGTCACGAAAACTTAAATTGTACCGTAGGTAACATCTTACATTTAACAAAATAAGATCAGGCTGATAATGTTTCCATTTGAATACATTTTCCTTTTCCATACCGATCACACACCTTTTTAAGAATAATAGTATCAGTATATCCAAGTTTTAGAGATTGCTTATAAGTAAATTGAAGTATTTGCACCAGAACCAGACTTTTTCTATTTTGTTTTCTTTCAAATAATTCTCAATCTCCCTATTTTTTCTGAATATTTTAACATTTTTATAAATATATGTCTTTGAAATGGTATAATATAGAGAACGTCAGTTCTGGAGGCTTAGTATGCAAATTAAAAAAGTTTATATTTATGTATTTAACACAATGTCAGATTGGGAGTATGGATATTTAATTGCTGAACTAAATTCAGGAAGATATTTCAGGCAAGGTTTAGCCCCTTTAAAAGTAATGACGGTAGGAGTTAATAAAGAAATTATTAAAACAATGGGGGGGCTGAGTATACAGCCGGATATTTCTCTTGATGAGTGCACTCTTTTGGATAAAGATCTTTTAATTCTACCGGGAGGAAATACATGGAGTGAGGAGATTCATCAACCTATATTGAAAAAAGTTGGGGAAGTTTTAGAGCTTGGTACTATTGTAGCTGCAATTTGTGGTGCTACTGATGCCCTTGCAAATAGTGGATACTTAGATTCTAGAAAGCATACGCTTAATAACTTAGAATATACAAAAATGGTCTGTCCCAACTATAAAGGGGAGAAGTTGTATGAGGTTGGACCTGTAGTATCCGATAATAACATGATTACTGCTTCAGGAGTAGCACCTCTAGAATTCGCGAGGGACGTATTAAAAAAATTAGATGTATTCGCATCAAATACATTAGATTCATGGTATAGGTTAAATAAAACTCAGAAGTCCGAATACTTTTTTCAGTTAATGAGCTCAATATAGATCCCTAATTATATACAAGGTGGATTACAATAATTTTCTTTTTTATTTTTGTAGATACCTATAATCCGTTTTATGTTAACTAAAGATGTATATCTTACACACCTTAAAAATACAAAAAAACCTATCTCTTTCCAATCCAAAGAGGTAGGTTTTTTCTGCTCTATTGCTGTAAGGATTTTCGCTGATGCCTCACAGCGTCTCGTGTAGTTTGCTCAGAACAGAAAGATTCATGTAAAAAAGAAAAACTTAGTGTTTTCTTATATCCAATATCTTAATAACGTTGTTTAAATGCTTTTCTGATTCTTCTAAACGTTTTTGAGTATTTACTAAAGATTTTTGAACAGATAAAACAGAGGGAACTTTGATATTTTTGGCTTCTGTGCATACTAGATGACCTATACTGTCCTGCCATTGGATCGTACATTTGAAATTCATAAATAACTTGTTGCTTGTTTGCAAAATAAGATATTGGGTTACAGGGTAAGAATTTGTAATCTGTGACAGCATTAATATTGCTTTATTTCGGTCTTCTTTATAAATAATATTCCATATGCTAGAGGTAGATTGAAAATATGAATGAGTTATATTTGAAGAATTTAGAATTGTACCATCTTGCCTAATTTGAAAATAAGGAACAGGAATCCATTTAGCTATATTACTCATATCCATGTTCTAACTCCTTTAAATTAATGAATTTTTTCACTTGGGACAATATGTTTCTAGAGCAGTGACCATGGTAAATTAAGATGTATATAATATACATCTTAATTATCAAAAAAACTACCCTATCTAAAGGTATTCCGAAAATTTTTTTATGTTAACTAAAGTTGTAGACGATATTCATTTCATATGATTAGCTTTTTATAAACAATAAAATATAAACCGCCATGTATATTAATCTATAAATACGGTTAGACTAGTAACGTATTCCCCCTATTCCGTTATAGTTGAAAACCCTTTGCTATTTTATAGCAAAGGGTTCTTTTTTTGCCCTTGATAATACTCATAATGAAATTAGCTTAGGTAGCAAATGTGAATATCATGACGTAAGGTTAATGAAAAATGAAAATAGCTGTTCCTATAAAATATGTTGTTAATTTAGATGTATAAGAGATTACTAGTTGGGGGACAATAAAAAATAGAAACTTACATATAGGAGGTAAAACTAGTGAGCGAACATAAAAACATTTTTTCTACGTTTGTTAATGAAAATCAATTTGACTTACATTCATACCTTACTTATTTATTCATCAATGAATGCCAGGAAGGTGTAGTAAACGAATTAGAACAGAAACATATAAACCAATAAATTTATAAATAAAAATGTGAAATGAGAGGGTAAATCATAGTGAATGAAAAAATGGTGTAGACGACTTTATCTTTCTGGGAAGAAGGAATAAGTCGTCTATTATACTTGCCTAATCAGGTACGCATAAAACAAGGTATCAGTAAAAATTCTCCTTCTAGTTCCATAACATATCATAATAAAAAAGCCGAAAAGGTAAGCCTCGGCTTTTTGAATCACGCGGTATCTATATAATGTTGTATATCATTAGTAATGGACCTTAATCTTCCCAAACTTCATTCATTAAATCTTCAATTTCTTTTGCCAGTTTTTTTGTTTCAGTTTTATCAATCTTCACTTTATCCCCTGTAATATAAACGACATCTCCAACTTGTGTTTCTTTGGGGAAAATACTCTTAGGGTAATCCTTTGTCGTTCCTTCAATTTCAACAACAGCAAAGCCCTCTTCAAATCGATCAATAATACCTTTTATCTTTTTCATAATTACCTCGATTTTTTAACAGAATAAGATGTTCCATCACCTGTGATAATAATTGTACCACTTTGGTCTGTTCGTAGAATACTTGCTTTAGAGTTTTTTAGTAAGTTCACAACTTGAGAAGTAGCATGTGAATGAAGAAAGAGATCTTATTTGAATCGTATGTCTTGCTGTTTGATATTGAAATAACAATTGTCAGTATAATAGAAAAAGAAATGACCACACATTATGGACATTGATGGCGACAAATTTTTTTCGCTGAAGGTGGAACTCAACTCTGCGATAATCTCCCCTTATTATTCCGATTAAATCTTCTTCAAGATATCTTCACTGATCATGAATTACGCGACCTATTTATATTAGTAAATATAAAAAACACTTTGAATCAACAATCAACTATTTCTCAGGATGATTTTGACCACCTTAAGTATTTCTCTCACCAACTAAACAAAAAGAAATTCCTCTCATTATCTATCTAACTTTATTCACAGTGAAAAATCTTAAAAACACTTAAGCATAATAAGAAGTAAATAGGAGTTATATTTTTAAGAACTTAATGAATATGAAAAGCCTACTTGTATAAGAACAAGTAGGCTTTTCTGCTACGTTAAAGTCTATAAAACATTTACGTATCATTCCCAAGATAATTATAGCATTTCCTATTTATATTTGTAGAAAATCTTCTACTTTTACATCCTTCTTTAACTTTCGCAATCCTTTATTTATTCTGTAGATTGTGGAGTATTTAGGTATGTAGTCTCTATCGTTACAAAGCCTAGATATAGTTGGGCGACTTAACTTTGTTGCCTTTTCGAGTTCTAATTGATTAATATCTTCTTGATTATCTAACCATCTTCCAAATCTTGTTCGCTTCTTTCCTAAGCCTAGAATCATACAGCCATCTCCTTTAAGAAGAAGTATGGACATTATGTAACTTTTTTAATCATTAGAAAAAAAGTTACATATAGGACAAGCAGTAGTTCATATCATAAATTAAGACGTCAGAAAGAGACGTCAACTTAAACTATTAGGAATGGAGCGAATCAAATGACAAAAGAATTAGCAATCTCGCTACTAAGTCGAAAAGACGTCTATTTAACGCTAGAAGGAAAACAGATGTTAGAGGTCATCTTGAAAGAGAAAAACGCGTATGAAGAGAAATAAGAAGTCGAAAAATCAAGTTGACACCTATCGACCAACCGTGCGTTACCATTCTATGTATCGTACATATGTAGATAGTCTGTTTCAATCTACAGAATTAGATCGAAATCAAATTATGAGGTGTGCGCTTTTTACTGCAGCGCACAATCCTGTTTTCTTAGCATTAATGAATCAGTATAAAATGAATGACGTCCCTCTCCCCTCCTCTCCATGGCAGCCTTCTTCCCACCAGTTATGGATGGAACAAGAGCCCAACATCGAAGAGAAAGGAGGAGGAGAACATGATGACCTTGAGCGAAAAGGAACGGCTACAAACACTTCTACGATACTTAGAACATCAACAGATGGCCAATCAATGTCAGAAGCAACTATTCAATCCAAACAGCAGCCTTCTACCAGTGAAAAGGCAGCAGGGCCTGCAAGACGTCAGCAACCGATTGAGAGACGAACAAGGACGTTTCCTACCTTACAATTATCAAACAATGGAGGAATCAAACTTGATTTCAGGTAAAGAAGTAGCATTACAACGAAAACTAAAAATAGAACCGATTGAAGGTTCTTATAATAGTTATGCGGTAAATGAAAAGGAAAAGAGGGATTGGAGTGGGAATATCTATTTAGCTTGTGTGGCAGCGATTTTAGCGATCGCCTTTTTTACCTGACGTCTTTTTAGAATAGTGTCGATATTTTGGTCATAAACATATAGCATGAATACAGTTAAGACCGCCTTATAAACTGATACGTAATGGGCGGTCTTTGTTGTAAATATGATTAAAAACTCCTGGGAAGTGGAAAAACAAGTATAAAGATTCATATAAAATATATCTTTTATATCTTATAATATGGATGACACAGGAGGTATGTAGATGGAAAATAGTCCTCGTTTCGCAGAATTAGTCTCTGATTTTGAAAAACGGTTAGGTGGACATTTAAATGCCAAAGAAAAAGAACTACTTGTATGGATATAAAACAGAAAGTAATAAGTATGTTCAATAATCGACATTTATCCTCTTCACCTTTTTAGAAATTTTCTTATATGTAGCGTAGAATTACCTATACACGATAGGTGACAAACAGAAAAAATCCTACACACTGAGGTGTAGGATTTTTAAATCGTCCCGAATATTAGATTAGAAACAGAGGGTATTCGGTATTGCAAACGAAATGAAAGTTTAACTTTCCATATTATTCTATCAAAAGTATCTTTACTATTGAATATGGCAACATTCTCAATTTGCTACCTGTATCTGGAACAACAAAAGGTAATAAGTTACAATTCACCCTATTGTAGATTAAGTATTAATCGACAAATGCTTGTTTATCCTCTATTTCACCTGGCTTTGAATATGTAACATACGTGCCTGCCATCATGTCATGAAGACTTCTTTTATCTTTACGGAAAACCACCATGAATACACTCACAATTAGCGCAATACCTAATGTAAGACCGTAAACAATGCCGGCTACAAGAACTCGTAATAGCATTGCTCCAATTCCAAGTTTCTTTCCATTGACTTTGACAATTCTAACTCCAACAATTCGTTTCCCTATAGTATATCCATACCATAATATAGGTACAGCAACCGCATAGATGAAACCTATGAGTGATGTAATGGGATCTTCACCATCAAAGTCTCCTGTAATAAGAAAGCCAATAAGCCCCAAAGGAATACTTACAATAATGCCATCTAACAGATTTCCTAATAGGCGTATCCAAAATCCTGCTGGTTTTGTTACTTGATCCACTTTATATTTCTTCCCTTCTTGTAAATTAACACTTTATCTATCTAAATAGCTCCTCAAATGATGATAACATGATTGAAGAGGAAGGTAAAAAATATAAAATATTTTAAATTTATCCACTAATAATAAAATACATGTCTCTAGTATTGATATTACTAAAGAGATATTCATAGAAAAGAGATAAAAGATTAATTAGGTTTTTTTAATTGTAAATTTCCCTTATTAAAGATAATAACAGCATTATAAGCTTCATATAAGGCATACAAAGGGTAACAAAAAGCCATAAATACAATCATAGTTGGTACCTTTTCAACAACACGAAAATGGCCGGACATGAAACTTTTAACCGCAATTCCTAGGTAAACCAATAAAGGAATGATAATAACAGCTAATAACAATAACCACGGGGTCATTTTGGTTTCCTTCAGTTTTTCTCGACAATGTGGGCATTTCATTGTAAAAGGACTTGAAAAATCTTCGAAATGCTCAACCGTAATAGGTTTTTGACACCCTGGACAAGGTGTTGATTTTTTCATATAAGCTTCTCCTTTTTGAAATGTAAAAGAGTAGAAATAATAGGGTTATTGAATATATAACATTGCTCTTTTAAAAAAAGCTTTAAATAAGTTTAGAGCTCTCTACTTTGATAGGCTCTACACGTTTCATATAGGTAGCTGCCATCAAATCGTGTAAACTTCGCTTATCCTGGCGGAAAACCACCATAAAAAAGCTAATGATAGCAACTATTCCTCTTGTAAGACCATACATAAGACATGGAATGAAGACATGTAAAACCATAGATCCAAAGCCTACATCTCGTTAAGGTTATAGTTAAATCGCTTATATACCTTGTTTTTATGTTGGTGATTCGTTTTCATAATATTGATGATGACATGTTGCTCACTTTTCCAATGTACATCAACGTCATGAATCATAAAAGGTTGAACTCCTTGAAGCTCTTTATATTGATTAAGAGTGCTTCCAGGTTGTCCGTAGTACATTCTAAGAGAATCAGCCTTTTCTTTTTGCTCATAATCAAAGTAATCAGTGGTTTGTTTATACATCTTTTTTACTTCAACAATGTTTTGTTGATTAGGAGATGTGCTGGTTGTAAGTGAGACGCTACGTATCATGTTTGGTTGCTGTTGGCTTTTATCCAAGAAATGGTTCATCACAAATACAAGAAAAATTACTCCAAAGGATAACATGATCCAAAGCCAATTTTTCATGTCGACACTTCCTCTTTTATGATTGAAAATCAAAATGAGTAGATGATCTCATTACAAAATAGCATTTTCTGCTATTTCGTATTCTTAGATAATAACATACTCAAAAACTCTTGGAAGGTCTCAGCAATCTTTGATGTAACTGGATCACACTCATATGATTCTTCGTAATCTAGAAAATCAACAGACGGATTGTTTTTATCATAGTGAAAGTTCAAACATAAATAATCTCCCCATGCTAGCTTCGCAATTGGAATTAATTCAGATCCAATGAGATCTTCATCATAAAAATTCCGGCCTTGTTCTCCTAAAGAAGTTTCGCAGCAACCAATGTCATACACACCATAAGGATGCTCACTGAAGTTTTTAATAATGCCTAAAAAACGTTCAATTTGACATCTCTTATTGATGATTGTTAATGGTGTAGAATCTATTACTGTACATGCGTTATAGTGTTTCAAGAATTCTTTATAGGCATTGGGCAATTGGATGCGAAAAGAAGCCTCTATTTCTGCAATGTCTTGATCCTATGGTAATGGATAAATGATGCTTTCCTTCACAAATCTCCTTGCAATAGGTCATCTTCAAGGAAATACATTACGACTTTTGATATTCATACATAACTGGAACTTTATCCATTTTAACGGTTTTAGCTACAACATAACGACGGTAACCGTCTTTTAAGACATTCGATCCTTTTTCAATCGTCAATGGCTCATCTAAGCGTCCTGTACGTTTCACAAAATCAATGACCTTTTGTGTTTTTTCAGCGTTTGGACGTGTCTTTAAGAATGCTTCAGGTACGATAATGTCATCAAAGTTCAACAGATCCTGTGTTCCTTTAGGTTGGTTCGGTAGTGTTTTCTTTTTAGGCTCAGCCTTTTTTTCTTCTGTAGGCTCTTGCTTTACTTCCGGCTGAACAGCTTTTGTTTCTTTCTTTTCTTCTTTTGGTGCAGGTTGAGAAGTAGTTACCGGTTTTTCTTCCTGTTTAGTAGCAGCAACTTCTTGTTGCGCTGCAAAAGCCTCTTGTTTGGCCTCTTTTTTATCGTTTGATTCATTGCCTTCTTTGTCTTTCTTATTCGGGAGAACGGTAATCTGGAAGCAGATTACGCCTACTTCACCAGGGCATTCATCAATCGGAATGTCTAATGTTGGTTCTCCTTGAATTAAGATTTTTTCATGCATAATACTTTTTTTCGTGAGACCTGTTTTGTTAAAAGCCTTCTTTGCAACAAATACCGTATACGAAATAAACGTACTCTTCTTCAACCCTTTAGGCGCAGATGGTGACCCTTTTTCACGCATATCAAAGGCAACATAGCGATCGTATTCTCGTAATGGTCCTGTGGCTGATCCGGTTAACGTAATTTTATGTGGCATAATGTTCTCCTCCTGCGTAGATATAGATTTATTTATTATTTAGAACAGTGTTCTAAGTAAACATGTCATAATAATAATTCAGCTTATAAGGGGTTTCTTTACTCTTTGCATTTACTCTTATCGTACATATAAACAGAGACTATGCGCATACTTTGAGTATGGACTTGTAGCTCAATGGCAGAGCAGCCAGTCGTATTACACTATACAACTTTGGCGTCTTGCGGGTTCAAATCCTGCCAAGTCCTCGCTATACTTTAACTATTTTTAAACATTAAGAAGCTGGTTCCTTTAATTTAGCATGTTGATGCAATAATTTTTTCTCCTCAGGTGTTAATGCTTGTCCTAAATCTTGTTTCAGTTCCACCATTTCTAATGAACTGTACGTAGAGCAGTGTTCCTGCAGCAAGCATTCCTCTTCTGGTGTAAGCTCTTGTTTTAAGTCTTGCTTTAACTGAATCATTTCAAGCTGTTGTTCTAAAGATATTTCTACTTTTTTTGTACCCTTCTCTTGATCCTGCTCAGCCTTTAACCAATCCGGTAAGATTTCTTTACGGATAATATGTTTTGGTATAAACAATTTTGTTGATGACTCTTCTTTATGTATAACTTCCTCATGAGTTGGATATACTGATGAATAATCCTCGTTTTTATGATTAACCAACTGATAGAATTGGTTTTTAGCAATCTTATAGAGTAATTGGCACATATTATCTAGGGACAAAGGCTTTCCTTTATGATTAGCTTCATGTACATATTTGTCTAATCCAATAATAGATGTATACGCAATTTCATGTACTTGCCCTTTGGTAATATCAATCTCTGTATCTCGTTTGACCGTTTTTGCAGCATTTTGAATGCGAGCATAAAAGTCTTTTAATTGATGACCATACTTACCTGCGTAGACTTGATTGACTTTCTTAGGAACACCTTTGATATAAGTAAATGACTGTGAAGCAGACATTAAATGATTATTTATATGATTTATAGGTAAATCAGGGTTAATAAAGGCATCAGGTGATTTATCGGCCTTTAAGCTTGTTGTATCAACGTTTTCAGCAATTTTAGGATACATCACAGGAAGCGTCACAGGAGTTGTCATTTCTTCTTGTTGGACCGTTTGTATACCTGTTGTATCATGGGCAAAAAAGATTTCTTCGCAAATGTGATTAAAGTTCTTATGGCTTTTAAGAATAAATACATAGCTATCAGGATGAGTACCTGTTGCATCCTCTTTAATGTATCGTGCTACAAGCACAAACGGTGTCGCTTTTAACGAACGTACAAAACGAGAAACCGTACTTTTAGAAACTTTAAATTTCTTCATGAGCGTTTCAGAACGAATGGCTTGGATACCTGTAGCCACTAGGTTATAGATGACATGGTCGAGCATTTCCATTCTTTTTTTAGGAAATTCTTTATGTATGGCTGATTGGTTCTGTTTATAATGAGTACGAATAATTTTCAAAAACTCTTCTTTCTTTTTCCGAAGTGTGGATTTGTTCTTCCATAACCACTTAAACCGTCCGTTGAAGGTGTCTACATCTTTTAAATAGCAGGTCAATATTTTTGTCATTTGTTCATTATCTCCTTTAAGGAACAAAAAAAGACACTGTTTCCCTGGAAAAAGGAAAACAATGTCGTGATTTTGATGAACTAAGCCCTTGAAATAGATAGCTATTTCATATAAAATAAAACCATAAGTTTTATTTTATAGAAAAACTAACTCTATTAACAAGAGACTTCGACAAGTGTTTTCCCTACTGTTACTAGGGGGAACGGTTTAAGAGTGCTACCAACACGTCTTAAACAGTTGAAGTCTTTTTTCTATTCCGGTCATTTTTGTTAGTTTTATTATAGCGTTAATTAATCTCATAATTCAATAAGAATTAGTAATATATCTCAAAAGATTTAGTTTTACATCTTTTATGAGGTGAAAATCCTATCTATATTTAAATGAATTTATTGTTGAAGGTATTAAGAAAACTCTCTCTGACAACTGCTACAAAAACAATAAAACAGCTTCTAATTACTGGTCAGTAATTAGAAGCTGTTTTATTATTTTGTGAACATTCTTTTCCATATGCTTTTTCCTTGTTCTTTTTGAATTTCGGTCATAGCTGAATGGATAGAATCTAATTTTTTAAGTAATTGATCATTCACTTCTTTTAAACGCTGATTGTCTTGTTCAAGTTTATTCATCTGTTCTTTTATCTCTATAACATCTTTTTTTTCTGCCAAATTTTCAGATGGAAGCGTTAGTTGTTCTTTCTTTTCCATTTTTTTATCCATTTCTTCTATTTTTTTAGCAAGTAATAAAAATGCTTCTTTAAAGGAGTTTTCGTTTGTATCTTCTTCCTCTAAATCCTTGTTAATAATTTTTGTTTGTTCTTCGCTCATTAAATTTGCTTTAATTAATTCTTCACGAATCATTTCATTTGGTGCATGTTTTCCGAATTTCTCTTTTAGTTCAATAATCTTCTCAATTTTTTTATCTTCATCAGTAAATATGTATCTTATTCTTCCAATTCTTTTATGTCGTACTAACCCGACTTCGCACCAGTCCCGTAATTGATGATTTTCTATATTAAATTTTCTAGCAACTTCTGAAATAACCATTGTTTCTTCGCTCATAATTGTACCTCCTTCACAAACGAATTAATCTAACTGAGTTAGTATCCTCTTATATGGAATATTTTTAATAACTTAATTAAGTCTAACTTAATTGGTCCTAACTAATTAAATGCTACTTATTTTGAACCTTGTCTTTATTATTCTAGCAGATTTTACACTTAACTGAATTAGATTTATTATATTTTACGTTATGTAGTTCAATTAAATTTGAACTGAATCCTTTAAAAAACTATAAATGAATTTATAGTTTTTTAAAATATTACAATAAGTTTAATTAAAATGCAATTAAGTTCAACTAAATGCAATTAAGTTCAACTTAATTGCATTTTAATTAAACGGCTCTTTAGTGCCCTTTTAATTTAGTTTGACTTATTTTATTATAAGTTCAACTAAATTAGAGTTGTTTGCAACGAGATGGTTTTGAGTTAACCTTAAGTTTAACTATTGGATTTAAATCAATAATTTAGAAGCAAAAAAGTTATGTGTTAAGTTATTTTTCTCATTTGATCCTCAATCTATTGAGGAGTTTAATAGCTGAGACTACTGTCGATTCTGTTTAGATAATACACTTCTTCTGTAATATGGTGTGAAACATATCTATGGAGGCATCATCATAAAAGCAGTCTTTTTGGCTGAAAAGATGCTTTATCTCGTATTTGTGTACATGCTGAGTAAACTCACCACTTATGTATTGTGAACCGAAATCGTTACGAAGAGGTAATCCCTTTCAGGACTTTTGGGCAGTGTAAGCTTTTTGAAGTGCTTCAATGATCAACTCTGATGTGATTAAACGAGAAAAAATAGCACACAATTTCTTTAGTGTGAATTTAATGAAGATGTTAAACAGCACCAACCGCCTCATATCATAGGGACATACTTAATTTCAGGCAACCATTGTTTAGAGAGGTTTGATAATTTTTTGAAACGCTAGAATGTATTTTACTTTTTCGTGAATATGACCATAGTCTTTTTTTTTGAATATCTAGCTCTTGTTTTAGCTAGAGGTTTTCTAATGAATCTTAGCTAATTCTCTAGGTATTAGAGAGCATTCCTCTGTATTAAAATATGTTAATACATTCACGCAATTATAAATTGTTACTTCTGATCACCATATTCGCTGCTTGATTCTTTAACCAAGTTTCCAGCATGATATAAATACATAATCGTTTTCTTAAAGTCATCATTTTATTTTCTGCCTGTCCACTTATGTTCATTTCCCACACCTCCTCTCAAAGATTATTAAAGGGACTCAATTAAATCGTGTCCACGAAACTATAATAAATCCAGTATAGGGCTTTATCCTCCCTATACTCAGGGAATGATCTTTTCTTAAGGAGAGATTTCCCTGATTTTGTCCAATAGTGATAACTAATCCAGACTCAATTGAATCTGGATTAGTTATTTTATTTGAATGAACATTACTTTAGTAGAGTCAGCTTTTATTGGTGCATTTAGTCTGTATATACCTAATTGGAATTAGTTTAAATTAATTAATTACTAATTGAATGTAAAAGAATATAGACTCGGTAGCTTTTAATCAGACAAGTTGATATGCTGTATTTTAATTAAATTAAACTTCTTTTTTATTGAATTAATTTTAATTTATTTTAGTCTAAATTAGTGATAATTAACTTGGGTTTTAAAAGAGTTAGAGTTAGATTCTTGCAGCAGAAAAAAGAAAATCTAATTGTTTAATTGTATATTAGGATGATCATAAAATTTTAAAAAGTTATTTAGTGAATTAATGAAATGTTTTCAATTTGAAAAGTACATGCCTTTAATTTGTATCAAAAGAATAGAGAAACAGAAACAGGGATATAAAAGATTCACTTTGAGGGTCAAAGCATTCAGCTTCATGAATATAAGCAGAAAACTTTACGTGAAAAGATGAAAAAAATGAATGAAAAGCAACAAGATTTAGCCATGAAGTGAAAAAACACATGTTAACAGTAGGTCAACATGTGTTTTTTTGAGGTTAACAGCAGGTTCACATCACTGTTTTTTTATGTTCACAGTAGGTTCACAAAGGAGAGTTTAGGTCAACAGTAGGTTCACACTTTAGAGGTTTTCGCGATATCACGGTTTTGCTAGGCTCTGCCTAGCCTATCACCCCGTGTGATAGCAAAAACCCCTTATGCTCTTCTCTCTTTTTAGGGGAAAGAGCATTACTACAAAAGAGAGGTCGGATAAAATGGAAATTAAAATTCGGTATGTTGATCCAGTAGTAACGGGAAAAACACGGGATAAAACACCCGTTGGCTTTTTTAAAGTAGTGAACAAGATTAAAAATCGTCCTTATTATATAGGACATATTCCTGACGGCGATCCTCGCAATCCGTTAGGAAAACGTTGGTTAGGGTTAAATGCGAACGGTACGTATGGTGGATACATACGGCATTCACGGCAATAACAATGAAAGCAGCATTGGAAAATACGTGAGCCGAGGTTGCGTGAGAATGCACAATGCAGATATTGAAAAGCTTTATGATAAAATTCAAGTGTTGGTACACCAGTTGCGATTAAGTATTCTTATAAAAGCTTTGTGGATCTTACGAACGTATACGGATATAAATTCAAAGGCTACAAGATAAAAAATAATTAATATCTGAGCAACATTCTCATGCGCAAATAGCATGGGAATGTTGCTTTTTATGCGAATAAAAGAATCACTCTGCTCGTTTTCTTTTACACCGGTGCATTTAACCCCTTATTATGGAAGTAGAATAAAAATAAGGAGGATCTACCAAGATGAGAGCAAAAACTGAGAAGGCAAACCGGGTGGTCATGTTTAAATCGATTGGTGAGGTTTATGCACATGAAGTTACGGAGGATATCAAGGTTGGTTTTTTTGCTTGTCCTTCTTGCGGAGTGAAAGTGTATTATCAACAAAATCATTTCTTTTCTCGTGACCATGAACGGAGTTGTGAGTACGTCCAAGAACAAATTAGAAGAAAAGCTTAAAGGGAAAGGGATGACATGTTGTGAAGAATCATGTGTATGAAAATGGGCGACTGATCCAAACCAATAAGAAATTTTCTGCATTAAAACAAAAGCAAAAAGAATGGATTACGAATGAATTAAGGCAACGTTATATAAGTGCTATTTATTACCCTTATACTAAATTACGTCCTAAGAAACGAGACCAAATCTTAGATGAGGTATATGACCTTATTCAGAAAAAAGAAATTTGGGTACCTTATGATGAAGTAGAAAAATACTACTTTAGCAAAATCCCTTCATTTATTCGTAAGAATAAATGAAGGAAGAAATGATAACAGGTAGGTCACAAGATGAACAGGGGTTATAACCAGTAGTCTTAGGGTTACATAAATACGATGGAGACTGTTTGTTTTCACGCAAACTGCTAGGATGTAGGAATATTTGGATAATGAAGCATAACTAGTCAAGATAGAGGAGACGAATAGTATGAAATCAACAGGTATTGTACGAAAAGTAGATGAATTAGGACGTATCGTTATTCCAGTGGAGCTTAGAAAGGTGCTGTCTATTAAAGAAAAAGATCCTATAGAAATTTTTGTTGATGGAGACCACATTATTTTGAAGAATTACATCCCCCATAATGAATGCATTATTACAGGTGAAGTAAGTCCACATAATTGTGAATACGCAAAAGGAGTTGTGTTAAGTCCAAGAGGTGCAGAAATTCTCAAGCATGAGATAGAATGTAGATTTGGTAGTAAGGCTTAATTTACATAGAAATTCATACGTTTTTATTTGATTCCTAGATGTGTTGCTTATGTAAACAAGGTAAGAACCTATAGATTTAATATGAGTAAGGTAAACATCATGTAAAACCTCCAGAATGGATTTCTGGAGATTTTATATAAGTGCTCTTTATTTAACAGCTTCTTTAAATTCTTTTCCTGCTTTAAAACCTGGGACCTTTGTTGCTGGAATCGTCATTTCTTCCCCTGTTTGAGGATTACGTCCTGTACGCTCTGAACGTTCACGCACTTCGAATGTTCCCAATCCTACCAGTTGAACTTTTTCGCCTTTTGAAAGGGTTGTAGAAATCGTTTCAAATAACGAGTCTACAGCTTTTTTTGCATCTTGTTTTGTTAACTCTGACTTTGAAGCAACTGCCTCAATGAATTCAGCTTTTTTCATATGTAACTACCTCATCTCTTTTTATAGGGTATGTAGATTAAGAATATATCATATGTGTTGAGAAAAGTTCAAACGTATGTTCTTTTTAGGTGGAATTAGAGGGAAATACATAACAATAAAAAAGAAGAAATGGAAACCCATTTCTTCTTTACATACACGGTTAGCTAGAATGATTACATTATCGGATGTTACTGCCACCAAGTTGTTGTTCTGCCATTTGCACAAGGCGTTTTGTAATCTCTCCACCTACTGATCCGTTTGCACGTGCAGTTGTATCAGGGCCAAGGTTTACACCAAATTCACTAGCAATTTCATATTTCATTTGATCGATTGCTTGTTGAGCACCATATACTAACAATTCATTTGTGTTGCTATTTTTATTGTTTGCCATTGTATTCAACTCCTTATAGTTTATAACATTAAAATGTGTAGAAGAAAGATCGTTTATTCATAAGATGGAAAATTTTTTAAAAAAGTTGTTTTAGAATATATATATATGTGGTAAACAGATAGTACAGAGCCAATATAAGAATTTTAGAGGCTGCTGTAAAAGGTTAAATACTTAACTTGATGAAGGGACTGGTTTGGTTTTGAAAGACGTAACAGCGACTTCAGCAAATGTATTACCCAAATTGACAAGTAGGTATTGTGATTTAACGAACGGCACTCTCCTTATGAATCGATATACGTAACGAAAGAGCCTCACAAGGGCAAATGAACATGAGAATTATTTTGTTGTAAGAGAGAGCAGCCTGCATCATTTTTTGATGCAGGCTCTTTTTATGTTGAAGCTATAAAGTAAGGTACATAAGGTATTGAATCTGAATATTGTTTGTAGATAAACGTTCTACTTAATTTAAATAATTGTTGATAGATGTAAGGTTTTGTAGATAACTAAGTTGCTCCCACATATTGAATATTTATCCTATATCAAGTACAATAAGTTGAATATAAGTTCAACTTAAAAAATGA
>Ga0102593_1001994_pt1 | contig 17177 bp, 16 predicted proteins | sample AraplaCol_mMS_r2_2_FD_76862 | JGI IMG/M metagenome (GOLD analysis project Ga0102593, IMG submission 76862) | Arabidopsis root microbial communities from North Carolina, USA - plate scrape MF_Col_mMS_r2 (SPADES assembly) (version 2) | ecosystem: Host-associated > Plants > Roots > Endosphere...
GCTGCAGCAACATAGCCGAGCACTGAGGCGACCCAGATGCGCGTTTCCATGTTCATGCCAGGCTCCCGTCGTTAAGTACTTGAATCATACCGATTTTTTAGCGTCGAATAATCACCGATTGTCGCACTGCGGCATATTGCAGAAACACTTATACTGGCGGGATGCCTTCTCCGATCCTCTTCCTTCTCGCCTGCCTTATCTGGGGTTCCACCTTCTTTGCGATTACCCTGCAACTGGGCGACATCGCTCCCGCCGTTTCCATCGTCTACCGCTTTGCGCTGGCGTCGAGCGTGCTGTTCGCCTGGTGCCTGCTGCGCGGCGACAAGCTGATGCTGTCTTGGAAGGCGCAGCGCTGGACCATCCTGCAAGGCTGCTGCAGCTTTGGCCTGAGCTATATCGGCACCTATAACGCGGAGCAGTACGTCGTATCGGCTTTGGTGGCCGTGCTGTTTGCGCTGATGGTGTTCTGGAACCCGATCCTCAACCGCATCGCCTTCGGCACGCCGCTGACCTGGCGCACCTGGGCCGCTGGCGGCGCGGCGGTGGGTGGCGTTGTGCTGCTGTTCTACCATTCGATCTCGGAGTCGCTGCGCGACGTGATGGCGGGTGGCCAGGGGCATTTCATCCTCGGCCTGGCCCTGGCGCTGGGCGCGACCATCGCCAGCTCGGTCGGCAATACGCTGGTGGTCAAGGTGCGCCAGCATGAATCGAATGTGCTGCTGACCATGGCATGGGGCATGTTGTGGGGTACGCTGCTGGTGGCGCTGTGGGCGCTGGTGCGCGGCGATGCCTTCGTGATGCCGGCCACGGCTTCGTATTGGGGCGGCCTGCTGTACCTTTCGCTGCTGGGTTCCGTGATCGCGTTTGCCTGCTACTTCACGCTGATCGACCGCATCGGCACGCAGAAAGCCGTGTACATCGGCGTGGTGACGCCGGTGATCTCCGTGCTGCTCAGCATTCGCCTTGAAAATTACCGGCCGGGCTGGATGGAAATCCTCGGCATGGTGGTGTGCATCGCCAGCGTGGCCTGGGCGCTCAAGGCGCCATCGATGCCGGCCAGCCGTACTCCTGTTGACCTTAAACCTTTGAAGAAAGCTTCATGAGCAATTTGAACATCCGCCCTGCCCGTCCGGAAGACGTGGCATCCATCATGGCCATGATCCGTGAACTGGCCGTTTTCGAGAAACTGGAACACCTGGTGGTGGCTGACGAGGCCATGCTGCATGAGGAGCTGTTCGGCGCCAAGCCAGGGGTGGAAGGCATCGTGGGCGAGGAAGCGGGCGAAGTGGTGACGTACGCACTGTTCTTCCACAATTTCTCGACCTTCCTGTGCAAGAAGGGGCTGTACCTGGAAGACCTGTACGTGAAGCAGAACCGCCGCGGCGCGGGCTACGGCAAGCAGATGCTGGCGGCGTTGGCCAGGATTGCCGTCGAGCGTCAGTGCGGGCGCTTCGAGTGGTCGGTGCTGGACTGGAATGTGAACGCGATCAAATTCTATGAGCAGATGGGCGCAGATGTACTGCCCGACTGGCGCGTGTGCCGCGTCACCGGCCCCGCGCTCGCTGACCTGGCAAAGCAATGACCCCGGTCGCGCTGCGCTACCAGCTTGGTCCCGACGAGTATCTGGCGCAGCAGCAAGCCCTTATTGGCGATACTTCGCGCCAAGCGCAACGCGCGAAATGGAAGGACACGCTGATGTTCTCCGGCGCCTGCGCCGTTGGCTTCCTGGCTGCATTCCAGGCGAATAGCCGTTTATTGATGCTGCTGTTGGGTACCGCCGGACTGGCGCGCCTGCTGACGCCCTGGGATCACAAGATCAAGATCAAGGCGCAAATTGCTGCCCATGCCGAGAAAAAGGTGCGGCGTCGAGATGTCTCGCTCCGGATCGACGATGAGGGGCTGCACGAAGAGGTTGAGGGCGTCCGCTCATTCGCACCATGGCCAGCGGTGAAGTCCTTCCGCGAACTTGGTCACATCCTGCTGGTCCAGCTGGCTGGCGAGTTATGGGTCGTGATTCCGGACGTCGCCTTTCTCGGCGCGGGCGCTCCGTCGAAGGCTGAGTTCATCGCGCTGCTCCAGAGCCGTGGTATCGCCAGCGCAGCGGCTTAGGCAAAAAAGGTTCTTCACGGATTCTCGGGAATTATAAGACTTGCCAGTAGCGTTAATTGTCTCCATGACAGACCTGGCATCGACTCTTGGCACTGTCTCCTGACCATGATCGGATTGCCATCCGAATCCCCGGGCCGTTGGATTACTCGGGGGCGCTGCAACGCTGACATCCGTTGCGGCAGCTACCAAAGCGCGTGAGCAAAAAAAATCCCTCGCGGCTCGTGTGTGGTCGGGCGAGGGATACTAAACCCAGGTGTCAGTTGGGAGGGGAGATGAATCGACGGTTTCAATATAGTCGCCCTGCCCCGACCACGCTTTGTCACTTACAAATTCTTACCTGGCTTACATTTGATCTAGCTCAATACATTCTTTGGGGAAACTCGCAGAATGGATAGTCCCGCCCTCGGTGGAGACTGACGATGTTCAAGGCTGTTTATCGGGCTTACCTGCGCTTCCTGCTGAACCGCTACACGCGGGAATTGCAGGTGCTGGCGGCGCAGCGTGCCAATGATGCGTTAGCTGAGCAAGTTCTTACGCACGAAGCCGAGCAGGTGCGCGCGCGGCTGCTGATGCTTTAAATCCCCTTTCCATCCATTCGAACAGCCCTTGCGTGAGCAGGGCCAGGACGGCAGCCGGCAGCGCGCCGGCCAGCATCAGGGTATTGTCGTTCAGGGCCAGGCCGGTGGTGATGCGTTCACCGTAGCCACCGGCGCCGATAAAGGCGGCGATGGTGGCGGTGCCGACGCTCATCACGGCGGCCGTCTTGACACCGGCCAGGATCACCGGCGCGGCCAGCGGAAGCTCAATTTCTTTCAGGCGTTGCGTGGTGCGCAGCCCCAGCGCCTCGGCGGCCTGCTTCAGGCCTTGCGGCACGCCGCTGATGCCGGTGCAGGTGTTGCGGATGATCGGCAGCAGCGCGTAGACGAACAGCGCACACAATGCGGGCACGGTACCGATCGTGCCTAACAGGGGGATCAACATGGCCAGCAGGGCCAGCGAAGGGATGGTTTGCAGGATGCCTGCGGCGGCCATCACCGGTTCGCGCAGCTTCGGGCGGTAGGCGGCGAGAATGCCGAGCGGGATGCCAACGGCGCTGGCCATGGCGACCGACAGGGCCACCAGCAGGATGTGCTGGCGGGTCAGCGGCCAGAAGTCGTCGGCAAACAGGCGCTGCCAGAGCGTGGCCGGGCGCGCTGGTACGGTCGTCGTGGCGGCCCCGGTGGCGGTCGCCGGAGCCGTCGTGGCGGCGGCAGCGGCGGGCTTGTCGGAGTGGCGCGCAAGCCAGTCGCGGGCGATAGCGCTGAAAGGCTGGCCGTGCAATTCGGCGGCGGCATTCATGGCGATCATGTCGGCGGCGCTGATGCGGCCTTCCAGCGCGCGCAGCGCCTGCCAGGCGGCAGGAAAACGTTGCGCGGCATCGAGGCGGTACAGCAGGACCGCGTCGTAGCGGGGGAAATAGGCCCGGTCGTCCTGCAGCACGCGCAGGCCGTATTGGCTGATCTTGGCGTCGGTGGCGTAGATGTCGATGACGTCGACCTGTTTCTGCGCCAGGGCTTCGTAGGCGATGCCGTGGTCGAGGCCGCGCGGCGTGGCGCCAATGCCGTATTGCTTTGCCAGCCCCGGCCAGCCGTCGGCGCGGCCGATGAATTCGTGCGACAGGCCGTAGCGCAACTCGCCGCGTGCGGCCAGCTCGCTCAAGGTACGCGGGGCGCCGGCGTCGCCGCGCACCGCCAGCGCGTAGGTGTTGTTGAAGCCCAGCGGGACCGCGACGCCCAGGCCTTGCGCGGCCAGGTCGCGCTGCATCTGCTCCAGCGTGGCCGGTTGCGCGTGCTTGAGGATTTCCAGGCCGATGGTGCCAGTGTATTCAGGGTAGACGTCGATGCTGCCGGACTTCAGTGCCGCAAGCACGATGGCCGTATTGCCAAGGCCCTGCTTGTGCTCGACCCGAACGTGCGGTGCAGCGGTTTGCGCCAGCAGTTCGCCGAGGATGTAGGACTCGGTGAAGCGCTTGGAGCCGATGCGCAGCGTAGCGGCGCTGCTGGCGGCATTCGGCGCAGGAGCTGACGCGCTGGATGCGGCGGACGCCGCGCCGGCCGCCAGGGCCAGGAGGACAATGGCGGCCCGGCGCAGCAAGTCAGGCGCCCGCGGCGGGGAGCACGGCAGGAATGCCGACAATCGGGTCGCGCCAGACGCCGCGGTTCACCACTGCGACGCAGGGGTTGAAGCCGAAGGCATAGGACAGGTCGGCCGGGCGGGCAATCTGCCACAGCGCGAAGTCGGCGCGCTTGCCCACTTCCAGCGTGCCGACCTCGCCGTCCAGGCCCAGCGCGCGCGCGGCGTGGATGGTGCAGCCGGCCAGCGCCTCCAGCGGCGTCAGGCGCCACAGCGTGCACACCATGTTCATCGCCAGCAGCAGGGACGTCATCGGCGAAGTGCCGGGATTATTGTCGGTGGCGACCGCCATCGGCACGCCGGCAGCGCGCAAGGCGGCCACCGGCGGCGGCGTGGTGTCGCGCAGGAAGTAGTAGGCGCCCGGCAGCAGCACGGCCACGGTGCCGGCGGCATCCATGGCGGCGATGCCCTCGGCGGACAGGTGTTCCAGGTGGTCGGCGGACAGGCCGCCGTAGCGTGCCACCAGCGCCGCGCCGCCCTGGTCGGACAACTGCTCGGCATGCAGCTTGACGGGCAGGCCATGCGCGCGCGCTGCGGCGAAGATGCGCTCCGTTTGCGCGGCGCTGAAGCCGATGCGCTCGCAGAAGGCGTCCACCGCGTCTGCCAGGCCGTCGGCCGCCAGCGTCGGGATCATGCCGATCACCGCGTCGACGTAATCGTCCGGCCGGTCCTTGAATTCAGGCGGCAGCGCGTGGGCGCCGAGGAAGGTGGTGCGCACGGACACCGGCATCACCTGCTCGACGCGGCGCGCCACGCGCAGCATCTTGGACTCCGACGCGAGGTCCAGGCCGTAGCCCGACTTGATCTCCAGTGTGGTCACGCCTTCGGCCAGCAGCGCGGCGATGCGCGGCAGCGACTGGCGCAGCAGCTCATCGTCGGGGGCGGCGCGGGTGGCGCGCACGGTGGACATGATGCCGCCGCCGGCACGGGCGATGTCCTCGTAGGTGGCGCCGTTCAGGCGCGCCTCGAATTCGTCGCTGCGGTTGCCGGCGTGGACGATGTGGGTGTGGCAGTCGATCAGGCCCGGCGTCAGCCAGCAGCCGCCGGCATCGTGCTCCAGCTCCGCGCTGCCCGCAGCGGCGGCGTCCTGGCGGCGGCCGATCCAGGCGATGCGGCCGTTATCGACCGCAATGGCGGCATCGCGGATTTCGCCGTAGCCCTCGCCCGCCATGGTGGCCAGGTGCACGTTGGTGATCAACAGGTCCCACTCTACTGCCATGTGTTTTTACTCTTCGTTCGGGAAAATATCGACAATGAACACGGTGGCGTGGCCCGCTTCAAGCGTCCACACGTCATCCTTGTCCAGCACCACTGCATCATAGCGCACCAGCGAGATGCGCTCGCTGGTGCTGGCCAGGTTCAGGCTCTCCCCTTCGGCCAGGAACACCACGGTGGTCGGGCTGCGCCGCTCCAGCGTGGAGAAGTCGCGGATGGTGCGCCGTTCCAGCTGGTGGTTGCAGATCGAGCGCCGCGTCATGACGTTGAAGTCGGTGGTCGGCGCGCCTTCCACCGTGGCGGTCACCGCGTTCTCGCCCGGGAAGGCGATCACCGGCTCGCGCTCGGACAGCGCCACGCGCCGCTCGTTGCCCACGTCCAGCACCACGCCGCCGCCCTCGACCAGCGTCAGGGTGCGGTCGATGCCGGGAAACACCGAGAACGGCCCGCTCTGCGCGATGGTGGCCAGCGACAGGCGCCATTCGAACTCCTCGAAGCCGGCGCCCGGCGGCATCACGCACAGTTCCGTGGTGCTGCCGCCGCCGTTTTTCCAGGGCGTGGCGTGCAGGCTTGCATACTGGATGATTTGAGTCATGCTCGTAGCTCGCGCAGTTCGGCCAGCGTCTTTTTGAAGCGCGTGGTGATGGCCGGTTGCGCCACGTGCTCCCGGTTGCGCACCACCCAGTGGCCGCCGACCATCACATCCCTGACTAGATTATCATTTCCGCTGAAAACGAAGCATCCCAGAATGTCGGCGGCGTCGATTCCGTCAAGATTCGGGTGGTCGTCGTCCAACACTATCAGGTCGGCACGCTTGCCCACCGCCAGCGCGCCCACCGGGCGTCCCGCCGCCTGGGCCCCGCCGCGCAAGGCAGCTTGCCACAGGAAGTCGCCGACGCGGCGCTCGCTTCCGGACACCGCGATATTGCGGCGCTGCTGCGCCAGGCGCTGGCCGTATTCGAGCCAGCGCAGCTCTTCCACCGCGCTCTGCGACACGTGGCTGTCGCTGCCGACGCCGAAGCGGCCGCCCTGCGCCAGGAAGCTTTCAAGCGGGAACAGGCCGTCGCCCAGGTTGGCTTCGGTGGTCGGGCACAGGCCCGCCACGGCGCCGCTTTGCGCGATGGCGGCGACTTCATCATCGGTCAGGTGGGTGGCGTGCACCAGGCACCAGCGCGCGTCGACCGCCAGGTTGTCGACCAGGTATTGCACCGGGCGCTTGCCCGAGTAGTCGAGCGACTGCTGCACCTCGCCCTGCTGCTCGGCGATGTGGATGTGCACCGGGCGCGCCTTCGGCAAGTGGTCCAGCACTTCGCGGATCTGCGCCACCGAGGCGGCGCGCAGCGAATGCGGCGCCACGCCCACTTCCACCTGCGCGTCGCGCAGCGGTTCCAGCTCGCCGATGATCTTCAGCACGTCGCGCGCATCGGTGCGGAAGCGCGCCTGCTCCGGCTTCAGGGGCTGCTCGCCGAAACCGGCCCAGGAATACAGCACCGGCAGCATGGTGATGCCGATGCCGGCCTGGCGCGCGGCGGCAATCACGCGCTGCGCCGTTTCCGACGCCTGCGGGTACATGCTGCCGTCCGGCGCGCGCTGCACGTAGTGGAATTCGCACATCGAGGTGTAGCCGTGGCGCAGGCACTCGGAGTACAGCTGGGCGGCAATGGCCTCCATCTGCTCCGGCGTGATGTTGCGCGCGAAGCGGTACATCAGGTCGCGCCAGGTCCAGAAGCTGTCCTGCGCGTCGCCCGCGACTTCGGTCAGCCCGCCCAGCGCGCGCTGGAAGGCGTGCGAGTGCAGGTTGACCATGCCCGGCATCACCAGGCGTGCGCTCGGGATGCCGGGCGCCGCCACGGCGTCGGCCTGCACGGCGGTGAAGTTGCCGCGATCGTCCCACTGCAGCAGGACGTTCTTGCGCCAGCCGTCGGCCAGCAGCGCGTGGTGCGCGAACAGGGCCTTCATTGGCGCCCCCCGCGCACCCAGTCTGCGGCGGTTTGCACCAGCTGGCGCAGCAGCGGCTGGATCTCGGCCGCACGGTCGGCGCGGTAGCCGAACGGCGCCGTTTCGTCCATATAGGTGGACTGGCACATCTCGAGCTGGATCGCGTGCACGCCCTGCTCCGGCTTGCCGTAACAGCGTGTGATGTGGCCGCCCTTGAAGCGGCCGTTGACGGCCACGGTAAAGCGCTCGTCGCGGCGCGCCACGCCGGCGATGGCTTCGGTCATGGCGGCATCGCAGCTGGCGCCGTCGGCGGTGCCGAAATTCAGGTCCGGCAGCTTGCCGTCGAAGAAGCGCGGCACCACGGAGGCGATCGAGTGGGCGTCCCACAGCACCACCTTGCCGTGGATCGCCAGCAGGCGCTCGAGTTCTTCGCGCAACTGGGTGTGGTAAGGCTGCCAGTAGGCGGCCAGGCGGCGCTCGACCTCGGCCTGCGAGGGCTGGCGTCCCGGCAGGTAGAGCGGCTCGCGGTGGAAGGTGTCGACCGGGCACAGGCCGGTGGTGTCCTGGCCGGGATACAGGTTGGTGTTTTCCGGCGGGCGGTTCAGGTCGATTACATAGCGCGACCAGCGGGCCGACAGGGTGGACGCGCCGAGCGCGCCCAGGAAGTCGTACAGCTGCACCAGGTGCCAGTCGGTGTCGGCCTTGCCGCTCGCCGCCGGCGTCATCGCCGCGGCGATATCGTCAGGGATGTCGGTGCCCACGTGGGGCATCGACACCAGCAAGGGAATACTGCCTGCTTGGAAGCGGTAATCCATGAAACCTCCTTACGGATGCAGGGCGCTGAACAGGCTCTTGCAAGTTGCGCTCAGGTCGCCGTTCACCACCATCTGCTTGGCTGCCTCGATGTCCGGCGCGAAGAAGCGGTCGGCGTCGAAGAATGGTACCTTGGAACGCAGCTGGGCGTGCACATGTTCCAGTTGCGCCGAGGTTTTCAGCGGGCGATGGAAATCGATGCCTTGCGCCGCGGCCAGCAGCTCGATGCCGAGGATGGTCGCGGTATTGTGCGCCATATCGTGCAGTCGACGCGCGCCGTAGGTGGCCATCGACACGTGGTCTTCCTGGTTGGCGGAAGTCGGGATGGTGTCGACCGAGGCCGGATGCGCGATCGACTTGTTTTCCGAGGCCAGCGCGGCGGCGGTCACGTGGGCGATCATGAAGCCCGAGTTCACGCCCGGGTCGCGCACCAGGAACGGCGGCAGGCCGGACAGGGTGGCGTCGATCAGCAGCGAAACGCGGCGCTCGGAGATGGAGCCGATTTCGGCGATGGCCAGCGCCAGCGTGTCGGCGGCAAAGGCCACCGGCTCGGCGTGGAAGTTGCCGCCCGAGACCACCACCGGGCCGTCGTCGTTCTGGAAAATCAGCGGGTTGTCGGTGACGGCGTTCGATTCGATCAGGAGGGTGCGGCCGGCGTTGGCGATCAGGTCCCAGCAGGCGCCCATCACTTGCGGCTGGCAGCGCAGGCAGTACGGGTCCTGCACGCGTTCGTCGCCCACCAGGTGCGAGGCGCGGATCGCGCTGCCGCTCACCAGTTCGCGGTAGATGCCGGCGGCGGCGATCTGGCCCGGCTGGCCGCGCACTTCGTGGATGCGGGCGTCGAACGGCGAGTCGGAGCCCTTGGCGGCGTCCAGCGACATGGAGCCGGTCACCATGCCCGCTTCCAGCAGGCGTTCGGCCATGAACAGGCCGTGCAGCGCCAGCGCGGTGGAGGCCTGGGTGCCGTTGATCAGGGCCAGGCCTTCTTTCGCGGCCAAGACCACCGGAGCGATGCCGGCGGCTTCCAGCGCGTCGGCCGCCTGCACCAGCTCGCCCTTCACGCGCACTTCGCCCACGCCCAGGATGGCCAGGGTCATGTGCGACAGCGGGGCCAGGTCGCCGGAGGCGCCGACCGAGCCCTTGGCCGGGATGGCCGGCATGATGCCCTTGTTGTACAGGGCGATCAGGGTGTCGATCACGACCGGGCGGATGCCGGAGAAGCCGCGCGACAGGCTGCTGATCTTGGTCAGCATCAAGAGGCGCACGACTTCGTCGGACATCAGCTCGCCGGTGCCGACCGAGTGCGACAGGATCAGGTTGCGCTGCAGCTGCTCCAGCTTGTCGTCGGGGATGCGGGTTTTCGCCAGCAGGCCGAAACCGGTGTTGATGCCGTAGGCGGCGTCGCCCTTGGCGACGATGTCCTGCACCGCTTTGCAGGAGGCGTCGATGGCGCTGTAGGCTTCTTTCGCCAGCGCGATCGGGGTGGGGGCGCTCCAGACGGTGCGCAGGTCGGACAGGGTCAGTTTGCCGGAATTCAGGGTCAGGTGGGTCATTTTTGTGTCTCGTGTTCGTTTGCTCTTCAACCGGTAAACCGGTGTCTGACCCGCAGGGTCAGACACCGGATACGCGGCGGTCGCGTGGCAAGGTGCCTTACCGGTCTTACTTGATCATCGGCAGGTTCAGTTTATTACGCTTGGCGCATTCGATGGCGGATTCGTAGCCGGCGTCGGCGTGGCGCATCACGCCCGAACCGCAGTCGTTGACCAGCACGCGGCCCAGGCGCTTGGCGGCGGCTTCCGTGCCGTCGGCCACGATCACCACGCCGGAGTGCTGCGAGTAGCCCATGCCGACGCCGCCGCCGTGGTGCAGCGAGACCCAGGTCGCGCCGCCGGCGGTGTTCAGCATGGCGTTCAAGAGCGGCCAGTCGGACACCGCGTCGGTGCCGTCGCGCATGCCTTCGGTTTCGCGGTTGGGCGAGGCGACCGAGCCGGTGTCGAGGTGGTCGCGGCCGATCACGATCGGCGCCTTCAGTTCGCCGTTCTTCACCATTTCATTGAAGGCCAGGCCGGCGATGTGGCGCTCGCCCAGGCCCAGCCAGCAGATGCGCGCCGGCAGGCCCTGGAAGGCGATGCGCTCGCGCGCCATGTCCAGCCAGCGGTGCACGTTGGCGTGGTGCGGGAACAGTTCCTTGATCTTGGCGTCGGTCTTGTAGATGTCTTCCGGATCGCCGGACAGGGCCACCCAGCGGAACGGGCCGCGGCCTTCGCAGAACTGCGGGCGGATGTAGGCCGGCACGAAGCCCGGGAAATCGAAGGCGTTCTTGACGCCCTTGTCCAGCGCCACCTGGCGGATGTTGTTGCCGTAGTCGACCACCTTGGCGCCCAGCGCCTGGAAGTCCAGCATGGCTTGCACGTGCACCGCGCAGGACGCGGCGGCAGCGTCGACCAGGCGCGCATGCTGCGCGGCGTCGGCCTGGGCCGCCTTCCACTGCTCGACGCTCCAGCCTTGCGGCAGGTAGCCGTTGACCAGGTCGTGGGCCGAAGTCTGGTCGGTCACCAGGTCCGGCACCAGGCCGCCGGCCTTGGCGCGGCGCACCAGTTCCGGCAGCACGTCGGCCGCGTTGCCCAAGAGGCCGATGGAAATGGCGTCGCCGTTGGCCTTGTGCTGCTTGATCATCTCGAGCGCTTCATCGATGCTGGCGGCCTGCTTGTCCAGGTAGCGGGTGCGCAGGCGGAAGTCGATGGACGATTGCTGGCATTCGATGTTGAGCGAGACGGCGCCGGCGAAGGTGGCGGCCAGCGGCTGCGCGCCGCCCATGCCGCCCAGGCCGGCGGTCAGCACCCAGCGCCCTTTCAGGTCGCCGCCAAAGTGCTGGCGGCCCGCTTCGGCGAAGGTCTCGTAGGTGCCCTGCACGATGCCCTGGGTGCCGATATAGATCCAGGAACCGGCCGTCATCTGGCCGTACATGAACAGGCCCTGGCGGTCCAGCTCATTGAAGTGCTCCCAGTTGGCCCATTTCGGCACCAGGTTGGAGTTGGCCAGCAACACGCGCGGCGCATCTTCGTGGGTCTGGAACACGCCGACCGGCTTGCCGGACTGGATCAGGAGGGTTTCATTGGCTTCCAGCTGTTTCAGGGAAGCGAGGATCTGGTCGAAGCACTCCCAGTTGCGGGCCGCGCGGCCGATGCCGCCGTACACCACCAGGTGTTTCGGGTTCTCCGCCACTTCCTTGTCCAGGTTGTTCTGGATCATGCGGTAAGCCGCCTCGGCGCCCCAGGTCTTGCAGCTCATTTCCGGGCCGCGCGGGGCGCGGATGTCGCGGCCAGCGTCGTAGCGGGGATCGTTGTCCAGGTGCTGGGTGCTCATGTCATCTCCTCAAGTTGGTGAGAACGGGCCTGCACCGGCCCGTGCATGTTCACAGCTTAAGTTGTATAGACAACCCAGTCAACCAGTTTTTATTTGCGATACACTTGCTTGCCGCCGACCCAGGTTTGCAGAATGCTAATCTTGCCGATTTCTTCATGCGGCACCTTGAACAGGTCGCGGTCGGTAATGATGAAGTCGGCCCACTTGCCTTTTTCCAGGGAGCCGAGCGACTGCTCCTGGTGCGCGGCCCAGGCGGCGTCCAGCGTGAAGCAGCGGAAGGCTTGGGCCAGCGTCATGGCCTGCTCCTTGTGCCAGCCGCCGCTGGGCACGTCCTGCATATCCTGGCGCGTGACGGCGGCGTGGATGCCCTGCAGCGGGTTGGGCGACTCGATCGGGAAGTCGGAGCCGCAGGCGATGCGGCTGCCCTGCTGCAGGAAGGTGCGCCAGGCGTAGGCGCCCTTGATGCGCTCGGGGCCGACGCGCTGCTCGGCCATGTTCTGGTCGGAGGTGGCGTGGGTCGGCTGCATCGACGGCACGATGGCCAGTTGCCTGAAGCGCGGGATGTCGGCCAGTTGCACCACCTGCGCATGTTCGATGCGGTGGCGGCGCTCTGCCAGCGGGTACTGCTTGCCCAGCTGCTCGAAGCTGTCCAGGATCTGCTTGTTGCCGGCGTCGCCGATGGCGTGCACATTGACCTGGTAGCCGGCCTTCATGGCCTTTTCCATCTTGGCGCGGATGGCGGCATCGCTGTTGAACAGCAGGCCGCGCGTGTGCGGCGCATCGCTGTAGGGATGGACCAGGGCGGCGCCGCGGCTGCCCAGCGCGCCGTCGGAATACAGCTTGACGGCGGCCAGCGCGTAATGGCCGTCGGCGTACGACGGCAGCGGGCCGTTCTTCGACAACTGCTCGAAGTCGGGGCCGACGTCGCCGATCATGGCGTACACGCGGGTGGTCAGCTTGCCCTGGTCGGCATATTCGCGGAACAGGCGGTCGGCGCCCACGTCGATGCCGGCGTCGTGCACGCTGGTCAGGCCGACGCTGGACAGCATGCCCAGCGCGCCGTCGAGCATGGCGCGCGCTTCGGCCTCGGTCGGCTTCGGCAGCACCTTGTAGACGAACTCCATGGCCGTGTCGACCAGGATGCCGGTGGCGTTGCCATTGGCGTCGCGCTCGATCTTGCCGCCCTCCGGGTCCTTGGTGTCGCGCGTGATGCCGGCCGCCTCCAGCGCCTTGCTGTTGACCCACATGGCGTGGCCGTCGATGCGCTCCATGGCGGCCGGACGGTCGCCCACCACGGCATCGAGTTCGGCCACCGTCGGGAAGCGGCCCAGCTTCCAGATTTCCTGGTTCCAGCCCTTGCCGATCACCCATTTGCGCTGCGGGTTGGCTTGCGCAAATCTGGCGACCGCGGCTTGCGCCGCCTGCAGCGATGTCGGGCTGTACAAGTCGGCGCTGGTGGCCACTTCGCCCAGGCCGAACACGTGGCCATGGGCGTCGATCAGGCCTGGCAGCACGGTCTTGCCCTGCACGTCGATGCGCTGGAAACCCTTGGCCCTGGCCGCTACTTCGCGCTTGCTGCCGACGGCGACCAGCTTGCCGCTGTCGTCGAAGGCCAGCGCCTGGAACTGCACCAGCTTGCCCTTCGCGTTGAGCGTGTAGCCGTTGGCGTTGTCGATCATGGTGCCGGCGCTGGCGGCAGTGGCGGCCAGCAACGCGGCAGAGGCCAGCAGGGTGCGGCGGAAGTGCATGGGCGAGTCCTTTCGAATTCGATAGCAAGATTTTTTGACGTAGCAGAGTGTACCCGTTGACACAACCATTTACACGTGTAATCATTCACCATCAATTACACGCGTAATCAATCATGACCATCCAGATCAGTGAAGCCGAGGCGCAGGTGATGCAAGTGCTGTGGGAGCGCCACCCGCAAACGGCGGAAGAAGTATGCGAGGCCCTGTCCGGCCAGGGCTGGCAGGACGCCACCATCAAGACCCTGCTGAACCGCCTGTTGAACAAGGGCGCCGTCAGCGCCCAGAAGGAAGGCCGGCGCTACCTGTATGCGCCGGCGCTGGAACGCGAGCACTGGCTGGCCAGCGAAAGCCAGGGCTTCCTCGACCGCATGTTCAACGGCCGCCTGGCGCCGCTGGTGGCGCACTTCAGCCAGCACAAGGCCTTGAGCAAGGCCGATATCGCGGAACTGAAAAAACTGGTCAAGGAGCTCGATGATGGCAAGTGAAATCCTGCTGCGGCTCTTGCTGGCCAGCGGCGCTGCGAGCGCGCTGGTGCTGCTGCTGCGCCAGCCCGTACGCCGCCTGTGCGGCGCGGGCGCGGCCTACCTGCTGTGGCTGGCGGTGCCGGCCAGCATGTTGGCGGCGCTGCTACCGCGCGGCAGCGCGCCCCAGGTCGCGACGCTGCTGCCGGCGCCGGTCGCCGCTGCCGCCACGCAGCTGACGCAAACGGCGGCCAGCGCGGCCAGCACCGGCTGGGACACCGCCCTGTGCGCCGTCTGGCTGGCCGGCGCCGTCGTCTTGGCAGGCTCGATGGCCTGGCGCCAGTGGTCGTTCCAGCGCGGTCTGCGGGCCGGCGCCTGGCAGGGCGGCCCGTTGCTGCTGGGCGTGTGGCGGGCACGCCTGGTGCTGCCGCACAGCTTCCGCCGCGATTACGAACCGGCCGAGCGCCGCCTGGTGCTGGCCCATGAACGCGTCCACGCCGAACGCGGCGACCTGCTGGCCAATGCTGCCTGCGCCCTGCTGCAATGCCTGGCCTGGTGCAATCCCCTGATCCACCTTGCTGCAGCACGCTTCCGGCTCGACCAGGAGCTGTCCTGCGATGAAACAGTCCTGCGCCGCCACGGGCAGGCGGGCACCTACGCCAACGCCATGCTGAAAACCCAGCTGGCGGCGCAAGGCCTTCCCCTGGCTTGCCAATGGCAGGCCGTCCACCCACTGAAGGAGAGAATCATGCAATTGAAGTTGTCCGTGTCCCCTGCCCGCCGCCTGGGGGGCAAATTGGTGGCTGCCGCGCTGGTGGCTGGCTGCGGCCTGGCCAGCATGGCAGTCCAGGCTGAACCTGCAGCGCCCAAGCATTACAACGTCTACCTCGAAATGGATGGCAGCAGGCCGCACCTGCTGGTGAAGGAAGGCGAGAACAGCGGGGTGGCAATCGGCGAGGGCGCGGACCAGTGGCGTGCGAACTTTGTCGTTGCGCCGGCGGGCGGCGCGATCCAGGTCAAGGCCCATGTCAGCCACGGCGGCAAGGATCTCAGCAACTTTACCCTGGAGGTAGCGGACAACGGTACCGGCAAGTTCAAGGTTTTCGATGCGGGCAAGGATTTCGTCGTCAGCATGCGCGTGAGCGAAGTGCATTAAGTAGCAAGAAACGAAGTGTGGCGGGAACCGGCTACTGGTCCAATGTGGCTTTCCCTGTTGGAGTTCCGCCATGCTGACGCTTTACGATTACCTGCCTTCACAAAACGCTTACAAAGTCCGCTTGCTGCTGTCGCATCTTGGCTTGCCTTACCGTACCGAGATGGTCAGCATCTTCGAGGGCGCAGGACAGGCTCCTGCCTACCTCGCGGTTAATCCGACCGGTGCGGTGCCGGCTTTGCGCCTCGATGATGGTCGGGTGCTGGCGGAGTCGAATGCCATCCTCACCTATCTGGCTTCGGGCACGCAGTACCTCCCTGCCGATGACTTTGCGGCGGCCAAGGTGCAGCAGTGGATGTCGTTTGAGCAGGATTATGTGCTGAGTATCGCTTCGCTACGCCATTGGACCATGACGGGCAAACTGGCGCGCCGGCCTGCCGCGCTGGTCGAGATGCGGCGCGCGGGGGGCTTGCGTGCACTGCAAATCCTTGAGCGCGAACTGGCGCTGCGGCCTTTCATCATTGGCGATACCTATACCATTGCGGATATTTCGCTGTTTGCCTATACCCACCGGGCCGATGAAGCGGGCCTGCCTTTGCGTGAGTTCCCCCATGTTTGTGCCTGGATTGAGCGCGTGCGGGCGCAGCCGGGTTTCCTCGACGAGCATTACCCGTATGCCATCGATCCGCATTCCTCCGGCGAACTGCCTTGAGCGCATTCGGAAAGGGTTTTCGATTCAGGGGTCAAAACAAATTGTCTGAAACCGTGTCTGAAACTGTCTGAAACCGTTCTGAAATTGTCTGAAATGCCTAATCGTCAGGCAGGATGTCAGTCCGCCGTTCCAACTTGCCTTGGCGGCGGCTGGCTGCCTTCTCTATCAAGGCGAGAGCATTGCGCAGGCTTTGCGCCATGACGGCTGGGGCGGCAACCGCGTCGTGAGGCCGGAATGCCGCGACCGGTTCCGGGCGCGGCCCCCGCAGTTGCTCACCACGAATAAAGGCCGCATTTTTCCAGTAGCGCTGGCCCGGCAAACGCAACCATAGGTCGCGCCAGGCGTTGCGGGCCGTGCCTGCCACTTCGGCTGCAAATTGGTTCGGACTCATGGGCCTGCCGTCGTATTGCACCGCATCGCTGACAACCTTGGCAAATGCACAGTGACCACGGTATTGCATTTTCAGTTCCGTGCCTTCAGGCAGAAACAGCTGCTTCCATTGGAAGCCTGGCGCGGGGCCATCGCCAGCGCTCGTCTCGCCGCGAGCGACCGCAAGCCAGGACGCCAGCGCACCCTCGACTACTTCGGCCGGATCGCGCTCGTCACCAAACTCATGAAGATAGTTCGCCAGTTCGAGGAACAGTTCGCTCGAGATTTGAACAGAAACAAGTTTGCGGCCCATGATTTCCTCCCGCTTGTTCAAGTACGTCTTTGACAAGCGAGAGAAACCCAAGTTCAGACAATTTCAGAACGGTTTCAGACAGTTTCAGACACAGTTTCAGACAATTTGTTTTAGCCCCCGAATCGCGACCCCGTTCCGGATGTCCTCACTCGGCATCGTGGAAAATGATGCCCAGCGTATGGCGGTGGCCTGCATGCAGGCGGCTGACGCCGTGGCGCATATTGACGCGGTAAGTACCGCGCGCGCCCGCCACCGGCCGATGAAAGACCGGAAAGATCACGCAATCGCCCTGCTGCAAAGGCACGACTTCCACGCGCGACTGCATGCGCGGGCGCTGCTCGGTGAGCACGAATTCACCGCCCTCGAAATCGCGGCCCGGCTGCGACAGCAGGAAGGCCGCCTGCAGCGGAAACACATGCTCCCCATACAGGTCCTGGTGCAGACAGTTGTAATCGCCCGCCCCATACTGCAGCAATAAGGGCGTCGGACGCGCCTGCCCCGCCGCATGGCAGCGCGCGACGAAGTCCGCATGCTCCGAAGGGAAGCGCGGCTCCAGCCCCATGGCCGCGTACCAGCGATTGGCGATGGATGCCAGCGGCGGATACATGGACGAGCGCAACTCGGCGACCAGATCAGGCAAGGGATAACGGAAATATTGATATTCCCCCTTGCCAAACCCATGCCGCTGCATGACGACCCGGCTGCGATAGAGTTCCGGCCGGCTGTAGCCCGCCGCCAGCCCCGCGCACTCGGCAGGCGACAAGACACCCCGCACCAGCGCACAGCCAAATTCACCCAGGTCGCCAGC
>Ga0102593_1001996_pt1 | contig 17155 bp, 13 predicted proteins | sample AraplaCol_mMS_r2_2_FD_76862 | JGI IMG/M metagenome (GOLD analysis project Ga0102593, IMG submission 76862) | Arabidopsis root microbial communities from North Carolina, USA - plate scrape MF_Col_mMS_r2 (SPADES assembly) (version 2) | ecosystem: Host-associated > Plants > Roots > Endosphere...
CGCCTCGTAGATGGCGTCGGTTCCAACGGCAATGTGCTGGATGCCTTCGCCTCTGTACTTCCTCAGATACTCCTCGATCTGGCTGGTCTCGTCCTTCGATTCATTCAGAGGAATACGGATCTTGCCACAGGGAGAGGTGATTGCACGGCTCATCAACCCGGTGATCCGGCCGTCAATATTGAAGAAGTGGATCTGCTTGAAGTTGAAGAGTTCGCGATAGAAGTCCCACCACTTGTCCATGTTGCCGCGATAGACGTTGTGGGTCAGGTGGTCGAGATAGAAGAAGCCGACGCCCTTGGGCCGCGGATCACGCTCGGCCAGCCAGTCGAACTCGAGATCATAAGCCGAGCCTTTCGCGCCGTAGCGCTCCACGAAGTAGAGAAGCGAGCCGCCAATGCCGACGATGGCTGGCACGTCGAGGGTCTTGTCCTTGCCCTCGTAGGGTGTCGCGCCCCTGGCAACGGCATGGTTGAAGGCATGCTTGGCATCGACGACACGCCACGCCATCGACGGCGCGCAGGGCCCATGATCCTCGACGAAGCGCATGGCATGGCTGCCCGTCTCGGCATTGACGATGTAGTTGATGTCGCCCTGACGCCAGACCGTGATGTTCCTGCTCTTGTGCCTGGCGACGGCGCGATATCCCATACGGTCGAACAGTTCCGCCAGCTTCTCGGGCGCAGGATGTGCGAATTCGACAAACTCGAACCCGTCCGTGCCGGCAGGATTGTCAACGGTGATCTGAGACGGCGGTGCGTCGTGCGGATATGGGCCCATTTACTCCTCCTGAGGCTGTAGCCAGTTGGATGCAAATTATGGACCTGTCCTTGTGCAATGTGCTTGCATTGTAGTGGCTTATGGCCAAATATCCGCACGGAATGTGCATAGGACGAGATAATCGTACAATGTCTGAGCAGCTGGATGGTTTCGACCTGAAGATCCTCGCCGAACTTCAAAGAGACGGACGGTTGACCAATATTGAACTGTCCGAACGCATCAGCCTCTCGGCCTCCCAATGCTCGCGACGGCGAACGCGGTTGGAGGCAGAGGGCTTCATTCGCAGCTATCAGGCAAATCTCGATCCGGACAGGCTTGGGCTCAATCTGCTGGTCGTCATCTCGGTCACGCTGGCAACCCATAATCGCGACAATGCCCGCCGCTTTCAGCAATTGGTCAACGGCCTGCCAGAGGTCCTCGAGGCCTATGCGCTGACGGGCGAGATGGACTATCACCTGAAAGTGGCGACGCGCGGCCTGTCGGGCCTTTCGCGGTTCGTCAACGACGTTCTGTTGCCGCACGAATCCGTCCAGCACGTGAAAACATCGATCGTGCTCAACACGTTGAAGCACTTCGAAGGCTACCCGCTCAGCGGCTCATAGGTTCATTTCGATTTGCGCCGCAGTCCCGCGGAAGCCTCGATCGCCGAAAGCGCGAGGTCGAGGTGGCGGATCGCCTCTTCGCCAAGCTTCAGGCACACCGTCTCCTGGTACTTGCGCGCAAGGACTGTGATCCTGCGGTAGTATTCGCGCCCGAGCGCCGTGAGTTCGATCTCTTCGAAACGTCGGTCTGCATAGCTCGGAATTCTCTTCAGCCAATGGCGCTGCTCAAGCGCATGGACGGCCCGGCTCACCTTGGTCTTGTGCATGTGTGAATGAGCGCCGATGTCCTTTGCCGTCATCACGCCGACACTGCCGAGTGCGGCAAGCGTGCGCCATTCGGGCCGGGTCAGATCGAACTCCTGCTTGTACTGCCGCGCGAATGACAGGCTGATGAGTTCCGACGCCCGATTGAGCCGGTAGGGAATGAAGCCGTCGAGCTCGAATCCACTCTCCATGGCTGCTCCTTGATAGTTACAAAATCAACGGTTACGTTTGTAACTATATAGATGGAGGAGACGCAAGCATGGACACCACCGAAGCACCAGGTTCCCGTGCGCGGGCGGGGACCAGCACGCTGGCCTACATGCCGGGGTTCGGCAACGACTTCGAGACGGAGGCGCTGCCAGGGGCATTGCCGCAGGGCCAGAACAGCCCGCAAAAATGCAGCTATGGCCTTTATGCCGAGCAGCTGTCCGGCTCGCCATTCACGGCTCCGAGAGGAACAAACGAGCGTTCCTGGCTCTATCGCATCAGGCCAAGCGTTCGCCACACGCGCCGCTTCGCCAATGCGAGCTACCCCTTCTGGAAATCGGCGCCATGTCTCGACGATCACTCCCTGCCACTTGGTCAATTGCGCTGGGATCCGATCCCGGCTCCATTGGTAAGCGCCGACTTTCTTGCCGGAATCCGAACGATGACGGCAGCCGGCGACGTCATGACCCAGGTCGGGATGGCCGCGCATGCCTATGCCTTCAATGCGGACATGGTGGATGACTATTTCTTCAATGCCGACGGGGAACTGCTCATTGTTCCGCAACTTGGCGCCATCAGCGTCTTCACCGAGATGGGCGTCATGGAGCTCGAACCGGCGGAAATCTGCCTTGTCCCCCGTGGGATGATGTTCAAGGTTTCACGTCTCGGCGACGGGCCCGAGTGGCGCGGCTACATCTGCGAAAACTACGGAGCGAAGTTCACCATGCCGGATCGTGGACCGATCGGCGCCAACTGCCTGGCGAACGCCCGCGACTTCAAGACGCCGGTCGCCGCCTTCGAGGACAAGGAGACAGCGTGCCGCGTGCATGTGAAATGGTGCGGCAAGTTCTATGTGACCGAGATCGATCACTCGCCGCTCGACGTCGTCGCCTGGCACGGAAACTACATCCCGTTCAAATATGACCTAAGGACTTTCTCCCCGGTCGGGGCCATTCTCTTCGATCACCCGGACCCGTCGATTTTCACGGTCCTGACAGCGCCGAGTGGCGAAGAAGGGACGGCAAATGTCGACTTCGTGATCTTTCCGCCCCGCTGGCTCGTTGCCGAGCACACGTTCCGACCGCCGTGGTATCACCGCAACATCATGAGCGAGTTCATGGGGCTGATCCATGGACAATACGACGCCAAGGAAAAGGGCTTCGTCCCAGGCGGGATGAGTCTGCACAACATGATGCTGCCCCATGGGCCGGATGCCTCCGGCTTTGAAAAAGCGTCCAACTCCGAGCTGAAACCGGTCAAGCTCGATCACACGATGGCGTTCATGTTCGAGACGCGCTTCCCGCAGCAGCTGACAAGATACGCTGCAGAACTGGAGACGCTGCAGGATGACTATATTGATTGCTGGGACGGTCTGGAGCGCCGTTTCGATGGGACGCCTGGCATCAAGTAGTCTCGAACGCGGAGGATCACATGAAACTTGCCACGCTTAAAGACGGTTCGCGCGACGGCCGGCTGATCGTTGTCACCCGTGACCTGACGCAGTTTGCCGATGCGGGCGAGGTCGCCCGCACCCTGCAGGCAGCGCTGGACGACTGGCCGGCAACCGCGCCAAAACTTAGCCACCTCGCCGAAAGCCTCGAAGCCGGCTCAGTGCCATCCGAGCCCTTTGATCCGCGCCATGTGCATTCCCCACTGCCACGCGCCTACCAGTGGGCGGACGGATCGGCCTACGTCAACCATGTCGAGCTGGTGCGAAGGGCCCGGAATGCCGCCATGCCGACGACATTCTGGACCGATCCCCTGATGTACCAGGGCGGCTCCGACAACTTTCTCGCCCCTTGCGACCCGATCCTTGCCGCCGATGAACGCTTCGGCATCGATATGGAAGGCGAGGTTGCCGTTATCGTCGATGACGTTGCGATGGGCGCAACGTCTCGGCAGGCACATGAAGCAATCCGGCTCGTGATGCTCGTGAACGACGTGTCGCTGCGCGGTCTCATTCCCGATGAGCTCGCCAAGGGATTCGGCTTCTTCCAGTCGAAACCCTCGTCGTCTTTCTCGCCCGTCGCCGTAACAGTGGACGAACTCGGCGACGCCTGGAAGGACGGCAGGGTCCATCTTCCATTGCTCGTCAGCTTGAACGGCATTCCGTTTGGCCGCGCCAACGCCGGCAGAGACATGACGTTCGACTTCGGACAGCTCGTTTCGCACGCGGCGAAAACACGCGCGCTGGCGGCAGGCTCGATCATCGGTTCAGGCACGGTTTCCAACAAGCGTGACGGCGGCCCCGGCAAGCCGATCGTTGAAGGCGGAGACGGCTATTCCTGCATCGCCGAGATCAGAATGATCGAGACCATTGAGCACGGAGGCCCCAAAACGCCTTACCTGCACTTCGGCGACAGGGTTCGCATCGAGATGAAGGACAAGCACGGTGCATCGATTTTCGGCGCGATCGAGCAGACCGTACGACGCTACGCCGGGGACGAGCGGCAATGACCGGGATCGTGCTTTACGACTACTGGCGCTCCTCGGCCAGCTACCGGGTCCGCATCGCGCTTCATGTGCTGGGGCTTGCCTTCGAGACCGTCCCGATCGACCTGCTTGCCTTGGCGCACAAGGATCCTGACTACCTGAAAATCAATCCCCAGGGTCTGGTCCCCACCTTGCGCATCGGCGGACGCACGCTCACCCAATCCCTGGCCATCATCGAATACCTTGCCGAGACCTATCCCGAAAGCGGGTTCCTGCCCGACACCGCGGTGGGGCGGCAGCGGGTGAGGGCACTGTCTTATGCCGTTGCGATGGATATTCATCCGATCTGCAACCTTAATGTCGTCTCGCACGTCGCTCACCTGATTGGAGAGGAGGGCGCCCGAGCCGAGTGGATGACCAAGTTCATCGGCAGCGGACTGCACGCGGTGGAACAGATGCTCGATGAGCCGACGACCGGTCGCTACACATTTGGAGACACACTGACGATGGCCGATTTCTGCCTGGTGCCGCAGGTCTACAACGCCGCTCGCTGGGGTATCGAAATGTCGGCGTTTCCTCTCGTCGCACGCATTGTCGACGCGTGCAACGCACTGCCGGCGTTCAAGGCTGCCCATCCGGACGCGGCAAAGCCGATCTAACCGATATCACAATACACACCGCAGGTTGTATTTCACCACTTGCAGCGGGTGACGATCCCTTCGTGGCGCCCGGCACAGGCCGTTGCCGGGACCTGCAATAATTCCTTCTTCCGATTGACGATCGCCAACGCAAGCTGATTAAATCAAATTGATTGATCAAATCGGAACAACACAGTCCCTAACCCTATCAAGAGATGATGATGTCGATACAGCGCCAACCCGCCCTGCGGCTCGAAACCTCATGGCTGCCCGCTTCGGAAGAACGAGACCAGGCCTACACGCTCAACCTCAAGAACCTTTCATCGAATTCCCTTGCCAACTTCACCCTCTGCATCAGCGGTCCGGGACGGGTGGATCCGGCTGTTCACATCGAGGGTGGCACGATCGGCCGCCGGCTATCAAATTTCACCGAATTTCTTCCGCCCGAGAATTTCGAGCTTGAGGCGGGCAAGACCTGGACGCTGACCATCTCCGCTCTCAGCTGGCCGTTCCAGCATTGGACGGATGGGGCAACCGGCGCCTATGTGGCGTTCGCCGACGGCGGCACGCTTGCACTTTCTGTCGAGCCGACCCGCTCGCTTGCCAACAATGCCCCATTGAAGCGTGGCGCAGAAATCTATCCCGTGCCGGTCAGTCCACCTGTGCCTGTCGCGATCGTCCCGTGGCCTGACGTGGTGTCGGTATCCGGCAAGCGCTCGGTTCCTACCGGCTTTGCGCTCAACGCCGGCAATCCCCCGGCCATTGCGGCGGCAGCTGCCTTTACCGGCCTCGTCGAACAGCTCTTTGCGGTCGAAGGGATCGTTCGTCCTGCCTCGGAAGGCGGAATGCCCGTGATGCTTGACGTCGTCGAGGGCCTGGCGCCAGAAGCCTATCGCGTGTCCTTCTCGAGCGAGATCGTACACATTTCATCCGGCACACAGACCGGCCTGCTCTATGGCCTGATCACGCTTGGCCAGGTCTGGCGTGGTGCGCACCTTTATCCGCACGCCTTCCGTTTTCCGGTCGAAGGCGAGATCCGCGACGAACCATCCATGGGATGGCGCGGCCTTCATCTCGATGTTGCCCGTCAGTTCTACGGCAAGGCTGAAATCAAGAAGCTGCTCAGCATTCTCGCCTGGAACAAGGTCAACCGCTTCCATTGGCACCTCTCGGACGACGAGGCGTGGCGGATCGAGATCGACGCCTATCCTGCCCTGACCGAAGTCGGCGCCTGGCGGGGACATGGCCTTCCCATTCCGCCGCTTCTCGGCTCTGGCGCGGCCCGCACCGGCGGTTACTACACCAAGGCGGCGGTACGCGAGATTGTCGCGCACGCCAAGGAGCTCGGCATCGAGGTCGTGCCGGAGATCGATGTCCCTGGACATTGCTATGCCATGCAACAGGCAATCCCGGAACTTCGCGACCCGCAAGAAGCCGGGAGCTACCATTCGGTTCAGGGCTTCCCCGACAACTGCCTGAACCCGGCACGCGAGAAGACCTACGAGGTTCTGGAGACGATCTTCCGCGAATTGATCGAGCTCTTTCCCTTCAAGACGATCCATATCGGCGCCGATGAAGTGCCCCTCGGCGCCTGGTCGGGTTCGCCGGAGGCCTTGGCGCGTCTGCGCGAGATTGGCGGAGATGCAGTGGCTAAAGCACATGCCAAGCGGCTCAACGTCATCACCAATACTCACGGCGCCGACGACATAGACGGATCGGGAGCCGCGGTTCTTCAGTCGATTTTCCTCGCCCGGATCCAGAAGTTCCTCGCCGAGCAGGGCTGCATCACCGGCGGGTGGGAAGAGGCAGCGCATGGCAATGTCATCGACAAGGCAAAGAGCTATCTCTGCGGCTGGCGCAGTGTCGAAGTTTCGGCGGCGCTGGCCGGTCAGGGCTACGAAATGGTCGTCTGCCCTGGGCAGGTCTACTATCTCGACATGGCAAACAGCCCCGATTGGGACGAGCCGGGCGCCAGCTGGGCCGGGTGGTCGGAGCCCGAGAAGCTCTACAATTTCGACCCGGTCGAAGGCTGGAGCGACGAGCAGAAAAAGAAGCTGCGTGGCATCCAGGCCTGCATCTGGTCGGAGCCGATGACCGATCGCGCGGTCTTTGACCGCCTGGTGTTTCCGCGGATCTCGGCACTTGCCGAGAGCGCCTGGACGAAGCCCGCGGACAAGTCCTGGGAGCGCTTCAAGGCAGTCGCGGGATTGATGCCGGTCCTGTACGCCTATCCGTGAGGTTGTCAGCCCAGAGGTTTTTGAAGGACATCGAACTGCGGGTTCGTTTCCGAGAAGATCGGCAGTGCCGCGGCGCCCAGAAGCGCCGTGTCCCTGCCGGTCGCACCGATCATGATGCGCGGCAGGTTTCGTTCCTCCCCGGGATTGACCGGGCTATGCAACGGATCCAGCTTTCGAGCGAGGCGCTGCAGCAGTGACGGGGGCATCGAACCGCCAAGCACGATCGTCTGCGGGTCGAAGGCCAATTCCAGAACATCGATTGTCTGACGCATGGGCTTCGCGGCAGCCTCGGCCCAGGCATCAATCCGACTGTCCCCTTGCGCGATCAAGGCGGCAAGAGTTTCAGGATCGTGCTGTCTGGGGTCGCCAATGTCGAGATATTCGTAGACTGCGCCGAGCGAGACATAGCGGTCGAGGCAACCACGCTTGCCACACACGCAGGCCAGCCCATCCGGCACCACGATCATATGGCCGATTTCGCCAGCATTGTTGCGGCTTCCCTTGTAGAGATGGCCGTCGAGAAACATGCCGGCCCCTATACCCCCGCCGAGAAACAGATAGACAAAGCTGCTCAAGCCCCGAGCGACGCCGTGGAGCCGCTCGCCGATCGCAGCAGAGGTGGCGTCGTTCTCGACGAGAACCGGGACGCCAACAAGTCGGGCAAGTTCCGGGGCCACGGGGAAACCCTGCCAGCCGGGAAGCGTCACCGGGCTCAGCGATGTCACACCTTCGGCCGCATACCGCCCCGGCATTGCGATGCCGACACCCAGCAGGCGGGCGCGATCAAAGCGAAAGTTCCGTTGCAGTTCGTCAGCGATACCGCCGAGGATCGGCATCGCCTCGGTCGGCGTCGGCCTGTCGACGGGCTTGTCGATCCTGGCACGGACACGTCCCGAAAGATCGGTCAGCACGCCAACCGCACGATCCCGCTCCAGCTCCAGGCCAATGGAGTAGGCACCGTCCGGATTGATCGAGTAGGGCGTGATCGGCTGTCCACGCGCCGCCTTTTTCGGGGCTTCGGCCTTCAGCAACTCGGACCGTTCGAGTTCTTCGACAATGTTCGATACCGTCTGCGTGCTGAGCGCCGTCAACCGGGAGAGGGCCGCCCGCGACAACGGTCCATTCGTCCGGACCGCTTCGATCACGACGCGTCGGTTGTGCGATTTTGCCTGTTCGAGATTGGTGCCTGAAATTGCCTTCATTGGCCTGACTTGCGAGCGTTCGAAACAATCACCTTGCTTACCGCATAAGCGGTTCCGTCATTTATATCCAGCAGATTGCACCCCGGCGGTCGGACCCTCCGCGTGATTGTGCGCAGGCGTTGCAACGAGCAAGAGCGAGCTTCAGGAACTTTGCGGGCGCTGGCGCCTGCGCCGTTTTCTGGTCGCCAGCAACGGGCCGGGTTGACAGCATCGGGAGCACATGGCACTTATGTAACTAAATAGTTATTTATGGGAGGAAGACGCAGATGGCGACGATTTCGCTTGGCATTATCATGCATGGGATCACCGGCCGCATGGGCTATAACCAGCATCTGGTGCGCTCCATTCTCGCGATCCGCGAGCAGGGGGGCCTTGAGCTTTCCAACGGCGACCGCCTGATGCCCGATCCGATCCTCGTCGGACGCAACGCCGACAAGATCGAGGCCATTGCCCGCAAGCACGGCCTGACGCGCACGACCACTGATCTCGACAGCGCCCTTGCGGATCCGAACAACAGGATCTTTTTTGACGCAGGCTCGACGCAAATGCGCGTCTCGCTCCTGAAAAAGGCAATCGAGGCCGGCAAGCATGTCTATTGCGAAAAGCCGATCTCGGAGACACTCGAGGAGGCGCTTTCCGTTGCGACGCTAGCCGAACAGCGCGGCGTCAAAAATGGTGTCGTGCAGGACAAGCTCTACCTGCCGGGACTGCGCAAGATCGCCCTGCTCAAGGACAGCGGCTTCTTCGGCAAGATACTCTCGGTACGCGGCGAGTTCGGCTACTGGGTATTCGAGGGTGACTGGGGCGTGAAGGCTCAGCGTCCATCCTGGAACTATCGCGCGGCCGATGGTGGCGGCATGATCCTCGACATGCTGCCGCACTGGCGCTACGTGCTGGACAACCTCTTTGGCGAGGTCAAGGCCGTCAGCTGCTACGCATCCACCCATATCCCGAGCCGCGTCGACGAGAACGGCAAGACCTACAGGGCAGATGCCGACGACGCAGCCTATTCGACTTTTGAACTCGAGGGCGGCGTCGTCGCCCACATCAACTCCTCCTGGGCGGTTCGCGTGCGTCGTGACGACCTCGTGACCTTCCAGGTCGACGGAACACATGGTTCGGCCGTCTGCGGTCTGACCAAATGCTGGACGCAGCATCGGGTCAACACACCGAAGCCTGTCTGGAATCCCGATCAGCCGCAGACGATCGACTTCTACAGGACATGGGACGAGGTTCCGGAAACCCAGGTTTTCGACAACGGCTTCAAGGCGCAGTGGGAAGACTACCTGCGCTACGTCGTCGAAGACGCGCCGTGGAGGTTCACGCTGCGCGAGGGCGCCAAGGGTGTTCAGCTTGCGGAACTGGCGCACCAGAGCTGGAAGGAACGCCGCTGGGTGGATGTTCCCTCGCTAGCCGATACATCAGTCCGCAAGGTTGCCTGACGGCCATGGCAAAGTCACTTCGTCTTCCCGTCTCCGGCGGCACGCTGGAGGATTATGCCATCGCCAACGCACCGCTTGCCGCGCCGGAACGCCCGGCCGGCGGCCATGCCTTCAACCGTGTCGCCTACGCGGCCGCTCATGTGGTCGTCGATCCATTGGCAGACAACGATCCATGGCTCGACCGCAACATCGACTGGGAGAGTACCGTTGCATTCCGCGAGTATCTTTGGGATCTCGGCCTCGGCGTTGCCGAGGCGATGGACACCGCCCAACGCGGCATGGGGCTCGACTGGGCTGGCGCCAAGGAACTCATCGCCAATGTCCAATCGGCAGCGCGCAGGCGTCCGGATGCCCTCATCGCCTATGGCGCCGGCACCGACCATCTGCCACCAGGCCCTGGCGTTAGCATCGATGATGTCATCCACGCTTATGAGGAGCAGGTCGCCTACGTCGAAGGGCAGGGCGGCCGGATCATCCTCATGGCAAGCCGCGCGCTTGCGGCCGCCGCCAAGAGCCCCGAGGATTACGTGCGTGTCTATGATCGCATCTTGCGGCAGGTCCGGCAGCCGGTGATCATCCATTGGCTTGGCGATATGTTTGATCCTGCGCTCGCCGGCTATTGGGGTTCGCGTGATGATATGCAGGCCATGGAAACGGCCGTCGCCATCATCAATGACCACGCAACCAAGGTGGACGGCGTGAAGATCTCCCTCCTCTCCGCGGAGAAAGAGATCGTCATGCGTCGAAAGCTTGATCCGGCGGTCAAGATGTATACCGGCGATGACTTCAACTACGCGGAGCTTATCGCCGGCGACGAGAAAGGATACTCACACGCCCTGCTCGGCATTTTTGATGCCATCGCGCCCGCGGCCAGCGCTGCCCTGCAGAAGCTTGGCGCAGACGATCTCGCCGGATTCCACGAGATCCTGGCGCCGACCGTGCCGCTTTCACGGCATATCTTCAAGGCGCCGACGCGGTTCTACAAGACGGGCGTTGTCTTCCTGGCCTATCTCAATGGTTTCCAGAATCACTTCCAGATGCTGGGTGGCCAGCAAAGCACGCGCTCGATGGTGCATCTGGCGGAACTGTTCCGGCTTGCCGACGAGGCCCGCGTCCTGCGGGATCCGGATCTCGCGGTCAGCCGGATGAAGACGATCCTGGCGACTGCAGGCATCTGAAAATCACGGCATGCACTTCGCATCGCGAGGTGAGGGAGGAATATCAAAAATGGCAGTCAATGGCCTTTCCATCAACCTCGCGACGGTGCGAGAGCAGTACGACATGAAGCAGGCGGTCGAGGCCTGCCTCAAGCAGGATATTGTTGCGATCGCTCCCTGGCGTGATCAGGTGCATGCGATCGGCTTGTCCGAAGCTGCCCGGATCGTCGCCGACAACCAACTGCAGGTGACCGGGCTTTGCCGCGGGGGCATGTTCCCCGCCGCGGATGCTGCGGGGCGAGCTGCAGCAATCGACGACAACAAGAGGGCGATCGACGAGGCTGCTGCTCTCAACGCCGATTGCCTCGTTCTCGTCGTCGGCGGCCTGCCTGCGGGGTCCAGGGATATCGCCCACGCGCGCGATATGGTCGCAGACGGGATCGGCGCGATCCTTCCGCACGCACGCGCATCCGGCATACCACTTGCGATCGAACCGCTGCATCCGATGTATGCCGCCGACCGCGCCTGCGTGAACACACTTGAGCAGGCGCTCGATATCTGTGACCTGCTCGGCAACGGCGTCGGTGTGGCCATCGACGTTTATCACGTCTGGTGGGACCCGAAACTCGAGCAGCAAATCACCCGAGCCGGGGCGTCGGGCCGGATCCTGGCACACCACATCTGCGACTGGCTGGTTCCGACCACGGACCTGTTGCTGGACCGCGGCATGATGGGAGACGGCGTGATCGATCTCAAGGGGATCCGACGCTCCATCGAGGCTGCCGGTTATCATGGAGCGCAGGAAGTCGAAATCTTTTCGGCAGCGAACTGGTGGAAACGTCCGGGGGAAAAGGTGCTCTCCACCTGCGTTGATCGCTTCCGCAGCGTCTGCTGACACAGTCGTTGCGCCGCCGCTAAATCATTGACCAACCGTACGCTTTTTTCACTTACGGCAGTCAACGACCCGTATGGTTCCGCTACGTGACATTGCAGGGAGGGAAGCCAAAGCCGAAGGATGCCGCTGAAATTGCCTCAATGACGGCTGCGGCATCCAGAATATGTCCTTGCGCCGCTTCCCGCAGGCGGCGCAAATCCTGAAACCTGCCCACAGAATCTCGGACAAGACCCTCCTTTGTCAACAACAATCGGCCGACCATCGGGGAATTGTCACCAAGGCACACCAATCACGCTGCAGCTATTCTGAAATGATCCTGCGCCTCATGCCGGTGGATCAGCGGCGCCACAAATGATCTGACCCTGCTGTTCCCCGCGGGGAACTCCGCATGGCCGGGACCCTGCGAGGCTGGCAGCGACCCGATGGTCAGGGTGCCTCCTGATGCTGCGTCCTGACGATCTTCAGGCCAATGCGAGCGCGAGAAGGGCAGGCAACGCCGAGAGACTTGGCAACTCCGATCGCAGAACCCTTCATCTCCGAGCAAAGCCCCGCGACGACGCCCAACGATACCTTTCGAACTGATGCTTCCCCTCGCGCCGGTCGATAGCGGCACGACAAGTCATCTGGCCCATTGTTCCCCGCGGGGAACTCCGCTTGAACCGGGACTCTGCAAGGTTGGCAGCAACCGCTGGTCAGGGCATCTCCGGATGCTGCCCCCGACGGTCTTCCGGCCAATGCGAGCGCCAGACAGGCAGGCAGCGCCGAGAGACTAGGCAAGTCCAGTCGCTGATCCCTTCACGTCCGAGCCAAGTCCTGCGACAACGGTCAATCATCCCGCACGCACCAACCACCGTCACCGAAGGCGCCGACCGCATTGCCGTTCGCCACCTCGGCTCTTCGCGAAAAGACCCCTCATGCTTGCCCGGCGAAGGCCTGTGGGTAGCGCCGCCGCCTCCACGCCTCGCCCGCGCACCTGCGAAGTGCGACGCCCGCACACAAGCGACAGCAGGTGCAACACCAACCACGCGCAAATCACAATGCCGACATGACCACAGAAGGTCAGCCCGCCATGGCGCCACGTTTCAGATGACGCAGGCCCGCGCGCCGCTCATCGACAAGAAGATCTCCGCAAACGCAACGGTGAAGCCACCATGATACGCACGAGCGCGCCAACTGGCGTGCCCAAGTCTTTACTTCCAGGACGAAATGTTGTCGCCGCCCAGCACGACCCGCCGAAGGAGGGTGGCGTCCGCCGACTACGGGCAAAGGCCGCACATCTTGCGCCGGCGGCTGTTGCCGCCAACGACGAAGAAGCCTTCAACGCGCTGTGCGCAACGGATCCTGGCGACAACGCCCAACCGTAATACAGAGATCCGACAAGGAGCCCTTCGGCCGTCCCGCGCCTCCCTGCATCCAACACAATCATTGTAAGATGGCGTTGGACGAATAAGACATTGTCCCGCGTCATGGCCCGACAACCAACGCGGCGTGACGCCGCCTTGGTGTCGAATGGACAAACAATCAGGGCCCGGCATTGCCGATCTTCGTGCCAGAACTTTGCAACCATTGCCGGATGGCGTCAAAACCGCCAGGAACCACTGCAGGGCCAACCTACAAATCCACAGCAGTCGATGATACACACCTCGACAGCATCGAGCGCAGGAACTATCTCTAAAATATGACTATTCATAACGACGACACGATAGCCGGCCGCATAAGTCGCGCGCTCGCGGAGCGCATCGTGACGGGCGCCTTGCCGCCCGGCTCGAAACTGAAGCAGGACCACATAGCCGAGGAATTCGGATCCTCGCACGTTCCCGTGCGCGAGGCCCTGCGCCGTCTGGAGGCGCAAGGCCTTGCCGTCAGCGAACCGCGCCGCGGCGTTCGTGTTGCCTCCTTCGATCTAAAGGAGGTGCAGGAGGTCGCGAAGATGCGCGCCGCCCTCGAGGGCCTTGCACTGCGCCATTCGGCAGAGCACCTGACGCCTTCGCGTCTCGACCAGGCCGAACAGGCAACGATCGACGGTGACAATGCGCGCGACGTTCGCACCTGGGAAGAGGCCAATCGCAGGTTTCACAAGCTCATCCTCGAACCCTGCGAAATGCCGCGTCTGCTTTCGGCCATTGACGACCTGCATGCGGCGAGCGCTCGATTCTTGTTCGCCACCTGGCTCACCGACTGGGAACCGCGAATCGATACGGACCACCGCACCATTCTCGCATTCCTTCGCGCCGGCAAGGTCGAGAATGCCGTGACCGCGCTGGAGCGGCATGTGCAATGGATCGGCGGCCCGTCGCGGCGAATGCAGCATGCCGTTCGCGAGCGATTTGCAATCGTCGGCTAGCATCCGTTCCCACTTGCTCCGCGCGCATTTCCTGCTCAGCGGTAGCCTGCGCTCCGAGCTCGGGCAATAGCGACGCGCGTCGGCCGAGCGATCGCAATCCCTGTTGCGCGCTGGAATGCAGCCTGATTTCTGAGAGTGGCATCGAAAACGCGAAGCCTGTCAGCCAATCAGGCGCTAGCCGACACTGGAGCACCTGAGTCGGATCGCCAATCTTCCTCAGGCGAACAAACTGAAAAACGCACTTGCCTAGTGTCGCAGGAAATTATTATAGATAATTTTGATTTCTATCTACGACTCGACATCCCGCAGCGCAAAGGTTTTAGTCAAATGCAGCCACATACCGACTGTCCAAACGCGGCGAACGGCAATAGGGGGCATATAACCGCATCCGACGCCACAATTATCTATAATTTGCCTTTCAACGACCTTCTCTTTCGCGCCCACGGCATCCATCGAGCCAATTTTGATCCCAATGCCGTACAGATGAGCCGTCTCCTGTCCGTCAAGACCGGCGGATGCGCCGAAGACTGCGGCTATTGCAGCCAGTCGGCCCATTATCCGACCGGCCTCAAGGCTTCAAAACTCATGGAGGTCGACCGCGTACTTTCCGAAGCGCGAAAGGCGAGGGAAGGGGGTGCAACGCGCTATTGCATGGGCGCAGCCTGGCGCAGCCCCAAGGACCGGGACATGGATTCGATCGTCGCGATGGTCGAGGGTGTGCGGGCGCTCGGGATGGAAACCTGCATGACGCTCGGCATGCTGACGCCGCAGCAATCGGCAAGGCTCGCGGATGCCGGCCTCGACTATTACAATCACAACATCGATACCTCGGAGCGCTTCTATAGCGAGATCATCACAAGCCGGACCTTCGCAGATCGCCTTGATACCCTTGCCAATGTCCGCCAGGCCGGCATCAAGGTCTGCGCCGGCGGCATTCTCGGAATGGGCGAGACGGCAGAAGATCGGATCTCGATGCTTGTCACGCTTGCCAATCTTCCGGCGCCGCCAGAGAGCGTTCCGATCAATATGCTGATCCCGATCCCGGGTTCAAAGCTCGCCAATGCAAAGCCGATCGATCCAATCGAGTTCGTTCGGACGGTTGCACTGGCACGCATCCTGATGCCTGCTTCCCACGTTCGGCTGTCTGCGGGACGAACGGATATGTCGGACGAGATGCAGGCGCTCTGTTTCTTTGCGGGCGCCAATTCCATTTTTGTGGGTGAAACCCTCCTGACAGCGGAAAATCCCGGTGAGGATCATGACGCGGCTCTCTTTCGCCGCCTGGGGTTGAAAGCCGAACAGCTGGAACGGGCAGAGTGAGTACCGGGGGCCTTGCAGTCTATGAGCGCAAGCTCGCTGGCCTTGATCGCAAGGGAAGGAGCCGCAGCCTTGTCGCCGCTTGCGGCGCGGATTTCGCCTCGAACGACTACCTTGGTCTTGCGCAATCGCAGCGGCTAGGAGATGCGCTTCGGTCTGCATTAGACCGCGGCGTGGCAGTTGGGGCCGGGGGTTCGCGCCTGCTACGCGGCAATCATCCGGAGCATGACGCGCTGGAGCGGGAGGCTGCCGCGTATTTCGGGGCAGCACGGGCGCTCTACTTCGCCAACGGTTATGCTGCCAATGTGGCGTTGTTCTCAACCTTGCCGCAGCGCCAGGACATCATCCTTCATGATGCGCTCATCCATGCCAGCGCTCATGAAGGCATTTCTGCCAGCCGAGCGCCATCGATCGCGACCTCACACAACGATGTCAACGCCGTCGCCGACGCCATCCGATCATGGCGCAAAGCCGGCGGCACCGGCCGACCCTGGATCGCTGTCGAAAGTCTCTACTCGATGGACGGGGATCGCGCGCCGCTTGCCGAGTTGGGCGAACTTGCGAGGCTCCATGATGGTTTCCTCGTCATCGATGAGGCACATGCGACGGGGGTCTTCGGAAAGGGAGGACGCGGCCTGGCGGAGCAGCTGGGGCATCCAGAAAACTGCATAACGCTGCACACCTGCGGCAAGGCGCTTGGTGCGTCGGGCGCGCTTGTCCTTGCGCCGGCAGTCCTCTGCGATTTCCTCGTCAATCGCGCCCGGAACTTCATCTATTCAACGGCACCATCCCCGCTGATGGCTGCGACAGTTCGGGAGGCATTGAGGATCCTCGACGATGAACCGGAGCGACGCGACAAGCTCGCCGGACTTGTCTCTCTTGCCAATCGCGAGATGGAAAGGACGATCGGGATGCAATCCAGCGGCTCACAGATCCTCCCCATTCTTGTCGGCGACAATCGTCGCGCGGTGCGGATCGCCGAAGGCTTGCGGACCGAGGGCTTCGACGTCAGACCCATCCGCCCACCAACCGTGGCGGAGGGCACGGCGCGTTTGCGCATCTCCATCACCCTCAACGTCGAACCGGAGACAATTTCGCGGCTGTTCGAGAGGCTGGCCGTTGTCATGCGAAAGGAGCAGCAATGACGTCGCGCTTCGTCGTCACCGGCACTGACACCGGCATCGGCAAGACTGTTTTCGCCGCTGCATTAACCTGCGCACTCAAAGGGCATTACTGGAAACCTGTCCAGTCGGGACTGGACGAGGAGACCGACGCAGAAACGGTCGCCCGACTGGGCAATGTTCCGGCCGAACGAATTCTCCCCGAGGCCTACCGGCTGAAGACACCAGCATCCCCCCACCACGCAGCAGCGCTTGATCACGTGACGATCGAACCCGGCGCGCTTGAACTGCCGGCGCTCCCGCATCCGCTTGTCATTGAGGGCGCTGGTGGCGTTCTCGTTCCACTGACATCAGGAATCCTGTTTGCCGATATCTTCGCTCGCTGGCAGGCACCCGTCATCCTGTGCGCCAGAACCTCGCTCGGCACCATCAACCATACGCTGTTATCCGTAGAAGCGCTGCAGCGCCGATGTGTGCCCATCTTCGGCATTGCCTTTATGGGCAAGGAAAACGCCGAAA
>Ga0102593_1001997_pt1 | contig 17152 bp, 21 predicted proteins | sample AraplaCol_mMS_r2_2_FD_76862 | JGI IMG/M metagenome (GOLD analysis project Ga0102593, IMG submission 76862) | Arabidopsis root microbial communities from North Carolina, USA - plate scrape MF_Col_mMS_r2 (SPADES assembly) (version 2) | ecosystem: Host-associated > Plants > Roots > Endosphere...
CGCACGCCCAGGTACAGCAGGTAGGCCGCGCCAACATACTTGAGCACCGTGAACGCCGCCGCCGATGTGGCCATCAGCGTACCGACTCCAATGGCGGCCGCAAAGATGTGGACGAAGCAGCCGGTGAGAACGCCGAAACCGCCCACGACGCCCGCGCGAACGCCCGAGCGCAGCGAGTTGGTCACGATGTAGAGCACGTCGGGCCCCGGCGTCAGGTTCAGCAGCCAGCCCGCGGCAATGAAGGCGAGCAGATGTGGAAGATCGGGCATCGCGGGCTCCTGTGCGTCAGGCGTTGAAGAAGCCGCGGATGGCGGCGACGGCGCGGTCCACGCCCGCCGCATCGATATCCAGGTGCGTCACGAAGCGCAACCGATAAAGGCCGGTCGCCAGAATGCCCTGCTGATTCAGGTGCGCCAACAGATCCGAAGAGCGTGCCTGTGCCGCACCCGCCAAGTCGACGAACACGATATTCGTGTGCGGCGCCTCGACCTTCAGGCCCTCGATGCCTTCGAGCCCCTCTGCCAGCCGCCGCGCCAATGCGTGATCGTCGGCGAGCCGATCGACGTGATGGTCGAGCGCATGCGAAGCCGCCGCGGCAAGCAGGCCCGCCTGCCGCATGCCGCCGCCCGCCATCTTGCGGATGCGATGCGCCCGCGCGATGAACTCGCGCGAACCCACAAGCGCCGATCCAATGGGTGCGCCCAGGCCTTTGCTGAAGCAGACCGACACGCTGTCGAAGCATTGCGCGATGCGGCGGGCTTCGGCGCGGATGTCGCTGCGCTTGTTCAACGCGGCTTGCGCCGTTGCGGCATTGAAGAGACGCGCACCGTCCAGATGCCGCTGCAACCCCTTACTCTTCGCAAGATCGGTCGCGGCTTGCAAGTAGTCGAAAGGCAGCAGCTTGCCACCCAGCGTGTTCTCCAGCGCCAGCATCCGCGTGCGCGCAAAGTGCGCGTCGTCGGGCTTGATGGCCGCCTCGATCTGCGCGAGCGGCAGCGTGCCGTCCGGCGCATGGTCCAGCGGCTGGGGCTGCACGCTGCCGAACACCGCCGCGCCGCCGCCTTCCCAGCGGTAGCAATGCGCCTGCTGGCCGACGATGTATTCGTCGCCGCGTCCGCAGTGCGAGAGGATGGCGCACAGATTGCTCTGCGTGCCGGTCGGCACGAACAGCGCCGCCTCGAAGCCCAGCAGCGCGGCGATCTTTTCCTGCAGCGCGTTCACGCTCGGGTCGGTGCCAAAGACGTCGTCGCCGAGCGGCGCCGCCATCATGGCTTCGCGCATCGCCGGGGTGGGCTGCGTGACGGTGTCGCTGCGCAGGTCGACGATGGAAGAGCGGTCGGCCATGGCCTTAGTCCAGGAAGTTCTTGAGCATCGCGTGGCCGTGCTCGGTGAGGATCGATTCCGGGTGGAACTGCACGCCCTCGATGCGCACCTCATGCGCAAAGCCGGTGTGCCGCACGCCCATGATCTCGCCGTCGTCGGTCCAGGCGGTGATCGCCAGTTCCTTCGGGCAGCTTTCGCGCTCGATGGACAGCGAGTGATAGCGGTTGACGGTGAACTTCTCGGGCAGCCCCGCGAACACGCCTTCCTGCGTGGTCGTGATCTCGCTGGTCTTGCCGTGCATCAGCTGCTGCGCGCGAATGATCTTGCCGCCGAAGGCAGCGCCAATGGCCTGGTGTCCGAGGCACACGCCCAGAATGGGCAGCTTGCCAGCGAATTCCTTGATGGCCGCTACCGACACGCCCGCCTCCGCCGGCGAGCAAGGCCCCGGCGACACCACGAGCCGCGTCACGCCCGAAGCGATCAGCTCGCCAATCTGCGCCACGGTGATCTCGTCGTTGCGGTGCACCTGAACATCCGCACCCAGTTCGCCCAAGTACTGGACGATGTTGTAGGTGAACGAATCGTAGTTGTCGATCATCAGCAGTTTCATGGCTTGCTCACAATCCGGTGCACGCCCTTGACGACGGGGAACACGTTGAAGTTGATCAGAAGGCCCAGCTTTAGGCCCGAGAGACGCAGCGCGGCAAGCACCTGCGCGCGGTGCAGGTCGGTCAGCACGTCGACCGCCTTCAGTTCCACGATGACCGATTGCTCGACCACGAACGCCGCGCGGTACACCTCGCCGAGCGAACGGCCCTTGTAGCTAGCCGACAGCGCCACGCCCTGCGCAAAGCCGATTTCGCGCTCGGCAAGTTCGATGGCCAGCGCGGCGGCGTAGGCCCCTTCGTCGAGCCCCGTGCCGAGCACGCGCTGCACCTCGACTGCGGCGCCGATGATCTCGTGCGAAAAATCGTTCTGGATGTCCGGTACGTTGCTCATTCCAACCCCTCCTCGACCAGTTCGGCAGCACGCAGCAATGCGCGCGCCTTGGCTTCAGTTTCTTTCCACTCCAGCTCGGGCACCGAGTCGGCCACCACGCCGGCCGCGGCCTGCACGTGCAGCATCTGGTCCTTCACGATGCCGGTGCGGATGGCAATGGCCACATCCATGTCGCCCGCATAGCTGATGTAGCCGCAGGCACCGCCGTAGAGACCGCGCTTGGTGGGCTCCAGCTGGTCGATGAGTTCCATCGCGTGCACCTTGGGTGCGCCGGTCAGCGTGCCGGCGGGGAACGTGGCCTTGAGCACGTCGATGGCGGTCATGCCGTCTTTCAGCGTGCCTTCCACGTTGCTCACGATGTGCATCACGTGGCTGTACCGCTCCACAGCAAAGGCCTCGGTCACCTTCACGGTGCCGGTCTTCGCGATGCGGCCGATGTCGTTGCGCGCGAGGTCGATCAGCATCACGTGCTCGGCGCGCTCCTTCGGGTCGTTGATCAGTTCTTCTTCGGCGGCTTTGTCCAGCTCCAGCGAGGCGCCGCGCGGTCGCGTTCCGGCCAGCGGACGGATGGTGATCTTCTGCTCGCCCTCGCCCGTGTTCTCCTGGCGCACCAGGATTTCCGGCGAAGCGCCCACCACGTGAAAGTCGCCCAGGTGGTAGTAGTACATGTAGGGCGACGGGTTCAGTGAACGCAGTGCGCGGTACAACGACAAAGGCGACTCGGTGTAGCGTTTGCTGATGCGCTGGCCCACCTGCACCTGCATGAAGTCGCCGGCGGCAATCATGTCCTTGGCGCGCTCCACGGCCGCGAGGTAGTCGGCCTTGGCAAAACTGCGTTCGGGCGGATGCGGCTGCGTCGGCTTCACGATCGGTGCGCTGACCGAATACTTGAGCTTTTCCTTCAGCTCGCGCAGGCGGCGCTTGCCTGCCGCATAGGCCTCGGGCTGCTTCGGGTCGGCATAGACGATCAGGTAGAGCTTGCCCGAGAGGTTGTCGATGACAGCGAGTTCTTCGCACTGCAGCAGCAGGATGTCGGGGCAGCCCAGCGTATCGGGCGGACAGCTTTTCTCGAGCTTGCGCTCGATGTGGCGCACCGTGTCGTAGCCAAAGTAACCTGCAAGGCCACCGCAAAACCGCGGCAGCCCCGGCCGCAGCGCCACCTTGAAGCGCTTCTGGTATTCGGCGACAAAATCCAGCGGATTGCCCGAGGCGGTCTCGACCACCTGCCCATCGGTCACCACTTCCGTGATGGCCTCGGCGCCGAAACCGCTCGCGCGCAGCAGCGTGCGAGCCGGCAGTCCGATGAAGCTGTAGCGCCCGAAGCGCTCGCCTCCCACCACCGATTCGAGCAAAAAGCTGTGCTTGCCGCCACCCTGCGAGTGGGCCAGCTTGAGATAGAGGGAAAGCGGTGTCTCGAGGTCGGCAAAGGCCTCGGCCATCAGCGGAATGCGGTTGTAGCCCTGGGCGCTGAGGCTCTTGAATTCAAGTTCGGTAATCACGGAATCGTTCTCCAATTGCCTCCGGCGCTCGAGTTTTGGCCGGTGGCAAGGTCATTCACTGGTGGTCCGGCGTCGATGAGCGATCCGGTACCGCGGGCGCACGGCGTGCGCCGCGCAATCAAACAGTCAGCGATGTATGGCGACGCCAGGGCCAGGCTCCCCGGCTGCCTTCACCTGTTTGAATGATGTGATGAACGAACATGGAGCGTGGAGTTTAGCCCACGAAAACGCCGCTGCGTGCAACCGACCGCTTCAGGGTTCGCCCGAGGAGGACGGGGTAGAACGAAAAGATACATTCGCACGACCGTTCGCAAATTCGAGGAGGCCACCTTTGCCCGTTCTATCGCTCCCCACCCTGTCGTTCTCCCGCTTGGCCGCGCTGGCCTTTGTTTCGGCCGTGCTCGGCGCCTCGGCAGCGCAGGTCGACGTGGCGGGCGTCAAACTGAACGACACCCTCGACCTGCGCGGCAGCACCCTGCAGCTCAACGGCGCAGGCGTGCGCTACAAGGCCGTCTTCAAGGTCTACACGGCCGGGTTCTATGTAGGAAAGAAAGTCTCGACGCCTGAAGAGGCGCTGGCCGCGCCAGGCCCCAAGCGCGTGGCCATCACCATGCTGCGCGACATCGACGCCAACGAACTGGGCAAGCTCTTCACCAAGGGCGTGGAAGAAAACTCGCCCAAGAGCGAAATGGTCAACCTCATTCCGGGCCTGCTGCGCATGGGACAGATGTTTGCCGACCAGAAGCAGCTCAAGGCCGGCGACACCTTCACCGTCGACTGGCTGCCCGGCACGGGCACCGTGATCTCCGTGCGCGGCGTGGCGCAGCCCGATCCAATCAAGGAACAGGCCTTCTTCAACGCGCTGCTGCGCATCTGGCTCGGCCCCGTGCCGGCGGACTGGAAACTGAAGGACGCGCTGCTCGGCAAGCAGCCGTAGCGGCCGCCCGGCCCTCCTGGCTCAGGCTGCGGCAGCGCGATCGAGCTCGGCGAGCGAATCCACGAAGCCGTCGGCATCGACGCCGCGCACCGGCTCGCCATGGTTGTAGCCGTAGGTCACCAACAGAACCGGGCAGCCCGCCGCACGCGCAGCCTTGGCGTCGTTGCTCGAGTCGCCGATCATCAGCGTGCGCGCGGGCACGGTGCCCAGCGCCTCGCAGGTCTTCAAAAGCGGCAGCGGGTCGGGTTTCTTGCGCGCGAAGGCATCGCCGCCAAAGGCGAATTCGAAAAATCCGTCGAGACCCTTGGCGGCCAGAAGCGGCTTGGCGAACGAGGTCGGCTTGTTGGTGAGGCACGCGAGCCGCAGGCCGCGTGAGCGCAGCGCCTTGAGGCCCTCGACCACGCCCGGGTACACCGCCGAGTGCTGTCCGTTGATGGCCAGGTAATGATGCTGGTAGCGGTCCCAGGCTTGGTCGAACAGCGCGTGTGCTCGCGCCTGCAGCACCTCCGCGCCGCCCGCCGCGGCGGAGCCTTCGCCGGAAGACATCACGTGCGCCAGCGCCGAAAGAATCAGGTGCTCCGAACCCTTGCCCACCATCCTTTCGATGGCTGCCGGAGCAACCGGCGGCAGCGAAAGATCGGCGAGCATGTGGTTCAGCGACACCGCAAAATCGCCGAGCGTGTCGACCATGGTGCCGTCGAGATCGACGATGGCGGCGTCGAAGCGGGTGAGGTCGTAGTCAGTGGGGTTCAAGAACAAGCTGCCGGAATTTCAAGACAGCGCTCATTTTGCCCGCCCACCTCACCCGCCGCAGCGCGCCTTGCTTACTTGTTGCGCATCTGATCGCGCAGCTGCTTGATCTGATCGTGGTTGCGCTTGGCGCCTTCGGACTGCTGCTGGATCACGGCGCGCACATCGGCCGGCAGGTCGGCCTTCAGCGCCTTGCGATAGCGCGCCACCGCGGCGTCTTCACCGCGTTCGCACTCCTCCAGCATCGAGAGCGCGCTGTCGGCGCCCACCGATCCCTTCACGTGCACCCAGCCGCGGTGCATGGCACCGGTCACCGTGCCGCCTTCGTCGGGCGAGCCGCCGAAGCGACGGATGAGCTGGACCAGTTCTCCGGCTGCCTTGGCGCAGTCGGCCGAACGGTTCTGGAAAACCTGCTTGAGTTGCGGCGACTCGACCTCCTCGGCACAGGCGCGGAAGCCGTATTCGCCGTCGCGCGTGTTCTCCAGCAGGTCGTTCAGCACCTCGACCACATCGGTGTTGGTGGCAGTGTCGGCGGTGTTCGTGTAGTTGGCCATGGAATGACTCCTTCATGTGCCTCGTGTGAAGTCGAGGCGGGTTGAAAAACACCAGCAAACGGCGGCACCGCAGGGCAGCCGCGACGCGCTGGTTCCACATCGAATGGTGTTCGGGCAAACAGGGACTGGTGTCGGTTTCGCCCGACGTCGGCTGTAAGCGTTCTTCGGCCGCGGCCAGACGCCTGGCTCACTCCTCTCGAAACGGCTTTTCAGCGCGCCCGGGCTGGCTGTAGGGTGAGCTGCCGTGATTGCCGGTTTCACCCACTCCTGCATCGCCCGGCGTAGGAGGCTTTCTTTGCTCGGTGATGGCGGGGCCATTGTTGGGCCCGACGGGGCCGCCGTTCTGCTGCTCGCCGTTTTCCGCGGGCGTCCTGGCCTCGCGCTTCATGCTTTTCTGCGCGGGCGTCTGCTTGTCGTAGGCGGGCGGAGTCGCCTTGTCGTTGCTGCTGGATCTGGTCACGCTGGACTCCTTCGTTCAAAACTCCAACGTGCCCCGCGCCCATGGTGAGGCGCGTAGGAAAGCGGCGCATCTTCGGCGCCAGCATTCGCTCGCAGGCATGCCACCGGCGCGGGAATGCTGCGACTGCCTACAAGGCCGCGCCGGCAGTGCGCGAGAAAGGAGGTTCCTGCAGCTTTATTTTTCGAGGAATCCCCATGGCCCCGCATTCATCGCGCTTTGTCTTCCGTCATTTGAAATACGGCCTCGCGACGGGCGCCCTGCTCGCCCTGGCGGCCGTGGCCCAGCCCACCGGCACCCCGAAGGGAACCCGCGCACCACCCCTGAGCGATTCAGAAAAGCCCCCGGCGACGCGGCCAGCCGAGCAGCCGAGCGGCGCCATGGATCAGCGCAAGCTGGGGCCGGAGAAAGGCCCGGCCAGTGCGCGCACCCAGACTTCCCGCCCGCCGTCGGCCGGCAGCCCTGGCGGCCTCGCGCCAACGCGGGACGGCGACGCGTCCAGGGAACAGCGCAAGGACGGCCGCAACCGCCATGCGCGCCCCGCACCGCAATAGAAGAAAAGGTATACCCATGACTATCACCACGCAGATCGACGGCCGCATCGTCGGCGATGTCGCTTTTCGCGCGGGCGATGGCCCGCAGCTGAAAATCCCCGAGGGCAATGTCCAAATCCTCATGGCGGACGACAGCGTCGTGCTCACCTGGACGGAAAACGGCCAGTCGCTGACCGCCGCCATTCCCAAGATCGAATTCGACCGCTACATCCAAGAGGGCGCGGTCGTGCTGGGCCGGGGCTGACTATTCGCTTGGAACCCGTGCCAGATCGGCACAGGTCAACTCATCATTCCTCGCGAATACTGCTGGCGCGCGCGTCGAGTGCCTGCGCATAAGACGCAGCTTCCTCGCGCGACATGGAGGCTTCCAGTTCGGCCAGTTCCAGGCGCTCGAAGTCGTACGAAATCCATTCGAACAAGTGGGACTTCGGCATCTCGCCCATGCTTTCGCTGTCGCTCCACGCCTGCAGGCGCATGGGTGCGCTTTCCAGCAGCATGCGCAGGTAGAGCGCCCGCGAAATCTTGATCTTGGCGATCTGGCGTGGGTCGTCGAACAGGAGCCGCAACTCAGCCAGCACCCGTTCCCAGTGCAGCACGCGGCGATGCGCATCGTCCATCACCACTTCGGACGATGAAAGCAATTCGGCCCTCTCCTGCCTGGCCCGGAGAAACTCGCGTGCGATCCTGGCATAGGCCAGCTGCTGGAGACTCTGCAGTGCGCATTCAAGGGGAGGGCCGTGCATGCGTTTCACGCCGGGCTTCGCCTCAATCGGGCTCGTCGCCGGCGTCCTCGGTTTCGTCTTCTTCGATGTCGGCATCGGCGAGCTGATCCGGCCTGGCCGCGTACGGGTCGTCGGGGGACGCGGGCACGATGCCGATGCGGTCCGGCAGGATGTCCGCGTCGGCCGTGGGCGGCGGAGCGTCGGCCGAAGCCCGCTCGCCGGTGCCCTCCGCATCGGTGCTGCTGTCGTGCGCGATCGGGATGGCACCTTCCGCGGCGTCGTCGGGAATCGCGGTGCGTTCGCGCGAAGTGCGCACGTCGCTTCCGCTGTCGCTCGTGTCGCTGGGTCCCAGGCTGTCGACGTCCGTTCCTTTGGGTTCCATGGGCGGGGAGTCGCCGCCCATGATGCTGCTCGTAGCCATGGCTTCCTTCAGATGAATGGGTTTCTTCGATGCCACACTGAGCATTCGCGGCGCAGTGCGGCGTAGGAAATGGACGCATCCGGGCAGCAGCCATTCGCGGAGATTCAATTCGTCCGCCGTGTTCGGCAGAACAAGCGCCGTGTTGGCGCGGGGCGACGGGAGCTTGGGCTCTCTTCCTACGCGGCAGGCGGGCACGGCCGATAGCCTGAATGGCGAGCCGCAGCGCTCCTCCACTGGCTCCACTGTCCTCAACCGCACAAGCACCAACAAGACCAATGAAGAATTTTCGCTACCTCCTCATCGCCAGCGCGGTCGCGCTCGGCGCCTGCGCCAACACATCGACCCCGACCACCGCCACGGCGACGGCGGACAACCGGCCTGATCCGACGATCCTGCTGGTGCCCATTCGCGTGGAAGATCCGGCGCTGGCTTCCGGCTGCTGGGCCCAGTTCTATACCGGGCGCGACTTCAAGGGCGACATGCTCACGCTGGTGGGCCCGGCCGAAGTCCAGAGCATGGACAAGGGCACCGCCAGGCAGCTCAAGCGCGACATCGACAGCGTGAGCGTCGGTCCGCGCGCCACGCTGCAGGTGTACGAGCACGCGATGTTCAGGGACCGCACGGTCAACTTCCCGGCCAACAGCCGCGAGGGCGGCTTGACGCGCAAGCTGGGCTTCGGTGGCCGCATCGAGGCGATGAAGCTCAACTGCTCCTGAGCCGCGTACGGCCCGCGAAAGAACGCTCAGCCGCCGCGCAGCGTGGCATGCGGATGCAGCGGGTGCGCCAGCGTGTCGGCAATGAGCCGCAGCGCCTGGTCGCACTGCTCGCGCGACATCGGGCCGCCCAGGCAGATGCGAACGGCATCAGGCGGGTCGCCATCGGTCGAAAAGGCCGCGCTGGCCACCACACCCACGTTCTGCGTGCGCAGGTAGGAGGCAAACTCCACCGGGCTCCAGCCGGGCGTGAGCGGCAGCCAGGCGTGAAAGCCTTCCGGATGCGCCTGCAGCCCGCTTGCGCCCAGGTAACGGGCGGCAAGCGCCTGCCGCGCCATTGATTCTGTTCGCACCGCCTGCAGCATGGCCTCGGCGGTGCCGTCTTCCACCCATAGCGTGGTCAGCGCATTGGTGATCGGCGATGCCATCACGGTGGTGGCCCGCATCGCGCCGGCGAGGCGCTGCGACTGCACCACCGTGGGCGAGCAGACATACGCGCTGCGCAGGCCCGCGCCAAAGCACTTGGAAAACCCGCTCACGTAGTAGGTGAGCCCCGGCGCCAGCGTGGCGAGCGCGGCCGGCGTCTGGCGCGGCAGCATGCCGTAGGCGTCGTCCTCGATGATCGGCACCGCATAGCGCAACGCCACGTCGGCCAGGGCTTCGCGCCGCGCGCGGGACACGGTGCCGGCGGTCGGGTTCAGCAGCGTCGGGTTGCAGTACAGCGCCTTGGGTTTGAGCGTCTTGCAGGCATGCTCGAAGGCGTCGGCAATGGGGCCGTCGTCGTCCAGCTGAAGCGCGTGCAGCTGCACCCCCAGCTGCGCGGCGATGGCCTTGACGCCCGGGTAGGTGAGCGACTCCACGCAGATCAGCTCGCCCGGCCGCGCCAGCTGCGAGAAGAGCGCGGTGAGCACGCTGTGGATGCCGGGGCACACGAGGATGCGGTCGATGCCCGCGCCGGGCGCGAAGGGCCGCAGCCAATGCATCGCGGCCTCCCGGTCGTGCGCGCTGCCGCCAAAGTCCTGGTAGCGCAGCAGGTCGTGCAGGTTCGCCTCCGCGAAAGCCCGGCTCGCGCCATCGTGCAGGCGCGCCATCAGGTGCTCGTCGCCGGGCTCGGGCGGCATGTTCATCGTCATCTCTGCGCCACTGCCGCCGCGCAGCCGAAGGCTCGGGCTGCCCGAGCGGATGAAGGTGCCGGTGCCGGCGCGCGAATCGATCAACCCGCGCTTGCGCGCTTCGGCATAGCCGCGCGCCACGGTCGTGTAGTTGAGCTCCAGGTCGGCCGCGAGTTCGCGCAGCGTGGGCAGCCGGTCGCGCACGCTGAGACGGCCGGTCTTGATGTCGTCGGCGATCAGTTCGGCCAGCAGCAGGTAGGCCGGCTTGGCGGTGTTGCGCAGCTGCTTGCGCCAGTGGGTGGTGATCGTATTCATCGGCGAAGTTGATTGCATCCATTGATTGCATCGGGCTGCCGATGGGCACGCATGAATCGAGCCCGCTCCAGAGGGGCCGGATGCTTCGATCAGGTGCGATCAACCCCAATGATCGGGTGCATTGATCGCATGCCGGATGCGTCTTCCCGGTGCAAGCAAGGGCTTGCCGGCGCCCTGCGGGTCGGCCTTTGCGGTGCCGAAAAAATTCTTATCGGCCCGCGGCCCGCCCCGCCGCGTGTTGATCGCGCATTGATCGCACACCCCGCGCCGGGCGCTGGCACATCGCCTGCGAAGAGAAGAGCACGCAAGACCTGCGTTCAACCCCTCAACCGGAGTACCCCATGCCCAAAGTCACCCGCCCCCGCAACGAGAAAGGCGAGTTCCTCGTCGACTACGAAGAGAAGGTGTTCGAAGACGTGAAGGCCGAGCCCGGCGAGAAAGCGCTCGTCACGTTTCACACCGTGGCCTTCGAAGGCTCGATCGGTTTCGTCAACCTGCTGCAGGCCACGCGGCTGCGGCGCAAGGGCTACGAGACCTCGGTGCTGCTCTATGGCCCCGGCGTGACGCTCGGTGTGCAGCGCGGCTTTCCCACGCTGGGCGACGAAGCCTTTCCCGGCCACCAAAACTTCAACAAGCAGATCAGCAAGTTCATGGAAGAAGGCGGCAAGGTCTACGCCTGCCGCTTCGCGCTGCAGGCGCTCTACGGCCATGGCGAGGGCGCGCTCATCGAAGGCATCAAGCCGATCAATCCGCTCGACGTGCTGGACCTCGTGCTGCTGCACAAGAAGGCCGGCGCCGTCATCCTGGACACCTGGACTTTGTAAGGGCAGGGCTCGAGCGATGGCTTCCCCACCCCGCATCGTGCGTGCCGCGGCGATCCAGATCGCGCCCGACTTCGACCGGCCCGACGGCACGCTCGACCGGGTGTGCGGCGCCATCGACGAGGCTGCTGCCAAGGGCGCGCAGCTGGCAGTCTTTCCCGAGACCTTCGTGCCCTACTACCCCTACTTCAGCTTCGTGCTGCCGCCGGTGCTGCAGGGCCCACCGCACCTGCGGCTGGCGGAGCGCGCGGTCGTCGTGCCGGGACCGGTCACGCAGGCGGTGGCCGAGCGTGCGCGTGCCCGCCACATGGTCGTGGTGCTGGGCGTGAACGAGCGCGACCACGGCAGCCTCTACAACACGCAACTGGTGTTCGATGCCGACGGCACGCTGGTGCTCAAGCGCCGCAAGATCACGCCCACCTACCACGAGCGCATGGTGTGGGGCCAGGGCGACGGCGCAGGACTCAAGGTGGTCGACACCGCCGTCGGCCGCGTCGGCGCGCTGGCCTGCTGGGAGCACTACAACCCGCTCGCGCGCTATGCGCTGATGGCGCAGCATGAAGAGATCCACTGCGCGCAGTTCCCCGGTTCGCTGGTGGGTCCGGTCTTCGCGGAGCAGATGGAAGTGACCATCCGCCACCACGCGCTCGAGTCGGGTTGCTTCGTGGTCAACGCGACGGGCTGGCTCAGCGACGAGCAGATCCGCAGCGTCACGCCCGATGCCAGCCTGCAGAAGGCACTGCGCGGCGGCTGCCACACGGCCATCGTCTCGCCCGAAGGCAAGCACCTGGCGCCGCCACTCACCGAGGGCGAAGGCATGGTGGTCGCGGACCTCGACATGGCGCTGATCGCCAAGCGCAAGCGAATGATGGATTCGGTGGGCCACTACGCGCGGCCGGAGCTGCTGTCGCTCGCCATCAATGACCGGCCGGCGCAGACCACCCTTCCCATGCATGCCGCTTTCTCCAACCCCATCGATCAACGGAGCCCCGACCATGACCACCACCACGACGATCCCGCCGGACAGCCGGCAGCTGATGACCGAGCTCCAGTCCTTCGGGTTGCGGCTGGTTGATCCCTCGGCCGGCGCGGCCAGCCGCCGCGGCGGCGCGGGCCCATCCGACCACAAGGCGGTGACGGTGGACGGCCACACGATCATGGTGCCGGTCCACACCTCCAGCGCCTGGCACTCGCCCTTCACGGCCGAGGCACCTGATGCAGAGGGCATGAGCCGCGTGATGCGCGGCAGCATTCCCATTGCGAGCATCAGCTTTCCGAAGCAGCCGCGCTTCTATGCGATGCAGACCTTCGACGGCGTGCCCTACTCGCACATCGCCACGCTGCACGGCAGCGACGTGCTCGCCACCACCGTGCTGCAGACCTGCATCCGCTACGAGAGCCGCAAGAAGAGCTGCAAGTTCTGCGCAATCGGCCAGTCGCTTGCGGCCGGCCGCACCATCGCGCGCAAGACGCCCGAGCAGCTCGCCGAAGTGGCGCGCGCGGCCGTGCTGCTCGACGGCGTGAAGCACATGGTGATGACCACCGGCACGCCCAATGCCACCGACCGCGGCGCGGCCATCCTGTGCGAGAGCGCCTTCGCGATCAAGGCCGCGGTCGACATTCCGATCCAGGGCCAGTGCGAGCCGCCCGACGACGACCAGTGGTTCCACCGCATGAAGGCCGCGGGCATCGACACGCTGGGCATGCACCTCGAAGTGGTCACGCCCGAGGTGCGCGAACGCATCATGCCGGGCAAGGCCACGGTGCCGGTGTCGCGCTACCTGAGCGCCTTCGATGCGGCAGTGGGCGTGTTCGGGCGCGGGCAGGTCAGCACCTACATCCTGGCCGGCCTGGGCGACACGCGTGAAGCCATCCTCGACATCTGCGACCAGCTGCTCGCGCGCGGCGTGTACCCGTTCGTGGTGCCCTTCGTGCCGATCAGCGGCACGCCGCTGGAGGACCACCCCGCGCCTTCTCCGGCGTTCATGCAATCGGTACTCGCGCCGCTCGGCGAGCGCGTGGTGGCCGCCGGCCTGCGCTCGGCCGACATCAAGGCCGGCTGTGGCAAGTGCGGCGCGTGCTCGTCCCTTTCGATCTACGAAAAAGAAAGCGAAAGCTGAACATGTTGTGCATCGACGATCTCAGCGAACTCGATCCGCACTACGCACCCGTCGAATACCTGGTGCGCGAAGCCGCGCAACAGTGGGAGCGCGACGAAGCCATGGCGCTGCGCCGCGCGGTGTTCTGCATCGAGCAGGGCATCTTCGCGCGCGACGACCGCGATGCCATCGACGACCACGCCCACTTGCTGGCGGCCATGTCTTGCAACGGCGGCATGCCCGAGCAGGTGGTCGGCACGGTGCGCATCCATCGCGGCGCGGCAAACGGCGAATGGTGGGGCTCGCGGCTTGCGGTGCATCCCGCCTTCCGCAGCCAGGGCCATCTGGGCGCCACGCTGATTCGGCTCGCGGTTTCGCGCGCCAACGCGCTGGGCTGCAGCACATTCCTCGCGCAGGTGCAGATGCAGAACGTGCCCCTGTTTCGCAAGCTGGGCTGGCAGGTGCTCGAAGAGACCTCGATCCATGGTCGCCCGCATGCGCGCATGCAGGCCGACCTGGGCTTCTATCCGCCCTGCCACGATCCGGTGAGCGGATTCGTCACGCGCGCCAAGGTGGCGGCATGAGCCGCGCGCACGACATCGCCGAAGCCCTGCGCGCCACGCGCGGCTTCGCACACAAGCGCGACATCAGCGATGTGGTGTCGGCCCTCGGCCGGTCGCTGCCCGGTGGCCACGCCGCGCTCGCACAGGCCGTGCCCATCGGCGACGACTGCGCCGCCATCCCTGACGGCAATGGCGGCTACCTGCTGTTCGCGATCGAAGGCATGGTGGAAGACTTCATCGTACGCATGCCGTGGTTCGCAGGCTACTGCGGCGTGATGGTCAACGTGAGCGACATCTATGCGATGGGCGGCCGACCGACGGCCGTGGTCGATGCACTGTGGAGCAGTGGGATGAGCCCGGCCGACGACGTGCTGCGCGGCATGGCCGAGGCCTCGGTGCGCTACGGCGTGCCAGTGGTGGGCGGCCACAGCAACAACCGCAGCGAACGGCCGCAGCTGGCGGTGGCCATCCTCGGCCATGCGCGGCGCCTGCTGACGAGCTTCGATGCGAAGCCGGGCGACCTGCTGGTGATGGCGGCCGACCTGCGCGGCGCCTACGAGGAGCCCTTTCCCTACTGGAATGCATCGACCTCGGCGCCGGCTGCGCGGCTGCGCGCCGACCTGGAATTGTTGCCGTCGATTGCGGAAGACGGCCTCTGCCGCGCCGCGAAGGACATCAGCATGGCCGGCGCCGTGGGCACGGCCATGATGCTGCTCGAATGCTCCGGCGTCGGCGCAACGATCGACGTGGACGCGCTGCCCAAGCCCGAGGGGGTGCCGCTGATGCGGTGGCTCTCATCCTTTCCGAGCTACGGCTTCGTACTCAGTGTTGCGCCGGCGCAGGTGGCATCGGTGCTCGGACGGTTCGCCTCGCGCGACATTGCCTGCGGCGTGATTGGCGAGGTGGATGCCACGCGCCAAGTGCGCCTGCGCAGCGGCGACGACGCGGCCCTGCTCTGGGATTTTGCGAGCGACGCGTTCATCCAGCCTCGCGCAGCCGACCGAACCCCATAGATCGAGGAGACACGCAATGCCCGTGATGCATTTCCACGTCCGTTGGCCCGACGACAGCGAAACCCGCTGCTACTCGCCCTCATCCGTGGTGCGGGACTACTTCGCACCTGGCCAGCGCTACGGCCTCGGCGACTTTCTTCGGCGCGCGCGCGAAGCACTGGGCATCGCCTCGGAGCGCGTGCGCGCCAAGTACGGCTTTGCGTGTTCGCAGGCCATGGACCAGCTGGCCGAGATCGAGCACATCGCGGCGCGCTTTGCCGACGCGGCGAATGCCGAGGTCACCGTCGTCGCCTTCGACTGATCCTCCACCTCTTTTCAAGATTTCCAAGAAAGCGAATATTCCATGTCCCATCCCGTTGGCGGGCGCAGCCACTACAGCGCCATCATCGTTGGCGGCGGCCAGGCCGGCCTTTCGCTGAGCCACTGCCTGCAGCAGCGCGGCATCGACCACCTCGTGATCGAGAAGCGCAGCCTGGTGCACAGTTGGCGCACCCAACGCTGGGATTCGTTCTGCCTGGTCACACCCAACTGGCAATGCCAGCTGCCGGGCTGGGCCTACAACGGCGACGATCCGCACGGTTTCATGGTGAAGGACCAGATCAACGAGTGGCTGGCAGGCTTTGTAGCGCACGTGAAGGCGCCGGCCGTCGAAGGCGTCACGGTCGAACGCGTGTCGCGCGTGCCGGGCACAAGGGAGCGAGGCCATGACCGCTTCGCCGTGCAGACCGATTCGGGCAGCTACACCGCCGACCAGGTCGTCGTGGCCTCGGGTGGCTACCACCGCCCGATCGTGCCGCGCCTGGCCGAGAAGCTCCCGGCCGACGTGGTGCAGTACCACTCGGCGCAGTACCGCAACCCCGCGCAGCTGCCCGAAGGCGCGGTGCTTGTGGTGGGCTGCGGACAATCCGGCGCGCAGATCGCCGAAGACCTGCACCTGGCCGGTCGCAAGGTCTACGTGGCCACCGGCGACGCGCCACGCTGCGCCCGCTTCTACCGCGGCCGCGAAGTGGTCGACTGGCTCGCCGACATGAAGTACTACGACATGCCGGTGACCGAGCATCCGCTGCGCGAAGGCGTGCGCGACAACACAAACCATTACGTGACGGGCCGCGACGGGGGACGCGACATCGACCTGCGGCGCTTTGCGCTGGAAGGCATGGAACTCTTCGGCCTGCTCGAAGGCCTGGACGGCGGCGTGCTCGCGTTCAAGCCCAACCTGCGCGACAACCTCGACCGCGCCGACGCCGTCTACAACCGCATCAACTCATCCATTGACGGGTTCATTGCAGCCCAGGGCATCGAGGCGCCGCCGCCGTCCGTCTACACGCCGGTGTGGAAGCCGCCCGAAGAGCGCACGCGGCTCGACCTCCAGGAGGCGGGAATTGCAAGCGTGCTGTGGTGCATCGGCTTCTCGCCCGACTTCGAATGGGTGGATGCGCCGGCGTTCAACGGCCGTGGCGCGCCGATGCACCAGCGCGGCGTGACGGCAGTGCCTGGGCTCTACTTTCTCGGGCTGCCCTGGCTGCACACCTGGGGTTCGGGCCGCTTCTCGGGCGTGGCGCGCGATGCGGAGTTTCTTGCCGAAGCGATTGCGCAGAAGAAGACGTTGGCCGCAGCGGGAGGTCAGCCCGGCGATGAAGACGCAGCCGAGACCGCTTCGCAGCTGCGCGCGGCTTAGGCCTGCTGCGCTTCGGTCAGCGCCTGCGCGGCCACCACCGCTTCGGTGCGGTTGCGCACGTTGAGCGCGCGGAAGATCGCCGCCAGGTGGATCTTCACCGTGCCCTCGCTGATGCCCAGGCTGCGTCCGATGAGCTTGTTGGGCTTGCCTTGCGACAGCAGCTGCAGCACCTCGACCTGGCGCTCGGTGAGCACGCTGCGCAGGTGCTCCAGCGTTGCCGACGATGCGCCCGCGGAGCGCGCGTCGCCATTCTGCATTGGCGGCACGCCGGCCACGATGCCCGGCGGCAGCGCCGTGAGCATCATGGGCGGCACGTAGACGCCACCGGCCAGCACCAGCCGCACGGCCGACAGCATGACCTCGGGCGAATACGCCTTGGGAATGAAACCCAGCACGCCGCGTTCGAGTGCGCTGCGCATGATGGCCGGGTCTTCGTAGCCGGAAAGCACGATGACCGGCACGGCCGGATGGCGGCGCCGGATTTCGTCGATGTGGGCCTGGCCGTCTGCGCCGGGCATGTTGAGATCGATCAGGGCCAGGTCGAGCTCGTCGGTGGCGCCGGCAAGCAGTTCGTCCACGCTCATCGCCAGGACGAACTCGATGCCGGGCTCGAGCTCCGACA
>Ga0102593_1001741_pt1 | contig 17128 bp, 14 predicted proteins | sample AraplaCol_mMS_r2_2_FD_76862 | JGI IMG/M metagenome (GOLD analysis project Ga0102593, IMG submission 76862) | Arabidopsis root microbial communities from North Carolina, USA - plate scrape MF_Col_mMS_r2 (SPADES assembly) (version 2) | ecosystem: Host-associated > Plants > Roots > Endosphere...
ACCTCGGCTGAGAACAGCGGATCGGCAAACCGTTTGCGCAACCTATGCCATTTCAGGCGGGTGCGGTGCCCCTCATGCGAAATCTCCAGGCCCTGCGCATCCAGCAATCTCGTCATCTGCACCAAGTCTCCACGATGCCTCTCTCCTGCCTTGGCGAGCGACGATTATCAAGGACTGAATACGGCTTTATCGGGATGCCGGAGGGTTTTTGCCGGGCCAAGCGTAAGCCGGGCGGCGGCCTTGTGGTCATCGACATGCCGTCCCGGTTCCGGGAACATCTCTCAGCGGCTATAGGCCGACGAAATCGCCTCGGAAGCGGCTGATATATCCGCGAGATGACCGGCCTGCCTGAGGGCCGCGCCATAGGCCACGACATTCGACAGCACCGTCTGGAATGTGGCGCGCGGACCTGTGTGGTTCAGCCGCACGAGACGGGCCGGCGCGGTTCCGACACCTTCGGTCAGCTCGACCCCCAGTCGTCCGGCGGCAGTGATCAGCACGGCAGGTGCCAGCGCCTCCGGCACCGGCACCGCCGTCACCAGGTTCGACGCCTTTGCTGCCGGCACCCAGACCGGAGTTCCGAGTGCCGCAAGCCCCGCCCGTGTTGCCGATGCGGCAAGCGCATGGCGGGCGACCACATTCTCCAGGCCTTCGGCTTCGATGCGGTCGAGCGACGTTTCCAGCGCGAAGAATTCCAGCGGCGCCGGCGTTCCCGGCAGGCCGAACCGGCCGCTATCGACCCAGCTCTTCATGTCCGCCAAAGACAAGATCGAATCGCGCGGTGCGCCATCTCGGAGAATGAAATCCCAGGCACGGCGGCTGACCGAGAGCGCGGAGACACCAGCCGGACCGCCGAGTGCCTTCTGCGGGCCGATCACCGCGATGTCGATGCCGAGATCGTCGACATCGAGCCCGTGGCCGCCGACCGAGGCGACCGCATCGACGACGGTGACGATGCCGTGATCACGCGCAAGCGCCAGTATCTCGGGCAGGGGATTGAGAATGCCGCTGGCGGATTCGGCATGAACCAGAGCGAGCACATCGATGCGAGAACCGGCGTCGAGTGCTTTGGCGACGGCATCGATCTCGATCGGCAGGCCTGGTTCGGCGACGATATCGGCGACCGTTGCACCGCCCCGCCGCAGCCATTGCCCGAACCAACCGCCATAGAGGCTGGTGACGATGTTGAGTGCGGCAAGGCCGGGGCGCGCAAGGCTGACCGCTGCCGCCTCCAGCGCCACCACTGCCTCTGCCTGCACAAGCAATATGTCGCCACGGCTGCGCAATAGGCGGCCGATCCTGTCGGCAAGGGCTGCGTAGCGTTCCGCGGGATAGGAGGGTACGCCATGCAGGGGATTCCAACCAAGATCGGACATGGATACTTCCTTCAGCAGGGATCGGTCGCGAGACGGGGGACGGCGGCAACGAGCGCGCGAGCGGCATCGGATTGCGGCGCGGCAACGAGCGCCGCGGCCGGACCGGTCTCGACGATCCGCCCGCCATCCATGACGGCGATGCGGTGGGAAACGGCGCGGACCACGGCAAGATCGTGTGAAATGAACAGACAGGCGATGCCCTGTTCTTTCTGCAGATCGACCAGAAGTTCCAGGATCCTGCCGCGCACGGTGACGTCGAGGGCCGATACGGCTTCGTCCAGCACCAGCAGCGAGGGCCGTGCCGCAATCGCCCGGGCGATCGCCACGCGTTGGCGCTGGCCGCCGGACAGCGCGCGGACCGGCCGGCCGGCATAGTCCGCGGGCAGGCCGACACGCTCGAGAAGCATGGCGATCTCGCCGGGGCGCCGGTCTTTCGCGGCGACGCCGTGGATGCGAAGCGGATCGTCGAGCACCGCACCGACACTCGCCAGCGGATTGAAGGCTGCGAGCGGGTCCTGGAACACCATCTGCATGCGCGCCCGCCGACGGCGCAACGATGCACTGTTCAGGGCAAGCCAATCCTCTCCCTCGAAACGGATCGATCCAGCATCGGCGCTGAGAAGCCGCAGCAGGAGGCGCGACAGCGTCGATTTCCCGCTGCCGGAGGCGCCGACGAGGCCGAGCGTTTCGCCGGCTGAGATCGTCAGCGACACATTGTCGAGGGCTGCAACCTGGCGCGCGCCGGAAGAAAACCCTTTCGACAGGTTTTCGACGGAAAGCAGCGCATCGTTCATGGCTGCACCTCCGCGATCAGCGGTGGCGTCGCAAGGTCGCGATGGCTGGCAATGAGGGCGGCGGTATAGTCGCTTTTCGGCGCCGAAAGCACGGAACGGACGGGGCCAGCCTCGACCAGCCTCGCATTGCGGAAGACGGCGATGCGGTCGACGAAACCGGAGGCAAGCGCGATGTCGTGGGTGATGAACAGCAGCGTCATGCCGTCCTCGCGCACCAACCCGTCGAGCAGACGGACCATCTCGGCCTGGACGACCACGTCGAGCGCGCTGGTCGCCTCGTCGGCGATCAGCAGCGCAGGCCTCGCAGCGATGGCTGCGGCGATCGCCACGCGCTGGCGCTGGCCGCCGGAAAGCTGATGCGGAAAGGCCCGCATGGTCCTGTCAGGCTGCGGTATCCGCACCCGTCCGAGCAATTCCTCGGCCCTGACATAGGCTTGTTTCCAGCTGAGACCGAGATGGCGCCTGGCGCCCTCGGCGACCTGCTCTCCGATCGTCAGCACGGGATTGAGACTGGAGCCGGGATCCTGGAAGACGACACCGAAATCGCGTCCCGGGCGGGGCGCATGGCCTAGTCCGGGCCAGAGCATCTCGCCGCCGACCCTCGCACCCTCCGGCAGCAGGCCGGCTAGCGCGCGGGCGAGTGTGCTCTTGCCGGAGCCGCTTTCGCCGATGATTGCCAGTCTTTCGCCGGCGACGATATCGAGATCGATACCGTCGAGCGCGGCCGCGACACCGCGCCCATAGGTGACCGAAAGCTGTCGCAGGCTGCAGAAAATACCGCTCATGCCGCCCCCACGTCATTATCGCCGAGCGCCTTGCCGAGACCCTCGCTAAAGAGATGGACGCCGAGCACGGTCACGGCGAGGGCAGCGCCCGGTATGATCGAGAGATAGGATGCCGAACGCAGTACGCTGCGGCCCTCGGCAATCATCGAACCCCAGGTGGCGATATTGGGATTGCCGAGGCCAAGGAAGGACAGCGCTGCCTCGGTGAGAACAGCACCGGCGACGATGGTGGCGGAAAGCGCCAGCACCGGCGGCAGCGCGTTCGGCAGGATTTCCCGAAAGGCGATTTCGGCCGGATGCATGCCGATCACCCTTGCCGAGGCGACATAATCCTGCTCGCGGATCGCAAGCACCTGCGCTCGCGTCAGCCGTGCCGGATCGGCCCACGTCCCGAGTGCGATGGCAAGGACGATAATGGGCGTCGACACCCCGATGGTGCTGACGACGGCAAGGGCGAGGAGAAAAGCCGGCACGATCTGGAAGGCGTCGACCACCCGCATCAGGGCCTCGTCAATGAGCCCGCCGGCAAAACCGGCTACCATGCCGACACAGAGCCCCAGCACCATGGCTGAAAACGCCGCCGCCAGGCCGACGGCAAGCGACGTCCGCGCGCCATAGAGCAGCCCCGCCAGGACGTCGCGACCGAGACGGTCGGTGCCGAGCGGAAAAGCCGGATCGGTGAACGGCGCCAGCAACGCGCGGCCGGCGATCCTCAGCGGATCGCCCGGCGAAACGACGGGAGCGAGCAGCCCGGCCAAAAGCAGGATGAGAAGGATCGCCAGTCCGGCCGCACCTTCCGGCGTGCGCAGCAGGCGCCGCAGCCAGTTCATACGCCGCCCTCCGATGCGCCGATGCGCGGATCGAGCGCGGCATAGACGAGATCGACGAGGAAATTGACCGATATGACGAGGACGGCACTGGTGACGACGATGCCCATCAACAGCGGCGCGTCGCGGCCGTTGACCGCCTCCTGCGCCAGCCGGCCGAAACCGGGGATCGCAAAGACACTCTCGATCACCACGCTGCCGCCGAGCATGGCCGCCGATTGCAGCCCGAGCATGGTGACGAGCGGCAGCAGCGCATTGCGCGCCACGTGACGCAGCACGATACGGCTGCGCGACAGGCCCTTGGCGCGGGCGAAGAGCACGAAATCGAGCTTCCAGGCCTCGGCCATACCGCTGCGCATCACCCGCAGGAACAAGGCGAGATAGATCAGCGCGAGCGCGCCCACCGGCAGAACCAAATGATCAGCAATGTCGAGCGCGCGGGCAAATCCCGTCTTGCCGGAAGCGATTGTTTCCACGCCGGCGATCGGAAACCAACGCAGCTTCACCGAGAAAACGATACTGAGAACCAGGCCGAGCCAGAAACTCGGAATGGCATAGACGATCAGTGAGCCGATCGACAGCATCCGATCTCGCACGCTACCCGGCCGCGCCCCGGCAAGGATGCCGAGCGCCGAGCCGATACCAAAGGAGAGTGCCGTCGCGCTGCCCATCAGCAGCAGCGTATTGGGCAGGCGCTCTGTGATGAGCACGCCGACTGGCCGGTTGAAGGCGACCGACCAGCCGAGATCGAACCGCGCCAGCGAGGAAAGGTAGAGCCAGAGGCGCGCAAACATCGACTGGTCGAGGCCGTAGCTCTCGCGCAGCGACTGCCTCAGTGCGGCATCGCCGCCGCCGATCGAACCGAGATAGGCGTCGACGGCATCGCCCGAGGCGGATTCGAGCAGGAAAAAGGTGAAGATCACCACGATCAGCAGCACCGGAATGCTGCTGATTGCCCTGCGCCTCAGGAGGATGATGGCTCGTTTCACGCCGGACAGGGCCTCTGGAAGAGAATTGCTGCCGATCCTATCACGATTGCAGCGCGGTATCGCCCCAGTTCGAGACCGCCCAGCGCGGATTGTCCGCAACATTGAGCACGGTGTCGCGCGCGACGGTGATGAACCCCCATTCCACCACGTTGATCAGCGGCAGATCGGCGACGACGAGCTGCTGAAACTTGCGGTAGAGATCCGTGCGCGCCGCCGTGTCGACCGTCTCGGAGGCCTGTTTGATGATCTTGTCGAGCTCCGGATTGACGTAGCCGCCCTGGTTGGAGAAGGGCACGCCGGCTGGCGTCCCGGACTGAACGAGAATCGTGGTGGAGATCGCCGGATCGCCGCGGAAGACCGGCGGGCCGACGGCAAGGTCGAAGTCGTGGTCGGTATAAACAGCCTTCTGGTGCGCGGCCGCATCGGCATTAACGATCTCGGCATCGATGCCGATGACGGCGAGCGCTTGGCGAAGGTAATCGCCGAACTGGCGGGTCTCGTTGAAATAGGGTGCGGGGCGCAGCTTCAGCGAGAAACGGTTACCATCAGGCCCTTGTTTGTAACCCGCCTTGTCGAGAACATCGTTGGCGGCGGCGGGGTCGAACGCATAGGTCGCGACATCGGATGTATAGAATTCCGGCGCATTCTTCGGCACCGGGCCGGTCGCAGCGGCGGCGTAACCGAGGAAGATGGTGTCGACCACGAATTTCTTGTCGATCGCCTGGGCGATCGCCTGACGGACCCGGAGATCGGCCAGTTCCTTGCGGCGGTGATTGATCTCGACGACTAGCTGGTAGGTCAAAGCCTCGTAGCCTTTGGAGATCACCTTGATGCCCTCGACCTTGGAGATGCGGTCGAGATCGGCAAGCGGCACCGCCGAAAAGGCGGCAAGCTGGATTTCGTCAGCCTCGAGTGCTGCACCCGCAGCCTCGCGATCGGGCAGCACGCGGAAGACGATCTCGTCGAGTTTCGGCTGCTCCTTGTCCCAGTAACTCTCATTGCGCACCAGCCGGTAATATTCGCCGGATTTGTGTTCGGCGAACTTGAACGGCCCGGTACCGACAAGCGTGGTGTTAGCCGGATTGGTGGCAATATCGGTACCGTCGAAGATGTGTTTGGCGACGACGCTGGTGACGACAGGCAGGGCGTTACGGATCAGCTGGAACGGCGTCGGCTTGGAGAAGCGGAAGATGGCGGTGTAGTCATCGGGCGTATCGACGGCTTCGAGATTGGCGAAGACCAGGCGGCCGAGATTCTGCAGCGGCTTCCAGATGTTGAGCGCCGAGAAGGCGACATCGACCGAGGTGAACGGCTTGCCGTCGTGCCAGGTCACGCCGTCGCGCAGCTTGAAGGTGACGGAGAGGCCGTCGGCCGACCCCTCCCAGGAGGTGGCGAGACGCGGCGCAAGCCCGTCCTTGCCGTCGAACGAGGCTTCGGCAAGCGGCTCGATCACCTTGCTCGCAACGAAGAAGACGCCGTTGGAGGCGACGATCGCCGGATTGAGGTTCTTCGGTTCGGAATCGGCCGCAACGATCAGCCGGCCACCGGCAGGCGCCGCCTGCGCCAGCGCCTGGCGAGCGAGCGCCGTCGAAGCGAGGAGCAGGGCGGTGCCCTTCATCAGTGTGCGCCGCGAGATAGATGGTACGGTCATGACCCCTCCTGATCGATCGAATTTCAAGCGCCCATATTCAGGGTGAAACGCCGATTGTCATAGAGGTTAAATTCTAAACCTCGGACACCGCGAGACATTTTTTGTCACCCCGCCATTATTCACTCAGCCACTGGCGGCGACGCGGGTGGGCTCGCCGAAGAGATTGCGATAGGCAGCCCCGGGGTGCGGCGCAACGAGCCGCGGCCCCGCTCCCCCGAGTTTTTCCCGCAGCGTTCCCTTGGCATAGTCGGTCTTGTAGACGCCGCGCTTTTGCAGTTCCGGCACCAGCAGATCGACGGCATCCTCGAAACTTTCGGGTGTCACGGCATAGGCGAGGTTGAAGCCGTCGACATCGGTGTCCTCGACCCATTCCTGCATCAGATCGGCAACCGTCTGCGGCGAGCCGACGAAGACCGGGCCGAAACCGCCGACGCCGACCCAATCGGCCATTTCGCGCACCGTCCATTCCTTGGTGGGATCGATGGTGGTGAAGGTCTCGACAGCCGATTGCACCGCATTGGTATGGCGGTGCCGCAACACTTCGTCCGGCCCGAACTGGCCGAAATCGATGCCGGTCCAGCCGGAGATCAGCGTTAGCGCGCCCTCGAAGGAGGCATATTTGCGGTATTCGTTGAACTTCCGCTGTGCCTCCGCATCCGTTTCGCCGAGGATCACGGTCTGCAGGTTGAAGGCGAGGATTTCGCGCGGGTTGCGGCCGACGCGTTCGGCCGCCTCGCGGACATTGGCGACATAGCGCTTCAGCACCGCCTTCGACGGTGAAGCGACGAAGATGCATTCGGCATGGGCGCCGGCGAAATCCTTGCCGCGGCTGGAGGCGCCGGCCTGGTAGAGCACCGGTGTGCGCTGTGGCGAGGGTTCGCTCAAGTGAATGCCGGGCACGTTGAAATGCCTGCCGGAATGGCGGATCGGGTGGACCTTGTCCGGATGGGTGAAGATGCCGGTTTCGCGGTCGCGCACGACAGCGCCATCCTCCCAGCTTCCCTCCCAGAGCTTGTAGCAGACTTCCAGATATTCCTCGGCAAGATCGTAGCGGTCATCGTGCTTCGTCTGCGCCGGCTGGCCGATATTGAGCGCGCCGCTGTTGAGATAGGAGGTGACGATATTCCAGCCGACGCGCCCCTTGGTCAGATGATCGAGCGTCGAGATGCGGCGGGCGAAGGTGTAGGGATGCTCGAAGGAGAGCGACGCCGTCAGGCCGAAGCCGAGATGTTCGGTCGCGTAGGCCATAGTCGGGATGAGCTGCAACGGGTCGTTGACCGGCACCTGCGCCGAATGGCGAAGGGCGGCATCGACATTGCCGTTCAGCACATCATAGACGCCGAGCACGTCGGCGATGAACAGCCCGTCGAACTTGCCGCGTTCCAGCGTCTTGGCCAGATGCACCCAGTAGTCGAGATCCTTGTAGGTCCAGGACTTGTCGCGCGGATGGCGCCAGAGCCCCGGCGACTGGTGTCCGACGCAATTCATGTCGAAGGCGTTGAGCCTGATTTCGCGGGTCATGTCTTTCTTCCTTGGAATTAGGGATTGCTGCGGCCAAGGCCGTAGGTCAGCGCTAAGGCTCCGACGAGCACGGCGCCCTTGACGAAATCCTGGGTGTAATAAGGGGCGTTCAGCATGGTGAGACCGTTCAGCAGCACCCCGACGAAGACGGCGCCGGCAATGGTGCCGAGCACGTTCGGGCGGCGCAGATTGAGGACGGCAAAACCGATCAGCGCGGCGGCGACGGAATCCATCAGCAACGAGCCGCCGGAGGAGACATCGCCACGCCCGACGCGGGCGGCGATGACGATGCCGCCCAGCGCCGCCAGCGTGCCCGAAATCACATAGGCGAGCGTCTTCAGCCGGACTGTGGACGCGCCGGCAAGCCGGGTCGCGACCTCGTTGCCACCGGTCGCAAACAGCAGCCGGCCGATGCGGGTGCGTTCGGTGAGAATGAAAAGCGCGACGGCGACCACCGCCATCAGTACCACGGCAACCGGCAGGGTGCCGAGGATGCTGTAGCGGCCGATCAGAAGAAAGGCCGGGTCGTAGGCGCCGGTCGCCTTCGAGCCGTCGGGCAGGGTGAGGCCTGCCGAAATCGACCGGCCGGCGGTCGGGATCAGTTGCAGACCGGAAAGCAGGAACATCATCGCCAGCGTCGCCAGGAGATCTGGCACCTTCAGGCGCACGATCAGGAAGGCGTTGACGAGACCGATCAGGGCGCCGAAGGCGAGCACCAGCGGCACCGTCACATAGGCATCGAGGTGCCAGACGATCATCGCATAACTCGCCGCCATCACGCTCGATGCGGCGACCGCGCCGATCGACAGGTCGAAACCGCCGACAGCCAGCGTCACGGTGACGCCGGCGCCAAGAATGGCAACGACCGATACCGCCTGCAGAATGCTCATCAGATTGGCGATATTGATGAAGGCGGGCTCGGCGATGGTGAAGCCGATGACGAGAGCCGTAAGCAAGATGAACACCGCACCCGCCCGGAGGAACGCCCCGAAGGCGGCAAGACGACCATTATCGGCTTGCAGCGATGCCTTCGGCCGGGCGCTTGCCTGCGGAAGAGTGTCGTCGTCGATCGTCGTCATGCGGGTATTCCCTGGATTGCGGAGGCAAAAGCGGCCCCGTGTGCCGCGGGCCTCAACACGTGGCGGTCGATGACGAGGATGCGGTCGGCCACTTCATAGGCCTCCTCCGGGTCGGAGGTCGCGATCAGCGTCGCCCGGTCGGTGCGGGCGCGGATCGCCCGGATGATGTCATGACGGGCGCCGACGTCGACACCCTGGAAGGGTTCGTCGAGCAGCAGCAGCCGGCTCGGTTCAGCCTCCCAGCGGGCGATCACCGCCTTCTGCTGGTTGCCGCCGGAGAGCGACCAGATCGAGGCGAGGGGTCCGGCGGCCTTGATGCCGAGACGGACGATCGCCTGCTCGGCCTCGCGTCGTTCACGGCCACCGACCAGGAAACCGCGCGGATACCATTTGCCAAGATGCGGCAGGCTGATCGTCGCCGACAGCGAATGGCCGGGCCACGCCGGCGGCATCAGCGATGAACGGTGCCGGTCTTCGGCCGCCATCGCCACACCGGCGGCGATCGCTTCGGCCGCGTTTTTTGGCCGGTAAGACCGGCCGTCGAGCAACATCGCGCCGCGCTCAAGCGCGGTCACGCCGAAGATCGCCTGGAGCAACCGGCTCTTGCCGGCGCCGAGCACGCCGGTAACCGCCACCACCTCGCCCTCATGCAAGGACAGATCGAAGGGCTCAGCTTCGGGGAGCAGGCTGATGTCGCGCATCTCGAAAATCGCCGGACCGGTCGCAGGCCGCGCATCCGGCCGGGCCGCATCCAGTCGGCGGCCGATCATCGTCTCGATGGCGCTCGAAAAATCGATCGGCCGCGAGAAGGTGCCGACGACGCGACCGCCGCGCATGACGAGCGCATGGTCGGCGATGGCTTCGAGATCGGCGGTGCGGTGCGAGATATAAAGGATCGCCAGGCCGCGCTTGCGCAGGTTGAGAAGAATATCGAAGAGGCGGCGGCTTTCCTCTCCGGAAAGGCTCGCCGTCGGCTCGTCGAGGATGAGCAGATCGGCGCGGTTGGCAAGCGCCCGGGCGATCGCCACCAGTTGCCGGTCGGCGCTGCCGAGGTCGCCGAAATCACGATCGATCGGCAGGCTGAAGCCGGCGGCATCGAGCATTGCCTGCGCGGCGCGGCGGATGCCGGCGCGCGAGACGAAGAAGGGCGCGCTCCGATCGGCGAACCGGTTGAGCAGCAGGGCATCGGCAACGCTCAGGCCAGCCGCGCCGACGAGATCCGTCGATTGATGCACCGTGACGACACCGGCCTTTGCCGCGTCGGCCGGGCTGCGCGGCGCAAAGGGGCGGCCATTGAAACTGACCGTGCCGCCATCGGCCGGAAGGACGCCGGACAGGATCTTTACCAGCGTCGATTTGCCCGCACCGTTGGCACCCATCAGCGCCACGATCTCACCGCGCTCCAGCGACAGTTCAGCACCGGCAAGCGCCCGCGTCGACCCGAAACTGCGGGTGATATTTTCAATGTGAAGAAGCGGCATCGATCATGTCCGGGACTGCATTTGTATCAGGAGTGTGCCCCGTCCGGGTGGTCGAACTCCAGGCACGCCTTTCCCTCACAAACTGTCCCCGGGAAACAAAGAATCTCCCGCAGCCCGGAAAATCGGATCATTTACTCTACTAAAAACATAGAGATTATATCTAAATAATCCGATGCGTCGCGGGGCTCCCAACCCGTCAGACGACGCTTCCGATTGCTAGAAGGAACGCGACGATGAAATCCCTCGCACGGCTCGCACTGTCTGCCGCCGTCATTCCGTTCATTTTCATTCAAGGCGCAAAAGCCGACGGCCTGTCCGGCGCTCCGGCCCCCTTTGATAAGGGCGGGGTCAAGGTGGCTCTGATCAGCTACATCTCGGCCGGCGATTTCTTCCAGGCCTACCAGGCCGGTGCGGAAGCCCAGGCCAAGGCGCTGGATATCGACCTGCGCGTCTTCCCCGGACGGCAGGACGCCGCCGAGCAGCGCGAGCAGATTCTGCAGGCGATCAATCTCGGCGTCTCCGGCATCGTCATCGACCACGGCCTTCCGGAATCGCTCGGCGACGTCGTGCAGCAGGCGCTCGACAAGGGCATCAAGGTCGTGGCCTTCGACGTCAACCTCAACAACCCCAAGATCCCGCAGGTGGAACAGAGCGATCACGAGCTCGCCTCGCTGGCGCTCGAACAGGTGGTGAAGGACAACGGCAAAGACTTCAACGCCGGTTATGTCTATGTCGCGGGTTTTGCGCCGCTCGACCGCCGCAATGAGGTCTGGGACAAGTTCAAGTCGGAGAATAAGGACGTGGTCGAAAAGGCCCGTTTCGGCAATGTCAGCGACACGACGGCGACCTCGACCGCCGACCAGGCGAAGGCCGCGCTCACCGCCAATCCCGATATATCGGTCGTTTTTGCCCCCTATGATGAATTCGCCCGCGGTGTGAAGCTCGCCGCCAACGATCTCGGCATTTCAGCTAAGCTGAAGATCTATTCGGCCGACGTCTCGACCGCCGATATCCAGGAAATCACCGAGGAAGGCAGCCCCTGGGTTGCGACCGTCGCGACCAATCCGGCCGTCGTCGGCGCCGTCTCCATCCGTGCCGCTGCACTCGAGATCGCCGGTCAGACGGTTCCCCATCAGATTACCGTGAAGCCGACGCTTCTGACGCAGGAGAGCCTGCGGGCGGCCGGCGTCAAGACGATCGAGGAACTGGCTGCGAAGGTCCCGGCCTTCAGCACGAGCGATGCGGCAACCGCGAGCTGGATTCCGGACAAGCTTTTCTGAGGAGGTCACCCTCGATCCTTCCGGCGGGAGCTTGACGCTCCCGCCGGATCATCTTTTTGGAGAATTGGAGTCCCGCCCATGAGCCAGTCCAATGTCGTCTTCGCGGTGAACCGCAATCCGACGCGAGAAGACCTCTTTGCCCGTGCCGAGGAGATCTCTGCCGACCTTTCCCGGCGCGCCGCAGACCTCGACCGTGAAGGCCGTCCGCCGCTCGCCGAGATCGTCAAATTGAAGAATGCCGGGCTGCTCAATGCGTTGCATCCCACCCAAATCGGTGGCGGCGGCCTCGACTGGGTCGATGGACTGAGGCTGGTGCGCATTCTCGCCCGCGGCGAAAGCTCGATCGGTCAGCTGCTCGGCTACCACTATGTCAACAGCCAGTATATCTATTGGGCCCTCGATGCCGCCCGTGCCCATGCGCTGGGCAGCGATACCGTCGCCAGGAACCTCTATTGGGGTGCGGCGGTCAATCCGCGCGATCCCGGGCTGATGCTGACTCGTCGTGGCAACGGCTATGTGCTGAACGGACGCAAATCCTTCTCCACGGCGGCACGGGTCTCCGACTACATCAACGCCAATGCCACGCTCGACGACAAGATCGCCGGCTTCGCCGTGCCGACCAATCGCCCCGGCTATGTCGCCAATGACGACTGGGACAATATCGGCCAGCGCCTGTCCGACAGCGGCAGCGTCGAGTTCCGCGACTTCCCGGTCTACGAGGAGGATTTCGTCGGTGCGCCAGCTGCCCCCGACGCAGCGCCGCCTGTATTGTCGACCTTCAACACGCCGTTCATCCAGCTGGTCTTCGTCAACTTTTATCTCGGCACCGCCGAAGGCGCGCTGCAGGCGGCCGTCGATTACGTCAGAACCACCACCCGGCCGTGGATCACGTCAGGCGTCGAGCGGGCGGCCGACGATCCCTATATCCTCGAACGCGTCGGCGAATTCACCGCGGCGCTGAAGGCCTCGGCAGCCCTTGCCGACCATGCGGCGTCAGCCGTGCAGGCGGGTCTTGCCCGTGGCAGCGACGTGACGGCGCGCGAGCGCGGCGAGGCGGCGGCGGAAGCTTATACCGCCAAGGTGCACGCCACCCATGTCGCGCTCGACATCACCTCGCGCGTCTTCGAGCTGACCGGCGCCCGCTCGACGGCAGACAAATACCGTTTCGACCGGTTCTGGCGCAATGTCCGTACCCACACGCTGCACGACCCAGTCTTCTACAAGGCGAAAGAAGTCGGTGAATTCGTGCTGAACGACCGGATACCGGAGGTCAGCCTCTATAGCTGAGGCGGCCACGGCTTCATCGACAATGAAAAACCCCACTGCCGGCAGCGGCGGTGGGGTTTTCGTTTGAAAGCGACGAAGGCTTCAGAGCGCACCGTTCTTCGGCGGCGTCACGCCGTTCAGATGGTAGTTGCCGACGACATGGTATTTCCAGCGCACGGGATCGTGCAGCGTATGGGTGCGGGCATTCCGCCAATGGCGGTCGAGATTGAGACCTGTTTGTACCGACGAGGTTCCGGCAAGCTCGAAGAGCGTATTCGCCGCCTCGATCGCCACCTCTGTTGTCAGCACCTTGGCGGCGGCAACCGCAAGTGTGGCCTCAACCACCTTTTCCTCGGTCGTCTCGACCTGCGCGGCATCGACCTTGTGGCCAGCGCGCTCGACAAGAGCGGTTGCGGCTTCCAGCCGGATGGCGATCTGGCCGACCTTGGCGATCGTCAGCGGGTCGTCGGAAGCGCGATCGAGGCCGCTATCCATCCACGGGCGGGATTTCGTCCTGACGAAATCAAGCGTTTCGGCAAAGGCCGCCCGCGCGATCCCGAGATCGACACCGGCATGGATGATCTGGCCGACGGAACCGATCGTCGTCGGCCGCTCGAAACCCTTGTGATGGAAGACCACGGAATCGGCGCTGACATAGACATTGTCGAGGATCGTCGTGCCGCTGCCGGTGGTGCGCTGGCCGAAGCCGTCCCAGTCGTCGACGATCTCGACGCCTTCGGTGCCCTTCGGCACGAAGGCCATTGTCAGCCGATCCTCCGGATCGAGCGCGAAGACGGTGACCCAGTCGGCGAAGAGAACGCCGGTCGAATAGAATTTGCGGCCGTTGATCCGGTAGCCCGGACCATCGCGGGTGATGCGCGTGTTGTAATGGCCGACCGTCTTGGTGCCGCGCTCGGAAAGCGCATTGCCGAAACGATCGCCGGCCAGCACACGGCCGAAGAAATAGCGCTGCTGCTCCTCGCCGCCATCGGTTCTAAGCGCCTCAAGAATATAGAAATGGTTCTGCGGGATCTGGCCGATCGAACCATCCGCCTCCGACAGGATCGCAGTGATCTCGGCAAGCACGGCGTTGGAGACGTCGAGCCCGCCATATTGCGCAGGCACGGTGATCGCGAGCAGACCGGACTGGGCGAGAAGATCGAGTTCGGTAAACGGCAGGATCCGGTCGGCATCGCGCTCGGCGGCGCGCGCGGCAAATTGGGCCGCCAGTCTGCGGGCGGTGGCGATCGCTTCCTCGTCGCTGCCGATACGGGCGGCCACGGGCCGGATCTGATCTGTTGACCTCAGCACTGTGTTCATCGATGTCTCCAATTCTGACGAGCCTATCGGTGAAAGAAATCGAGCGTCGAGATAAGAGCACAAATTCTATAGAAGCCATCGAAAATGAAAAGTGTTTGCTTATCAGTCTCCAACCGCCGCGATTAGGGTTTGCGTTCTGCACCGGCGCGGCCAAGGTAGCTTGGCAAGCGATAAAATTCCCACCCGGAATTGCCGCTTCCGGTCTCGATTTGATTTCGGCGACTTCCTACGTAACCGATATCCCGCTGCGTCGCCGCGACGGTTGCAGAAAGAACGCCCAATGCGGGGCAGGCGACCGCCTTGCCCGATCCATGAGGAAAGTCATGACCCCACGGCAGTTGCGCCTCGGCGCCTTCATGCGTCCCGTCAGCCTGCACACCGGCGCGTGGCGCTATCCCGGTTCCTATCCCGACGCCAATTTCAATTTCGCCCATCTGAAGTCCTTCGCGCAGGCGCTGGAACGGGCGAAATTCGACGCCTTCTTCATGGCCGATCACCTTGCCGTGCTCAACATGCCTGTGGAGGCGCTGAGGCGCAGCCACACCGTGACCTCCTTCGAGCCCTTCACGCTGCTATCGGCGCTGGCGGCGGTGACGGAGCGTATCGGCCTCGTCGCCACCGCTTCCACCACTTTCGACGAGCCCTATCACATCGCTCGTCGCTTCGCCTCGCTCGACCATATCAGTGGCGGCCGCGCCGGCTGGAATATCGTCACGACGTCCAACCCCGACGCCGCGCTCAATTTCGGCCTGGACGAACATGTGGAGCATGGCGAACGTTATCACCGTGCGCGGGAATTCTACGATGTCGTGACCGGGCTGTGGGACAGTTTCGCCGACGATGCCTTCATCCGCGACCGGGAGAGCGGCCAGTTCTTCGATCCGGAAAAGATGCATGTGCTCGCCCACAAAGGCGAGGAACTCAGCGTCCGCGGGCCGCTCAATATCGCCCGGCCGCCGCAGGGCTGGCCCGTCATCGTCCAGGCCGGCCAGTCCGATCCCGGCCGCCAGCTTGCCGCGGAGACCGCCGAGATGGTCTTCTGTTCGCCGCGCGATCTTGCCGCCGGCAAGGCGCTCTATGCCGACATCAAGTCCCGCATGGAAGCCATCGGCCGCAAGCGCGACCATCTGAAGATCCTGCCCGCCGCCTTCGTCATCGTCGGCGACAGCATCGAGGAGGCGCGCGCCAAACGCGCCACGCTCGACAGTCTGGTGCATTACGACAGCGCCATCGCGTCGCTTTCGATCGCGCTCGGTCACGACGCTTCGGGCTTCGATCCCGATGCGCCGCTGCCGGCCGATATTCCCGACACCAATGCCAGCAAGACCGGCCGCGCTCAGGTGCTGAAGCTTGCGGCGGAGGAAAATCTGACCGTGCGTCAGCTGGCGCAGCGCTATGGAGGCTATGCCGGCCTTGCCTTCGTCGGCACCCCGGCCAGTATCGCCGACGAGATGGAACGCTGGCTCGACGAGCAAGGTTCGGACGGCTTCAACGTCGTCTTCCCCTATCTGCCGCAGGGTCTCCTCGACGTCACCGAACGGCTGGTTCCCGAGCTGCAGCGCCGCGGTCTGTTCCGCAGCGAATACGAAGGCACGACACTGCGCGAACATCTCGGATTGCCGCGGCCGGAAAACCGGTTCTTCCCTGCTGGCACATGAGGCGTCGCCGCCGCTGGAATGGACGAACCTCGCTTCCGCTTTCCGGAAGCGAGCCGATAGCGCTCAGGCCATGACCCCGACCTGAAACGCATCGCTCTCACCCATTATCAGTTCGAGAGGCCAGACGATGTTGCGGCTCTCGTTCGGATAGAATTCCCGATAGGCCTGCATGTTGGCGAGAAGCATCCGGCCGAGCGCGACGCCGAGATCGTAGAGCGAGATACGGAAGCAGCTGAGCGACGGCTGCAAGAACCGTGCACGAGGAGCGTCGCGGAAGCCGATCACCGCAAGATCGCGGCCGGGCATGACACCTGATTCCATCAGGCGGCGGTAAAGGCCGATCGCCATCAGCTCATAGATCAGGATCACCGCCGTCGGCCGTTCTTCGAGCAGCAGCAGTTCATGGGCCGCCTGGTAACCACCCCGTTCGCTCGACTTGACGCGGATGACGAGTGCCGGGTTGAATGCGATACCGTGTCGTTCGAGTGCGCGGCGATAACTTTCGACAAAGAGATAACCGAGATTGGCTTCGCTCGACGGCGCGGTGATCGCGATCCGACGATGCCCCAGCGCGACCAGCCGCTCGACGGCATGGTCGGCCACGCCCTCGAAATCGAGATCGATCCATGGAAAATCGCCGGCCGAAAGGCTGCGGCCGAGCGCCACGAAGGGGATCTTCGCCCGCGACAGAAAGTCGATGCGCCGGTCGACGCGCTGCGTGTCCGCGATGATCATCGCATCGACGATGCGCCGTGCCACCATCCGCTTCAGATATTCGTGCGGGTCCTCGTCGCTCGGGCAGGGCAGCATCACGAGGTCGAGCTTGTGGCGGGCAAAGACGCTCTGCAGGCCGCTGGTGACGCCAAGGAAGAAGTTGTCGGCATTCTCGACCGTCTCCTTGCTGGATTCGATCATCAACCCGATGACCTTCGTCTCTCCCTGACGCAGGCTCCGCCCAGACTGGTTGGCGACATAGCCGAGTTCCTCGGCCGCAGCCAGCACGCGCCGGCGGGTTTCCTCGTTGACATCGGGCTTGCCGTTCAGGGCGCGCGAGACCGTGCCGATCGAAATATCCAGGTGGTCGGCGAGCTGGCGAATCCC
>Ga0102593_1002003_pt1 | contig 17105 bp, 10 predicted proteins | sample AraplaCol_mMS_r2_2_FD_76862 | JGI IMG/M metagenome (GOLD analysis project Ga0102593, IMG submission 76862) | Arabidopsis root microbial communities from North Carolina, USA - plate scrape MF_Col_mMS_r2 (SPADES assembly) (version 2) | ecosystem: Host-associated > Plants > Roots > Endosphere...
CGGGTCTTGATCAGGTAGTCGAAGCCCCCCGCCACGAGGTGGCATTCCAGGATCTCCGGCCGCACCTGCACCGCCGCCTTGAAGGCCTTCATCACGTCCGGCGTCGTGCGGTCGAGCACCACCTCGATGAAGACCATCATTCCCGCGCCGAGCTTGTCGGGGTTCAATCGGGCTTCGTAGCCGAGGATGAAGCCGTCGCGCGTCAGCCGCTTCACCCGCTCCAGCACCGCCGTCGGCGACAAGTGCACCGTCTCGGCCAGCTTCAGGTTCGAGATGCGCCCGTCCTGCTGCAGCGCGCCCAGGATGCGGGCGTCGATCTTGTCGAGCGTGGCAGGGAGGCTGTGATTGGTTTTCATGGTGAATGAATTCGGAGACTGGCTTTTTGTCGGTGATTAATTCATGTGATCAGCAGATACGCTAGTAGAACTAACACCAATGGTGACCTTTGATGATTTTTTTGCCGCCGGCTCGCGCCCGCCTGCCCTACCCGTACCGCCCTGAACTGGAGCTGTTAGCAAGCCTGACGCCACCCCTGGCCGGGGCGCTCGACTGGGCGGCCGTGCAGGCCGCGGCGCGGCCCTGGGTGCAGGCAGTGCGCGACAAGCCGGCGCCGTTCTGGGCGATGGAATCGCTGCTGCGGGAGTACCCGATCTCCAGCGCCGAGGGCCTCGCGCTGATGCGGCTGGCCGAGGCCCTGCTGCGCGTGCCCGATGCCGAGACCGCGATCGCGCTGACGGCCGACCAGCTCGGCAAGGCCGAGTTCGATGCGTCGTCGGGCGGGCCGCACCAGATGCTGGCCAGCCTGTCGGCCAGCGCGATCTCGCTGTCGAAGAAATTCCTGCCGGAGGCCGATGCCGACGCCGGGCTGTTCAAGCGCCTGGGCGCGCAGACGGTGGTGGCCGCGACGGTGCGCGCGATCCAGCTGCTCGGCCGGCAATTCGTGCTCGGCCGCCACATCGCCGAGGCGATGGGCGAGGCGGCTGCGGCCCGCAGGCAACAGGCCGGACTGCGCTTCAGCTACGACATGCTCGGCGAAGGCGCGCGCACCGAGGCCGATGCGCGGCGCTACTTGGCGTCGTATGCGAACGCGATCGAGGCGATCGCCGGCGGCCGCGTCGCCGCAGCCCCCGAATCGGCCGACGGCATCTCGATCAAGCTCAGCGCGCTGTTCTCGCGTTACGAAGACACGCAGCGCGAGCGCGTCGGTGCCGAACTGCTGCCGCGCGTCTGGCAGCTGATCGAGCCGGCCGCGCGCGCCAACCTCAACCTGACGATCGACGCCGAGGAGAGCGACCGGCTCGAGCTGTCGCTCGACGTGCTGGACGCGCTGGCACAACGCATCGCGCAGGCGTTTCCGCAATGGCGCGGCTTCGGGCTCGCGGTGCAGGCCTACCAGACGCGCGCGCTGCAGGTGGTCGACGAGGTGGCACGGATCGCCCGCCACCACGGCCTGAAGTTCATGGTCGTCGCGCCGTCGTCCACGGTCGACATGGAAACCCCGTCAGGCGACGCCATCCACATCGAGGAGCGCGACCCCGGCGAGCTGTTCGCCGTCGGCGGCGTACGCACCGCGGCGGACGAGATCGGCGCCTGGAACCCCGTGTTCGACGTGACCCCGCACGAACTGATCGACGCCATCGTGACCGAGCGGGGCGTGATCGAACGGCCGGATGCGGTGGCGATGCAGGCGGCGTTTGGGGCGGCCTAGACGCGACACCCGCGCTCGCGCATGGTGCGGACGATGACGTCCGCATCCCCGCCGGTGGCCGAGCGCAATGCCGTCAGGAGCTCATTGCAGATCGAGGATTCGCTCATTCGCTTGAGGCGTCCCATGAGCGACGAATCGCGCACATTGAAAACGACCCTCGGGCGCGACTCCACGGGATCCGTCTGATCGCGAGAGAGGCGACGTTCAAATGCGTTCGCCTGTGCGGATGTCGCGTCACGCTGCGCCCACGTGTCGTCAGCCGTGGTGTACTGGGGGGGCGGCTCAGAAACCGGAGGTGCATGACTGCCCGTAGTTCTGACGCTTGCCGATGGAGATTGAGTGCGACGCAGGGGCCTTGGGTGACGGGCAATAACGACCAAGGGCTGGGGATTGGTTTGGGGCTGCGCCCTCGGCCGGGCGATCCAAACAATGGATACAGACGGCTCATCGACTTTCAACGGCGGCAGGGCGGCGGGCTTCATCAGCCAAGCGAGAACCAGGGCGTGCAGTGCTAGGGTGCATGTCACCGCGACTGCTTTGCCGGGATCAAGCCGCATCGCCGACTTCCTACTGCACAGGCGTCATTGTGAAACCGGCTCGGCGAAGCGACGAACTCAGCCCATTGGCGTCCAACAACTCGCGCAGCGGCAATGACGTGAAAATCGTGTCGTTCGCCTCGAGCGCCTGTTGCAACCGCGCGTTCCAGCTTTGGTGGATTTGTCCCTGCAGGTCGGTGAAGCCTTCCTGGCGTGCGATAGCCTGATTCGTAAGGGCCGACCAGCAGGATAGAGATGGCCGGTCCTGGGCCCGCCATTCCTCCAGCCGCATCTGGTCTCCACTGCTCCAGGCCTCACCCAGGTTCCGCGACTCCTGCACGAATGTGGCCAGGCGGTCGATGGTTCGCTTCAAGCATTGGACGTCATCGGCCGAAGATACATGGAACTGCTTCACCGCCGCCTTCGGGTCAGCGATCGCGAGGCGAAATCTCGCGTCAATCGTCGGAATCCCGTGGCTGCTTGCAGCGTCGGCGACGATTCGCGCAGATGGTGTGCCAGACGCGAGCTTGGCATCCTTCGCGACGGCTTCGAACAATTCCATCGCGGCGTACATCGGGCGAAGGCGTTCGCCCCCGGTTCTGGTGGGCAAGTACGCCTGCCGGGCTTTCTCCCACCCCCGATACACGTCGGCTGGTAGTACATCGCTCAACGTACGGTTGTCGTCATTGAACTTGTTCCGTCGGATGCCGGGCCACAGCGTCAGGCCCCGGAACAGGCCAATGTTGTCGCCGACCACCAGTCCGGGCGAGGACACGACGACTTGAGCTTGTGCGACGTGGCGCTCGATCCCTGCGGTATCGAAACTCAAGCCTTCCGGAAGATAGGTCATTGTGCCAAGCACGACGATCCGTTTGCTGCCACGCGTGAACTCCCACATCGGCGGTCCGGACGCGGTGGTACTCGCCGAGACGGTTTCGAGTGTGTGGATCTGCTCCGGTTGCGTCGGCGGCTTGTCCGATGCATGGGCTGCAAAGTTGTACAGGAGAAGCAGCGTCGCTGCCCGGGCTGTTCGCATCATGAACTGGAGCCTGTATCGCTTATACGGATGGCGGCCTGGCCAAGGCTTCGAACACGGACGTCGTTGAAGAACAGCTCCGCTACGTTCTCGATTTCGTTTTCGGCCAACTTGGGGAAGGGAGCTACTCGTGCGTAATGCATGCGAACGTGCTGCCAATGAATGATCGACGCCGACATCGATCGCTCGTAGATCCGGAAGAGCTTGGCAGTGAGCTTGTAATCGCGGTGGATGATGTCGACCGCGTCGTGATTCGAAGGGTGAGGGGTCGCATCCTCGAGTTCCAACGCGCTCGCGAAATGGGTTTCGAAGCCGAGTCGGTTTCCGTTCGATACCGAAACGGCGGGGATGATGGCTGCGCCGGTCTTTCTGGCCAGCGCTGCAGTCCCCAACATCACGTTGAGGGGTCTTTCGCAGAACGGAATCAGGTATGTGTCCGACTCGCGCTTATGGACATCCGGCATGATGATGACCGCGGCGCCTTCTTTCAGGGAACGAATTGCGCTCGACAAGCCCTGTCGAGTGTCATGAATCACGACGACGTTGGATTCCACGCTTTCAAACAGGACGCGGTAGAGCTCGTCGAACAACTCGTTTCCGCTATGGGTCGCAGGCGCCCCGTAGAAGATGAGCACTTGCCTGCGGCTTCTCAGACGCTCCGCCAGGGCGACAATGGAAAGGATGTAGTGCCCGTGATGAGGGATCGCTACGACAAGACCTCGGCCTTCCGCCAGCATTTCGGCGTGCAGTAACTGTTCGTAGTTGCTTTGGTCCAGAGAGGTGATCTTCGCGAGGATCTCGCGCTTGTTCCTTCGCCTGAGTAAGCGCGCCATGACAAGCTTCTGGAAGTACCAGTAGTAGGCGCCCAAGGGCACTCGATCTGCGGCGCAGCCCTGCAGAACCGATGCGAGTTCACTTGGCGCCAAATCCAGTCCGAGCCAACGCTCCAGACGCGGATGCCGCTGTCGTGAGAATCGCATCGGGCGTCCGAGCGTCAACATCAAATCTTCGAGCATGCGGGGCCCTCAGGAGTCCTGGGCTCGTCCGACATCCAGAAGCCTGGACGCGATTCGGCGATGGGTTGGCGGCATCCCTCGCTCAGGTGCCATGTGCATCAGTACGGAGTGAAGCGTGCGCGCCCTGATGTGCGCAAGTTCGGCGCGCCGGCGGTGTGACCGTTCAAGCTGCGCGTCCCGCAGGAGCCATGCATCGCCCAATGCTTCGCACGCGCGAAAGTAAAGGGCCGATGCGGACAGGACACTCGCGTCGTCGGAAGCGGGAGGAACGTGGGTGAAGGAACTTCCTGCCCAGAACATCAGTGCGTAGGCGTGAGACCGGTTGGCAATCAGTTCGATCCCGGGGAAGTAGAGCCTGGCTCCATTGATCTCTACTGGAACAGGCGCTTCGACAGCGGAGATCAGCTGATCGGAAAAACAGATGCATGGCGTGGCCTCGATGCGAGCCGGGTCTCGCAGGAGCGAAAGGAACTCAGCTGCGTCCATGCAACCCATCGTTTGTGGAGAGACGATAGTGAGCTGGTCCTCGCGCCAACTCAGGATTGTCGAAAGCACGTTCCGCGTACTGGGGAGGACATACAACGTGCGCGGGGAGAGAGCTTCTGGGCAGAGGTCCAACCATGAGGGGTGCAGCTTGTCGGCTGTCATCGCGCGCTCCGTAAACTCTCATCCATCAGCGCGACGTCCGTGTCGTGCTGATGGCGATGATTGATTAGTTCGCGTCGTAGTTATTCGATCCGCAGCAATCGCTGGCGAATACCCCGTTGGGCCTGGAAGTTGGTTCAATCAGAAGCGCTGTGTCGAGCCGCTCAGCGATTGAGGTGTCGATGGCCAGTTGCTGCTCGAAAGCCAGGATGTCGATTGCGCAAGCAGTGTTCATTGTTCATTCCTTCGATACTCGGGGGAGGCGCTGATCGCGCCGGCTGAACGGGGGTTCAGCTGATATTGGTTGTCCCGAATCGGAGAAATAACTTCCATAAGAAAGATCCTCGGGCCGCCGCCTTTCCCTGATCGAAACCGGGGAGTTGCCACCAGTGGCCGCAGCTGCCCGGGAACCTCGGGATCTGTGCGCAGGAAACGACGCAAGTGCTTGTTTCTTCGCGAAAATCGGGCTGTTTCGGCCTCGTGCTTCGTGGTATCATTTCCTGTCCTCTAGAAGCCGCCGCCGATGGGCTGCCATACGGGCCCGTCCAGCCGTTCTCATGGCCGGATTTCCGTAGTCGGAATCGTCGAGGGTTGGGGACGAAATGCCTTTCCGCAGCCGCTGCGGACACACAACCAACGGAAACCCGATGGCCGAACTCGCCAAGGAAATCATCCCGGTAAACCTCGAAGACGAGATGCGTCGCAGCTATCTCGATTACGCGATGAGCGTGATCGTGGGGCGCGCGCTCCCGGACGCGCGCGACGGCCTCAAGCCGGTACACCGCCGCGTGCTGTACGCGATGAACGAACTGGGCGCGCACAGCAACAAGCCGTACTACAAGTCGGCGCGTATCGTCGGTGACGTCATCGGTAAGTACCACCCGCACGGCGACACGGCCGTGTACGACACGCTGGTGCGCATGGCGCAGCCGTTCTCGCTGCGTTACATGCTGGTGGACGGGCAGGGCAACTTCGGTTCGATCGACGGCGACAACGCCGCGGCCATGCGATACACCGAAGCGCGCATGTCGCGCATCGCGCACGAGCTGATGGCCGACATCGACAAGGAAACCGTCGATTTCCAGCCCAACTACGACGAAAAGGAACTCGAGCCCACCGTCATGCCGACGCGTGTGCCGAACCTGCTGGTCAACGGTTCGGCCGGTATCGCGGTCGGCATGGCGACGAACATCCCGCCGCACAATCTTTCCGAAGTGATCGACGCGACCATCGCGCTGATCGACGATCCGACCATCGACGTCGATGGCCTGATCCAGTACATCCCGGGTCCTGACTTCCCGACTGCCGGCATCATCAACGGCACCGCGGGCATCACCGCCGGTTACCGCACCGGCCGTGGCCGCGTGCGCATGCGTGCGCGCGCCGAGGTGGAAGTGGCCGACAACGGCCGCGAAGCCATCGTCGTCACCGAGATCCCGTACCAGGTCAACAAGGCGCGTCTGATCGAGAAGATCGCCGAGCTGGTCAAGGAAAAGAAGATCGAGGGCATCAGCGAGCTGCGCGACGAGTCCGACAAGGACGGCATGCGCATCTACATCGAGGTCAAGCGCGGCGAGTCGGCGGAGGTCGTGCTCAACAACCTCTACCAGCAGACCCAGATGGAGTCGGTGTTCGGCATCAACATGGTCGCCATCGTCGACGGCCGGCCGAAGCTGCTGAACCTGAAGGAGATGCTCGAAGTCTTCGTCAAGCATCGCCGCGAAGTCGTCACCCGCCGCACCATCTTCGAACTGCGCAAGGCACGCCAGCGTGCGCATATCTTGGAAGGCCTGACGGTCGCGCTCGCGAACATCGACGAGATGATCGAGCTGATCAAGACCTCGGCCAATCCGAACGAAGCCCGTGAGCGCATGCTCGCGCAGACGTGGGAAGCCGGCCTGGTCGGCGCGCTGCTGGCCGCGGCCGGCAGCGATGCGTCGCGTCCGGAAGACCTGCCGCAGGGCGTGGGCCTGATCGACGGCCGCTACCAGCTGACCGAAACGCAGGCGCAGCAGATCCTGGAAATGCGCCTGCACCGCCTGACCGGCCTGGAGCAGGACAAGCTCACCGAGGAATACAAGCTGCTGCTGGAAACCATCCGCGGCCTGATCGAGATCCTGGAAGATCCGAGCGTGCTGCTGGAAGTGATCCGCACCGAGCTTCGCAACGTCAAGGGAGAATTCGGCGACGCGCGCCGCAGCGAGATCCGCGCCAGCGAGGAAGACCTCGACATCCTGGACCTCATCGCGCCGGAAGACGTGGTGGTGACGCTCTCGCATTCGGGTTACGCCAAGCGCCAGCCGGTCAGCACCTACCGCGCGCAGAAGCGCGGCGGCAAGGGCCGCAACGCCGCGGCGACGAAGGACGAGGATTTCATCGACCACCTGTGGCTGGTGAACACGCACGACACACTGCTCACCTTCACCAGCGCCGGCCGCGTGTTCTGGCTGCCGGTGCACCAGCTGCCCGACGCCGGCCCGAATGCGCGCGGCCGTCCGATCATCAACTGGATCCCGCTGGAAAACGGCGAGCAGGTGCAGGCCGTGCTGCCGGTGCGCGAGTACGAGGAAGGCCGCTACGCCTTCTTCGCCACGCGTAATGGCACGGTCAAGAAGACGCCGCTTACCGAGTTCGCGTTCCGCCTGGCGCGCGGCAAGATCGCCATCAACCTCGACGATGGCGACGCGCTGGTCGATGTCGCCATGACCGACGGCAACTGCGACGTCATGCTGTTCGCCAGCAACGGCAAGGCCGTGCGCTTCTCCGAGGACGCCGTGCGTTCGATGGGTCGCACCGCCACCGGCGTGCGCGGCATCCGTCTGGCCGAAGGCGAGGAGGGCGAGGAAGGCGAAGAGGGTGCCAAGAACACCAGCGGCGCCTACGTCGTCAGCCTGATCGTCGTCGAAGGCGATGGCGACATCCTCACCGCCAGCGAACGCGGCTACGGCAAGCGCACCGCGCTTGAGGAATATCCGCGCAAGGGCCGCGGCGGCCAGGGCGTGATCGCGCTCAAGACCACCGAACGCAACGGCAAGCTGATCGGCGCGGTGCAGCTGTCGGACCACCACGACGTACTGCTGATTTCCGATGGCGGCACGCTGGTGCGCACGCGCGCGGCGGAGATCTCGCAGGTCGGCCGCAACACGCAGGGCGTCACGCTGATGCGCCTGTCGCCGGAAGAAAGCCTGCAGACGATCGAACGCGTCGATGCATCGCTCGACGCGGACGAGGAGAACGGCGGCGAAGCGCCGGTGGAAGGTTCGTCGGCCAATGCGGCGGGCGAGGCTCCGGACGCGGCGGATTCGACTGCAAGCTGATCGGGTTTCCGCACCGTGAAAAACAATAACGCCACCTTCGGGTGGCGTTGTTGTTTGAAGTCCGTCATACCGGCGAAGGCCGGGACCCGGGCTTGCAAGTCATCCGGTGGAACGGCCGCCGTGCTTCTGCCGTGGTGCGTCCAAATCCCGGGCTTCGCCGGGACGACGGTCACGCCAACAACCGCACTTCATCCCCGCGTCGCAGGACACCCGTCGAACGCGGAATAAGGTGCCGCCCGAACGTCACGCCGATGTCGAACCGGCGATACGCCGTCAGCGTCTTCAACGGCTGCCCGTCGTGCGATTTGCGACCCGTCGACGGGTCGACGTTTACGAAATTGCAGCGCGTGCAAGGCTTGGCGACATCGAACTCGACGTCGCGGATCGCGATCCGCGTCCATTCGTCCTCGGCATGCGGGGTGTCGATATCGATCACCAGGTTCGGACGGAACCGCGTCATCGAAACCGGCACTTCGAGCCGCGAATTGAGCAGCTCCAGCGACCCGCGGCCAAGCAGCATGATCGGGAAACTGTCCGCGAAGCCGACGATGTCGCCCTCGCGCGCGAACGCAGGATCGACCTGCCGCTGCACCGTGTCGTCCATGTACACCAGTCGCGCGACGGTGCCGAGGTAGCGACTCAACCATTCGCCGGACTCGATCGATGCGAACGTCGCCGCGACCGGCTTCTTCCAGATCTCCACGACGTCCGTGCGTTCCGACGGTGCCGGGATCGCGACGTGCAGCGACGCCATGCCCGGCGCATCGAGCGTGAGGCCGCCTCCGGCCGGTCGCGCATGGAGGAGGGTGAGTTCGGGGAACTGCCGTCCGGTAATGAAGCGCCCGTCGGCATCGACGATCATCCAGCGCCGGTCGCCCGCCAGGCCGCGCGCTTCGACGCGGGCTTCCTCCAGCGCCAGCGCGGCGCAGGATTTGACCGGATACAGGTAGACATCGCTCAGCTTCATTGCGGGATCGAACGCGCGGGGAAACCGCATCGTGACCGCCACGGCCGGCGCGGTAAAGCGTCAGCGCATCGAAAGGCGCCGCGTCACTTCGGCGAGCACCGTTTCCACCGGCAACGCCGCCAGGTCCGGCACCTGCATCGCATCGAAGTCGCGCATGCGGATGCCGGTGCGTTCGACCGCCGTGTGCGACCCGAACAGGGCCAGTCCGGGCACGCCCAGCGCCGCGGCCAGGTGCGTCGGGCCGGTGTCGTTGCCCACCACGAACGCCGCGCGTCGCATGACGCCGGCGAGCGCGAACCAGTCGAGGAAGCCGCCCGGTCCGGTCAGTACATGGCAGGGCAGGCTGCGGGCGAGGTCGAGTTCGTCCGGCCCCGGCGCGACGACGACGGCGTGGCCGAGTCCGCCCAGCCGCCGGGCCAGTTCCGCGTGTCCCGGCCAACGCTTGTGCTCGTGCCGCGCGGCGCTGCCGGGCACCAGCACGATGTAGTCCGAGGGCACGCCGGCGGCGGCGAGCAGCGCGCCTGCGTCGTTCGCCATCCAGCCCGGATCGGGCGCGTCCGCATGGCGCACCCGGATGCCCGCCTGCGCGAGCATCCACGCATAGGCGAGCCGGTCCGGGGTACCGCTGTCGGACGGGTTCTGCTTGCGCAGCCAGTGCGACGGCTCGGGCATCAGGCGCCGGTAGAGCGCGGTGCGATCGCTGCCCTGAAGGTCGTAGATCCGTTCGAAGCCGCGGTCGCGCAGCGTCCGCAGCAGGGCGAGGTTGCGTCCCAGCTGGAGCAGCGGGGCGCGCGGGTCGCCGATCACCTCGTCGACGTGCGGGCACCGCTCCATCAGCCGCGTGTACGGCGAGGAGGCGAGCAGGACGATGTGCCGGTCGCGGTGGTGTTCGCGCAGGTCGCGCAACGCCCCGTCGGCCTGGAGCAGGTCGCCGAAGGCACCGTGCCGTATGACGAGGATGGGCTTGTTCGGGACGGGCTTTATCGAGGCCGGTCCACCCGGAGCGATGGCCGGTTCTGCCGGCGGGTCGGCTTCGGTTACGACAGGACGCGGAAGGTCGCGCGGCATGCAGACGGCGTACTTCAAGGACGATGCGGCCGATGATGGCACACGCCGTGTGACAAGCCCGCCATCCCGCCGCGCTAGGTCCGCTGGAACGTTTCGGACAAGTCATCTTCTCGTCAGGAATTTCGCGCCGCTCCCCATATACTCGCGACAAATCCAGGGGGTCGCATGAAGCGCGCAGCGGAAGGATTCGTTCACGCCCGGCCGAAGCTTGGCCGCGTGATGGGGTGGTTCTTGTTCGTCGTCGTTTCGGTCGTGTTGCTGGCCGGTTGCAAACGCGATCCGAACGGCCAGCTTCCCGCGCCCAGCGGCGAAGCGATCCAGGCGAAGACGCAGACGGTGCAGGGTTTCGCACTCGTCGCGGCGTATCCCGACCAGAAGGGCGACGAGCAGCTCGCCATCGCGCTGGAATTCAGCAAGCCGCTGGTGGGCACGCAATCGTTCGACGAACTGATCGCGGTGAACGACAAGAACGGCGCCGTCGTGAAGGGCGGCTGGGTGTTGTCGGACGACGCGAAAGTGCTGCGTTTCCCGCATGTGGAAGCGAGCAAGGACTATGTCGTCGCGATCAAGGCCGGATTGACCGCCGCGTCCGGCGAACGCCTCGCGCAAGCGTTGCGCAAGGAGATCTACACCGGCCCGCTCGATCCTGTCGTCGGCTTCGCCTCGCAGGGCAGCGTGTTGCCGGCGCGCGAGAGTCGCGGCCTGCCGGTGGTGTCGGTCAACGTGCCGGAAGTGGATGTCGAATTCCTGCGCGTGCGCGAGAAGGACCTGCCGAAGTTCTTCGCCGAGTACCAGCGCGGCGGACGTCGCGGCAGCTGGGAACTGTCCAGCGAATACAGCGATAAAACGCCGCTGGACCAGCTCGCCGAACCGGTCTACGTGAACCGCTTCGTGCTCGGCGGCAAGCGTAACGAACGCGTGCTCACGTACCTGCCGGTACAGGACATCAAGGAACTGCAGGAACCGGGTCTGTACTTCGCGGTGATGAAGCGCGCCGGCCAGTTCCAGGACCAGTACGAAACCGCATTCTTCACCGTCAGCGACCTCGGCCTGCACGTGCGCGCGTACAAGGACTCGCTGTTCGTGCACACGGCTTCGCTGCAGTCGGGCGCGGCGGTGCCGGGCGTGGAGCTGCGCATCCTGGATTCGCGCGGCGAAGCGGTGCTGAAGGCCGAAACCGACGGCAACGGCAATGCGCTGCTGAAGTACAAGCTCGACGCCGCCTATGTGCTGGTCGCGAGCAAGGGCCGCGACGTGTCGATGCTGCCGTTCAACCAGCCGGCGCTGGACCTGTCCGAATTCGCGGTCAGCGGTCGCGAACAGGCGTGGTTCGATGTTTTCGCGTGGTCCGGCCGCGACCTGTATCGCCCGGGCGAAACGGTGCGCCTGTCGGCGTTGCTGCGCGACCAGGACGGGAATCCGGTCGCGCCGAAGGCCGGCAAGCGTCCGCAGCCGGTGTTCCTGCGTTACGTGCAGCCCGACGGAAAGACCTTCCTGGAAACGCGCCTGCAACCCGATGCGCGCGGCTACGTGCGCCACGAACAGGTCATTCCGGTCGATGCGGCGACCGGCCGCTGGCGCGTGGAATTCCGCACCGATCCCGGCAGCAAGGACGCCGTGCAGGGCATGACCCTGCGCGTGGAGGAGTTCCTTCCCGAACGGCTCAAGCTCGACCTCGACGCGCAACCCGTGCTCAAGCCGGGCGACCCGCTGAAGCTGAGCGTCGATGGCGCGTATCTGTACGGCGCGCCCGCCGCGGGCAACCGCTTCACCGCCAAGCTCGCCGTCGCCGTCGAACAGCATCCGCTGGAACAACTGCCGGGCTGGTTCTTCGGCGACCCGACGCTGTCGCTGCCGAAGGAAGCGGCGGACGTCGTCGATACGACGCTGGATGAGCAGGGCAAGCTCGCACAGGACATCGCACTCCCCGACGAAGCCAAACCGACCAGCACCATCGCCGCCATCCTCACCGGCAGCGTGTACGAAACCGGTGGGCGCAGCGTCAATCGCAGCCTCAAGCGCGTGCTCTGGCCGGCCGATGCGATTGTCGGCGTGCGCCCGCTGTTCGGCGACAAGGAAGGCACCGACGCGAACGGCAACGCCGGTTTCGAAATCGCCCGCTACGGCAGCGACGCGCAGCCGCGCGCGGCCAAGGCGCTGCGCGTGACGCTGGTGCGCGAGCATCGCGACTACCACTGGAACCACGGCGACGACGGCTGGGATTACGACTTCACCCGCCGCTACGAAGACATCGAAACGCGCAACATCGACGTCGGCACGTCGGCGGCGCGCATCGATTTCCCGGTCGAATGGGGCGATTACCGCCTAGACGTGTTCGACCCGGCGACCAAACTCACCACGCGTTATCCGTTCACCGCCGGCTGGAGCTGGAACGACGAGAACCGCGGCCTCGACGCACGCCCGGACAAGGTCAAGCTCGCGCTCGACAAGACGTCCTATCGCGCCGGCGACACGCTGAAGGTGACGCTGACGCCGCCGCACGCCGGCAAGGGCCTGCTGATGGTCGAAACCGACCGCATGCTCTACGTGCAGGACATCGACGCCAAGGCTGGCAGCACGTTCGAAATCCCGGTGACGAAGGATTGGGAGCGCCACGACGTCTACGTCACCGCGCTGGTGTTCCGCGGTGGCAGCGCGCCGAGCAGGATCACGCCCGCGCGTGCGGTCGGTGTCGCGTTCGTGCCGATGGATCGTCGCGACCGCAAGGTCGCCGTCGGTTTGACCGTGCCCAGGCAGATGCAGCCCGAACGCGATCTGGCGGTGACGGTGAGCGTGCCGCAGCTGGCCGGGCAGGGCGCGTTCGTCACGGTGTCCGCGGTGGACGTGGGCATCCTCAACATCACGCGCTTCCCGGTGCCCGATGCCGCCGCGCATTTCTTCGCGCAGCGACGCCTCGGCGTGGATGCGTACGACGTTTACGGCCGCGTGATCGAAAGCTTCGAAGGCAGCATGGCGAAGATCCGCTTCGGCGGCGACATGGCGCTGGCCGCGCTGCCGCAGGCGCGACGTCCGACCGCGAAGGTGCAGACGGTGGACCTGTTCGCAGGTCCGGTGAAGCTCGACGCGAAGGGCAACGCGCGCGTGCGACTCGCGGTGCCGGACTTCAACGGCACCCTGCGCGTCTCGGCGCTGGTGTATTCGGCGAACAGGTACGGAAGCCGGGCGGCGGAAACCATCGTTCGCGCGCCGGTGCTGGCCGAGGCCAGCCTGCCGCGCGTGCTGGCGCCGGGAGACAAGAGCAACGTCACGCTGGACGTGCAGAACTTCACCGGCCGCCCCGGCACGTTCAAGGTGCAGGTGACGGGGGAGGGGCCGATCGCGATCGCCAACGGCGCGCGCACGGCGCAGCTCGCCTCCGAGGCGAAGACGACCTTCACCTTCCCGTTGCAGGCGCGGCCGGGCATGACCGTCGCGCAGGTGCGCGTGCGCGTGGATGGCAACGGCATCAAGGTCGATCGCCGCTACGACCTGCCGGTGCGTCCGGCATGGCCGTCGGTCGTGCGTGCGCGCACGCGCGTGCTCGATTCGCTGGGCACGATCGCACTGGAGCAGGCGCTGGCCGATGGCCTGATGCCCGAATCGGTGAACGCCCGGTTGTCGGTGAGCGCATTGCCGCCGATTCCGTTCGCCACCGCGTTGCAGGGTGCGCTCGAATATCCCTACGGTTGCGCCGAACAGACCACCAGCAAGGGCTTCGCCGCGCTGGAACTGGACGACGCGACGGCGAAGATGCTCGGGACGACGGGGCTGGATGCGGCCAAGCGTCGCGAGCGGATGGAAGGCGCGTTCGGCCGCCTGGCCGCGATGCAGATCGGTTCGGGCCATTACTCGATGTGGGGCGATGGCGACTACGTCAACCCGCTGATCACGCCCTATGTCGTGGAGTTCCTGATGGACGCGCGCGACGCCGGCTTCGCCGTTCCCGACGCGATGCTGCAGAAGTCGCTGAAGGTGCTGAGCGAGGACCTGCTCTCCGGTGGCGCGCCATTCTTCGGTTACGACCGCCGCGATCACCTCAAGTTCGCCTACCAGGCCTACGCCGGCTACGCGCTCGCGCGCGTCAACCGCGCACCGCTGGGCACGCTGCGCGCGCTGTACGACAACGAGCGCAGGAACAGCCTCACCGGTCTGCCGCTGGTGCACCTGGGCATCGCGCTGTCGTTGCAGGGCGACAAGGCGCGCGGTGCGAAGGCGATCGCCGAAGGCTTCGCGCGCGACGAGAAGGACCGCCCCGAATACCTGGGCGATTACGGCAGCCGCCTGCGCGACGACGCGCTGATGATCGCGCTGGTGCACGAACACCACCTCGACAAGCCGGAGTTCGATGCGCGCTCGGTCGCGCTGGGCAAGGAGCTCGACGCGCGCCGCAACCGCAACTGGTTCTGGCTGAGCACGCAGGAGCAGGTCGCCATCGCGCGACTGGGCAAGGCGCTGATGGCCGACCAGGGCAAGCAGGTGTCGGGACAGTGGAAGGTCGGCGACGCGACCAGCGACGCAGGCCCGGCGCGCCTGCTCGCGCGCGTGTTCGATGCAGCCAGCCTCGCGCGCGGCGTGAGCTTTGCGCCGAAGGGCGAGCCGCCGCTGTATGCGAGCTTCGAAGTCGCCGGCGTGCCGCGCGCGGCGCCCGCACCGGACAAGTCGGTCATCGACATCGAGCGCAAGTACTACGCCACCGACGGCACGCCCTGGACCGGTGGCACGCTGGCTGAAGGCGACGCGCTGATCGTGCAGGTGAACGTGCGCGCGAGCCGGCCGATGCCCGACGCGCTGCTCACCGATCTGTTGCCGGCGGGACTGGAGATCGAGAACTTCAACCTGGGCGACGGCAAGCAGTGGGCGGGCGTGGTGATCGAGGGCATCGAGCTGAGCGATCGCGACGATGCGGCCGAAGTGCGCCACGAGGAGTTCCGCGATGACCGCTACGTGGCCGCGCTCAAGCTCGACACGAACGACACCGCGCGCGTGTTCTACCTCGTGCGTGCGGTGACGCCGGGCACGTACACGGTGCCGCCGTCGCTGGTGGAGGACATGTACCGTCCGGATCTGCGCGGCGTCGGCAAGGTCACGCCGGCGGTGCTGACGGTGACGCAGCCGGGAGGGAAGTGAGGCTCGCAGTGGCGTTGTGCGAATTCGTCATCGACGGTGGGGCGTGTATGCGCAAGACGCACGCCCCGGAAGCGGTCATCCCGGCGAAGGCCGGGATCCAGGCCGGTTGCGGTTCCATTCGCGCGCGCGCTTCCTTCGTAATGCGTGACCGCCTGGATCCCGGCCTTCGCCGGGATGACGGGTATGAGTGGAGGCATGTCGGTGCCTGAGATGCGTCCTTCAGTCGCCGGTTCGCGCAACATCCGCCGCCGCGCACTCAAGGCGCTCCTCGCCGCCCAGCTGCTGCTCATCGCCGCGATGCTGGGCGACCTCGCATTCCCGCTCCCGCTTCCAGACGAACGTGACCGCGGCGCCGTGGTCACCGCCGCCGATGGCACGCCGCTGCGCGCCTTCGCCGACACCGGCGGCATCTGGCGTTATCCGGTCGAACCCGAACAGGTATCGCCGCTGTACGTGCAGGCCTTGCTGACTTACGAGGATCGCTGGTTCTGGCGTCATCCGGGCATCAATCCGGTCGCGATGCTGCGCGCCGCCGGGCAGTGGGCGCGCAGCGGGCGCGTGATCTCGGGCGGCTCGACGCTGACGATGCAGGTCGCGCGCATCCTCGACACGAAACAGGACGCGGCCAGCCCCAACGCACGCACGCCGATGCGAAAACTGCGGCAGATGCTGCGCGCGTTGCAGCTGGAAGTGCACCTTTCCAAGCGCCAGATCCTCTCGCTGTACCTGAACCACGCGCCGTTCGGCGGCACCGTCGAAGGCGTTGAAGCGGCGAGCTGGGCGTACCTGGGCAAGCCGTCGTCGCGGCTGTCGCATGCCGAGGCCGCGTTGCTCGCGGTGCTTCCGCAATCGCCGAGCCGCCTGCGACCGGATCGCGAACCCGAGCGCGCCCGCATCGCGCGCGACAAGGTGCTCGAACGCATGCAGCAGCTGCAGGCATGGACGCCCGCGCAGGTGAGCGATGCGCGCATCGAGCCCGTGGTCGCGCGTTCGCTGCAACCGCCGCGTTACGCGCCACTGCTCGCGCAGCGGTTGCGTTTCGAACGTCCGGATGCGGTACGCGTGGTGTCCACGCTCGACCTCGACCTGCAGCGCACGCTCGAAGACCGGGTCGCCGCGTATTTCTCGCAATTGCCCGAGCGCACCTCGGCTGCGTTGCTGGTCGTCGACAACACGACGCTGGAAGCGCGCGCCTACGTCGGTTCTCTCGCCTTCGCCGATGCCGCGCGCGTGGGCCACGTCGACATGGTGAAGGCCTGGCGTTCGCCCGGTTCGACGCTGAAGCCGTTCCTGTACGGGCTGGCGCTGGACGACGGGCTGATCCACTCGGAAAGCCTGCTGGTCGATGCACCGCAATCGTTCGGCGATTACCGCCCCGGCAATTTCGACGCCGCGTTCAACGGGCCGGTGGGCGCCGCGCAGGCGCTGCGGCTTTCGCTCAACGTGCCGGCGGTGGACCTGCTCGATCGCGTCGGTCCGTCGCGCTTCTCGGCGCGGCTCGCGCACGCCGGCATCCGCCTGCAATGGCCGCCGGGCGCGACGCCGAACCTGTCGATGATCCTCGGCGGCACCGGCGCGCGGCTGGAAGACCTGGTCGGCGCGTATGCCGCGCTCAATCGCGATGGCGTCGCAGGTCGTGTGCGTTACACGCGCGATGCGCCTCGCGTCGATCGCCGCCTGCTGTC
>Ga0102593_1002005_pt1 | contig 17092 bp, 9 predicted proteins | sample AraplaCol_mMS_r2_2_FD_76862 | JGI IMG/M metagenome (GOLD analysis project Ga0102593, IMG submission 76862) | Arabidopsis root microbial communities from North Carolina, USA - plate scrape MF_Col_mMS_r2 (SPADES assembly) (version 2) | ecosystem: Host-associated > Plants > Roots > Endosphere...
AGGGCATCATCGCCGCGGCCAAGTTCAGCCAGTGCCAGCACAACCCAGGTCGCGGCATGGGTGTATTGCCCGCCGTTTTCACGAACACCCGGCGGGTAGGCCTTGATGTAACCAGGATCCTTAGCCGAGTTTGCAAAGGGCGGCGTGAAGAGCCGGATGATCCGCGCTTCCGGATCGACCAATTTCTCCAGCACGGAATTCATCGCCTTCGCCGAGTGCGCCGGATCTCCCTCCCCTGATAGCACGCTCCAGGATTGGGCGATGGAATCGATCTGGCATTCGAGGCTTTCCTTGGAGCCAAGCAAGCTGCCGTCGTCGAACGTGCCACGCCGGTAGTGAGCGCCATCCCAGGCAACGGTCTCGAGTGCGGCCTTGAGGGTGGTCAGGTGCTGTGTCCACCGCTCGACGCGCGCCTTGTCGCCGCGTTCCTCAGCATACGCCGAGAATGAACGGAGCGCGCCCGCCAGGAACCAGCCAAGCCACACACTGGTGCCCTGTCCGCCAATACCGACGCGGTTCATGCCGTCGTTCCAGTCGCCTCCGAGGAAGAGCGGCAGGCCGTTCTTGCCTGTTCGGGCGATGGCGAGATCGAGCGCGAGGGCCGCGTGTTCGTAAACGCTCACCTTGTCTTCGGAGACTTCCGGCAGATAGAAGGAGTCGTGCTGCCCTTCGAGGAGTGCCGGCCCTTCGAGGAAAGCGAGCTGTTCGTCGAGGACGCTCTTGTCTCCCGTAACGCTGCAATAGTGATGGATCGCGTAAGCGAGCCAAACCACGTCGTCTGAAATCATCGTCCGAACGCCGGCACCAGTGCCTGGCAGCCACCAGTGCTGCACATCGCCCTCGCGGAATTGACGCGAGGCGGCGTTCAGGATCTGCTTGCGAGCAATCGACGGCTCATGGATGACGAATGCCAACGTGTCCTGCAGCTGATCGCGGAAGCCGAAGGCACCGCTTGCCTGATAGAAGGCCGTGCGCGCCATGATGCGGCAGCCGAGGCTCTGGTAGGGGAGCCACGTGTTGATCAGATTGTTCATGCCCTGATCGGGCGTGGAAACCTGCACCTTTCCGGTGAACGCCTGCCAGAACGAACGATTTGCCTGGACAACGTCGTCAAAGGCGACCTTGCGGATATCGTTGATCACCGCCCGCGCTTCCGCCTTCGTCTTGGTATCGCCGAGGAAGAAGCAGACGTCGCGCTCCTCGTCCGGTGCGATCTCGATATCGAACGCCAGAACCGCTGCCGGGTCGCCGTCGAGTTCTGTAGCGCCTGAAAGGCTAGTTCCCAAGCTCAGTGCACGCGGTGCCTGGATCGTACCTGTCTTGCCGATGAATTCCCGGCGGCTGGCGGTAAAGCTCGATGGTTTCTCGCTGGCCACAAAGAAAGCGACACGACCGGAATAGTCGATGCTGTAGTTATTGCTTGCAAACAGCGCTCCGGTTTCCGCGTCGTGTTCCGAGAGGATGAACGGTGCGGACTTTTGCGAATTGTTGCCGAGAATCCATTCGACGTAGCCGTAGATCCGCAGCTTTCTTGGCTTGGAGCCTGTATTGCGTAGCCGGATTCGCTGCAACTTGACCGGTTTCTCGCGATCGACGGTCTGCGTAACCTCGAGTGCGATCTCGTTCTGGACGCTGGAGAAGGCCGAATAGCCCAGACCATGTCGCGCTTCGAATCGTATGTCTTGGCGATCTGAGAGGTTTGCGAACGGGGTCATGACCGCGCCGCTATCTTGATCGACGACGTAGATCGCTTCACCGGCGCGGTTGATGACTGCATCATTCGACCACGACGTCAGCTGATAATCGCGGGAGTTTGCGCTCCAGGTGAACCCCGCACCTTCCGCGGAGACATGGAAGCCGAACTTTTCGTTCGAGATTACATTGATCCACGGATGCGGCGTTGCGTGGCCCCCGGGAAGGCGCACGACGTATTCGCGACCGTCGCCGGCAAAACCGCCGATGCCGTTCCAGTAGTTGAGATCGCCTTCTTCCTCGATGACCACCTTCGATGGCCGTGCGGCGCGTTTCGGGGCGCTCCGCTTGATTGACGTCCTCGTGCGATCGGCGCGCTCCAGTTCCTGCTGCTCTTCCTTGCTTGGAGAAAAGAGTGCGGCGGCACGATTGATCTGATCGATAATCTTGCCGTTCTTGGCATGGAGCGTCACGCGGGAGGCCGAGATCAGCGCGTGATACGTCGATTCTTCCATCAGATCCTTGCGGACCGTGAAGATGTGCTGGCGCAAGCCATCGGCCTGACCCAAGCGGCGGACATTCTCGGCCATCTGGTCGACGGCGTGCTGCATGTCCTGTGCGTAGGACGACGCGCGCTCGTTCATGATGACCAAGTCGGCGGTGACGCCGCGCGAGCGCAGGTATTCCTGCGCAAGCAAGGCCTCCCTGACGATTTCGAGATCCATGTCATCGTTGACGCGCAACGTGAAGATCGGGAAATCGCCTGAGATCGCAAGCGGCCAAAGCGACGACTGCGACTGCATCCCGGCCGCGACCGCGGCAGCATCGGCTCGCAAATACATATCCGGATAAACCAGGTGGCGGCCGAGGTGCTGGAAGGCTGCTGCCTGCTGCGACGTGACACCGACGTGGCGCATCTGCACCTGCGTGCGGGTCCAGGCCTGGACGAGCTCGTTGTTGAAGGCGTCGGCGTGGCGGTAGCGATCAACTGCCTGGTCCACCTCATTGCGGCTCGGGGCGGCAATGGTCCAGAAAGTGACCGTGACCTTCTTGCCGGGCGGTACGCGGACGATGCGGCGAAGCGAGAGAACCGGATCAAGGGTGAAGCCGTCCGTGCCGGAAAGGGTCGCGCCCGGATCGAAGGCAGCAGCGTTTGCGAGGCTGCGTCCCCGACCGAGGAACTTGCGGCGATCGGTTTCGAACTCCGTGTCCCGCGTCGAGCCGGAGTTGTCGACGATAAGGTGGGCAACGGCCATATTCGGCTCGTTCGGATCACGCTTGTTGCGCTCGACCCGGATGACGTCACCACGCTTGCCGATCTCCGTCTTGACGAACATCCTCGCAAATGCCGGATGGGCGTTATCGACATCGTCCGTCGCCAGAACCGGTTCGAGATACGACGTCACCTCGATGAAGCGATCTTCCGTTCCGGTGTTGACGAGCGTCAGGCGTCGAGCCTCGGCATCATGCTCGGTCGCAACGATGCATTCGACTTCGCTGGTGATATCTCCGACAGTCTTGGTGAACTCCGCCTTTTCGTCGGCGAAGAGAACCTTAGCTTGTTCGCCTTCGACACTCTTTGGCTCCGCCGTTGTCGACCACCATTCGTTGGTTGCCGTATCGCGAAGGAAGATAAAGGTGCCCCAGCGATCCTCTGTCGGGTCGGCTTTCCAGCGGGCGACCGACTGGCCGTTCCACCGCGAATAGCCGGCGCCCGTTGCGGTCAGCATCAGAGAGTAGTGGCCGTTCGAGAGGAAGACCAGCTCGCGATCGCGCGAGGCGGGGTCGTAGATCTTGCGCAGTTCAGGGCGCAAGAGATCGTCCTGGATGCTGGCTGGGGTATCGGACTCGTGCTTGCCGCTCATGACCGGAATATCCCTCGGTGCCTTCTCTTGAAGAAGGAGCTCGGCAGCCTCGATCACTGGATCCGAGTGGAATAGTTCGCGCAGATGGCCGTTGAAGGCAACGTTCGCGACCGCGGCGATCGACATGCCGTGGTGGTGAGCATAGTAGTTATAGACGACCGCGCAAGTCTTGCCTTCCGGCAGGCGCGTCGGCGTAAAGTCCACGGCGTCGTGGAAGCCGAACTTGCCGAGCGCACCGAGCTTGCGCAGACGCTGCAGGTTCTCAAGCGCCGCGTCAGGATCGTACTGGCTGGCAAGGATCGACGCATAGGGCGCGATGACTGCGTTGTGGCCGAGGCCACGCTTCAGGCCGAGCGACGGTACGCCGAAGTTGGTGTACTGGTAATTCAGGTTATGGTCGCGGGCATTGAAGGCCGCTTCCGAAATACCCCACGGAATCCCCAGCTTGCGCGCATGGTTCATCTGCTCGACCACGACCAGATTGTTGGTCTGGTTGAGGATACCGCCGCCACGCTCCTGCATGACGAGCGGTGGCATGAGGTATTCGAACATCGAGCCGGACCAGGAGACAAGCGCACCGCGCGAGCCAACCGGGACGACCTGGCGGCCGAGGCGGTACCAATGTTCCGTCGGCAGATCGCCCTTGGCGATGCCGAACAGGCTGGTGAGCCGGCATTCGGACGCCAGGAGGTCGTAGCAGGCCTGATCGAGCTCGCCGCTTTCGACGCGATATCCGATCGAGAGCAGGCGCCGCTCGGGTCGGAACAGGAAGCCGAAATCCATCGAGAAGGCGAGGTCGCGGGCCTTGTCACGCAAGGCAATCAGGCGCGGACGCAACGCATCGATGTTGGACAGATCGAAGGTGCTATCTGAAATGTGGGCTTCGCAGACCTTGACCAGAGACTCAGCCCAGCGCGTGACTTCGGCGCTCAGCGCAGACTTCACCTCGTGATCGAGGTTGGCCGCGAGCTTCTGAATGTCGCGCGCCAGTACGGCCAGGTTGATGATGCGGATGGATGCGAACTCATGCTCGCGCTTTACCGCAGCCAACGCATTCTGGAAGCCGATGATGCGTTCCTCCAGGCGACGGCGCAGCGGACGGACCGTCTTGCGATCGTCCGGCAGCTCCGACAGCACTTCCGCGAGGATGCCGGCAGTATCGCCGACGCCATCGAGATTGCCCTGCATATGGGCCGAAGGCGCTTCCGCCCAGTTGCGGCAGGCAGACGAGATCGCGATCAGGTGGCCGGCGAGGTTGCCGCTGTCGACTGCGGAAACATAACGCGGTCCAAGCGTCTCCAGCGTATCCGTGTGATACCAGTTGAAGAGATGCCCGCGGAATTTCTCCATCTTGTCGATTGTTGCGATCGTCTGTTCGAGCCGCTCTATGGTTTCCTCGAAAGAGAACCAACCGAAATGGCGGCCCGAGACGACCGACAGCAGGTAGACCCCGATGTTGGTCGGCGACGTGCGCGTCGCCACGATCACGTGCGGCGTTTCCTGAACGTTGTCCGGCGGTAGATAGTTCTGCTCGGCGGTGGTGAACGTCGCGAAATAGCGCCAGGTGCGGCGCGCGATCTTGCGGAGCTCGCTGGAAACGGAATCGGCAACCTCAAGCCGGTCCTCGGTCTCGGCGGACTGGCTGACATAGTAGGCGACCAGCGGCGAGATGATCCACAGGAACGCGAAAGGAACGCCGACGAGGTAGGCGTTGTCGCCGGAGAGGGCCGCTAAACCGAGTGCGAGGAGGGCCAGCACCGGCGCGTGCCACATTGCCTTGTAGTAAGACGGGATCGTTCCCTGCTTGCCGGCCTGGACGCTGGCTGCCGTTCGCCACTGCAGCATCAGTTTGTGGCTGAAAAGCAGGCGATAGAGCGAGCGACCGATGGCATCAGCCATCATGCAAGCGGAATCGGCGATGAACACGATCCGCAAGGCTACCTGAGCGTTGGCCGCGCGAATATCGGACCAGACCGTGTAAAGGTGAGCACTGGCGACGATATCGCTGCTGCGTGGAATGATGCCGTGGATCAGCGAGAGGGTTGGAGCGACGAAAAGGCAGAAAATCAAGAGGATCTGCCAGACGAGCGCGCCGAGCGGGCTCATGAAATACCAGCCGAGCACCGAAGCGAAGAACCATGCGATCGGCGTCAAAGAGCGCCGCAGGTTATCGAACATCTTCCAGCGGCCGAGCCCGGTCACACCGTGCGTCGGGTTGAACATGTACGGCAGCAGCTGCCAGTCGCCACGCGCCCAGCGATGCTGGCGCGACGTTTCGACCTCGTAGCGGGTCGGGAAATCTTCGACGAGTTCTAGATCGGTGACGAGCGCGCACCGGGCCATCGAGCCCTCGAGCAAATCGTGGCTGAGCACCGAGTTTTCCTCGATGCGACCCTTCAAGGATCCTTCGAAGGCGTCGACATGATAGAGGCCCTTGCCGGTGAACGTGCCCTCACCTGCCAGATCCTGATAGACGTCGGAGACGGTGAAGACGTATGGGTCGAGGCCGCGGTTGATCGAGAAGACACGTTGGAAGACCGATGCATCCTTGCCTGTTGTCAGCGATGGGGTGACACGCGGCTGCAGCACGCCGTAGCCGCTTTCGACGCGACCCGTGGCCGGATTGATGACCGGACGGTTGATCGGATGGTAAAGCTTGCCAGCGAGCTTCGTGACCGTATCGCGCATGAGGCGGGTGTCGGCATCGAGCGTCATCACGTACTGAATGTTTGCCGGTACGATATTTGCACCGGGAAGGTAGGTCGTATCGCGGTCGCCGCGAAGCAGCAGGTTCAATTCGTGCAGCTTGCCGCGCTTGCGCTCCCATCCCATCCATGCGCCCTCGGATGGATTGTAAAGACGACGGCGGTGCAAGAGGTAGAAGCGTGTCTTGCCGTCGAAGGCATAGCGTGCCGAGAGGTTCGCGACCTCGCGGCGGGCATAGTCCAGAACCTCGAGATCGGCCGAGGTTTCCTCGACTTGGCTGTCCGGCCAGTCGCTGAGCAGTGCGAAGTAGATTTCGCCGCGCGGATTCGCGAGATAATGAACTTCCAGATTGCGGACCAGCTCATCGACGCTGTCGCGGTTCGAGATGAGGCAGGGAACGACCAGAAGCGTACGGGCTTCCTCGGGGATGCCCTCCTTGAACTCGTAGCCGACCAAGCGGGCCGGTGTGACGAAAAACGACAGCACAGTGTTGAAGAGACCGGTTGCTCCTTCCGAAGCCGGAAGGGAGAACATGATCAGCAGGATTGCGATCTCAAGTGGTCCCATGCCCGCATGCGCCATGAACTTCCCAACAATCGCCATGGCGATGATGGTGAGCAGGATCACCGGAACGGCGATCGATAGCCAGTTGAATCGGCGGACCGTGCGGACGAAATGCTGGGTCAGAGTTGGGCGATAGTTCGATCGCGCTTCGAGCTTGGGTCTTTGGGCGCCGGTCAGGAAGCCGCCGACGTTTGGTTCGTGCGGTTGCGGCTCGTCGGAGGCCTTCGCCTCCTCGGTCATGTCGAGCGCCAGCTGGGCGATCTCCATTTCCGAGAGCTGCGAGCGCTTGGCGAGTTTTTCGATCTGCTTGCGATACTTGTTGCGTGAGCCGGAATCGAGATCGCCGTAGTCGGAATGATCCCAGAGCAGCTTGTCGACGTGGCTGACCTGTTCAACCCAGACCGACCACTCGGTGTCGTCGATCTCGCGAAGGCTGCGAATGATGTTGCCCATCGTGACGTTGCCGGAGGACAGGCGGCTGTGCTCCGCCATCGTCGTCTCTTCGGTGTCGCGACCGAGCGCTTCAAGGCGTTCGTCCAGCCATGCGATCGCCACGCTCGACGCCTGCGAGCCATCGCGCATGCGGTAGAGGAACTGCGTCGCGAAGGTGTTGTCTTCGGCGAGCGACTCGAGCGACCTGAGATAGTCGGCCGCCTGTGCCGGCTCCGTCAGCCGCACAAGCTCATCTGCAGCCTCATTGGCGCGCCGGCGCATCCGGCGGCTGCGTTCGACGCGGATCGAAATACGGCGCAGGTTTTCAACGAGCACGTAGCGCACGAGCGATGGCAGCGCCCAGAGCTCACCGATCCTCAGCGTTTCACCCTGCTGGAAGCCATCGACAAGGGCCGTCAGGCTTTCCTGCGAAATCGTGCTTTGAGTGTGGGCAACATAAAGCCAAGCCAACGCCAGGGTGCGTGGGATCTGGACGCCGTTCACGTTGATCGTCGGCAGTTCCCGATAGAAGCGCCGCGGGAAGTCGCGACGGATCTCTTGGATCGCTTCCTCAACGATGTAGTGGTTATCGAGCAGCCATTCCGCCGCGGGGGTGATCGTTTCCCCGGATTCCACGTCCGTTGCCGTGGTGCGGTAGACCCGCAGGATCTCCTTCTCGTTTTCCTTATGCCGCGCGAAGAAATCGAAGGGCGCAAAGGCGGGCAGCGAGTCGACGCCGCGGGCGGCCACGGTGGCGGCCATCGCCTTGATGTTCTCGATGGAAAGGTAGGTCGAGCGGATCGAGTCGTTGTGGTCGATCTGCTTCGGTTCGGACTCGCGGGACGGGCTCGGAGACGTGGCGGAAATTGACATGGGTTCGGTTCTGGATCCAAGCAAAGTTATGATGATTTGCGTAGCCTTTTGCACTGCCAAATATGACTGCCGCATGAACAGCGCCGGGGTTTCTTGATCCCGGACAACACAATCAAAACGACGATCAACCGACGATGCGAATCGGTTTAAACGCGACCTGTGTGGGCTATTTGCGTAAACGGCTCCGCTGCGCCCTCCACCCTTCTGAAGCCATTCCGGGAAAGTTGGACACCATTGCGATAATTCAAGTCAAGATGTTTCAAAGGATGCGGAGCTCGCTCGGCTAATCTCGCGTGCCGACGAAAAAACCGGCGCTCAAGAGCGCCGGCTTTCAACTCCTATATTATTCGTCCTCAGGTGCGACGCACGAGGCGCATGATCAGCGAGACAACGAAAAGGATCAGGAACAGGAAGAAAAGAACCTGGGCGATGGATGCGGATGCACCTGCAATACCGCCGAAGCCCAATACGCCGGCAATGAGCGCCACTACGAGAAATACGAGTGCATAGTAAAGCATGGCGATCTCCTTTGTTTTTGCTGCTCAAATAACGGCAGGTCGCCTTATTGGTTCCGTCGGAACTTCAGGCCCGCTGGATCCGTCAACGAAAAAGGCGCGCCGAGATGGACGCGCCTTCACAAAAATCTGGGAAAAGAACGCCGCTCTAAAAGGCATGGAAGAGATAGAGCAGAATAATCACAGGGATTGGGATGCCGATCAACCAGAGTAAAATGCCTTTCATCGTCATTCTCCTTCTCACATCGAGTGTGCTAAGGGAATGAACGGGGGAACGGATGGTTCCCGAAGCGGCATCTTCAGCGCAGCAGCCGCAGCGCTCTTGCCTTATCCTAAGATGCCAAAGACGAGAGCAGCAACGAAGACAAATGCCGCCGTAACAAGCGTAGCGTGAACAACAAGCTGAATCTTGCCGCGCCTCGTGGCCGGTCGCGCGGTCTGCGCGGGACGATACTGATTTACATGAGCGTGCGAGATACCCAGATCTGCCATGTGCTGCCTCCGTTTTCTCCGCTTTTCTTTTTTGTAGATCGTATTTTCGTATTTTCTCTATCTGATAAGTAGAGATAAAATTCTGTCCTGCCAGTGCGCGATAAAAAATCTGCCTCCGGTGATCAGACGAGGGTTCGCCACGCCCAAAGCAAGGAACGGTCCTCTATTGCACCCTGGTGCGGCTTGACCGTTGCCACCTGTGTTTCCAAAAGCCGCCGATCCTTCTCCGCGGGAATGGATGTCGTGGTTGCAGCTTCTCTATCGGTCTTGGCCGGGGGGTGCAGGTATCCCATGGTCATGCCGCCGAGAAAAAACATGCCTGATCTCCATGATCACGAAAATTAACGGGCGTTAACCGGATCATGACAGAAGTAAGGCGAGTGTCAATAGTCTAGTTGAATGGTCGTGTTTTAGCTAATTGTTAACGCTGAGGCCCGGCGAGCCTCAGCAAAATCAATTCGTTAAAAGGATTGCCTTTCAGGCTTTGACGAAACCCTTGCTGGCAACCATCAAATTTCGCGTGTAGTCCTCGGTCACGGCCGCCTGCGCCAGCTGGGCCGAGGTCAGGCGCTCGACGACGGTCCCATTTCGCATCACAGCAAGGCGATCGCACATATGGGTGACGACGCCGAGATCATGGCTGACCATAACGAAGGTCAGATTGCGATCATGCCGCACTTGTTCGAGGAGGTTCAGAACCTCGGCTTGCACGGAAGCGTCAAGCGCCGAGGTCGGCTCGTCAAGCAAGAGGATGGAGGGCTCGACAATCAACGCACGGGCGATCGCAACGCGTTGGCGCTGACCGCCGGAAAGCTGGTGCGGGTAGCGGAAGCGGAAGCCGTTTCCAAGTCCGACCTCGTCGAGGGCGCGCGCGATCCGCGTGTCGCTGTCGCTGATGCCGTGGATTGCCAGCGGCTCGAGCAGGAGGCGATCGATGGTCTGGCGCGGGTGCAGGGATCCGTATGGATCCTGGAAGACCATCTGCACCTGCCTGTAAAAGGCCTTCGATCGCTTCGTGCCGACGAGCGGATCGCCATGGATCTTGATGGAACCGCTTGCTACCGGCGCCAAGCCGGCAACGGCACGGAGCAGCGTCGATTTTCCGGATCCGGATTCGCCGACCAGGCCGAATGACTCGCCGGTCTCGATATCGACGCTGACGTCCTTCAGGGCGTGGAAGTGATCATAGATCACGCTCAGCTTGTCGACAGAAAGTGCAATGCTCATGCGGCCCACTCCGGCTTGCGATCCAGAACCGGCAGGGGATGCCTGCTTTCTCCGATTTGGGGCATGCAGTTCAACAGGCCCTGCGTGTACGGGTGGCGCGCATTCTTGAGATCGGATGCCTTGAGTTCCTCGACGACCTTGCCGGCATACATAACAATGACTCGGTCGCAGAAGGACGACACAAGACGCAGATCGTGAGACACGAAGATCAGCCCCATGCCGCGCTCCGACACAAGCCGGTCCATAATCCTGAGGACGTCGAGCTGAACCGTGACATCCAGTGCGGAGGTCGGTTCGTCGGCAATCAACAGTTCCGGATCGGCGATCAGCATCATGGCGATCATGGCGCGCTGACCCATGCCGCCCGAGACCTCGTGCGGATAGAGGTCGAACACTCGCTTCGGATCGCGGATCTGCACTGCCTCCAACATCGCGAGAGCGCGGTCGCGCGCCTCCGCCTTGCCGACTTTCTCGTGCGTCCTCAGCGTTTCGCAGATCTGCCGGCCAATCGACATGACGGGATCGAGTGAATATTTCGGATCCTGCAGGACCATCGCGATGCGCTTCCCGCGCAGTTGCCGACGTTGCTTGGCGGATGTGGCGAGAAGATCGATGCCGTTGAAATCCAGCTTGTCGGCCGACACGATGCCGTGCTTCGGCGTCAGGCCCATAATGGCGCGCCCCGTCTGGGACTTGCCGGAACCAGATTCGCCGACGATGCCGAGGCGTTCCTTGCCAAGGGTGAACGAGACGCCGCGAACGGCTTCGATCACGCCCGTGCGTGTGGGATAGCTGACCTTGAGGTTTTGAACGGTGAGGAGATCGGTCATTGGCCGCTCTCCTTGGGGTCGAGCGCATCGCGCAGGCCGTCGCCGAGAAGATTGAAGCCGAGGCTGACGATGAGAATCGCAAAGCCCGGCATGGCTGCCACCCACCACTGGTCCAGGATGAAACGCCGGCCAGACGCGATCATTGCGCCCCATTCCGGAAGCGGGGGCTGCGCGCCGAGACCGAGGAAACCGAGACCGGCGGCTGTCAGGATGATGCCAGCCATATCGAGCGTCACGCGCACGATGAGCGAGGAAAGACAAAGCGGCATCACATGCCGGACCACAATCCGCAGAGGCGATGCGCCCATCAGCTTGACCGCGGAGATGTAGTCAGAGCGACGAACGGTCAGCGTTTCCGCGCGTGCAATGCGAGCGTAGGGCGGCCAAGATGTAATCGCAATCGCGATGATCGCGTTCTGGATACCGGGTCCGAGCGCCGCAACGAAGGCGAGGGCCAGAACCAGCTTGGGGAAAGCCAGGAAGATATCGGTGATGCGCATCAGCGTGGCGTCGACCCAGCCGCCAGCGTAGCCCGACACCGTACCGACGATCAGACCGATCGGCGCCGAGATGGCAGCAACGAGAACGACGACCAGCAACGTCAAGCGGGCGCCATAGACAAGGCGCGAATAGATATCACGGCCCTGGTCGTCTGTGCCAAGCCAGTAGCCCTCAGAGCCGGGCGGCAGAAGACGCGCATTCTTCAGGTCGCCAACGATAGGCGAATGGGTTGCCAGCACGTTCGCAAACGCAGCCACGAACAGGAGGGCGATGATGATCAGCAAACCGACGACGGCCAGGCGATTTGCGGTGAACTGGCGCCAGGTCACGTAGGCTCGGCCCAATCGCGCCTGTCTGCGCGACTGCGGCCGATCGGAAAGCAGCCACTCGCGGCGGCTCATCGGCGCCGATTGATTTGCGGGAACCGTCATCGGCTTCGGGTCCTAGGGTCGAGCGTCCGATAAAGAAGATCGGACAAAAGGTTGATGCCGATGAAAACCGTGCCGATGACGATGGTGCCACCGAGAACAGCGTTCATGTCGGCGTTCTGAAGGGAATTCGTGATGTAGAGCCCGATGCCCGGCCAAGAGAAAACCGTCTCTGTCAGTACCGAACCCTCGAGCAGACCGGCGTAGGAAAGCGCGATGACGGTGACGAGCGGCACGGCGGCGTTGCGCAGTGCATGGCCCCAGATCACTCGGGTCTCCGACAACCCCTTGGCGCGTGCGGCAACCACATATTCCTGGCTGAGCTCATTGAGCATGAAGCTGCGCGTCATGCGGCTGATATAGGCAAGCGAAAAGTAGCCGAGCAGCGAGGCCGGCAGAATGATGTGGCGGAAGACATCGTAGAAGACGTCCCACTGCCCCTGCATGGCGCTGTCGATCAGATAGAAGCCAGTTACCGGCGTAAAACTGTACTCGAATACGATATCGATGCGGCCCGGGAAGGCCACCCATCGCAATTGCGCGTAGAAGATCACGAGCGAGATCAGCGCAAGCCAGAAGATCGGAACGGAATAACCGATCAGACCTATGACGCGGACAACCTGGTCGGCGACGCTGCCGCGCCGAACGGCAGCCAGCACGCCGAGCGGCACGCCGATGACCGAGCCGATGATGGTCCCGAGTGTCGCGAGCTCGATCGTTGCTGGAAACACGCGCTTAATGTCGACCATGACGGGATTGGTGGTCAGGACGGAGGTCCCGAAGTCACCCGACAGGATGCTCTTCAGATAAATAAAGAACTGCTGGTAGAGCGGCAGGTCGAAACCGAGCTCGCGACGGACGCGCTCGACGACATGCGTAGGCGCGCGATCACCGAGAATGGCAAGGACGGGATCGATCGGTACGACGCGGCCGATGAAAAAGGTTACGGCCAGAAGGCCAAGATAAGTCGTGACGGCGGCGACAAGAAATCGCCCGACCGCCTTGGCAATGGGAACAGCACGGCCCCGTTTGGGCCGTGCCTCCATCTTTGTTTCAACGATGCTCAACGGATCAATCCTGCCGGATCATTCCTTGCCGACCGGGCCGACATAGTTGGTGTCGAAGCTCGGGCCGAGTTTGAAGCCCTTGAGGCTCTTGCGGGCGCCTGCCACTTCGATCTGCTGGAAGATGATCACGAAGGGGCTGTTGGCGAGGAACTTCTTCTGGATGTCCTCGTACATGGCCGCGCGCTTCGCGCCGTCACGTTCCAGCAGTGCAGCCTTCGTTTCCTTGTCGAGTTCGGGCGCTTCCCAGGTGTTGCGCCATGCGAGCGTCTTGACGGTACCGGCGTCCGAGTTGTCCGGGTTCGTGGTGAAGGTATCGGCATTCGAGTTCGGATCGAAATAGTCCGAGCCCCACTGGCCAATGTACATGTCGTGTGTACGCGCGCGGAACTTCGTCAGGGTCTGCTTGCCGTCGCCGGGGATGATTTCCATCTTGACGCCAGCCTGGGCGAGCGACTGCTGCATGGATTCGGCAATACCCGTTACCGGCTGCGTATTGCGAACGTCCATCGTCACCGAGAAGCCGTCCTTCAGGCCAGCCTTCGCCAGCAGTTCCTTGGCCTTGGCCACATCGAGCTTATACGGTTTCTCATCCAGCGCACCGAGCTGGCCTTTCGGCAGGAAGGTCTGGTGGATTTCGCCGATGCCCTTGATCAGCGTCGAACCAATCGCGTCATAGTCGACGAGGTACTTGAAGGCTTCCTGGACTTCCGGCTTCTTCAGGTTTTCGTTCTTGGAGTTCAGGCTGACGTAATAGACCGTACCCTTCGGGGCGCTAACGGTCGTCAGATCGGCGTTCTTGGCGACTGCATCGAGATCGCCGGGCTCCAGGTTGCGGGCGGTGTCGATATCGCCGGCTTCCAGCGCCAGGCGCTGCGCCGAGCTTTCCTTCATGAAGCGATAGATCACGCGATTGAGCTTCGCCTTGTCGCCGTAGTAGTTGTCATTGCGCTCCATCACGACAACTTCATTGGCGCGCCACTCGCGCAGCTTGAAAACGCCCGAGCCCGCGTAACCGGTCTTCAGCCATTCGTTGCCGAAGTCGTTGTCATACTTGTAATCGGCGCTCGGCGTCACGGACTTGACGTGATCCATAACGAGCTTCTTGTCGACAACAGAGGCAACGGTTGCCGTCAGGCAGTTCAGCACGAAGCTCGGCGCATAGGGCTTGTCGACGGTAAAGACGAAGGTGTTTTCATCCGTCGCCTTCGCCTTTTCGGTGACGTTGTCGCCATTGATGCCGAACTGGGTGATGATGAAGGCGGGGCTCTTGTCGAGCTTCACGGCGCGCTCGAAGGACCATGCGACGTCGTCAGCAGTGATCGGGTTGCCGGAGGCGAACTTCAAACCGGGCTTGAGCTTGAAGGTGTAGGTCAGTCCATCATCCGATACCGTCCAGCTGTCGGCGAGGTCGCCCTTGACCTTGGACGTGTCGTTCATGTCGAGACGGACGAGCAAGCTGTAGGTGTTGCTCGTGACTTCGGCCGTCGACAGTTCGAACGCCTCACCCGGATCCATGGTGATGATGTCGTCGAAGGCAAAGCCTTCGACCAGCGTATCCTTCGGCGTTTCCGCGAAAGCGGCCGGTGCAACTGCCATCATGATCGACAGAGCAGCGCCTGCCGAAAGTTGACGGAATGTGCGGTTGAATTTGCTGACTATCATGGTTTTTGGTTCCCCTGTTTTCCATTTCAATGCAAAGCTTTAGGCGGGCTCAGGCGTTTTCTTCTCCCCACGCCGAAGCCAGAATCCTCAGCCAGTTCCCGCTGGCCAATTTTTCGAGATCTCGCGCACCATAGCCAACGCGCTGGAGGGCGGCAATCAGCTTCTGGTTCCCTGCGGCGTCCCCTATTTCTTCGGGGATCGTCGCGCCGTCAAAGTCCGAACCGAGCGCCACACAGTCGATGCCGACGCGCTCCACGAGGTAGTCGATGTGGCGAACCATATCGATCAGCGGCGTATCGCCATCGGAGCGACCGTCGCTGCGCAGCATCGCGGTCGCATAGTTCACGCCGACGAGACCGCGGCTTTCCCTGATGGCGTCGAGCTGCTTGTCGGTGAGGTTGCGGGCGACTGGCGTCAACGCGTGAGCGTTGGAATGGCTGGCAACAAGCGGCTGATCGGTCGTCTTGGCGACGTCCCAGAAGCCCTTCTCGGTGATGTGCGCCAGATCGATCAGGATGCCTAGGCGGTTGCATTCGCGCACGAGGGCAAAGCCTGCCTCGGTAAGACCGGGCGCGGTGTCCGGGGACATAGGGAAGGCGAAGGGCACGCCGTGTCCGAAGATATTGTGGCGGCTCCATACCGGTCCCAACGAGCGCAGGCCGGCGGCATAAAATACTTCGAGCGCCGCCAGGTCAGGTCCGATGGCCTCGCAGCCTTCCATGTGCATCACGGCCGCGAAGAGCCCGTCAGCCATGGCCTTGCGGATATCCTTTACCGTGCGGCAAAGGCGCCAGGCGCCGGCGCGGTCCAGGCGAAGCGCGATGGCGGCCATTTCCGCGGCGATGTTCAGCGAGGACAGCGGTTCGAGGGGCGCAGCGAGCGGCGTGACGTAGTGGCCGTTCTTGTCGGGATCGGCAAAAACGAGATCGCCGGAGGGCACGTAGATTGCGCAGAGGCCACCGGCCAGTCCGCCAGCCTTGGCGCGCGGGCCATCTATGTGGCCCAAATCTGTTCCGTTTGAAAATTCAGCGACTGGATCGCCGCCATCCCTTTCATGTGTCCAAAGCCGAAGGAGGACGTCGTTATGGCCGTCGAATACGAATTGCATCTGCGTTCCTGTGTGCCCGGGCGGGCGATATGAAGAGCGCAGAATAGAAAAGCTGGCAGAATACGCCACCTCTTTTTTCAGAAATTTTGCTGTTCCGCAGCAATAGTTAGCAGAAACGAGAAACGGGAGCCGAGGCTCCCGTTCCGAAGGGTTTTCTATCAGTGCTTGGCGCGTTTCTTTTGGCGGTAGACGTCGATCACGACGGCGGCCACAATGATCAGGCCTTTGACGATCTCCTGGTAGTAGGCGTCGACTCTTAAGAAGGTGAAGCCAGAGGTCATCACGCCAAGAATGATCGTACCGATAACCGTGCCGGTGATGCGGCCGACGCCGCCGGTCAGAGACGTACCGCCGATGACAGCCGCGGCAATGGCGTCCAGTTCGTACATGACGCCCATGCCAGCTTGCGCAGTCTGGGCGCGGGCTGCCGTAACGACGCCCGCAAGGCCCGCAAGGAGACCGGCAATGGCGTAAACCTTGATCAGGTGAGCTTCGATATTGATACCGGAAACGCGCGCAGCCTGGACGTTGGCACCGATCGCATAGGTGAACTTGCCGTAGCGCGTATAGCGAAGCGCAATGTGGAAGATTAGCGCCACGACCAGAAAGACGATGACGGGCCAAATGCCGGTGCCGATGAAATTGAACTGCTCGGTGAGTCCCGAGACCGGCTGGCCCTTGGTGTACCACTTCGAAATGCCGCGTGCCGAAACCATCATGCCGAGCGTGGCGATGAATGGCGGGATCTTGGTCTTTGCAATCAGCTGCCCGTTGATAAAGCCGGCCGCAAGGCCGATGAGGAGGCCGACGCCGATCGGGATGAAGAATGGCAGGTCGGTCAGCGAAGGATAGAGCGCCCGTGGCCAGGTCGATGCCTGCGCGAAGCTTGCCGCAATCATCGCCGTCATGCCGACGACGGAGCCGGATGAGAGGTCGATGCCGCCGGTAATGATGACCTGCGTCACACCCACCGAGATGATGCCGATGACGGAGACCTGAAGGATCATGATCGTCAGGCGCTGCGAATTGAACAGAAAGCTCTGGCCGATGAAGATCCAGCCGAGAATTTCATAGACAAGTGCAATGCCGACCAGGACAAGGAAAATGCTGAGCTCGGGCGGGACACGCCG
>Ga0102593_1002009_pt1 | contig 17048 bp, 11 predicted proteins | sample AraplaCol_mMS_r2_2_FD_76862 | JGI IMG/M metagenome (GOLD analysis project Ga0102593, IMG submission 76862) | Arabidopsis root microbial communities from North Carolina, USA - plate scrape MF_Col_mMS_r2 (SPADES assembly) (version 2) | ecosystem: Host-associated > Plants > Roots > Endosphere...
TGCGCAAGACCGAAGAGCTTCAGCGTCAGCGAATAGCGGTCGCCATCCAGCCGGGTGACGTAACCGCGTCGCACCAACCGGTCGAGCATGCGGTAGAATTCGTTGGGGCTGCGGTCGAGCCGTTTGGCGATTTCGGCCTGAGTGAGGCCACTGTCGACGCCGGCGAGCAATTCCAGGATATCGAGGCCCTTGTCGAGGGCAGGAGCGCGGTAGCGGTCGGACTCGTCGGACTCCATGTCCTTCCTCCTGTGAATATCACTCTGCATATACGCAGAACTGCAGCCGGAAAAGGAAAACTTCGCACTTGACCCTTGGCCAATCGTCTGTTTGTCTATAAACAGACAAATCATCACTGAAAAAGGTCGATCGGAAGCGAACGACTGAGGTACAGAAGGCGCCCGAGCGGCAGGATCATAAGCAAGCCGGGACAGGGAGGAAGACCGTGCAGCGCATGGGAATGGTCATCGGCCCCGCCGCCGGCGGAGATTGCCGCAAAAGCAGCCAATCGGCTGAATCCCCGCCGATCTGCCTGTGCAACGGCGCCAACTCCTCCATTTAACGCAGAGAGCCGCGCATCTCTGGAAGCAGACCGGCGCGCTCCATCACGACCGAGCTTCGCCAAGACATCAACCGCACTCCATCGTCCAGCGTAGACAATTCCAGAAAAGGCCCGTGACATGACAAACAGACTTTCCGGCAAGACCGTTCTCATCACCGCCGCCGGTCAGGGCATCGGCCGGGCGACGGCGGCAGCCTTTGCCGCGATCGGCGCCAGGGTTCACGCGACGGATATCAACACGGAGGCGTTGGCGACGCTTGCCGCCGAAACCGGCGTTTTCACCCATCAGTTGAACGTGCTCGAAGAGGATGCGGTCAAGGCCCTTGTCGCCGAGATCGGGGCTGTTGACGTGCTGTTCAACTGCGCCGGCTTCGTCCATGCCGGCTCGATCCTCGAGATGAAGGATTCCGATCTCGAATTCGCCTTCGACCTCAACGTCAAGGCGATGATCCGCACCATCCGCGCCGTGCTGCCCGGCATGATCGAGCGCAAGGACGGAGCGATCATCAACATGGCTTCCGTCGCCTCCAGCATCAAGGGCGTGCCGAACCGATTCGCCTACGGCGTCACCAAGGCGGCCGTGATCGGGCTCACCAAAGCCGTTGCCGCCGATTATGTCGGTCAGGGCATCCGCTGCAACGCCATCTGCCCCGGCACGGTGGAAAGCCCGTCGCTGCAGGACCGCATGCGCGCGCAGGGCGATTACGACGCCGCGCGCGCCGCTTTCATCGCCCGCCAGCCGATGGGCCGGCTCGGCTCGCCGCAAGAGATCGCCGATCTCGCCGTCTATCTCGCCGGCGCGACCTACACGTCGGGCCAGGCGATCGCCATCGACGGCGGCTGGACGATCTGATTTCAGCTGATGCGGCCGGCCCGGCAGTCTTGCCGGCCGGCCCGGCCACTGCAATCGGCTCTATATAATCGGCGCATATAAACGGGAGGAACAACCATGACCCGCATCACCGACCTTCGTGTCTTCGATCTCCGCTTCCCCACGTCGCAAAGCCTTGATGGATCCGATGCGATGAATCCCGATCCGGATTATTCGGCGGCCTACGTCATTCTCGATACGGATGCGCCTGATCTTGCCGGCCATGGCCTGACCTTCACCATCGGCCGCGGTAACGAGATTTGCTGCATGGCGATCGAAGCGATGCGCCACCTCGTCGTCGGCGCCGACCTCGCCGAGGTTCTCGCCCATCCCGGCACCTTCTGGCGGCATCTGACCAGCGATAGCCAGTTGCGCTGGATCGGTCCGGAAAAAGGCGCCATTCATCTGGCGACCGGCGCGGTCGTCAATGCCGTCTGGGATCTGCTGGCCAAACAGGCCGGCAAGCCTGTCTGGCGGCTCGTCGCCGAGATGTCGGCGGAAGAGATCGCCGATATCGTCGATTACCGCTACCTCACCGATGTGCTGACGCGCGCCGAGGCGGTCGAGATCCTGAAGCGCGCCGAGGTGGGCAAGGCGGAACGCATCGCCATCCTCGAAAAGGAGGGCTACGCCTGCTACACGACCTCGGCCGGCTGGCTCGGCTACGGCGACGAAAAGCTGCGCCGCCTCTGCCAGGAGGCGATCGATGCCGGCTTCAACCATATCAAGATGAAGGTCGGCCGTGACCTGGAAGACGATATCCGCCGTCTGAGGATTGCCCGCGAGGTGATCGGTCCCGATCGTTACCTGATGATCGATGCCAACCAGGTCTGGGATGTCGGCCAGGCGATCGACTGGGTCAAGGCGCTCTCCTTCGCCAAGCCCTTCTTCATCGAGGAACCGACAAGCCCCGATGATGTCGCCGGCCACCGCAAGATCCGCCAGGCGATCGCCCCGGTGAAGGTCGCGACCGGCGAGATGTGCCAGAACCGCATCATGTTCAAGCAGTTCATCGCCGAGGGCGCGATCGACATCGTGCAGATCGATTCCTGCCGCATGGGTGGGCTGAACGAGGTGCTGGCCGTGCTGCTGATCGCCGCCAAGTTCGACCTGCCGGTCTGGCCGCATGCCGGCGGCGTTGGCCTCTGCGAATATGTGCAGCATCTGTCGATGATCGATTATGTCGCGGTGTCGGGCACCAAGGACGGCCGCGTCATCGAATATGTGGATCATCTGCACGAACACTTCCTCGACCCCTGCCGGATTGAGAACGCCGCCTACATGCCGCCCACCCTGCCGGGTTTCTCGATCGAGATGAAATCGGCCTCGATCAGCAACTATACGTTTCGAGGCTAAGGAAACTTCGCCGGCCGCATGTTGAATTCTTGATTTCGACAGTCTTTCTTGTCGACCATGGGCTTCCAATCTGACGGGACTGCTCCAATTGACTTGGAGGCGGCGAAGCTTGCTTTTTAAAGCGCCGAGGAATATTTTCGTAGTGTGAATGCGGAGGGGGCCCAGCACCAGCAGGCCAGCAAATTTTATTGAACTTAAACAATAGAATGTTTGCGATCGAGCCATGCCCAAGTTTCACCACGTCAAGAGACTGTGCGCTTATCTGCTGATCGTCGCGGCAATGCTGCTGTCGGTCGGCACCGCATCTGCCGCCATTACTGAAGAGAGCGGACGCCGCGTCGCTCTCGTCATCGGCAACTCGGTCTACAAGACGCTGCCCTCGCTTCCAAATCCCGCCAATGATGTCGAAGAGGTCGCCAGTACACTGCGAGCTGCCGGTTTCGACGTGACGATCGGCGTCAATGTCGACCGCATCGGGCTCGAAGATACGGTGCGCCGCTTCCTGCGTTCGACCAGCAATGCCGAGGCCGGCCTCATCTATTATTCGGGCCACGGCATCCAGGTGGGCGGCCAGAATTTCATCGTGCCGGTCGATGCGACACTGGAGACGCCCTATGACGTCGAGACGCAGACCATGCCGCTCGACCTCATCCTCAACCATCTCAAGCAGAATTCGCGGGTGCAACTGATCTTCCTCGACGCCTGCCGCAACAATCCCTTCAATGCCCAGAAATTCTGGATGGCGGAAAAACTGGAACCGGTCGGCGCCACACGTGGACTTGCACGTATCGACAGCGATCTCGGCAGCCTGATCGCCTTTTCCACTGAACCCGGCCAGGTGGCGCTCGATGGCACCGGGGCGCTCAGCCCCTATTCCGAATCCTTCATCAAACGCGCCAGCGAACCCAACAAGGAAATCCGCCAGGTTCTGACCGATGTGCGCCGCGACGTGATCGCCATGACCGGCGGCAAGCAGGTTCCCTGGGAAAACTCCTCGCTGACCGATAGCTTCTATTTCATCCCGGCGCCGCCGCCGCCGAGCGTCGAGCCGATGCAGCAGGTGAGCGTGCCAGAGGGGGCGGCCGCGACTAAATTGCCGATCGCCCCGCCGCATGACGAGACCGGCTCGGCGCTGCTCGTCACCCTCAACCAGCTTCCGAAGACCGGCAAGCTCAGCTTCGACGGCAAGCCGATCGACCAGGGCGCGAAGATGCCCGCCGCGGCCCTAACGGCGCTGACCTATGATTCATCGGGCGTTGCCGCCGGAACCGTCGGCCTGATCGGTTATACCGTCAGCGACCCCTATGGCCAGGCGACGCAGGGTGTGGTGGCGATCACCGTCTCTGCGGATGCCGGCGCCAAGCTCGCCCAGCTCGAACAGGACAAGAAGATACGGCTGGCCGATGCCGGCGCCTATCTGAAGACGCTGCCGCGCGATGTGGACACGACAATCGGCGTCGGCCCCGTCGAGGCCGGTTTGCCGGTTGTGCCGGCATCGGCCACGGAGATGACCTTCAAGGTCGCGGCCCTGCCCGACAAGGGCACGCTGCGCGCCGGAGACCGGGTGATCGGGCTCGGTCACGTGCTGGAGTCCGCGGATATTCCATTACTCTCTTACGAGCCGCAGATCGGCACCGAAAACCAGCCTTTCGCCCTGACGCTACAGACCGCCAACGACGATCTGCCGCCCGCCACCGTCACCTTCAAGCCGGTGCTCGACGCCTGCGATACATCAGCCGCAGCACCCCTCGACCTGCAGGGCGTGACATCGGGCAAGCTGCCGAACGAGATCGATCCCGCTGATGCATTGCCGGCCTGTACGGAGGCGGTAAAGGCCTATCCCAAGGTGGCGCGCTTCGTCTATCAGCTCGGCCGCGCCCAGCTTGCCAACCGCGACACCAAGACGGCTTTTGCGACGATCACGAAGGCGATGGATGCCGGGCACGTAAGGGCGATCGAGCAACTCGCCAGTTTATATATCGTTGGTGCTTCTGTACCAGCCAATCCCGCGAAAGCGAGTGAGATCGTCCAAGCCGGGGCCAAAAAGAATGACCCCTACGCCCTCTATGCCTACGGCAAGAGCCTCTTCTACGGACGCGGTATCGAGGCTAACACCCAGCTGGGTCTCAGACTCATGCTGCAATCCGCTGATCTTGGCCATACCTATGCAATGAATGAGCTTGGCTACATCTTTCTCAACGGAATCAACGTTCCCGCCGATCCGGAGCGCGGCATCCGATTCTATGAAGCGGGCCTCGAACGCAATGACATCTATTCTATGAATAATCTTGCATTGGTGTACCGGTTTGGAAAAACCGTGCCGCAGGATCTTTCAAAGGCGCTCGACCTATTCACGCAGGCGGCGGAAGGCGGCCAGCCCTATGCCCCGACCAATCTCGGACGCATGTACCGCGACGGCATCGGTGTTGCCGCCGACAGGGCCGTAGCGGTGAAATGGCTGGAGATGGGTGCGGAACGCGGAGACTACTGGGGCGCGCTCGACCGTGCCAGACTGGCAAAGGACGCGGGCGCGAATCCCGAGAGCCTTGCGACCGCGGCGCGTTATTTCGCGCTCGCAACCGCCGTGAATATGCCTGGTAAAGGCGATCCGAAGAACCAAGCTCTGGCGGAACTCAAGACCATTCCGGACTCTGCAAAGAAAAAAGCAGAAAAAACGTTCGTCGCGGAGCTGACCGCTCAGGAACGAAAGTCTCTTCCGAAGACTAAGTCGCTCGACGACAGGCTCGTTCAGCTCGCCAAGGCGACATGGGTAAAACGAAATCCGAGGTACGATCTCTTCTAATGGCGGTCTGGGGGCGCCCCACATGAACAGCAAGCTCATCATCCGTATTCTCCTGTGCTCGACCTTCATTGCCGGCTCAGGCGCAATCCTGCAGAGTTGCATCTTCGATCCTGGCGCCAAGACGCTGTTCGCCAGCCAACCGCCGACCAGCAAACAAACGCCGACCGTCAGAAGGGTAGCCGCACGGAGCAATCAACCGGCTTTTGCCCGCTCTGAGAACGGTTCCGGTGGGAATTCCAGCTCTGGTGGCGGCATGGGCAGCTCCTCTAGCGGTAGTTCTTCATCCAGCGGCAGCGATACAGGTGGCGGCGACACAGGTGGAGGCGACACGGGTGGAGGCGACACAGGTGGAGGCGGTTGGGATAATTCAGATCGCCGCTTGAAGACGCAAGTTCATCGCATAGGGACTTCACCCTCCGGAATTCCAGTTTACGCATTTCGCTACATATGGGGTGGGCCGCTCTTTATCGGCACGATGGCTCAAGACCTCTTGCTGACCAGACCTGATGCGGTGATCCAAACTGCGTCAGGCTATTACATGGTGAGCTACGAAAAGCTCGATATCGATATGATATCTGTGGCAGAAGGCATCTCGCTCGCTACTGCAGGAGCAGCTGCCACAGCCGTGGCGCTTTCTGTTGACGCAGCAAGCAAACGCCAGCGGAAACCACCCGCCGTCTATTCTTCACAACGCGCCGTGCAACCGGCAATGTGATCAAAGAAATCGGCTGAGTGCGCCATCCGCAAAACGGAATTTCAGCAACCTGAAGCCCATTGGTTATTCAGGTTGCGCCCTCATCGGCGTCCGGCTCATCTCTCGAAGAACTTCGCCCGCTGGCTGTTTGTGCTGCCCAGTTTCATTGCCAGCGGCCTTGCGGAAGGCCGTTCAGCCATCCAGCCCCTTAAAACGCACTGGCTGGTAGCCGCGCATCAACAGACTACCGAGCGAATAGGTATTGCGGCAGACACGGCCCTTGCAGGCATTTGGCGAGGCTTCCATCACTTCCACCTTGCGGTCGTCGGTGAAGCGCATGAACAACAGCACATGCGAGCCCGGCTTGTTCAGCGCGTCGCCCGGCCGCATCGACCAGGGGTCGGAGAGGCGCTTGGTGATCCCGGGGATGGCGCGCGTCGAGACATGCATCTTCAGACCCCAGGCGTCGCTGACGAAGCCGGAGCAGTCGACGCCGAGGATATTGGATTGCGGCGCGCTCTTGGTGCAGACATTGCCGGCAGTCTGGCCCTTTTCGACGCCGCCGACGAAATTCTCGAGCGGCGTCTTGCAGCCCCAGCAGTAGGGAACACCCTTGACCGTCTGGCCGCGCTTGCCGATCAGGTAGATCGGGCGGCGCAGCCGGTTCATGTTGATGCAGCCTGGGCCTGGATCCTTGCCATAGGCGGTTGATGTCACTAGCCAGTTCAGCGTCTCGAAGCCGATTGCCCGCTCGATGACGTCGTTGCGCGACTTCGGCACGAGCGCCACCTTCGGCGTCTTGCCGGGATTGCCGGCATTCGGCTGCTTGGCCGGACGGGCGACGGCAAGCTTGCGGCCGGGCTCACGGCCGTCAAGCCGCAGCACCTGCGCCCGGCTTTCTTGCGAACTGAGATAGAGCACATCGCCGCGCGGGCCGATCGCCACGAAACGCCTGGAGAATACCGTGCCGGGATCGATCGGCAGGTCGTAGACCTTGTCCATCGCCCCGTTCGGCGTGAAGCGCACCACCAGCATGCCGGTGCGCTCGGGCCGGTCGGCCGGCACCAGCTCGACCAGCGCATAAGGCCTGCCTGTCGTGTCGATGTCGAGAAGCTCGACGGTGCCGATCCGCCCTTCCGAGGTCAGCTGCAGCGAGAGGAAATTCTCCTCCGAGCTGCTGCGCCGCAACAAGATCTCAGCCTTGTCGTTTGCGGCAGCCGAGACCTCGGCGACGATATCGCCGAGCCCGCGGCTCGGCACGTATTGAATGACCGGCGGGCGGGCCTCGGGCCGGCTGGTGCTGCGGCCGATCTCGTCGATGATGCTGTTCAGCGGACCGGGCGATACCGAGCCCATCGAGGCGAAGACCGAGCGGGTGTAGTCGTCGGCATCGCCACCGTTGACGGCGCGCAGCATCTGCGACCGGCCGTCGGCATCGGTGGAGCGCTCGAGCGGCACGACGCCGTCCGACCAGAGGTAGAGTTCGTTGTGGACGACGGCGAGATCTTCCGGCGCGGCATTATCAGGCAGCGGCAGGATTTCGGGATCGGCCTGCGAGCGTTCGGCGTCGATGGCGAGCACGCGGCCGTTATTCTGGTCGAGGATGTAGATGGTGCCGTCGTCGCCGACGGTGATCGCCGCCGGCCCGGATGCCTCCACTTCCTCGTTGGAAGAAATGATGCCGACCGAACGCGCGCCGTCGCCGCCGCGAAGCTCGATCATCACAGTGTCTTTGGCAAAAACCGGCGAGGCGACCGCAAGTGCCGCGGCAAACAAAAAATGCGACCCTGAACTACGCATTGCCTCGACCCCCGGCATCATGCTCTGTGACCAAGTCTTTAAAATGGTAGGCTAGATATGCCCCCTCAGCAAGCCGTTGCTTTCCAAACGATTTGGAGATCTGCGCCTGGAATAGTACAAGATCATCGTCTCGAAGATTTGCTGGCAGGGAATGCTTATGCTGGAATGGAACGGTGACGAACTGGCGCTCGATATAAGCCTGCTGGAGCAGGTTCGCGCCGCGAGGATAGGTTTCTCCGACCGCGTCTGCGCGGCGTCTGCCAGCAAGGATGACAAGCATCTGGCGCAGCTGCGTTCCGAGCCGACCTATCTGATGGCCGAGTTCCTTTATTCGATGAAGGTCTTCGGCATCAGCACCGCCGAGGATATCGAACGCTTCGCCGATCTGCACAACGACTACGTGGTTTCGCTCACCCGCGATCCGGCCAAGCTGCAGCGCCTGGGACTGTCGCAGGATCGGGCGCTCGCCTCGATGTTCACCGCCGACACCAAGCCGCGGCTGATCCAGAACTGGGCAGAAAAATCAGGCGCAATCGACCAGTCCAATCTCGCCCGTTTCCTCGTCGCGGTGATGTCGAGCGAGACCTGCCGCAAGACATTGATCGATTTCGAGACGGCGGGCTTCATGCAGCGCAAGCGCTCGCCTTACGGCACCATGGTCGTCTGGTCGACCGGAATGATCGAGGAGATCTTCGGCGAGATGCTGCGCGACCTGCGCCTTAGCCTGCAGCAATTGAAGATCCTCTGACCACAGCGCCGCGCGACCCGATTTTCGAGGCGATGCGTTCGTGGCCAGTCGATTTCAACCCTCCCAATCGATTGGCACGGAGCGCCGTTGCCTTCCTTCCGGCCTCTCCCTATTGTCGTGCTGCTTGCTCTCTTGCGGCGCGCATCAGGTTGATAACGGATTTGACGACGATGACGAAATCCTGGCTCATACCCTTGTCGATCGGCCTTCTGCTGGCGCTGCAGATCCCCCGGCTTGCCTATTCCGGCCCGGCTGAGGACGCGCTAGCGGCGCGAAACCCCTCGCTGGCGGCGTTGCGCCACCATGACGAAAAAGCCTTTGCTGCGGCGACTGCGATCATCGCCGAGCACGAACGCGCCAAAGGGCTTGCACCCGGCGAAGACAAGCTGCCCGACGCGACCTCGCCCGGCCGCGACATGGGCTCGGGTCCCGGCAAGGAATTCACGGTCGACAATCCCGATATTCTCTGGCTCTACAATTCCTCGCCCGAGGGAATGAGCGACCTGATCTCGATTTTGAAATCAGCCGGGCAGAAACCGAAGAACTAACCGCCTGTCTGCAGTCGAACGGGACTATAAAAGGCGCCGGTTATTGCCGGGCGTGAGTCTTGCTCACGTCTTTGCCTCGCAAAATCTTCCAGGCTCCAAATAATTTGTAACCCTCCCTCAAGCAAGACAGGCGAAGCCATCCCAATTTCGCCGGTCAGTGCTATTCTCATCTTCAACACAGTGTGAGATTGTTCGAAGAGGAGGTTTTCCAATGCCGAACCGCAAAGCCATCCTAGCAGCAGCCACCTTTCTTTCGCTTTTTTCGATGGTTCCCGCCGTCGAGGCGCAGAACGAACGCACACTGACCGAGGCGCCCGCGCAGACCGGGCCTGTCAGCATCACCTTCGATCGCGCCGAGGCCAAATACGCCATTGGCGAAGTTGTCGGCCTCTTCATCCAGTCGACCGAAAACAGCTATGTCACGGTGCTGAACGTTTCGCCGAACGGCTCTGTGGTGAAGCTTTTCCCGAACAAGTACCAGACCGATGCCCTGGTCGGCGCCGGCAAGCGCGTGCAGGTGCCGGATCCGGCAAGTGGCGCCCGGCTGCAGGTGTCCGGCCCGGTCGGCCAGGAGCAGATCAAGGTCTTCTATTCCTCCAAGCCGCTGACCATCTTCGCCGATCTCGGCAGCAGCGGCGGTGGCATGTTCCGCTCGATCGACGGCGGCATGGAGGCCGTTTCCCGCAGCCTCGAAGAAGCCCGCAGCCTCGGCACGAAGATCAGCAGCAAGACGCTGATGCTGACGACGGTCGACAGCCCGGCGGCCCTGCCGCCCTCTGTCGCTCCGCCCGTCGCAGCCGCCCCTGCAGCAAAACCCGCACCGGTCGAACAGGCTGCCAAGCCGCCCGTTGCGCCGAAGCCGAAGCCGGTGACGAAACAGGAAGTCGCCAAGAAGCCGGAAACGGTGGTGGAAAAACCGAAGCCCGTTACCCCGAAAAAGGTGACGCCGAAACCCGTCGAGCAGGCCACGACACAGCCGCCGAAGAAATACAAGATCGTCACCAATCTGGCGCCCGGCCAGGAACTTGCCGCCGACGAATTGGAATTGATCGGCCCGGCCGACACCACCTCATCCACCCGGCCGACCCAATATAAGCAGCCGACGCAGTACAAGCAGCCGGCCCAGACGTCCCAAACGAAGATGCCCAAACTGCCGATGCCGCAGATCAAGATGCCGCAATTCAAGCTTCCCGGCGGCTTTAGCATCAAGATGCCGCAGCTAAATCTCGGCCGTTCGGCCGAACCTGGCCAAGCAGGCGAGGAGATCGAGGTGGCAAATGCCGATACGCCTGTTTGCACCGCCCTTCTCGACAAGCTGAACACGGCCGTTGCCGCCAAGGATATCACCGCTGCGGCGGCTGAAGCCGATACGATCGCCGTCAGCGCCGATTGCGGCCAGTTCCAGGTGAATGCCCAGCGCCGCGTCGCAGCACTCAGGCTCTCCGCTGCTCAGGAGATGATGGCCGCCAACCAGCCGGTCGCCGATTACGAGCCGCTGCTGATCGCCGCCGACAGTCCGCAGGTGCTCTGGCAGGCCTCCGCCACGCTCGGCGAGATCTATTTCTCCGCTCGCCGTTTCGCCGATGCCGCTGCCGATTACCAGCAGGCGATCGAGATCATCAAGAACGAGACCCGCACGCCGAAGGCGCCGCCGGCCGAAACGATCTCCGATCTCATCCAGCGCGCCGCCCAGGCCCGCATCCTTGCCGCCAACCCGACGACCGACAATCCCGAAGGCAGCTTCGTGCCGGCTGAGAAGGATCACCGCAGCGGCGTGCTCGGCGGCATCTATTCCGAGAATGTGCGCGGCATCGTGCCGGTCTCCATTCCGGTTCCGATCACCTTCGATTTCGACAAGTCGAGCTTCACCTCGATCGGCACCGAGGCCGCTGAGGAATTGCTGGAAGCGCTGAAGGAGCAGAAGCCCGGCCGCGTCATCCTCGTCGGCCATACCGACCGGCGCGGCGGTGACGACTATAATCAGAAGCTGTCCGAACGCCGCGCTCAGGCCGTTGCCGATTTCCTGAAGAGCCACGGCATCGACGCGACGATCGACGCCGAAGGCCGCGGCGCATCCGAGCCGGTTGATGTGACCGCAACGGCAAACCTCACCGAAGACGATGTCGATGCGCTGAACCGGCGCGTCGAATGGCGCCGCGAATAGCCGGGGCGAGGGGAGTTTGGCCATGTCCGCATCCGTTTCCATGGCCGCCGCATTTGCCCTCCTCACCTTGGCGGCCACCGACAGCCTGGCAAGGATGATAGAAGCGCCGGAGCGCGGCGCGGTCAGAGCCGTGCTGATCGGCATCGACCTTTACCGTAACGTCCCGCCGCTGCATGGCGCCGTCGCCGATGCCGAGGACCTTTCGCTTTCGCTGCGCTCGGTCGGCGTCGAGGACATGACGCTCTTGAAGAATGGTGCTGCCGACCGCGAGGGCATCTTCCACGCGATCGAGGCCGTCACGGAACGGGCAGGGCCTGGCGACCTCGTCGTGCTCGGCATCGCCGGTCACGGGTCGAGCGAGCCGGAACGCGTCAAGGGCTCGAAACCGAGCGGCCGCGACGAAGTCTATGTGCTCGCCGGCTTCGACACCCGTCTTCCCGGATCGCGCGAGCGCATCTTCGGCGACGAGTTCAAGGCGCTGATCCGCAATCTTGAGACCAAGGGCGCCGATGTCGTCTTCATCGCCGATACCTGCCATGCCGGCGGCATGACCCGCGACGTCGATCCGCGCGGCGCCGAGATCACCTGGCGTCAGGCGCCTTCCTATACGATCGAGGAGGACGACCTCGCGCCGATCTCGACCACGGCGGATGCACTGTCCACCGACTTTGATTTCAAGCGGCTGACCTTCCTCGCCGCCGTCGACGAGAACACCAAATCGCCCGAGATATCAATTCCCGGCATTCCGCAGAAACGCGGCGCGCTGAGCTATGCCACCGCTCGCGCCTTCGAGGGGGCGGCGGACCGCAACGGCGACGGCGCCGTCAGCCGCCGCGAACTGTTCGAATATGTGCGCCAGGCGGTCTACCAGTTCACCGACCAGCGGCAGAACATCTTTACCGAAAGCCCGCCCGGAACCGATCTCGATCGCGCCGTTGTCTATAATTACGAAGGGGCGGGGGCCCAGGCGGCGGCGGAGAAATCAAACGCGCCGCTGCCTGCCGAGCCCGCGCCGATCAGCGTTGCCGCCCTCGGCTCGGAGCCGGTGCTGCAGGGGATCGACCCTGCCGTCACCCCGTTCAAGCTGACGGAGGGTCCCGATGCCGAACTCGTCTTCGATCCGGAAAAGCGCGAGGCGATTGCCGGCGGCGATGTCGTCGCCTCCGCCATCGGCGCCGGCGACATGCCTTTCGTCGTCGACCGGATGGCCGCGCTCGACACCCTGAAGCGGCTCTCCGAGACAAACCCGCAAACCACGCGTGTGACGCCTTCCGACACCGTCCATCGCGAAGGTGAGCGCGTCGGCGTCACGGTTTCGGATCTATCAGGCCGCAAGCTCGTGCTCTTCGACGTCACTGGCGATGGAACCGTGCAGTTCCTCTATCCCAACGACAAGGAGGTCGATGCCGAGATGTCTCAGACCTTCGATCTCGATCTTTCCGTCGTCGCCCCGTTCGGGACCGACCTGCTCGTCGCCGTCACCTCTGAAACCCCGATGCCCGAACTTGTGAAGTTCCTGAAGCAGAACGACAGGCGCCGCACCGCCGGCAATATCGCCAAGCGCCTCGGCGAATTCCTGCCCGAAGGCGCGCGCGTCGGATTTACGGTCCTCTATACCTCCGCCGGAGCCAAGCTATGAGCACGTCGATCAGCAGGATCCTCAATATTGCGACCGTCATGCTGCTTCTGGCCACGCCTGCGCTGGCGCAGCAGGACACCAATTTTGCCGGCGAGGATGGCGGGCGGGTCATCGGCGGCGAGGCGGCGAAGAAGGGCGAATGGCCCTGGCAGGTGAAAATCCTGGCGCCCGACCCCGAACAGCGCGGCCGCTTCGGCGGCCATTGCGGCGGCTCGCTGATCGCGCCCCGCTGGATCCTGACGGCCGCCCATTGCGTCACCAGCGGCCGCTCCGGCAAGCAGGATCTCTTCGCCCGCGACCTGCTGATCGTCGAGGGCAAGTCGAAGATCGACAAGGTGATCGCGGTCGACGGGCCCGACAAGCCGGGCCTTGCCGTCGAAGACGTGATCATTCACGAGGATTTCGACCGCAAGGTCTTTGCCAACGACATCGCCCTCATCAAGTTGGGCGAGCCCGCCAAATCGAAGCCGGCGATCCTCGCCTCGGCCTCCGACGACGAGGTGGAGGCCGCCGGCCACCCGGCCGTCGTCACCGGCTGGGGCTATACCAAGGCCGATCACGGCTGGGACGACAAGTACCTGCCGACCGAGCTGCAGGAAGTCGAACTGCCGATCGTCCCGCGCGAGGACTGCCGCGCCGCCTATCGCGACAGCTCGATGCGGATGAACCCGATCGACGAGCGCAACGTCTGCGCCGGTTACGCCGAAGGCGGCAAGGATGCCTGCCAGGGCGACAGCGGCGGACCGCTCGTCGCCCAGCGTCCCGACAAGCGCTGGATCCAGCTCGGCATCGTCAGTTGGGGCGCCGGCTGCGCCGAGGCCGAGCACTACGGCGTCTATACCCGTGTTGCCGCCTTCCGTGACTGGATCGCCGCGAAGACCGACGGCGACGTGCCAAATGTTGAAGGGCCCGCTGCCGACGATCAGGTCGCGTCCACCACGACCGGTGGCGGCACGAAGCAGAGACAGTCCGGACAGGAAGAGGCCAATCTCGCCATCACCACCCCGCCCGCCGGCGATACCGCGCCTGCCACTACCACCGAAACGCCCGACACGCCCGCCGGCGATACTCCGCCGGCTGACAAGCCCGTCGCTGACGAACCCGCCGTGCAACCGCCAGTCGTCCAGACGCCGGTGATCGAAAGCTCGCCCGGCGATCGCGCGCTGTTGATCGGCATCGACGATTACGAGATGCGCGAAGCCAAGCTGACCGGCTCCGCCACCGACGTGAAAGCGATGCAGGTCTTCCTCGCCAAGACGCTCGCCTACCGCCCGGAGCAGATCCACACGCTGACCAACCGCAAGGCGACGCGCGAAGCGATCCTTGCCGAGATCGACGACTGGCTGGTGCGCCAATCGACGCCGGGGAGCCGCGTCTTCCTTTATTTCAGCGGCCAGGGCTCGGAGGAAATGGGCGCCGAGGAAACGACGAGCCCGACGCTGGTTGCAGTCGACGCCAAGCTGGTGCGCGAGGCCGGCAAGGTGACGGTCACCAACCAGATCCGCGAAACGGAGATCGCCGCACGGCTGAACAGCCTCAAGGACCGCCGCGTGACGCTGCTGATCGATGCCTGCCATGTCGGGCCTGGCAGCCGCAGCGCGGTGGCGGCGCCCTCCGGCACCGTGCGCTGCCTCGGCCCGGCGCTGGCAGCGCTCGAACCGCCGAACAAGTCAGGCAAGGAAGCGAAATTCTCCTTCGGCGGCGAAAACGCCATGGTCTGGTCGGCCGTCAACGCAGGGCAGTGGGCGCTCGTCGACCGCGAGGCCAAACCGGCGCTCGGGGTTTTCACCCGCCACTTCATCGAAGGCGTGCAGGACGGCGTGGCGCGCGCAGCTGACAAGCCGAATGTCAGCAATGCCGCTTTGCTCGATTATGTCCGGCGCAAATCGGACGAATATTGCCGGACGCATGCGGAAGATTGCCGCTTCACGCCGGTGCCGCAATTTTACGGCCAGCCGGATGCGCTCGGCCGGGATGTGATCACCGGCGAGGAGGCGAAGACGCCGGTCGCCGCCGTCGAGAACACGCTGAAGAGCGACAATGAGGCGGGCGTTGCCGTCGACGTGCTGCCCGGCACAGCTGTCAGCGTCGGCGACAAGGTGGCGATGCGTGTCTCCACCAAAAAGTCCGGTTACCTGATCCTGGTCGATATCGACGCCTCCGGCAAGCTGACGCAGCTTTACCCGAACAAGCGCTCCATGGGCCTGAAACCAACGGCCAAAAGCGGCGACAACCGGCTCGATCCGGCCCGGCCGGTCGTCGTGCCCGATGCGCGCAATCCCTATACCGGCTTCGAATATGTGGTGGAGGGACCGGCCGGCGTCGGCATGGTCGTTGCCATCCTCAGCGACAAGCCGATCGAAGTGCTCGACCTGCCGGATGTGCCGACACCGCTCGTCGGCCAGCGCGCCGCCTTCAACTATGTCTACGATCTCGCCCGAAGCCTCAGGATCGTCGGCGACGACGAGAACGGCGCCCAAGGCAAATGGTCGTTCGATTCCAAATTCTATCGCATCCGCTGAACAGGAGCGAACCATGCCGAAATCCACTCTGCTGGCGGGTCTTACCGCTTCCCTGATGGCGCTTGCCCCAGCCGGCCATGCCAGCGAGACCGGCGACAGCAAGGCGATGCTGACAGCGCAGGCGGGGCTTGCTGCCGAACTCATCGACCGAACCCTGGCAAAGGAAGGGGCGGCCAATATCATGGTGTCGCCGGCAAGCCTTGCCGCCGCCCTCGGTCTCGCAGGCCTCGGCGCCTCCGAAGAGGGCAAGGCATCGATCGCCAAGAGCCTCGGTTTCGGCGGCGAGGTGAAGGGACCGGAGACGGTGCTTGACGCGATGTCTCCGGAAAGGCCGGCAGCGGCCGACGCGCCTTTGGCGACCGCGGTCGCGATCGTCTTCGACGACAAGCTGGTGCTCGTCCCCGATGCGCTCCCCATGCTCGCCACCCACCACATCAAGCCTTCGATCGAGGACCTCGACGGACCGAAATCGGTCGAGCACATCAACGGCTGGGTCAAACAAGCGACGCGGGGCGCCATTCCATCAATCCTGGATGCGCCACCCGGCGGCGGCTTCGTCAGCCTCGGTGCGCTCTCCTTCAAGGCCCACTGGAAAACCTCCTTCGATAGGGAAAGCCCGGCAAGCCCCTTTCAGCGGCCGGATGGCTCGACGATTTCGGTGCCGATGATGCATCTTGCCGGCGATGGGCAGAGGTTCCGCTCCGACGAGAAATTCTCAGCTGTCGACCTTGCCTATGCCGGCGAGGGCTACAGCATGGTCGTGGTGGCGGCGCGCTCCGGCAAGGGTGTGGGCGGCGCGGACCTGAAGACGCTCGCTTCCTGGCTTCAGGGGGAAAAATTCGAAGCGGCCAAGGGCGAAATCTTCCTGCCCCGCTTTTCCCTGAACGACGGGCGTGATTTGATGCCGGTACTCAATGCGATGGGCGTGGCGCCCGAGAAGGCCAAGGATGCGGGTTTCCCGGGTTTCACCAAGGAAAACATCCGCTTGTCGCGCGTCCTGCAGAAGACGATGATCAAGGTTGACGAAAACGGCACGGAGGCGGCGGCAGCCACGGCTGTCATCACGGAACGCAGCATCAATCCGAAGCTTGTTCGCGTCGTGGCCGATGCCCGTTTTGCCTTCGCGCTTCGCGATACCAAGACCGGTCTGCTGCTGGCCGCAGGCCTTATCGGCGATCCATTACTGGCAGGCGAATAGAATTCGGTTTCATGAATGCAATGAATGCAGGGGGACACGTGCATGAGAAGTGATCTGATCGCCCGCTACACGATCGGCGAGCCGATCTATGAAAACGAGTTCATCGTCTATCCCGCCCAGGACAAGCGGATGGACCATGCGGTCTT
>Ga0102593_1002011_pt1 | contig 17022 bp, 14 predicted proteins | sample AraplaCol_mMS_r2_2_FD_76862 | JGI IMG/M metagenome (GOLD analysis project Ga0102593, IMG submission 76862) | Arabidopsis root microbial communities from North Carolina, USA - plate scrape MF_Col_mMS_r2 (SPADES assembly) (version 2) | ecosystem: Host-associated > Plants > Roots > Endosphere...
CTCTGAAGGAGTGTCGCGGCGACGCTGCGCCCCTGTTTGCTCGTTGCACCGGCAATCGCGATCAGTGGCTTTTCATGTGCAGACATAGAGCTTTAAACCTTTCCCTGTCACTGACGCCGGCTACGGTGCCAGGTGTCGTTTTGCGGGAGAGCGGTCGGCCTGTGCCGAGAGCCCACTCGATGGCGGGCACCCTATCGCAACAGGTTCTAGGGCTGTAGATATCTGAAATGCATAACGTAATGCCATTTTCTGGATAAATGGCGTCCCGGCCAGGCCCGGATACAAATCGGTTCGCCATCCATCGCGACGGCGCAGGTGTCGTTCTTGAAACCACTTCTCAAATGCCGGCGTTGGCTCAGACATCTCTTCGCCGATGGCGGCTCTGATGGACTAATGCTGAGAGCTGCATGGCAAAGACGAAGTTCACCCTGCAGATCGTCAAATAAACCGATAGGGCCAAAGGTTTCGAAGTGCTGCCCAGTCGCCGCAAGATATTACTTTTATTGAATTCTTTTCAACGCAGACTCTTGGCCTATCTGGCAGATGTATTAATCATTGTTAAGTACTATTGAATATGGTTAATATTATGTTAACCTTAAAGAGATCGGACAGTGTTCAGCGCTTTCAAAGCGGAAATTCGAAACATGAAGCTTTCGAAGATAATATCGCCAGAGATGCCTCAATATAGGTCGAGAATCGGTTCTCGCCTCCATCAAACAATACTGTGCATGGTGTTTGCAGCAATTGTTCCATTGACGTCAGCAGCGGAAGATTTACCTGCGTCCACTGGTTCGGCCCCGGTTGTGACCTCTGGCGAGACTTCGGCCCGGCAGCCTCAATCGCTGCGTGATGGTCTTCGCTCAGGCGATAAATTGAATCTCGCATTTTACGAAAGTTTGGCCTCTGTAGAAGATCGCTGGACGGGTTCACGGGGCACGGTTCCCTGGAACTTTTACCAGCGCCCCGAGCTCACTGGTGAATACGTCGTTGAAGCGGACGGAACCATTTCGCTTCCGCTTTTGGGACGCTTCCCGGTTCGAGGGCTTCCTCCGGCGGATGTGGAGGCGATAATTCTTCCTTCGTACGAAAGTCTGGTCGGCAGAAAGGGGTTCGTCAACATCGTCAGGATTGAGCACCAGCCGATTTACATTACCGGCCCGGTTCGTAATCCAGGCTCGTTTCAATATGTTGATGGCATGACTGTTCTGCATGCCGTTGCGCAAGCGGGTGGCATGACGGCGAAGACTATCGAGCCATGGCAGAGTGTGGAGATTACACGCCAGATCGAGCGGTTGAAGGCTGGGCTGGCCGATCTGAAGCGGCTTGCGTCGCGAACCGAGGTGCTGAGGGCGAAGCGCGATTCCGTGCAAATTGCCAGCATTGGCACACCTGTTCTTGGTCCTGATCCCGATGCTCAACAGTTGTTGGATGATGAGACATGGCAGCGCCAATTGGTAACGACGAGCAAGGATGCGCAGAGCAGTGCTTACGCAAAATCTGTTACCGATGCTCAGGCCGATCTCGATCTGCGCCAGGCACGCGTCGGCAATTATGATGCCACAATTCGGGTCCGTCAGGATCGGCTGGCAAGTATCGAGAATTTGGCCAAAAACAAGCTTGTCACCAGCATCGAGTTGACCCGGGCGCAAAGCGAACTGACTGAGTCTGAAGATCGAAAGCAGCAGGCCGTCATCGATGTCGAGAGCGCAAAGCAACGGTTGGCGGCAGCGAAACAGGACGTCGAGCGCGATCGTATCGAACGCAAGATCGAGATCGAAAAGTCAGCAGCGGATGCCGAAAGAGGCCTATCCACGGCGTTGAAGACGACCGAGAGCGATCTTGAAATTTTCCGGTCCATGGTATCGTCGGAGGATACCGCCGATGTTGAATTCGAAATCGTTCGGCCTGGACCGAACGGTGTCATCGTCGAACCTGCGACCGAAGAAACGGTCTTACAGCCTGGCGATCTGATCAAAGTCCATTGAGACTTAGCCGCATACTCCTCCCGACTGGGAGAGTTTAGTCCTCCTCTCGGCCCAAGAGCTCAGGGGCATCGTTGATTTGCGATTTGTCACGCGGTCCAAAACGCCATGGAGAGCTTATGTCTACAATCGAAGCTTTAGAATCCTCGCATTCCTCAATGCCGGTCCAGGGTCCGATGTTCAATTTGCCAAGGACCTCGCTCGTCATTCCAACCTTGAACGAAGCGGAAAACATTAAGCTGCTTTTGCCCCGCATACCGACCTGGGTGCATGAAATCATCATCGTCGATGGGCGATCGACAGACGGAACGCCTGACATAGCGCGAAGCATGCGCGACGATGTCAAGATCGTGCTCCAGCCCAAGAAGGGCAAAGGCATCGCATTGCGGACCGGCTTCGAAGCCGCATCGGGTGATATGATCGTGATGCTTGATGCTGACGGTTCGATGGATCCCTACGAAATCATCTTGTTCGTCGCGGCTCTTGTTGCAGGTGCGGATTTCGTCAAGGGTTCTCGTTTTATGCAGGGTGGCGGCACCAGCGACATGACGGTCATCCGCCGTTTCGGCAATCTCGGCCTGACCCTCCTGGTCCGGATGCTCTATGGCAGCTCTTTCAGCGATTTGTGCTACGGCTACATGGGCTTTTGGAAACGGCATGTTCCCTTGCTGCGTGCCGATTGCGACGGCTTCGAAATTGAGACGCTGATCAATTTGCGGGCCCTGAAGAACAAGCTCAAAATCATGGAAGTCGCGAGCTTTGAATCGGAGCGTATCTACGGCGTCAGCAATCTGCGTGCCCTTCCGGACGGCTGGCGCGTGCTGAAGACGATCTTCCGAGAACGCGTCAGCACGCCGACGGGCGTCCAAGTCCTCGAGCAGGGCATGTCCTGAGGTCTGGATTTAATGGGCGAGGCCGCATGATGCGCATATTGATGCTCAGCGCGAGATACCTGCCTTTTGCCGGAGGAACGGAAACCCATGTAAGCGAGGTCGCAACCCGGCTCGTGCACAAGGGGCATGCGGTGACGGTCTTGACGGGCAATCCCGACGGCCTTCTTCCGGCAGCGGAAAGCCGAGACGGCGTGCAGATTGTCAGGCTGAAGACCTTTCCCCGTGGGCGGGATTGGTGCTTCGCCCCCGGCGTCTTCAGGGCGGTCGCCGAAGGTGATTGGGACCTGATGCATGTTCAGGGCTACCACACCTTCCTGGCACCGCTGGCAATGGCCGCCGCATCGCGGAACGGGCTTCCTTTCGTGGTCACCTTTCACAGCGGTGGCCATTCGTCACGATTTCGGTCCTCGATCCGGCGCTTCCAACATAGAATGCTTGCGCCTCTGGCCGCCCGAGCAGCGCAACTCATTGGCGTGTCGCGGTTCGAAGCGGATCTGTTCAGCCACAACATGGCAATCGCGAGAGACCGGTTCATCGTTATCCCCAATGGCGCGCGCCTGCCGGAAAAGTCCGGGCGGCGAACGGCTTCACCTCACGACAGGCCGCTGATTGTCTCGCTCGGCAGGCTGGAGCGCTACAAAGGTCATCATCGGGCGCTTGCTGCATTTAATGTGCTGGCAACGAAATTCCCCGATATGCGCCTTCGGATCCTGGGAGAGGGCCCCTATGAGGCGAAGCTGCGTCAGCAGGTGGCCGAGCTCGGGCTCGGCAACCGTGTCGAGATCGGGGCAATTCCGCCGACCGACCGGTCCGCAATGGCCGATCTTTTGTCTTCGGCCGCTCTTGTCGTGCTCCTCAGCGATTATGAAGCTCATCCCGTGGCGGTTATGGAGGCGCTTTCGGTCAAGGCTCCCGTACTGACCACCGACACATCCGGCTTTCGGGAGCTGGCTGAGGAGGGCCTCGTGCGATCCATTCCGCTCAACGCTTCGCCAGACTTCACCGCGCGTGAAATGCTCGCCGCCATGGAGGCGGGGCCGATCTCGGTTGAGACGAGCTTGCCGGACTGGGACGATTGCACGGACCGGCTGCTAATGGTGTACAGACGCGTACTTTCGCATCCGCAGCCTGAACTGCGAACCGGTCCGGCACTGCTTGGAGATTTGAAGCACGATGACCGTTGTTGAGGGGCGGACGTCTCCAGACCAGCAGAAGGCCTACCAGGACGGAGCTTATCGTCATGGCTATACGGTAGGGGTTTCCATTCCACGCATCGATCTGTGGATCGCCGCATTTCTGGGCCTGCGCAGGCAGGACAGCGCGGTCGGGGGTGTTGCCGATCCTTCGTCGCTGGGGATGTCGCCGGCCTTTGCCTTCCTGTGCAGTTGCGCCCTTATTGTGGTCGCTCTTGCTGCAAATGCCAGTCGGCTGGGAGAGGGCTGGGCGGTTCCCACGTTCTATACCGCCATCGCCGCGATCTTTCTCCCCGCTGCGGCGCGAATCATCCATCCGGGGGCCAGCCGCCTGGAGCGGTTGGCGCTCATCGTGATCGTGACCTCAGCCCTCTTCGTGGTACGCCTGATCCGCGCGCCCGTCGCCTTCATAGACCATGACGAATTCCTGCACTGGGCGACGGTTAACGACATTCTGGAGGCGGGGCGACTGTTCCTGCCCAATCCCCTTTTGCCGGTCAGCCCCCTCTATCCCGGGCTAGAGCTCGTAACGTCCGCCTTGGTCAACCTGTCCGGACTGTCCGTCTTCGCGGCAGGCCTCATCGTGTTGGCGGCAGCACGGATGATGCTGATGCTCACGCTATTCCTGCTCTTTGAGAAGATCACGAATTCTGCACGGATCGCCTCCATCGCCTGCCTGATCTACATGGGTTCGTCCACGTTTTTGCTGTTCGACGTCCACTACTCCTATGAAAGCCTGGCGATCCCCATGCTTGCGGCGGTGCTGTTGGCTTCGGAAAGCCGACGCCTGGAGCGAGGCGACACGGCAGGCTGGCCGACGGTCGTCGCCACCATGGTCCTGATCGTTGCGCTCGCAGCTACTCATCATCTCACCTCCTATTTTTGCACGGCCCTATTGTGCGGCACGGCGGTGATGGAATGCCTGAGGCAGGGCGCTTCCGCTATGCAGAGGCGGCAGGCGATCCTGCTGGCCTCGATCGCGGTGATTGCTCCGGTCGCCTGGTCGAAGATCGTCGGGAACCCCACCGGCAGCTACATCCTTCCGGTACTGGCAGGCGGCATACACGAGGTAGCGCAACTCGTATCGAGTTCGACCTCGACGCGTAAGCTTTTCGTGTCGGACACGGGAGCCCTGGCGCCTGCTTGGCAACGTTACCTGACGATGGCGGGCGTCGCGCTGATCTGCCTGGGACTTCTCACCGGCTTTCTCCGCTCGCTCGTTTTCAATGGGCAGCACCCGAATGCGAGCATCCTCTGGCCGCCGACCAGATGGCGCCTATGGCGGTCAAGCCTTCTCGAGATCCTCGTTTTGGTGACGCTGGCCTATCCCGTCAGTATCATCTTCCGGCTGACGCGCAGTGGGTGGGAGATCGGCAACCGCATCGGCTCGCTATCTTTCCTCGGCGTCGCAATCGTCGTCGCGGTGGCCGTCGCGGCATTCTGGCACGGCACCTCGCGTGGCTGGCTGCGCGCAACGTCGCTTGCCGCCGCCGCAACGACGGTGCTGATCGCTGGCGTCATCAGCTCCGAGGGGCCACGTATCCTGGTTCCGGCCGGCTATGAAGTTTCGGCCGACTCCTCGTCGATAGAACCGATGGGGATCAGCGCCGCAAAGTGGACCAGGGAATGGCTGGGCGGCGAGCAGCATTTCGCAACCGACCGGATCAATCGCCTGCTCCTGTCCACCTACGGCCGGCAAAAGGTCTCGACCACGCTTGAGAGCGGGCAGGATACAGGCATGGCCATCACCGCTGCCGATCTCGGCCCGATGGAACGCAAGCTGCTGATCGACTCGGGCGTCGGTTTCGTCATGGTCGATCTGCGCATGACCACCGGCCTGCCCGGCGTCGGCGTCTATTTCGACGGCGGCGCGCAGGACCGAAACCACACGGTCCCCCTCCAGGCGTCGTCGTTGCTCAAGTTCAATTCCGAGCCCGATGTCGACCGCACCTTCGACAACGGCTTCATGGTCATTTTCGATGTCGAGCGGCTCGGGAAAACACGGCAGCCCGCCGCCCCTCCCAGGCGGACCGGAGAGCCGGTGCAATCCCTGGGACGACCAGACGGAGATTTACAATGATCGATAGCCGTATCGACGCTTTCATGTGCGTCCATTCGCGGGACATCGAATATTTGCTCGAAGCGTCCCTTCGCTCCTACCAGCGGCATTTCCCCGACAAGGGAAACCTAACCATGGTCACGGACAACCCGGCCGCGTTAAGAGCCTTCCTCGACGCGAAGGGTCTCGTGCCTGGCGCCGCCGTCACCGGCGACAACGACTGGCTTTCAGCCAGCGAACTGGAACTTCCCGGCTGGTTTCGGCAGCAGATCATCAAGCTGCGCGCCTTCGAATTCTGCCGCACCGAGCATTTCTGCAATCTCGGTGCGGATACACTGCTGCTGCGGCCCATCGCGACGACCGATCTGATCGACCGGCGCGAACCGGTTCTCTATTATTCCAGCCACAGGCTTCCCGATCTTCACTACCGTTTCGAGAAGAAGCGGTTGCGCAATGTCGCAAGGATCCTCGGCGTCGAGCCGGCCCGGTCTTTTCGCTATGTCGATTTCATCAACGATTTCTTCTGCTTCAAGCGTGAATGGCTCATCGCGTTGAATGACTACATGGCGTCGAAATACGGCTCGACACCCTACGTCGAGCTGCTCAAGGGTCTGAGTGCGTCAAAAGACCAGACGCGGTTCGGAGAATGGACACTCTATTCCGTCTTTCTGCTCGATGTGATGCACCTGTCGCCGACGATGCGCGATGCGCGCGGGGCCTATCTGACGCAGATCCATAGCCGCCTCGGCCTCACGCTGAGCCGGCTGGACAGCAAGGTCGTTCATCTCGTCCAGAAATCCTTCGACCCGAATGTGATCCGCCAGAAGCTCATGAAGGTGAACCCGGGCGCCGCTCAGATCATCGGCGCAACGGCATGGGCGAATGCAGGAGCTCGCCCCCGATGATGGCCCGCCGTGTCTTTCTGGGAATCATTCCGCTGTGGGTTCTTGCCGCTGCGTTGGCCGTAACGTGGCTGCCCGAAACCTTTTCGACCTGGGAGAAGCTGGTCCGTCTGGCGCTCTGCGCGCCGCTGTTACTGTATTTCCCGGGCCGCATGCTGGTGGACACCCTGCGCTTCGAGGGCGATGTGGTCACCAGGGGGACGTTCGCGGTGTTCCTGAGCTTGGCGACCTGCATTTTTCTGGGGCTTCTGCTGCATGTCGTCGGCCATCTCGATGCGCGAGGCTGGGTCTACGCGCTGGGCCTGACGACTATCGCCCTTCGGTGGCTGAATGTCGTTTTGCTGCTCGCAAGGCCGGTTCCAGCCATCCCCTGGGCTTGGCCCGGCCGCCGTTTTGCGATCTTCGCAGTTTCCATGATCTTGGCGGCGAGTTCCGTCCTCGTGGCGCGCCCGGTCGCACTTGAACGCAAGCCGTTTCATTTCACCGAGCTTTGGATGGTGCCCAAATGGAACTGGACGAACAATGTGGTAACGGTCGGCGTGCGCAATTCGGAAGACGCCAAAACGCTTTACAGTTTTGACCTTGTTCTGGGCGGCACGTTGATTGGAAAGATGCCAACCTTCGAACTGGCGCCTTCCTCCAGCCAAACCTTCGAATTCTCCGTACCCACAAAAACGCGCCCACCCGCACGGCTGGAAGCCTGGCTCTACAAGGGCGGCGACAGGGGAACGATCTACCGCAAGGTCTGGATGACCATCGACACGCTCCAGTCCCCGGCACCGACCGGAATAACCCTTCAGTCCGCTCCGGAGACGAAAAATGGATGATTTCCAGCACCCCGTGCCCGGCAAGCTCACGACGGCAATCGTCATCTGCTGTTATTCCGACAAGCGCTGGGACATTCTCAACAAGGCAATCGCGGCGGCAGCCCGCCAGGTCCCGACCGCGGACGAGATCGTTGTCGTCGTCGATCACAATCCGCCACTCGCGCTGCGTCTGCGCGCCAAGTGCTTCGAAACCCCGGTCAGGATCGTCGAGAATATTCATCCGCCCGGCCTCTCCGGTGCCCGCAACACCGGGATTTCAGTCAGCCGCGGCGAGGTCATCCTGTTTCTCGACGACGACGCCGTGTCGGATCAAGATTTGCTGGCGACCTTGGTTTGGCAACTGGAGGACCCCTCGGTGCTGGGCGCCGTGTCGGCTATCCGCCCGTTGTGGGAAACGGACCGTCCGTCCTGGTTTCCCGACGAATTCCTGTGGACTCTTGGCTGCACCTACCGCGGTCTTCATCCAGGGCCGGTGCGCAACCTCATCGGCGCGTCGATGTGCATCCGCCGCTCCGTCTTCGATCATACGGGCGGCTTCGATTCCGGCCTGGGCCGAACGGCCAAGGCTTTGCCGCTCGGATGCGAGGAAACCGAACTCTGCATCCGTGCAACCAAAGCCCTGCCACATGGCCGTTTCGTCTTCGAGCCATCGAGCGGCAGCGATCACGCCATACCCGCCGATCGCGCGACGTGGAAATATTTCCTCCACCGCTGCTGGGCCGAAGGGCTTTCAAAGGCCTGCCTATCGTTGATGGCGGGCTCCGGCGAGGCGCTGGCGTCGGAAAAGACCTATATGACGAGGACGTTGCCGCAAGGGGTTATGCGGGGATTCGCTGATGTGCTGCTTGGCCAGCCGAGCGGCCTTCTTCGCGCCGTCGCGCTGGGCGCCGGCCTGGCAGCCACTGCGGCCGGCTTCGCTCTCGGCCGGACCCGCGCTGCCCTTACGCGACCGTTCACCTCCGTTCCTGCTCGCGCTCTCGAACCGGTGGAATAAGCATGATGACCCTCAACGCCGCTATTGCCAAGGTCCGCAGCCTCCTGATGAATCAGGCGGTCCTGCTCCTCAATGCAGGCATGTTGGGGCTTGGAACGTTGATGACGGCCATTCTCGGCTTCGTCTACTGGTGGTTCGCGGCGCGTTCCTTCTCGGCCGAGGCTGTTGGGCTCGCCGCCGCCGCCATATCGTTGATGAACCTCCTCGCGAATCTCGGGGAAGTCGGTCTCGGACCCTTCCTGATGGGCGAGATAGGCCGCCAGAAAAGAGCAGGCCCTTTTTTGACGGGCGCGCTCCTTGCCTCGTTCAGCGCCTCCATCGTGGTGGGGCTGATCTATCTTGCTATCGCAGCCTGGACATCGACGCAGCTTGGCTCGATCGTCGGCTCCTCCGCGACCGATCTCTTCTTCGTTGCTGCTTGCGCTCTGACGGCCGTGACCCTCGTGCTCGACCAGGCCCTGGTCGGCCTTCTGCGCAGCGGCCTTCAACTGGCCCGAAATGTCGTCTTCGCCGCCAGCAAGCTTCTTCTACTGATCGCTCTCGGCCTGACACTTGGCCGCGCAAGCAGCGAATTGGCGATCTTCACCACCTGGTTTACCGGGCAGCTTGTCTCACTGGTCGTCGTGGCCGGGCTACTTGTTTATGCCGGTGGGCGCGTTTTCCACCGGCCGGACATCCACGCCTTCCGCCCGGCGCTCGGACAGGTTTTAGGTCATCATGCCCTCAGCATGGCTGTTCAGGCGCCGGCGCTGCTGCTGCCCTTCGTCGTCACGGTGATGCTGTCCGCTGAGATCAACGCCGCCTTCTATGCCGCATGGACGGTGCTGAACGTTGCGCTTCTAGTCCCTGCGTCACTCGCCTCGGTGTTGTTTGCCATCGCTGTGCGGGAGCCGGAGCTGTTTCCCGCGCGCCTGCGCCTGTCGCTCGGCTTGTCGATGCTGGTTTGCGCGGCGACCGCCTTGGCGTTCCTGTTCCTGTCGCGCTTCATGCTCTGGATATTCAATCCGGCCTATGCTGTGATTGCAGGAAATAGTCTCCAGTTTCTTGGCTTTGCCGCTTTCGGAATGGCGTCCAAGTATCATTATCTCGCGGTTCAACGTGTCCGGCGGCGCCTGGGTTTTGCCACGCTCGTTCTGATCGGCGGTGCGGTGCTGGAGATCGTGGCCGCTGCCGCCGGTGCGCAATTCGGGATTGCAGGCACAGCCAACTTCTGGGTCATTGCTGTTTCGCTGGAAGGCCTCCTTCTGTGCCCGGCATTGTATTGGGCTGCGCGGCGCATTGCGACGCCATCTACCACCGCGCCATCAGCGGCTGCCGGTGTCTCGACATATGGCAATTCCCTCGACCAGACCGACCAAATCGGAATTGCGTCACGGGCTTGAAAGGGAGTTCTTCGCATGAGGCCTATTCAACGCTTCCGGAATTTCGCTGTCGGCGCTGCGGCGCTGGCGCTTTTTTGGTCTGCTCAGGTCGGATCTACTGCCGCGCAGTCATCTGGGCAGCAATCTTTCGTCACGACGAAAGGGGAGGGCTTCCTGCTGGACGGCAAGCCATTCCGCGTGGCCGGCGTAAACAACCATTATCTGACATTTGGCTCGCCAGGCGAAGTCACCCGCGTGTTGGACGATGCCACGGCAATGGGTGCCAATGTGGTGCGCACCTTCCTCCAACCGGTAATAGGGTCGCTGGACGGCCGGGTGCCGACGATCTGGAACTCAAAAAGCACGTCCGATTCCAGCAATCTGGGTACCAAGGGCATCTATATGATGAGTTGGGATCCGACAACCAAACGGATGGTTCCCAACGATGGACCTGACGGCCTGCAAAAGGTCGATTACCTCATCGCGGAAGCGGCGAAGCGCAGACTTAAGCTGATTCTCGCATTCGTCGATTTCTGGGCCTATACGGGCGGTGCCCAACAGATGAACGCCTGGTACGGGAGTTCGGACAAATACACCTTTTTTGCCGCTGATCCGCGAACCCGACGCGATTACAAGGAATGGATTCGGCATGTTTTGTCGCGCGTCAACACGATTACTGGTGTCCGCTATTCCGATGACCCCACCATATTTGCCTGGGACCTGGCCAACGAACCTGACATTCATCCCAAACCGCTCCTTCACGACTGGGTGTCGGAAATGTCAGCCTATGTCAAAACCCTGGCACCGAAACAGCTCGTAACGACGGGCCATGGGAACATGGATCAGAAGCTGTCGGATATGAACATTCCGAGCGTCGATTTCGGCACATGGCATGGCTACCCATCCTACGTCAAAATCAGCCATTCCGATTTCGATGCTCGCATTCGCGAATACTGCGAGATCGGACGAAATATCGGAAAACCGGTGATCCTGGAGGAATTTGGAGTTCCGCGATCCGATCCCGATCAGGCAAATGCCTATCAAACTTGGCTGAACACGATCGCCACGTCGGATTGCGGAGGCTGGGTGGTTTGGCGGCTTGTCAGCACACAGGACTCAGGCCTCTATCCCCAGGACGACTACGACAAATTCGACATTCATAACGATGGAGGCCCTGCTTGGCAGGCTCTGCGCGCCGCCGCCCTCAAGTTTCAATAATCAGGGCTCGCTCGAAGGCGGAAACCGATTTCAAGAAGACAATATGCGTGACACGAAGATCGGAAGCGCTCCTGCGGACCGGAACGGTTGCGCGTTCTTTCCCCTGGAGCAGGATGATTTAGGCCGGTCGGCCTGAAATCTGAATCCGGTTTTTATGGAGCATGATGTCTTCCGAATACTGCGGGCACTTTTCGGCATCATGCTCCGGGGGCTTTCCACCCTCCACAATCGTCGCATACCGATAGACGAGTGATAGCGATCTCGACACGCCAGAGTATTGACCTAAATGCTTTCATATTTTGTTGCGATCTAAACTGGCTTTCCAGCTTCGCCAAATATTCGCGGTCTATCCAGGATATCGGGGACAAGCCGGAGATTTTCGAAGGTCAGCATTCGTTAATATGAATAATGCGGACGGCTCGCACGCAGAAGCGGTATCGTATAATGAAACCTCATCGGGCTACCCCGATTCGAAATAGGGATTGCGGCAGTGAACTCTTCACGCTTTCTTCAATCAATCGTCGAAGCCGAATCCCATGATACACGCTTGAATTTCGCCCGCGCCGCGATTTTCCAGCTTTATAGTGCTTGCCTGCCAACCGGTTCTGCGCCGGCTCAGTTTTCAGTCAAACTCTCTTTATCTGAAGAAGACGCGGTCACGCTTGTCGTGCGGCCGTTCGTCAATAAGGTCGAAGCCCTTGGCGGGCTTGTGAAATCCCTGTTTTCGACAAACGCGGAGACCGTACTGAGAGCCCTGCCGTGCAGGGTGGAGGATAAGGTCGGATCCGGCATTGGATTGATACTTTTCGTCGACGATGAGCCGATGATTACCATCGGATCTCTTGCAGATGATAGCGGACTGTTTCTTCGCCAAATCGAGCCTGCATCCAGGAATACGTCCGGGGTTGCCACAATCGGTACCGTGGTAGGCCAACGACTTGCCAGTGTGGTTCCTATTCCGACAGGATCTCTCCATCTGCGCAAACCGAAATAACGGACGCTGACCGATCAAGGTATCAGCAGGATACTGCCGGCCGAGCGTCCGGATTCCATCTCTTCGTGCGCCTTGGCAACATCGGCCAAACGATATTCGGCACCGATCTGCGAAACGATCCCCGCTTCCATCGCCCCGACTGCAGCGAGAGCAGCCTCGCGATATTGTCCGACGTCAGCGCACCAGGCCATGATGCTCGGATGGCAGAGCGCCTTGCCCGGTCGAAGTTCCTCGACAGGCACCGGTGGAATAGCACCGGCGGCCTGACCGATGGTGACAGCCATGCCGAATGGGCGGACAGAACGAATGCTTTTGAGAAGCGTGTCGCCGCCTATCCCGTCATAGGCGACGTCGACGCCAAGCCCGTTCGTGAGCCGCTTCACGTCCGCAACGATATCGGCGCCTCGTCCAACAATAAGGTGATCGGCGCCATAAGATGCGGCGAGGGCTGCCTTTTCGGAAGAGCCGACCGTCCCGATCACGGTGGCATCGAGCGACCTGGCCCAACGCACGAGGATGCTGCCAAGCCCACCGGCGGCCGCATGGATCAGAACCTGAGTGCCTGCACGCACATTATAGGTCTTTTTCAACAGCATGTAGGCGGTCATGCCTTTGAGCAGCGAACTCGCTGCCGTCTTTGCTGAAACGGCATCCGGAAGCTTGATCGCCCTTTCAGCGGCAATATTCCTCGTGGAGCGATAGGCTCCAACCGGAGGCCCGGCATAGGCAACGCGGTCACCCTTTTGGAACAGGGAGACACCAGGACCGACATCGTCGACGATGCCCGCCGCCTCCGCACCGATCACCGCGGGGTAGGAGGGCATGGGGTAGATGCCCTTTCGATGATAGACATCGAGAAAGTTGGTTCCGATCGCCTGATGACGGATTTTTATCTCGTCATCACCGGGAGGCTCACAATGGTGATGCTCAACGCGGAACTGGGTGATGTCACCAGGGGCGTTCAGCCATATGATTTGGTCGGTCATCTCGTGCTCCTTCATGGGCACAAATTAAGCGATGGCATGATGTGTGAAAATTCCCTATTGCTTCACAATGATTGGGAGAGAATTCACAAAGATCGACTGGGACGACCTTCGGCATTTCCTGGCACTCGCGCAGTCCGGAACATTGCTTGGTGCCGCAAAGCAGCTCGGCGTCGAACACGCCACGATCAGTCGGCGCGTTTCGTCGCTTGAAGCCAGCCTGGGGCGTAAACTCATAGACCGCCGCGGACGGCGCATCATGTTAACCGCGGACGGAGAGCAGGTTGCCAGGCACGCAGCTCTTGTCGCGGCGCAAACTGCGGCAATCGAGCAGCTTGGTCGCAGCAGCGCCACGGAATTGCGTGGCCATGTGAGGATCAGCGCGCCTCCCGCTCTCTCAAGCGTGCTCCTGGCAAAGCCGATCGCGGCCGTCAGGCGAGACCATCCCGGTGTTCAGATCACGCTTGTCGGAGAAAAGCGCCTCGCGTCCCTGAACAGACGAGAGGCGGATATTGCGGTGCGAATGTCGCGTCCCGAGGACGGCGATTACGCCATCGTCAAGCTCGGCGAGACAAGCTTCCATCTCTACGCATCCAAGACCTATCTCGAAACGGTTCCACCGCCGGACTGGACCTTCATCGGTTACGACGAAACCATGAACGCCTCGCCGCAACAGTTGCGGTTGATCGAATTGGCCGCCGGCCGGCCGATCGCTGTGAGGTCATCCGTTCTGGAGTTTCAGGCCGCAACCGCAAGCCTTGGCGCAGGTGTCGTCATGCTCCCCGATTTCGCTGTCCCGGAGTCCAGCGGTCTCCAGCGCATTGAGAACGAATATGCTTTGACAAGAGAGGTCTGGCTGGTTGTCCATTCGGACATCAAGGACATCCCCTCCGTTCGCGTCGTCGTCGATGCGCTGAAAAACGCTCTCGGGAAATAGTAGTCCGCTCAGTTGGCTAGGGCCGTAAAGCGGCAGAGGCAGTCATTGAACTGATCGCCACAAAGAGGCATTCTGCAAGCCTTTCACAAGCTATCGAGAGATCGTTGCATGCTCCGAAAAGCGGTTGCGAGTGACCTCATGGCGCTCAAAGTTGTCCGTTCTTCAGTCGTCGAAAACGTATTGGCTGACCCCTCCAAGGTCACCGATCATGATTATGAATGGTATGTAAGAAATCCGGGAGTGGCCGTTTGGGAAGAGAAGGGCGATGTGGTCGGCTTTTCCGCGGCTGACCCACGCAACGGAAACATTTGGGCGCTCTTTATCGCTCCCGGATTTGAAAGAAAAGGGATTGGCTCGATTCTGCTGGCCGAAGCCTGCGCCTGCCTCAAATCTGCCGGCATCGAACGCGCGTGGCTCACCACCGATCCAAACACCCGAGCCGAGAGATTTTATCGAGCGGCTGGTTGGGAGCATGTCGGCGAAAGGGGGAATGAGCTTCTTTTCGAACGATCACTCTGAGTTTTGCGCGACTATCTGCCGAGAGGGCTCGGTCCGGAGGCAACGGTGTTGTCAGCGATCAATGGTCTGCGCGAAAGGGTTGTCTAGCAGGCAGCGAAAGCGCTTGCGCTGCCGATGATCCAAAGTGCGCTTGAGGCCGAAAGCCCGCGTCGATTCATTCCAATTGGCGGATTGGATGGCTCTGAAAGTGCTCTACCGCTTCGTCAAGCTGCACCCAATGATGTTTCGATTGTTCGTAGACTGACATGGCGGGTGGCGCGAAGGCCGGGTCGGCAAGGGAACCTACCGCCACCCCGATCCAGAACGGCGCAGCATCGGCCTTCCAATAGACGGTCGAGCCGCAAGTTGGGCAAAAATGCATGCGGACCTTGCGACCGCTCTCGGCAGTGCGAATGAATTCTGTAGACGTTCCGGATATTTCGACACAGCCCATCGAGTAGAAAGCATTTGCGCTGAACGGCGCACCCGTTCTGCGCTGGCAGGCCAAACAGTGGCAGAGAGCTGTCAATTGTGGCGGCTCGCTGAGCATCAGTCTCAGAGCGCCGCAGGCGCATTGGGCATTGGCCATTGAAACTCCTCCCGCTTGCACGGTGAAATTACGTTGAATGGGGGGTGAAGCGCAGGCCCGAACCGCAAATGGTGAGGGTGGGCGATGCGAATGGGCTGAGAGCTGATATAATTTCAGGCTCACAGAAGCTCAATCTAGATCGCGGAAATGCAGAAGTCTAGAGGAACGCCATCTGACCGCTTCGGGCCGGAGCGGATGTGGAGCCCTGATCGCAAAGTCTCAGGTTCTGACCAGTCCTGTAGCCAGCGGGTTCGGTGAGCCCGCATTTCGGTGAGGGGCCAGTCTTGCTGGCCCCCTTATCCTTTATCCCTTGTAGATATCGCTTGCAGCGCTCGATCAGAGGTCGGCCGCTTCGGCGGCCGTCGTGCGCCGCACCGGCAAGGCCGACTTGTGGCGGGTCGTCCAGCGAGTTTTCGTTGTTAATGTACGACTTGGGAAGCTACCGACATCAATTCCTCGGAATTCGGTGCCTTGAATGTCTGCAGCCCAGCCTCCAGAACTTCAGTGAAGCTCCAGCGTACGATGCCCTCCCGGTCGATTAGGAACTGACCGACAAGCTGCCCGTGGTCGGCAGTCATCATCTGCTGATCGGCTTCCGTAATCTGATATCCTTCCTTCTCGTTGATGAACTCGTCCATTGCCATCACGCCCATAGGCTCGGGCAACTCGCCCGGAAGATCGATCCGTATCGCCATGACCGTGTCGATCCCGACCTCGCGTAAGCCGAAGGCTTGGTGCGAAGCCCGTACCGGGTCGGAAGCAGCAAGAAGATCGGGTATCGGATGGTAACGGAAATAGAGCCGCGCCCGTTCGACCGGGGTGTTGACCACCGCCAGAGATTGGACGCCTTTCTCACGCAGCATCGGGTTGAGATATGCCATGGCCGCGACATGGCGCCGGCAGAACGGACAATGCAGGCCTCGAAACAAACCGATCAACAATGGGCTGCGGCCACGAAAATCATCAAGTGCGATCTTCCCCTCGCGCGAGATCGCATCAAACACAACGTTCGGGACCCGGTCGCCCGGTTGTAGCGGATGGTCGACAAAGGGCGTGGACATGGGCAACCTCCTCGCTCGGGGATCAGTCGAGAAAAGGCGCCACGTGCTTCGAGGTCGAGATTGAGCGTTGCAAGGCCTGACCTCTCGTCTTACCGCACCGCCAGGATCCGATCTAAGAATGGCCCCACATTGGCCTGCGGGCAAGCGTTAAACAGCGAATCGTGAATTGAAAAAGTCCGTTTTCTGCAAACTCTGATTTTTTTAGCCGCCGTAGAGGCCGACACAGAAAATTGAGCTGGTGGGACCTGCCAATTTTGCGTTCAAGCAGCATGGGGCCGCATAGCGGAAAGCCCCTATCGCAAAGTCTCAGGTTTTGATCGGTTCTTTGCCGCTCGACAGGGAATCCGCCGGCCCTGCAGCCAGCGGATTCGGCCTCGGTGAGGGGCCAGTCTTGCTGGCCCCTTATCCCTGATCAGATATCGCTTGCAGCGCTCGACCAGAGGTCGGCCGCTTCGGCTGCCGTCATGCGCCGCACCTCGGCCTCGTGGCTGCGGCTGGCGAAGAGTTCGCTTGCCATGATCTGCTCGGCAA
>Ga0102593_1002021_pt1 | contig 16960 bp, 12 predicted proteins | sample AraplaCol_mMS_r2_2_FD_76862 | JGI IMG/M metagenome (GOLD analysis project Ga0102593, IMG submission 76862) | Arabidopsis root microbial communities from North Carolina, USA - plate scrape MF_Col_mMS_r2 (SPADES assembly) (version 2) | ecosystem: Host-associated > Plants > Roots > Endosphere...
GTGGCGGACGCCTACAGCGCTCACGACGTCGACTCAGACCCGACCGGGTGTCCGCTCGTCTGGACGTGGACGCAGTTATCATCGCAAGCCCCGATTTCACGCACGCGCCCTTGTCGCTGTCCTGCATAAGAGCCGGCAAACGGGCTCTCTGCGAAAAGCCGCAGATTTCACTGGAAATCAACGACCCGGTTTACTGGACAATGAGGTTTGAAAAATCCAACGAGAAGCGTTTCTGCTGAAGAACGGCGTCCATGATGGCAGACGCCAGAGGGAAATAAGCGAGCGGACCTTCATCGGTATGTTGCTTCTCAAGCGCCATATTCGCCAGAACCCGCGCTGTATCCACACCTTCGACCGTTTCGCCAAACAGTTCGCTCGACAACATTTCAACGACTGTGCGGCCAGTTCCCAATCCTTGGCCTAGGCGGCTGTTACGCCCTCCGCCAACAGTGACATGCAGATCGCCCAATCCGGCCAGCCCGAATGCCGTTGTGGTTTGCCCGCCCAGCCTCTCGCATAGTCTGGCCATTTCCAAAGTTGCCTGGGTGAAGACTGCAGCCGTCGGATTCTTAGATTGGCCGTCCGCACGTCTTTGATCGGGATACCGCGTCTGCATGGCGCTCACGCCGATCGCGTAGAAATTCTTGAGCGCGGCACAAGCTTCGACGCCCGTGACGTCCGTCGTCACCGACAGACGGTAATAGTCCGTTTGCATGATCGCGGCGAGCTGTTCGGCGACCGAAATATCCTCACAGGCGTAGATGCATGCCGTCGGCAGACGGTTGGCGAGTTCGCGGGCGATACACGGTCCGCCGATCCCGATGAAAGCGCTCATCAGCGGAATACGGGAGGGAAGCGTTTGGGCATAGGTCGATACGGCGGAACCCGCAGACTCAAGTCCTTTTGTCACAAAGGCTATGGGACAGGCCTCCGTCATGACCCGGTTAAGAATGTCGGTCACCCAGCCAATGCCAGGGCTACTCACTCCGACAACAATGATATCGGCGTTCGCGAGGTGCTCCGATCGCAGTTCGTCGAAGCGGATCGCCTCGACGCCGGCGGGCGGGGCAGCGTCGAGTTTGGGATGGATCCCGCCCGGACGCCGCATGGTAACGACGATGTCCTGATCGAGCGGCGTGCCGACGAGCAGCACCTTGTGGCCGTTGTCTGCAGCGGGTACGCAAAGCGCGGTGCCCATGACACCCGCACCGAGTACAACGATTTTTGCCACGGTAATCCTCCTCTTGGTGTGGTTCGAAACGGAAAGCCGACCCGCTACCGCATCATAGCAGCGACATTGCCGCCATCGACCGTGATAACCGCGCCGGTGCTTGAGCGCGCCTTAGCGAGATGCACGAAGGCGGCTGCCACATCGGCACCCGTTACCTCGCGGCCAACAAGGTTGCCGCGCATATAGGCTTCGGGTGTCAGGCCGCGCGCGCGGCTTCTTTCAGTGACCATCTCGTCCGTCATTAGACCCGTGCGGATCCGGTCAGCATTGACGGCATTGGATGTGATGCCGGATGCGCCGTGCTCGACTGCATATTGGCGCATCAGCGCCATCAGCGCGGCCTTGGAGGTGCCGTAGGGGCCGAAATCCGCACCTGGATTGACAGCCTGCTTGGAAACATTGAAGACGATGGCGCCGCCGGTCTTCTGCTTCTCCATCACACGCACGGCGGCTCGGGCCATGTAATGATGGCTCCAGAAATTCAATTCGAACGCCTTCCTGAACGTCTCCTCTGGCACGTCGATCAGCGAGCCCTGAAAGGCTGCTCCTGCGTTGGAGATCAGGATGTCCACCCCGCCGAAATGGCTCGCCACCTTGGCAATGGCGGCATCCACTGCGGCCGGGTCGGTCACGTCGCAGGCGACGCCGAACCCTCCTAGCCGCTTTGCCTGGTGAGTTACGGCGTCCTGTGCAATGTCGATCAGCGCAACCTCGGCGCCCTCGGAGCGAAGTGCTTCGGCGATGGCGAGGCCTAGTCCGCCGGCGGCACCTGTCACGACTGCTATCTGCCGGGTCAGGGGCTTTTCCACCTGCTTGGTCAGCTTGACCTGTTCGAGTGACCAGTATTCAATATCGAATAGGTCAGCCTCGGAGAGCGCTTCAAAGGATTCGATGCCCTCCGCCTTGGTGATAACATCGACCGTTGCTTCTGCCACATCTGCACCGACGAGTGCGTTCTTGCGCGTGGCGCCCGCGGCGAACAATCCAACACCCGCAACGTAAAAGACACGCGGCATAGGATCGAGCATCGTTTTTCCGCCGCCGACGCGACCATTGTTGCGTTCGAAATAAGCCCGGTAGTCCGCCTGATAAGCATCAACGGCGACCTGGGCCATGTCCTTCCAGGTATCGAGTTCGCCTGCCACCGGTGCCGGCAGCGCAACACCGTGGCGCTTGATATGGATGACATGCTCCGGCGTCGCATTGCCGCGCCTGACCAGGCTCTCCACATTTTCCGCATTGCAGAAGTCGAGCACGCTCTCTGTGCAGCGGTGTTCCAGTATCAAACGTTTCGGTGCGCCCTCTAAGCCGGTATCGATGGCGATGGCGCCGCGCAAGATCGGTGCGATTTCCGCCACACTGGCGAGCGATTTTGGCACTTTGGCGGAAGTAAACGGCTTTGCCCGACCTTTCGCCAGCCTGTGTTGCGCGCGGTCGATCTTAGCGATCATGTCCTCATAGGCCGCGCGCGGATCGTCAGACCAAGTGAAAATTCCGTGTTTCAGGAGAACCATGCCGTCGCCTTTGGGATTGGCGCGGAAGGCTGCATCACAAGCCTTCGCGAGAAGGAAGCCAGGCATCACATAGGGCACGACGATCGTATCAGGGAACAGTTCTCGGATAAGGTCTTCGCCATGCGGCTGGTTTGTCAGAGAAACTATCGCGTTGGCATGGGTGTGGTCGATATGCCGGAATGGCAACAGGGCGTGCAGGATGGCTTCGACCGAAGGGTTAGGCGCGTTCGGATCCATCAGCAGCCGCCGCTGCAACATCACCATCTCATCATCGCTCAGCTCATCGAAACCGACCATCGCTTTCAGCGGGTCCAACCGCACGGCCGGCAAGCCCTGTGGCTCTATAGTGCCCATGTCCCAACCGCTGCCCTTGACACAAAGCACATCAACCGAGGTGCCGTCCCGATCAGTCCATGCCGTCTTGACCGATGTATTGCCGCCGCCGTGCAGCACTAGTTCCGGATCCTGTCCGAGCAGTCGCGTTGTATAGGTTCGGACCGCTAGATCGCGGTTGATGCCCTTTCCAACATAAGCCTCGACCACGGATGTAAACTCGGTGTCGTTCCATCTCGATTTCATGACTATCACCTCTCTTCCCGCGTTGTTGGCGAACCGGGTTACAAACGTTAGATATCTAGATGCGTATGTGTCAGACCCGGTTTTCCGTTGCGGCGTCGAAGACGTGGACCTTTTCGGGCGCAATCGAGAAACGGACATCCATCCGCTCGTCAAAATGCGCAGACTTGTCGACGATCGCCAGGAACTGACCTTCCGGCCCCTCGCAGCAGAGCTGAGCTTCATGCCCCATGCGTTCGATTAGCAGCGACCGGGCTACAATGGATCCCTGCGGATCGACCGTGACATCTGTCGGGCGGACGCCGCAGATCACCCGCTGGCCTGCAGATAGTTTGAGGGACGGCTCGAGCCGGATAAGGCCGGCCTTGGTCTCCGCAGCTGGAGCTCCCTGGTCCGCGACGATCGTCCCCGTCAGGAAATTGATCGCCGATGAACCGATGAAATCGGCGACATATTTGCTTGCGGGTCTATCATAGACATCGTCGGGCGTGCCAATCTGCTCGATCTTCCCGGCTCGCATGACGACGATCTTGTCGGCCATCGTCATCGCCTCGATCTGGTCGTGGGTCACATAGATCGTTGTCGTCTTGAGACGATTGTGCAACTGCCGGATTTCGGTGCGCATGTGCGCACGGAGCTTGGCATCGAGATTGGAGAGCGGCTCGTCGAACAGGAAGACCGCCGCCTCGCGCACCATGGCGCGACCCATGGCGACCCGCTGGCGCTGGCCGCCGGAAAGTTCTTTCGGATAGCGCTGGAGATACGGCGTCAGATTGAGGATTTCGGCGGCATGCTCGACCCGCCGCTTGATTTCGGCCGGTGGCTGCTTTGCCACTTCGAGACTGAAGGCAATGTTTTCGTAGACCTTCATTGTCGGGTAGAGCGCATAGTTCTGAAACACCATGGCAATATCACGGTCGCGCGGATGCATATCGTTCACCCGTTTGCCGCCGATGAAAAGATCACCTTCGCTGACGGTTTCGAGCCCGGCTGTCATGCGCAGCAAGGTGGTCTTGCCGCAACCCGAAGGCCCGAGCAGCACGACGAACTGGTGATCCTCGATCAGGAACGAGATATCCCGCATGATGTTGAAGGCACCAAACGACTTGCCGATGCTCTTGTATTCCACGGTTGCCATAAAATTCTGCTCCACTCGTCTTCTAGTATTGCTGACGGTCGCGTGCCGGTCAGTATTTCTGCCGGGTCGGGGTGATGACGATTTCCTGCACGATCGCCTTTTGAGGCAGATTGTAGGCATTGAGGATCAACTCGGCGACGATATCGGCGGAAATGCCGCCGCCGATCGCCTCCTTGTTGGCCTTGTAATTGGCGAGCGTAGTCTCATCCTTCACATGGTCGAGCACCTCGGTGTCGATGATGCCAGGCGACAGAACGATGACGCGCACATTGTGCGGTGCCAGATACTCGCGGAAGCTTTCCGAGACCGCATGGACGAAATATTTGGTGCCGCAGTAGACGGTGTGATCCGGATAGACCTTGCGGCCGGCGATCGAACTCATCATCATCAGCGTGCCGTGGCGGCGAGCGATCATGCCGTTCATCACCGCATGGACGGAATTCATTACGCCCTTGGTATTGATGTCGATCATCTCGTCCCATTCTTCCGGCGGCTGCTTGGCGATGTCGCCGAGACGGGCGATGCCGGCATTGGCGAACATCATGTCCAGCGGGCCAAATTGACTTTCGGCGTCGGCGACGGCTGCGGTCAGTGCGGCGCGGTCACGGACATCGACTTGTTTCAGCACGGCGTCCGGCAGCCTCAGCGCCTCCAGGCGATCGAGACGGCGTGCCATCAGCAGCACCGGGTGGCCGGCGGCCGAAAAGGCCCGCGCCGTCGCCTCGCCGATGCCGGAGCTCGCACCTGTAATTGCAATCAGCGGCTTGTCCGCCATGTTTCAGCCTCCCGCATTTGTTTTGTCGATCCCCGGGATGCGAATGCCACTGGAAGAGGGCAAGTGGCATCGCAACCCCAGGAACCGTTTGTTTGGCAGACGGCGGAAAACCGCCGCCCGTCCAATCAACCCTTCATCACGGTGCCAACCTGGGCAGCGATGTCGTCGAGGGCTTCCTTTGGCGAGCCGTAGCTGCCGGCGAAATACTTGCCCAGCCCAACGGGGATCGTGTCGCTCGACAGCTGTGCCCACTCTGGCAGGTCCGGTTCGGAGCCCATGTATTTCGCAATCGTCTCGCGCACGATCGGCAAGTGACGGGTGGTGCCGGCACCGACGCGAGCATTGGCGAGAACGCGCGGATCGTCATAGACGCTGGTGCGGGTCGGACCCGTACCGCCACCAAGCGTGGTGATGAGGGCCTGTGTATCGGCGCAAGTCGCCCACTGCATGAACAGCCAGGCTGCATCCGGGCTCTTTGAGTATTTCGACACGGCAAGAGACGACCCGCCCTGGTGACCGACGCCGGGGATTTCGCCGTAACCGGTTTCCTTGACTGTGCGAAGGGCAATCGGCTGCGGCGGCACTGCAACTTCGCAAAGGCCCGAAACCTTGGTCTGGGTCGGATCGTCGAAATAGGGAAAGAATTCGCCCCAAGACAGCATCGACGCGGCAACACCCTGTGCCACCGACTGGCCCTGACCATCCCAGGTCCAGCCATCGACGCCTGGAGGCATGGTTGCCTTGAGCTTCGTCCAGTATTCCAGCGCCGCAACGCCCTTTTCGTCGTTACCGGTGAACTTGCCGTCCGGTCCGAAGATCGAGCCACCGTGGCCCCAGAGCCATGCGGTCCAGTCGCATTCCAGGCTGTAATGGCCGGATTTCATCTGGCCGCTGGTGCCGTAGACGTTCGGGCCCATCTCGTCGGTGATGGTCTTGGAATTGGTGTACAGTTCCTCGAGCGTCGCCGGTGCCTTGAGGCCGAGCTTCTCGTAGATATCCTTGCGATAGATCATGATGAAGATCGGGATGTCGTAGGGAACGCCGACCCAGCGGTCCTCATACTTGGCGATACCGTCAACCAGTGCCGGCAGGAAGTCATCGATATTGTAGTTCGGCATCGCCAGGTCGGCTTTGGCCTCGATCTGCTCGCGTGGATCGAAGACGTCCTTGCTGAAGGATGCCGCCCAGCTCTGGTCAATATAATAGAGGTCATAGGTGCCGAGCGATGAGGCCACGTCGAGTGTCAGCTTCTGCAGAACTTGCTCCAGCGGCAGAACCTCGATCTCGACCTTGATGCCGGTGGCTTCCTCGAAATATTTCTTCAGCTGCGAGTTGATCGCGTTTGACGGGGGTGTCGATTCCGTGGCGAGTTTGAGCGTGGTGCCGGCAAACGGCTTGCCGACGTCCTGCAGCCACTTGATCACTTCCGGCGACGGCTGCAGTGCTTCCTGTGCATTGGCCTGCGAGAACCCGCCAAACGGCCGGCGACCCAAACCCATGCCGAGTGCGCCGGCACCCAGGCCCAGCTTGCCGGCGGCCATCAGGAAGTCGCGGCGGGCCATCTGGCCCTTGACGAACCTATCGGTGATCGATGCGAGATGCATCTTTCTAATACTGTCCTTCATCCTCTTCTCCTCCACTTTTAAACGGACGACAGAATTGCCGGCCGGATATTCAAGCGCCTCCGCGCCGAATTACTGTTTCAGCGACCCCATCGTCAGGCCACGCACCAGATGGCGCTGGACCAGCAGGATCACGATAAAGGCCGGTACGATGGCCGCTGCACCCAGCGCCGCCATGTTGCCCCAGGCCGTTCCAATCGATGTCACGAAGGTCGACGACACCACCGGTACGGTCTTTAGGCCGGTCTGCGTCAGCGTCAGCACGAACAGGAATTCCGTCCAGCTGAAGATGAAGCAGAGAACCGCGGTCGCGGCGATGCCGCCCTTGGCCATCGGCAGGACGATGCGCCGGAAGATCGTCCAGCGCGACGCGCCGTCAAGCAGCGCGCTTTCGTCGATCTCGGCCGGGATATCGTCGAAGAAACTCTTCAAGAGCAGCACCGCCAGCGGCAGGTTCATCAGGCCGTGGATCAGGATGACGCCGATATAGGTGTCGAGCAGGCTGAACTGCTTGAAGATGAAGAACATCGGGATGGCGACGGCGACCGGCGGCATCATGCGGGTCGACAACACCCAGTTGACGAACTCGTGCCGGCCGCGAAAATTCATCCGTGACAACGAATAGGAGGCGAGCGTCGCGACGATGATGGCGAGCACCGTCGACATCGAGGCGACGACGATCGAATCCCAAAGCCGGGGCGCCATGTAGAAATTGCCGCCGCCGGGATTGACCGTTTCCTGCGTCCCGAAACCGAAGCCGAGCGAAACGCCGAATACCTGCTCGAAATTCTTGACCGTCGGTTCGAAGACGAAAAATTTCGGCGGCCAGTTGAAGATGTCCTTGGCGTTGCGGAAAGCAACCGACGTCCAGAAGTAGATCGGGAAGAAGAAGGCTCCCACGACGAGCCAGCCGGCGATCGTGCGAAGTGTCCGTGTCCCAGCGCTCTGGTGCATGTTACCACCTCACCTTGAAGACTTTGATGAAGACGTTGGCCATGATCATCACCATTGCCAGGCTGACGAGGCTCAGCGTTGCGCCATACCCCCATTTCAGGAACGAGAAGGTCTGCTGCCAGGCGTAAAGGCTGACGGTATAGGTGGCCGTTCCCGGGCCGCCCGAGGTCATGACGAAGACATAGTCGAACACCCGGAAGAGATCGATGCCGCGCAGGAGCACGGCGACCGCGATGACCTTCGACATCATCGGCAACGTCAGCCGGCGGAACATCTGGAAGGACGAGGCGCCATCGATCATCGCTGCTTCATAGGGCTCGGCCGGCAGCGAGCGAAGACCGGCCATGAAGATCAGCACCATGAAGGGCGTCCACTGCCAGATTTCAGCGACAAGCACGCCGGCCAAAGCAAGGGATGACGTGGCAAGGATTGGAGTCGATTTGTCGAGCAGACCCATCGTGTTGAGCAGATAGGGGAGCACGCCGAATTGCGGATCCTCCATCAACAGGAACATCATACCGGCGATGGCGGGGGGGATGACCAATGTCATCGACAGTGTGGCTCGCAGTACGCTGAAGCCCGGCAGTTCGGCATCCAACAGCATGGCGATTGCCATGCCGAGGATGATTTCGAACACCAGCGCGACAATGAAATAGAGGAAGGTGACGCCCAGCGCGCTCCAGAAACGCGTGTCGTTCCAGAGCTGAACCCAATTCGCCATGCCGACGAATTTCAACGCGCGCTTTGTCGGCACGAATTCGTGAAAGCTCAGCCAGACGTTGTAGATCAGCGGATAGATTGTGAATACCACGAGCAAGCAAACCAGTGGCAGGAGCCACGGGATCGGCGAGTCCGATATTGCAATGCGTTTCACCTGTGCGACGGACATTCCGTACCCTCCAGCGAGCGGACTGCGGCTATTGCGCCCGGCATGAGCGCGCGTCACCGTTGCCAAACCCGCACTCCTCTGCCGGTTCAGCTCTGCTCGATCCTGTTTCTCTACGCCGGCGCAAGCCGGCATGCGTCTTCAAAGCTGCGGCCGGTCAGTGTGCCGCTGCTTTCTTCTCACTGTGCATGCTTGTCGCGGAGCGTTGCTCTGCCATCCAGGCATCCAGTTCGGTAATCTCGTTCAAGCCCATGCGGATGCCGGCTTTTGTCCGGCGAAACACCACATCCTCGGCCGTGCGCGCATACTCGCGGGTCATCAGGAAACGGACCTCCGCCTCCGTCAGGTCGGCGCCGAAGGACCGGCCCAGGTCAGCCCGTGTGCGGGAACCGACCAGAATGGCGCGCGCCTCGGAACCATAGTGCCTGACAAGGCGCCGCGCCGCGCGTATGTCCAGAAATCCATAGTCCCGCGTAAGATCCTGAGCCAGGAACTCTGCAGAACCTGCGGGAAAGTCGCCGCCGGGCAAGGCATGCTTGCCCGTCCAGTGCGCCCTTACACCCCACTCTGGGAACCGCGTTGCCAACTTCTGCATCGCATTCTCGGCAAGGCAGCGATAGGTTGTAATCTTTCCACCGAAGATACTCAGAAGCGGTGCTTCGTCTTCCGCGCCGTCGACTTCCAGCACATAGTCGCGCGTGGTTTCCTGCGCATTGGCAGCACCGTCGTCGTAAAGTGGCCGAACGCCGGAATAAGTCCAGACGACCTCTTCTCGCGTCACCCCGGCCTTAAAATAGGAAGAGGCTGCCTGGCACAGATAGTCGATCTCGTCATCCGAAATACGGACGTTTTCGGGTTGATCCTTATGATCGACATCGGTTGTGCCGATCAGTGTGAAGTCGTCCTCGTACGGGATCGAGAAGACGATACGTCCATCGGGATTCTGGAAAATGTAGCAGCGATCGTGTGCGTACAGGCGCGGTACGACAATGTGAGAGCCCCTGACGAGCCGGATCTTTGCTTGCGTCTTCCGGTTCAAAACGATGGCCAGAACCTGGTCCACCCACGGACCGGCGGCATTGACAAGCGCCCGGGCAGAAATTTTCTCGCATCGCCCGGTTTCAGCATCCTCCACGGTCACATGCCACAGCCCGTTCTCGCGGCTTGCCTGCACGCAACGTGTGCGCGTGCGAATGTCGGCGCCCCGTTTTTCCGCGTCGCGCGCATTGAGGACGACGAGGCGGTTGTCCTGTACCCAGCAATCGGAATATTCGAACGCGATGGCGGACACGTCGCGAAGGGGTGCGCCGACGGGATCACGCGAAAGCTTGAGTGTCCGTGTTCCCGGAAGCTTTTTCCGACCGCCGAGATGATCGTAGATGAACAATCCGAGCCGCAACAGCCACGCCGGCCGCAGCCCCTTGCGATGCGGCAGCACGAAACGGAGCGGCCAGATGATATGCGGCGCTATGTGCCACAGAACCTCCCGCTCGCGCAGCGCATGGCGCACGAGCCCGAATTCATAGTGTTCGAGGTAACGAAGGCCACCATGAATGAGCTTGGTCGACGCCGATGACGTGGCGGAGCCAAGATCCGACTGTTCGCACAGAAAGACGCGGAGCCCGCGACCGGCCGCGTCGCGCGCCAGACCAGCGCCGTTGATTCCGCCACCGATGATCGCCAGGTCGTACGTCGCCATCGTCATGCAATCGGTCTCCCCTTGCGGGCTTCCAGAAGACGGTCTGCAACCTCGACGAAACCTTGTCCGCCTTCAGCGGCCGTTACATAAGTCGGTTCAGCCTCGATGCGGCCTTGAAAATGCAGGACATTGGCAACGCCGCAGGCGTTGGGAAAGAAGTGGAACATCGGCGCATCGTTCGGACTGTCGCCGACGAACACGACCTTGTCCTTATCCCGGTCAATATCGAGCCCGAGCACGTCGGCCGCGAAACGGCGCGTCATGGTCAACTTGTCATAGGCACCATACCAGCCGTTGACATGGATGGACGAAACCTTTGCAACCGCACCCTCCTCCTCGAAGATCCGCTTGATGCGGTCCACTGCGCTGGCCGGCAAGGATGGCACATCCTCAGAAAAGTCGATGGCGAGGTCGGCCTCGCGATAAAGCTGGTCGGCCGAAATGGCGGTACCGGGCACTTCGGCCAGGATGCGAGCGCGCACTGTTTCCAACCGTTTACGATCATCGGCGCGCTGATCGCTACTGATCGCGAAAACACGGCGCATGCGCCGGCTGTGTTGATCATAGGAAAAATAGAATGCGCCGTTTTCACCGACAACGCCTGAAACGGGCCACATCCGCGCAATCATATCGCACCAGCCAGCGGGTCGGCCGGTGATGGGAGCTACAGCAATGCCGGCGTCCAGAAGTCGCTCCAACGCCTGATAGGCGCAGGCCGGCAGACGTCCGTCCGTGGTCAGCGTGTCGTCTATATCGGCAAACAGCGTATGGATCCTGCCTGCATCTTCCAACGGCATTTCGACGATGGCGCGCATGAGATCACACCTCCCCGCGCGAGAAGTCTTCGAGAATGCCTTCGTCGGCGGCGATATCGAGAAACGAATAGCGGTTGCGCATCTCGCGGCAGTGAACCACTGCCTCACGGTAAAATTCGACCGGTACGCCGAGTTCCTGTGCCGTCGTGGGACCACCTGCTGCCTTGAGCAGCCGCGTCATTTCCTCGACCGGAATGACGAAGGCTTTCAACTCCTCCCGCAGCGCCGGCCAAAGATCGGCAATCTTTTCATTGAGAGCGCCGATTTCTTTTTCATCGAAGATCTTGGGTTGAATCTCCGTGAAGCATTGCTGGGCAATATCTGCGCCCATGCGACGCGACATTCCTTGAAGATCGATCCTGGTTGCCTTCATTTTCGGCGGTGATGCGTTTTCCAGGTAGTGCCGCTGCAAGCGGCCCATGGTCAGGACGCCGACGCCGACCTGCTGGCCATGAAGCGTCCCCGGATGGCGGTCTCCCGCGAAACAATCGATGTAGTGGGAGATCTGGTGCTCGCCCATGGAGCCATGGTTCGACATGCCGGTAAAGGAGACGCCAAGACCGCACATGGTCAGAACACGGTAGAGGTAGCCGTTTGCGGAGACATCGCCGCGGTTGATCCCCTCGGCGCGCCGGTTTAGCTCCGCCTCGTCCTCCTGCTGAATGATATAAGGCGCGTTATCGTAGGCCGTCCCGAAGAGGCGATGCGACAGCCACCAGTCCACCTGCGCCACAGACCGAACGAGGCAATCGGCGAAGCCGGCAGCCGATAGATAGGTGGGCGCCGCAGCGGCGACAGAAAGGTCGACAAAGAAACCTGCCGGCGCATGCGATGGCAACGACACTTTGAGACCGTTGTCGAGGGTTATAGACGCGGTGGTCGAGGTATAGCCGTTCATCGAGGCGGCGGTGCCGAATACACAATACCGCCTTCCATCGAGGCCGGTCACGTATTTCACCAGATCGTTGATCGTGCCCGACCCCACTGCGACCACACCTTCGGCGCCTTTCAGTTTTTCGGTCAACACAGCCACATTCGCCATATCGGCATGCGGATGGTCGAGAAGAACGGTCTTGACGGGGCCGAGCGATCGGAGAGCATGGGCGATGCGTTCACCCATCGCATCCCAGGTGGCGTGATCGGCCACGACTGTGAATGTGTTGCCTAGCCCTAGTCCGGCAACCAGTTCGGCTTCCCGTCCCTCAAGGCTATCTGCGATGACGATAGATTCGTAAGGCACAGTTGCTGGTTTGCCCGTCTCCGGATCCACCCAGCGCCCGGCGACGATATCATCAATCAACGCGGTCCAGCCGCCCTGGGGAGCGCTTGCGGCGCCGCCCTGGTTCCCTGTCGTTTCCATTCCTGATGTCCAGTCTTATTGTGATGAAAACAAAAGACACCAGCCACTGACACTTGTCAATACATAAATCAAATAGCCTTGACATTTGCCATTCGGTGTCATCAGATAAGGTGGAAACAAGGAAACACTGAGGAAACACATGCTGGACGCAGGCGTCACCCTGCCCACGGAGTTCGACGACGCCGTCAATTGGGCCGCATGGCTCTATTACGCCGACGAGATGACCCAGAGCGAGATCGCCAAAACGCTCAACGTCTCCCGCGCGACAGTCGTCAATTACCTTCAAGAGGCGCGCAGCCGTGGCATTGTCTCCATCCGGATCAGCACCTATGCGAGCGGACGGACAAAGATCGCCCGTGCATTAAAGGAAAAATTTGGCCTTGAAGGCGCGCTGGTCATCCCCTCGACCGGAAATGGAGACCTCGTGCGTCGGTTGGGGGACGCCGGAGCCCGTGTTCTGGCCGACCAGGTGACGACGGGAGATGTAATTGGGGTGGCTTGGGGGCGCACCGTGCTTTCGGTCGCCGATCAGATTTCACTTCCTGAACCGGTCTCCAATCTCACCGTGGTCCAGGTCTCGGGAAGTTCGACGGGCGAGCCGGATTTCTCGCCCGAATTGTGCACCTCGCTACTGTCGAGCCGTATTGGCGCGCGTTGCGTCAACCTTCTGGCGCCGGCCATTCTATCGACCAAGGAACTCAGGGCGATGCTGCTCGACGAACCAGTCCTGAAAAAACAGTTCGACCTCATACACTCGACAAACCGCATTTTGTTTGGTGTCGGCGATGTCGGCCCTAAAAGCACCGTGCGAGCGTCCGGGATCGCAAGCCAAAGGGAAATCGACACATATGTCGAACATGGTGCGGTCGCGGTTATCATCGGTCGGTTTATCGATGCGCACGGTCGCGCGGTAGGCGGCGAGCACGATGAACGAATGGTCGGAATCGCACTCGAAGAGCTTATTCAGACGCCCAATAGGATTTGCGTGGCAGGTGGGGCCGGCAAGATAGAGGCCATTACCGCAACACTCGAAGGCGGTTACGCGACGCATTTCGTCACAGACATGGCCACGGGAGAGGCCTTGTTGGGGGTTTGACAATCACAAGCGGTGGCGAAGGGCCTTTGCCGTGGAGGTAACCCATGAATCCACCCGCATCACATCGGTTCGTACCGAGGATTCGCAGATCGCTCAGCGGAGAGGAGCCGCTTTCATGCAGTCAGAGGAACGTTATGTCATAGGGATCGATTCTTCGACGCAATCGGTGAAAGCTATTGCCTGGTCGAAAGACGGTCAGCCTTGTTTCGAAGGGCGTGCGCCGCACACGCTGATAACGCCTGACGCCCACCGCGCAGAACAGGATCCCGACGAATGGTGGAGCGCAGCGATCACTGCCTTGAAAGCTGTAGCCGGAGCTACCGACCCCGACCGCATCGATGGCATAGCGATTTCCAATCAGCGCGAGACAATGGCATTGCTGGACGACCAGCGACGTCCGCTGGCGCCCGCCACGGTTTGGCTCGACCGGCGTGCGCGGGACATGCCCGCCCTCCTTGCTGACGAATTGGGCGCGGATGTTCTGCACGGCATATCCGGAAAGCCGGTCGATGTTATTCCTTGCGTCTATCGCCTGCGCTGGATGCGTGCCAATCAGCCGGAGTTGCTCGATAAGGCGGCTTATATTCTGTCCGTGCATGACTACTTGACGATGCAGCTGAGCGGCACGCCGCAGGCGACATGGACAAGCGCCGATCCGTTCGGAATTTTCGATATCGTCAGTAAAACCTGGTCGAAGACGATCCTCGACCACCTCATGATCGACGAGGCCAAGCTTCCGCCGCTCAATCCGCCCGCCTCCAGAATCGGCTCTATCTCCCAGGAAGCCGCTGCGCAGACGGGCCTGAAACCAGGCACGCCAATCTTTGCTGCCGGCGGAGATGGTCATTGCGCCGCTCTTGGCGTAGGCGCGATCGAACCGGGGACAGTCTATCTTAATCTCGGAACAGCGGTCGTGGGTGGCCTCTGGTCGGCCACGCCGGAATTGAGCGGACATTGGCGCACGCTGGTATCTCCCACTGGCGACGGCTATGTTCTGGAAAGCGTACAGCGGGGCGGTGCTTTTTTCGTGAACTGGCTGCTCGATAATTTCGCTGGCGGACGCACGGATGTGGCAGTTTTTCAACGACTAGAGGCGGAAGCCATGCGCCTGCCTGTCGGCTCTGACGGGCTGACGGTGTGCCCATATCTGATGGGCTGTATGGATCCCTACTGGGATGAAAATGCGCGGGCGAGTTTTACTGGCTTCGGGCCGGATCACGGAATGGGTCATCTCTATCGCGCATCCCTTGAAGCGATCACGCTCGAATTTGCAAGGAGCTTGCAGGAGATGAGGGCCACGGGGCTCGTAGCCGAGCGAATTTTCGTGATCGGCGGCGGAGCTTCGAGTGTGCTGTGGAGAAAAATGGTTTCAGATGCTACAGGGCTTCCTGTCCATCGCAGCCTCTCCAATGAGGCATCGGCACTTGGTGCAGGCATTGCGGCAGCGGTGGGTGCCGGGTGGTACAGCAATTTCCACGAAGCGAAAAATGCCATGGCGCGGACGACCGAAGCCCTTGCGCCTGATCCTGCCGCCTACGAGGATTGGCTTACCCTCTCGGAAAGACAGGCCCAAGTTTACATCAACAATCGCGAGCAAGGGCGGACGTGAGCCCGGCTCTGTGAACGAGCATGAAGTGGCGCGAACGTTTCAGTGTGCGGTGCCTGGTTTCTCGTTTGCCCTCACAATGGCGTCCGCTTCCTTGCCGTATAGTTCCTCGAAGTGATCGAAGGTCTTGGAAAAATAACCAATGCCCTGCGTCGCCGAGCGCAGCGCCCGTGCCAGATCGTTAAGTGCGCCGCCCGGAACGAGCGCCCGGAAGATGTCCCATCCCTTGGCGGTTTCATCACGGTCGAAGCCGAGAACCTGACCGTTGAGAGCGGCGACGATCTGGACAAGGCTGCCTGAATAGACCGACGGGATGTGGAACTCGCTGCGGAAGACCGGCTGCATCAAGACGGTCGACCCTTCGGAAAGCGCCTGTCGCACCCCCATTTTCGACGCAGTCCGGAAGGCGTGTTCCGAACTGTCGACGGTATGGTGCTGACCATCTAACAGCGTTACGCCGACATCGACGACTTCGAAGCCTAGCGGTCCTTTCTCCATCGCTTCGCGCGCGCCCGCTTCGACGGCGGGGATGTAATTGCGCGGAACGGCGCCGCCCTTGATGGTTTCGCCAAAGGTGAAGCCCTGGCCGCGCTCGTTGGGGTGAATGCTCAACTTCACATCCGCGAATTGCCCGGCACCGCCGGTCTGTTTGCGATGGCGGTAATGAACCTCCGATGGTTTCGTGATCGTCTCGCGGTAGACTGGGCTGGGCGTTCGGTCGGTCACGGAGATATGAAAGACATCGGACAGCGTTCGGCAGAGATCACGCAGATGCACCGGCCCCTGGGCGCGGACGAGTTGAGCGCCCGTGCCTTCCTCCTGCAAGACTTTCAGACCGCGATCCGTCTGGGAAAGTTTCGCCAGCGTTTCGGAAAGTTTGTTTTCATCGCGCTCGCTGCCTGGAATTAGGATCCTTTCAAGCATCGGCGTGGGTGGTTCCGTCCACTCAGGCGGGGCGACCACCGCGCCGGAGGTCAACAGCGAAGGGACGGGCAGGTGGTCGGACTTGACCGTCGCGAAGACATCCCCCGGCGCAGGCAGCACCGCCGAATTGGACCGCCCGTTTGCGAGATTTTGTACGGCGCCGAGGCTGGAGCCGCCCAGTGATGCGCCTTGCCGCAGTCCCTCGCCAAGTGCGCGCACGAGCACCGTCTTGCCGACATTCTGGCGATGATAGGCATGGAAGCTCACGGCCACCAGCTTGCCTTCATCGACAGTTCCCGTATGAGCGAGACGCTGCCGAAGAACCCCTAACGGCGGCGCCTCGTGGCGCAGCGCCTTCATCAGCCTCGTCATGCCGTTGCCGTGACTTGCAGCACCGATCAGGACCGGGATAATTCTATTTTCCCTGAGAACCCGTGATGAAATGGCATAGAGCGCGTCGCTGGGCGGCTCGCGATCCTCGATCAGTTCCTCGAGAAGCCAGTCATCAAATTCGGACAGGTGTTCCAGGAGCTCGCTGCGCGCTTCGTGCTCGCGCTCGGCAGTGCTTTCGGGGATTGCGATCAGCGCCGAAGTCTGGCCTTCCCGGTAGCGCCACGCCCGTTCCGAAATCAGATCGCAACTGCCTATGATCCTGTCTCCCTCGCGGATCGGGATCTGGCGAAGCAAAAGCGTGTGGTTGGCGTAGTCTTGAAGCGCGGCGATCACGTCCCTCAGCCGCCCTCTCGGTTCGTCCATCCGGTTGA
>Ga0102593_1002023_pt1 | contig 16926 bp, 34 predicted proteins | sample AraplaCol_mMS_r2_2_FD_76862 | JGI IMG/M metagenome (GOLD analysis project Ga0102593, IMG submission 76862) | Arabidopsis root microbial communities from North Carolina, USA - plate scrape MF_Col_mMS_r2 (SPADES assembly) (version 2) | ecosystem: Host-associated > Plants > Roots > Endosphere...
AGGTGAAGCCGAGCCACTTGTTGGCGATGTTCCCTTCCTGGATCATCTTGCCGGCCATGAAGTCCGCGCTCGTGAGCGTGGTGTCGCTCAGGATCTGGGTCATGGCGAGCGAGTCCCACAGGAAGAACAGCTCCTCGTCGTCGGTCTCATTGGCGCGGAAGATCGCGCGGGCCTGGATGATCTTGGCCTTGGTCAGGCCAGTGCCACCGGCGGCGATGATCTGGCCGGCGGGCAGCGTGTAGGGGCCGGTCGTCCCGTCCACGCTGTTGATCGTGCCCAGGGCAGCCGCGAAGATGATGTCGTCGATCTTGCGGTTGCGCGCGGCGACGAGCTGCTGCATGTACTGGCCGCCCGTCACCGGGTTGACCTTCATCTTCGGGATGTCCGCCTTGTCCAGCGGCAGCGCCTTGAAGAAGTCGCGCATCGGTACGGTGCGCGCGGTATGGTCGATGTCGGACCAGATGGTGTCACCGTGGCGGGTGACGTTCTCGTCCATCTCGACGGCGCCGAGGTTGTTGATCGTGAAGCTCGCGCCCTCGATGGTGCCGCGGTCGAAGACGGTGGCGCGGAGGCGGGAATCCTTCTGTTGGGCCAGCAGGCGCAGCGAGGAATCGAACTGCGTTACGAACTGGCGGGTCACGGTATCGGTCATTGAGAACTCCTGAAGTTTTGAACTGGTGTTCGCCGTTCAGGTGATCCGTTGCCGGGCCTGCGTCGCTGGCTGCTGCGGGCTTCTCGGTGATCCCGCATGCCAAGCAGGGCCGTGGCCTGCAATGTCAGTTTTCGACGTGCCGGAATCCCGGCAAAAGAAAAGCCCGCTCAGCTTTCGCCGGCGGGCTGAAGGTCGATCGCTCGACCGTGGAGACAACTGCGTTCAGATCGGTTCGTTCTTGCCCTTCGTCTCGCGTGCGAGCAGCGCGCTGTAGCGCTCGGTCACGGACTTGTGCTTCGGGTCTTTCGGATCGCTGTAGGCCGCGAAGTTCTCGGTCAGGAAGTCGGCAGCGGTCTGCGCGCCGCCGCCAGTCCCACCGTTGGCGGCGGCCGGCGTCGCGTCCTCGCCCATCTCCTTCGACAGTGCAGCGAACATGCGGATCGCGACCGGGTTGTTGCCGATGGCCTTGTCCACCTCGTCGAAGGTGAAGCCGGCCGCGGCGCCGACCTTCACAGCAGCCGAGAACGACGCCTTGATGTTGGCGTCGTAGTCGTTGCCCCAGGTCTTCTTCAGTTCGGCCACGGCGGTTTCGACCGTCTCGGCCTGGCCCGCGCTCACCAGCCCGGGCGCCAGCGTGGCCCACTCGTTCAGCACGCTCTCGTACTGGCTCTGGCTCAGGCCCCAGCCGTGGGCCTTTTCCTTGAAGGCCTTCGCGGTTGCGTCATCGAGCTGCAGCGCCTTGAAGGTTTCGTTGTCCGGCAGCTTGTACTCGTCGGCTGTCTTGGGGCGGATGTCGCCGCTGCCCATACGCTTCTCCAGCGCGCTGCGGTGCTCGTCGACCTTGCGCAGCGACGCGGCCAGGTCGAGCTCACCATCAGCGCCGTTGACGCGGAACTTCTCGGGAATGGACTGCGGGGTCCACTCGTTGCCGCCGCTCAGCGCCGAGCCTGCTGGATTGCCTTCGCCGCCTGCTGCAGCGCCTGCGCCCGCCGCTGCGCCCGGTTGACCGCCGGCGGCTCCTGCACCACTGCCGGCGGCACCGGCTGCGGCACCCGCTCCACCATCGCCACCGCCAGCCGCGCCAGCTTCTCCTTCCATGTAGACATGTCGTGCTCCGAAGTTCATGGTTCGTTCTCCTGGGTGTCGGGCACGGAATTGGCCCGGTTGATCATGCGGATGATGTGCTGCACGACTTCGTGCTCGCCCATGCGGTGGTAGGTCTTGATCACGGCGTCGATGCCGCCTTCGACGACGGCCGGCTTGCTGTAGCGACGCACGAGGTCTTCAAGGATCTGCGCGCCGCGCTTGTCGACTTCGAAGATCTGGCGATACAGCTCGGGGAGCTGTTCGGGCGAAACGTCGCGGCTCATACGGCTACGGCGGCGTCGATGGCTGTCTCGCCGGCCTTCATCTGCAGCGCCTGAGCCTGCTGATCCTGCTGGGCCTGTTGCCGGTTGCGGTTGTCCATCTCGCGCTTCTGGGCCAGTTCTTCAGGGCCGCGCAGCAGCTTGGCCGGCACGCCTAGGGCCTTGCCCTTCTCGTAGTTGGCGTCGTCGAGCTTGATGTTGTCGAGGACGGTCATGTCCTGCGTCGAGCCAGCGAGCGCGAGGAGGCCGGCCACGAAGGTGTCGATCGCCGTGACTTCTTCCATCAGCTGGCTGCGCGCGAGCGGGCTGATGTACTTCACGGTGTAGTCGCCTTCCAGCAGGCCCTCAGGCACCGGGCCCAGCTTGGCGACCAGCGCGCCGGCGCGGTAGGCGATGTTGAAGCAGCGCTCGACTGTGACCTGCAGGAACTCGGACTGGAAGCGGCCGACCAGCGGCGCCATGAGCTGCCGGATCTGGTTCATGTCGCGGGAGATCTCGGTCGCGCTGCGCACCGGGCCGCCCTGAGGCGTGAGCATGTCGGCGAGAAGCGCACGGCGAATGCCCTGCTGCAGGTCCTGGCACTTGGAGAACGACACGTTGAAGTTCGCGCCCGTCTCCAGCGGCGCCATGCTCTCCAGCGATGCCATCGCTACGATCTTGCGCGGCCCGATGCGGATGGTCTTCGGGTTGAGCACGCCGTCATCCACGGCCTTCCACATGCCGCCAACGGCGATGTCGAGGCTCATCAGTTCGAGCTTCTTGATCTGGTTGAGCGTCTTCACATCGGGCAGGACGTTCGAGCCGAGGCCGGTGGCATACGGCGTGCCAGGGATCAGGCGCCAGCGCGGCACGGCGCACGGGAACTCGTGGTAGCCCGACTCGCGCACGATGTGCTTCTTGCGCTTCTCCATGTGGCAGGAGCGGAACGGCAGGTTCCTCGACAGCGCGGCGCCGTACTCGCCTTTGCGCCGCGGCTCGATGGCCCACAGCATCGGCACCTTGTCGGTCAGCTTGCCGTCGTTGAACAGCTTGGCCGTCTCGTCGCTCACCTTGTCGAGGCCATATTCGGCGACCGCCTGCTCGACCGTCATGTCGAAGCACCGATAGATCGTGTCCACGCGGCCGGCAGGCTTGCTGCTCGCCACGAAGCACTGCGACAGCGGCCACTGCTCGAAGTTGAAACCGCCGATGGGCCGGCCCTGCTCGTCCTTACCCTCGTCGATGTAGAGCACGAACCAGCCCGCCGGCACGATGTCGCTGTAGCACTCACCGGCTACCGCACCGAAGCCCGCGGAGTTGATGTGTTCGAAGAGGAACTGCGCCGCGCCGTCCATCCAGGTGGTCGTCTGCTCGTCATCCTGACCGGCGTCGAGCCCGAACCAGCGCGAGTTGTCGGGCGTCATCCAGCTGGCGATGTTGGACTTGAGCACCTCGCCGGCATCGATTGCGGTCGAGTCGTAGAGCACCGCGCGCTGGTTGGCGGCCGTGGTGCCAGCCGATTCGGTGGGCGAGGAGTACCAGCCGACAGCACGCTCGGGCGCGAGGTACTCGAAGACCTCCTGCCAGATCGTCTCATGGGGGAGTCGCTGCGCCGCCAACTGGGTGTAGCGGCGGTCCAGTTGGGCGGCTGCTTCGGTCATCTATTCCCCGAGGGTGGTTTTTCCGTAGCTGAGCGCCGATGTGGTGCCGGCGCCCGTGGAGAGTGCAGAGGCGCGTCGCGCGGTCTTGCGCACGGCGGACTCGGCATTGGCCTTGCTCGCTGCCTCGGCCGCAGCACGATCTGCCGCGACCTGCGGGTCTTCGCGCGGCTGAACCGGCGCGGGAGCTTTGCCGCCACCTCCGCACATGGCTTACGACACCTTGCGGTCGGTGGGGTGGACCGGCGGCACGTACCAGCCGTCCTCGGTCAGCACGGGGATGGTCGGCTTCGATTCGAGGACCGAGGCCATGGTGGGCAGCACGACCTTCTCGGGCACGGCGACGGCAACCTGGTTGCGCGCGATCGTGCGCATCATGGCCTTGAGCTCGGCGATCTCGGCGGCTTGGGCCTTCACGGTTTCCGAAAGGTCGGTGCCGGCCGCTGCGGTGTTTGTCTCACCCGCGCCCGGGGTGACGGGGGAGGCTTCAGCCTCGGGTGCGTCGGGGGTGGGATTGGTGCCCGGAGTGACGGGGGAGGCTTCAGCCTCGGGTGCGTCGGGGGTGGGATTGGTGCCCGGAGTGACGGGGGAGGCAGTGCGGCCCATGGTGCGTCTCCTGAAGGGGTTGGTAGGGACGCCGCAATGTCCCCCACCACCCAGCCGGAATCCCGGCTACCGAAAAGCTGCAGCCGAAAGTACCTGATCGACCTTGAGCGGCAGATCTTCGCGCGGCAGGCCCGTCACCACGCGCCACAGCGCAATGAGCCGCTCGCCGTCGCTGTGGCCGGGCTGGGCGTCGCGGTTCTTCCAGCCTTCGACGGTGGTGCGCGCGCAGCCGATTGCCGCGCCCATCGCCGCGTGGGTGTAGCCGCGCTGCTCCAGCGAGACGATGACGTGCCACCATGACACGCCGGGCAGCTTGTCAATGGCCTGCTGGTGCTCGGCGTAGTGGGCAAGGTCGGTCATGGTTTATTCGATCTTCGTGTTGCCTTGCGCGAGGGATAGGAAGTCGTTTGACGGCACATGTCCCAGCCCCTTCATGAGCCGGTGCATTTCTGCGAGCATGCACTCCACGGCCTGCAGTTGCGTCACTGTTGGTGCTGTCAGGGTGAGACCGACGATTGCCAGGCCTTCACGAACTTGCGCCTCCGACATGGAGAAGCCCAGCGCTGTCTGAGCCTTAACAATGACCTCCACGATGGTGTAAGGCTGCTTGTCGAGGCCCGCGGTCTTCAGCCACTCGCATAGGCGGTAGAACTCGAGGTGCGACATTTGCCTCTCGACGGTTTCGATCTGTTTGGGTGCTGGCACTTCGGTCTCCACTTTTTCGGGTCTGATGAGGGGCAAAACGTTGGACATCGCCTCAGCCACAGCTGTTGCGAGCTGCTGGTTGTCGCGGGCGAATCGTTTGAACTCGGCTTCCTGGTTCTTCTCGCCGCGCCAATCACTGGGCGTGGAAGCCACAGCGAATGCGCGTGTCTTGCCATTCGGCGCACGCACTGTGAGCTTCAGGTGCCCCTGACCGGTCATGCTGGTTTGCAGAAGCTCAAGGCCGCATCGCTCGACCAACGTGTCGAGGTCGCGCTTGCGTTTCTGGATGCTCACGGCCTCACCTCCACGATGCGCAGCACGCGGCTGCCGATGGTCACGGTCATGCCGCGGCGAAAGGCGAAGAAGTCGGCATGGGTGTTGGGCAGCACCATGGGGATCACGGTCCAGTTGCCTCGGCCTTTGGGGCGGCACAGGAGGGTCAACGCCGGAGCTCCTGGAACCAAACTTCATAGGCGGCGCGTGGCGTCAGGCCGCGACCGATAGGGCCAACTCTCCTTTCGCGGCCGCCGACGGCGCAGTACCAAGAGCCATACTCGCGCCACAGCCTGGGGTTGGGAACCGTCTCCACCCAATGGAATGGCCCGAGTATTTCACGATAGATTTGCGTCATTGGTGCCTCGCTTTCGGCCGTGCGCTGGCCAGGTGCAGCTCGAACCCGAGCCGATCGGCGATGTGCATTTCGAGCGTCGCGCCTCTGGACTGCTGCCAACCGGGCAGCGCGTAGATGGCATTGCAGGTCACCAGCTGCTGGATGTCCGCGCGCATGCACTCCAGCCAGTCGGCCTTCGGATCGGCGTTGATCTCGGCCGGGTTGACGACTTCCCAACCCATGGCGCGGAACTCGGCCGCCGCCGCATGGAAGGCTGGGAAGTTCAGGTTGGGGTATCCGGTCATCGGACCAGCGATGTAGATGCGCTTCATCCCGCGATCTCCCGCTTGAGCCAGTGCCCGATGAGGATCGCTTCGGCCCGGTTGTGATCCTTGACGCGCTTCACCGGCGCTTCGGCGTACAGCCGCTGTGCGCATGCGCGCGCCGCGTCCTTGTCGTTGCTCAGCCCGTAGAAACCCTTCCACTCCTTCGGGTTGACGCAGCGCACCTGACCCACGCGCATCGCCAGGGCACGCAGCGCGCCGAAGGTGTCGAACTGGCTGGCGATGGTCTGCGCCGGGAGAGATGGCATCGGGATCGGGCGCTCGATGGCGACATGCACGTCCTGGTCGGCGAACTCGAAGCGCGCCGATAGGTTGCGCAGGATGCTCCCCAGCACGTCCACGTCCACCCAGCGCTTCATGCTGCCGCTGGCCGTGCCGTTCTCGCAGGTTGGGATGTCGGCCACGTCAAGCAGCCCGCGCGTGCTGCAGATCACGGAAAGAGCGCCCGTGAGGCCTGGATCAATTCCGATGGCGATCATGCGCGTGCCCCCAGCCCAGTGAACGGCGTTACCGGCTCTTTCCAGGCCTCGCCACGACGCACGAACGAGATCAGCGTCGGATGCACCCCGTAGCGCGCGCCAAGTTCCTTGATCGTCTCGTTGCTCGCACGAATCTCGCGCGCCGCTTCAAGGCTCAGCTTCGCCTTCTTGCGAGCCTCGCGCGTCGACGTGATCGAGCGACGCAGAGCCAGGTCGGTGGTTTCATAGGTCCGCTTCAGCACCGCGCTCTTCGTCGTAGTCTTCAGGTGCTCGGGGTTGATGCACAGCGAATTGCCGCACGTGTAGGTGACCATGAACCGGTCTTGGATCGGGCCCTTGGCGTCGATGTAGACCAGCCGGCGCAGGCTCGCATCGCCGAGACGCGGAACACCGCCAGCGCTGCGGCGACCGGTCCAGATGAGGCAGTCGCCGTCTTCGCGGCAGCGATGGTGCAGGCGTTGTACGAGTTCGCTCATGCTGCCTCCGCAAACGCGCGCGCGGGCGCGAGATGGGCAGGGGCGTCGAGCTGCGCCTCCACATCAACCCATCGCGGCCGCTCGGTGCTCGACTCCAGGAACAGCTGCGACTCGCCGTGGAACCAGAAGGCCATCGAGCCCTCCCACTCGAAATGCCGCTGCTTCGTAACGCGGACGAAGGCGTCGGGCCGGCCGTTTTCGAGCTGGATCGCGGCCTCGCGCTTGTCGATTTCCTTGATGGCGCGGGCGCGTTCGAGAGCGTCGTGCTTCGGCTTGTTCTTCCACACGATCACCACGTTGTCGGCGATGTCGGCGATTTCGCTGGCGCCCTTGACGTCCATCTTGTCCGGCGCCTTGTGCTCGGACTCGCCCTTGCGCATGTGGGCCACCAGGTGGATGTGCAGGCCGGTGTCCTTGGCCACCGAGTGCAGGCTGTCCACGAAGTCCTTCTGCGCCGTGTAGTCGTCGGTGCCCAGGCCGCACTTCATGAGGCTGTCGATCACTAGGTGGTCGATCTTCAGCTCGTTGCGCACGTAGGCGGCGACACCGAGCATGCGATCGGCCTGCACGCGGCCCACGTGGTCGTAAACCCAGAGCCGGTCGTCGGTCCAGCGATGGAAGCCGCGGATGTACTGCTCGCTCGGAACTGCGACGGCCGATGCCTGCCGGCTCATCTTCGCCATGCTGGTTGACGGCGGCATCTCCAGCGAGGCGAGGCAGACGCGGCTGCCGCTGTGCATGACGTTGAGCATCACGTTCGACAGGAACGAGGTCTTGCCATGGCCGTTGATGCCGGCCCAGATGGTGAGCTCGCCGGGCCGCAGGTCGAACTTGCCGCCGGCCTTGTTGAAGCCGAGCGAGGTCCACGAGGTCGGCGCGTCCTTGCCGTGGAAGCGCGAGATCACGGCATCGCACCAGGACGATGCGGGCTTGACCTTAGCCGCGTCCTTGAACTGCTGCCGGAAGTAGTCGTCGAAATCCGTGGAATCGGGGATGGTCTGCATGGAGGGTTTTCCTCAGTGAAGTGCGCGCTTCAGGCGCGTGCCGGTGAAGGTGCCGGTCAGGTTGATCGGGCACCAGATGAAGTCGTGTTCGGGGTCGATTCCGTGCTCGGGAAAGCCGTTGCTGTGCGTGCCGCTGCCCACCTCGACGTCGTGGACCTGGCCACGCGGATCGGTGAAGCGCACGACGAGGCGCGCGGGGATGACCTCGGCGATGTCGTGTGCAACGCGGGTCAGGCGGTCGAGCGGCGTGCGTTGGCTGGCCCAGACCCACACCTCGAGGTTGACCAGCATCCGCCAGTCCACGCGGCCGGCGGGCATGTCATCGCGCAGGTACAGGACCGGAGGTTCGGCATCACCGCCGTCGAGCACCACCGACACCGGGCGCTTGGGCATGTGCCCTTGGCGCCGGTACTCGAGCAGGTCCCGGGCGTTCACGGCGTACCAGGTCCGGCTCATACCGCCCCCTGCGTCCAGTCGCCCGAACCGTTGCGCGGCGCGGCGCCCTCCCTCGGCGCGTACACGTCGGTCCAGCAGTTCGCGGTCGACTTGTCGAGGATCGCGCCGACGTCGTGACCAGCGTCTCGGAAGCGCTGCAGCTCGGCGAGCTTCAGGTCGCGGGCTCTGTCGGTCATGGGCTTGCGCTGCTTCTTCCGCATCGCAACATAGCCGTCCCATGCCTCGGTCGGGATCCAGTCCGGCAAAGCAAAGCTGAGCGGCAGCTCGGCCTCTTCTTTATGGTGTCTGGTTACTGGGGACTGGAGAGCATTGCGTTCGTCATGCGTTTCGGATGCGTTCGCATTGCGTTCGGATTCCGTTTGCATATGCGTTGGCGATGCGTTCGCATTGCGTTCGCTATGCGGCTTGGACCATCGCGCATTCGCGCTCGCACGCGCTTTGTCCTGCTTGGCGAGGTAGCGCTGCAGGTCTGCGTCGCAGCGTTTCTGGTGCCAGCCATCCTCCTCCAACACGAAGAATTCCTGCAGGACAGACTCAACCGCCTCTCGCTCTTCCTTCGAGCGCGCGCCGACGAGGCGCTGCACGGCCTTGACGTCGACCGGCATCGGGCGCTCGGTCGCGTAGTACTTGCGGATGATCCGGCTGTACGCAGCATCCTCAACGAACGTGAGGTGTGCAGTGGCTTCAGCGAAGTCACCGATGTGGTGCTCGTAGTAGTTCAAGCGCCTCCCTTCGCGCGCGCTGCCAACCTGGCCTTCTCACCTTCCTCGGAGAAGTAGCAGCCCTCCATGCGGGCCACCTGGGCCTTGCTGCGCTGCTTGATCGCGGCCGTCATGTCGTCGAGCCAGTGGCGCGCCGTCACGGGGTCGCCTGCCTCCGCCGCGGCGAGCATGTGCCGGCCGCACGCGGCGATGTGGAGCTCGCGCTTGTGGTCCTCGGACATGTCGTCCATGTCGGCGACCATCTCTTCGGTGAGGGCCGGGTTCACGATGCCACCCCTGCGGCCTTCATGACGGCCTGCACCTGGGCCAGCAACGCCGGCAGCGATGCGAGGGCCGCGTTCTGCTGCACGTCGGGCTTGTGCAGGAACTTCTCGATCAGGTAGTACAGCGGCTCCATGTCCTGCGACTTTTCGAGATGGATCTCGAACTCGTCGATGCCGAACTTGCGCGAGGACTCGTCGCTGAGCTGGTTGCTCAGGTTGCCCGGGCTCTCGTTGAGGTCGATCGCGCAGGTGCCGAGCCCGCGGCGGTAGATGGTGGCCGCCACGCAGTCACGCAGGTTGCGGTAGCGCGACGTGTGCCCGCGCTCGAAGTCGAGCGTGAGCTGTGTGGTCTGGGGTTTGATAGTCACGGACAAAACCTTTTCTCGCGGGTTGTCACTCGTTGTCACTGGGTGGCAAAAAAATAGGCGGCATGCACGACCCGAACAGCGCCCTACTCCTCCCCACCGCAGTCCTGGAACGCCCCGCTCACGTACATGAGCAGGACGACGAGGACGAACCAGGCGGTGAGGAGGTGGGCGGCCATTGGTCAGACTCCGAGGAATTCCAGGAACGCGGCCATGCCCTCTTCGCTGATGACGGCGCGGCCGTCGCTCAGGCGGAAGACCGGCAGCTTCAGCGGACCCAACTCGAGCACGCCCGAATGGGTGGCATGGGGGATGCCGTCAGCGGACGCGCGGGCGTCGGCGATCGGCTGCATGTCGACCGCGTCGAGAGCGGCCTGGACAGGGCTGACCATGGCTCAGGCCGCCTTCGCTTCGGGCTCGGGGGCGGCCTGCATGCGCAGGACATCCCAGGCCACGTCGGGCCGGAGGTCTTCGCAGCGGACCGCGCCGGCGGTGGCGCGCTCGATGGAGGGGCAATGCTCAGCAGGCACGCGGCCGCGCTGCTTCCACATGCTGGGCGCGCTGGTGGCAACGCCGATACGACTTGCAAGGACTCCGACGCCCCCGCACACGGTGATCGCACGCTCCAGCGGCGTGCTTGCTTCAGGTTGGGTCATGGTGCTTCCTATTTGTCACGTTCGTGATTATGCGGACAACACCAACGTGACGCAAGCAGCAAGTCAAATCACGCCCGTGAAAACCATCGGTGAACGAATCAAATGGGCCCGCCTCGAGCGCGGATTGACGCAGGGCGCGCTTGCCGCTGAGGCGAAGGTGTCGACCAGCACCATCGGCAATCTGGAGTCAGGACTTAGGGAGAAGCCGCGGGAGCTCAACGCCATCGCTCGTGCGCTGCGTGCCTCCCCTTCCTGGCTGGAAACCGGCCGTGGCGCTTGGAACGCAGACTCGAACGTGGAAGCGGGTCGAGCCATTGCTGGCCTCGTGCCGCTTATCTCGTGGGTGCAGGCCGGGAACTGGAGCGACGCTTCAGATCCGTTTCAGCCTGGAGACGCAGAACGCTGGATGCCGTGCGTCGTCGGGCATGGCCAGAACACCTATGCGTTGCGGGTGAAGGGCGACAGCATGACGGCGCCACATGGAAATAGCCGCACCTATCCTGAAGGCTGTTTTATCTTCGTCGACCCCGATAAGCGCAGTCCGGTCAATGGTGATCGCATCATCGCCAAGTTGGAAGGTGAAGATGAGGTGACGTTCAAGGTCTATAAAAACGAAGATGGCCGGCAATGGCTCCAGCCATTAAATCCGTCGCATGAACCGATGCGGCAACCTTTTCGGGTTCTCGGAACAATTATCGGGAAATGGGAGGATGGCTGATTATGGAAAAGCAAATCGGGGACGTCACTCGCGCTGAGCTGGAAAGGCGAGCGTCTGTAGCGCAGTCAGAGGCCGTCAGCGCAGAGCACTATGGCTACATCATTGCTGGCCTGTTCGCGGTTGTGGGCGGCTTCTTTCTGAGCTGGTTTCTTTCAATCCCTCTTGCCATCGGCCTTTATCTAATCACGGTCAAGCCGAAGCACAAAGCAATGGAAAAGGCCGATGCCGAATTGTCGGCGTATGAGGCGGCAAATCCGCCTACGACCTATTTTTAATAGACGCAATCACTATTGCGAGGAATATTTACAAGGACAGTAGGCATGCAAACAGACGCCAAGGCTGAAGCAGCCCGTAAAGAATTAGGCGCAGCTGAAACTTTGGCCGTTCATTTGTACGGCCTAACTGCTGTTGTTCGATCTCTTTATCAGTCGCATCCTGATAAGGATCAGGTTCGCGCACTATTCGAACAACTAGAGGGCCAAATTTTGGCAGCTCCTGCCTTTGTGACAAACGAGGCGCGACGCATAGTGCTCAAGGATTTTGCGGCAACCGTATTTCAGCCGCCTGTAGTGCTTGATAAATAGCCTCGTTCAAGGACGAAGGCCCGGAGTCGTCGAGCGGCAATCCCGTTTCCTTTGAGACCTGAACGAGCATCTCGGCTCTTTCACGCAGTGCCTTACCACTGGTCGTGTCTTGCGCCGTCATCGCCTCATGGCTCTGTTTCATCGGTTCCCCTTGTGATGGTGTGAACTTCGAGCCTACGCGCGCACGCGCGCACACCTAAGACCTGCTGGGGTGCCAGCACCAGCCCGCCGCGCGCGGGCATTTTTTCGTCTGTGATTCTCCTTTTCGTGATTGGTCGTCACAAACGTGTTGACAAGAAGAATCACGAACGTGACAATTAGCCATCCCACAACGGAGATGGACATGCAAGCAGCAACCCCCAGCAGGCCCTACGGCCGCGACTTCAGGCGGATGCCGGAGGTGGTTCCGGCGCTGAGCCTCGCCCCCTACGAGCCGCACGGCTGGCAGGTCGAGCGCCTGGACAACACCTCAGACGCTGGCGACCGCGCATACCGCGAGCGCTGCGACGAGATCCGCACGCGGCAGTGGCGCGAGCTGGACGCCTCGACGGTCGGCGATGTTGCGCACGATGAGCGCCTGGCCAAGTGCCTGCGCGATGGACGCGCGCCGGCCGAGGTCGGAAAGCTGCTGATGGACCTGGTCCACGAGCGCATCGAGGGCATCGTCCGGAGGAACGCATCGTGACCGCCCCGCGCAAGACCACGGTGACGGTCGGCGGGCAGCAGTTCACCGTGTGGGCTGGGCCTGCTGGAGTGATCGAGGTGACGAAGGACGTGCCGCGTACCCGGATGGGGTTCCGCCGGGTGGCGCTGGCGAGCAAGTGCGCCAAGGCTGCGATTGCCGCCGCTGAGGGAGGTGCATCGTGAGCGCCGCGCAGAGCAAGCCGGGGCTTCTCAATGCGGCAGCCCAGTGGCGCGCGTATGGCGCAACCTGCACGTTGAAGGAGGAACGCGACCTTGCCGAGCGCGCTGCTGCGAATCTTGAGCGCCAAGCTGCGACCGGGATCGCGACCTGCGTTTGCTGCAACAAGGCTTTCGGCCAAGGCTCCCTCCATCTCGCCAAGGCGCAGGAGGCTGCATGAGCACGTTCTATGTCGCCAGCCTGAAGCACACAAGCAAGGCCCATGAGCACATCACGTTCTGGGCGCGCTTCCACAGGGGCTACACGCCAGTAGTCGGGGAGCATGCCGGCCGGTATTGCTTCGGCGAGGCTGTCAGCCTGAACGATGGTCTTGATTGCATTGCGATCCCTGTCGCGTTCGTGGACGCGATGCTCCAGCCGGAGCCCTATTTCATGTCGTACCTTGGTACTCCAGCGAAGTTCTACGACCAGCACGGGCCTGTGCTCGACAACACGCAAGCCAATTGGAATGCGCTGATCGCGAACTCGCTGGCGCCGGGGCGCCACTTCACCAAGGTCAAGCCAGAGGCGTTTCGCGGCAGGCGGCGTTCGTTCGCGCTAGTAGATGCACCTCAGTTTGATACTAAGCGCGCAGCGAGGGCCACATCATGACCCGCCGCCAGCTGATTGCCTGGCTCGCAGGCTTCTTGTTCGGTGCTGCTGGGTTTGGACTGGCGGCTTATGCAACGCTACTCGACGCGGGAGTGCTGCCATGACCGCCTTCCTCAAAGCCCTAGACGAGGCCGCAGTGCGCTGGGCTCTGTGCATGGCCGCGCTCGCTGTCTGGCTGCTGCTCAACGCATGGCTTGACGGCCAGCCGAGCGAGACCGATGCATTCCGCGCGGTGCAGGCCGATCTGGCACAAGCACCAGCAGACGAGCGCGCTGCGATGCGGGGGCCTCAATGACCAACGTCAAGCACTCTAAGCCCGGCCACTGGGGCGACGTCCCTGCAGACGAGCCCTTCGAGCAGCCCAACAGCCGCGCCGCCGGCATCGCATGCCTCGGCGTCGTCGCATTCCTCTTCCTCCTCGCGCTGGTCGTTGTGATCGTGCGCGCCTCTTTGAAAGGCTGAACATGGCACTCCTCGAACTCAACGTGAAGCGCGTGATGGGCATCGACCCTCAAGCGCGTGGCCTGTGCTCTGTCGATGTCGAGATGGACGACACGCAGATCTTCGTGGCCATCGACATGCTGCTCGACGCCGGCGGCCCCGAGAAGCGCGCCCAGCGCCTCGCGCAGCTGGCTGAGAACGAGCTCAACGGGATGCATGCGTGATGGGCGCCGTCGAGACCGCATTCGCCTCGCCGACGAAGCCTGGCATCTACGAGGGCTTGCCGATCGAGGTCTACCACGGCTCGGGCCTGAGCATCAGCAAGAGCGGCTTGGACGACCTAGCGCGCTGCCCTGCGATGTTCTACGCGCTGCACCTCGATCCTGATCGGCCGGCGCGCACCGAGAAACCGGGCCAGCTCGAAGGCAACCTCGCGCACTGCGCGCTGCTCGAGCCGGCAGAGTTCAACAAGCGCTATGCCGTGCTGCCGAAGGACGCGCCAAACCGCCCGACGCCCGCGCAGTGGAAGGCGGTCAACAGCAACGAGTCCAGCACCGCAGCGAAAGCGTGGTGGACGACTTGGAACAAGGAACACGCTGGCGCGAGGATCATCAACGCCGAGCAGCGCCACGCGGCCGTGTGCCAAGCGCACAGCATGCGCTCGCTGCAGAACGTCTGGGGCGGCCTGTCAATGGCCGAGATGCTGAAGCGCGGCAAGACCGAGGTGTCGGCTTACTGGGTCGATCAACTCACCGGCGTGCTGTGCCGCTGCCGTCCTGACCTCGTGGTGCCGATCAACGCGCGCCAGGTCGTGCTGGTTGATGTGAAGACCTACAGCGACGCGACGCGGCGCGAGTTCCTGCGGCAGGTCGTGCGCAAGCGCTACCACGTCCAGGACTCGTTCTACAGCGAGGGCTGGATGCGCGCGACCGGGCAGGAAGTGTTGGCGTTCGTCTTCGTCGTCGTCGAGGACAAGTGGCCGTTCCTCGCAGCGTCTTATCAACTCGGCGACGAGAGCCGGCACGAAGGCGCGCTCCAGCACCGTGACCAGATCGACACCTACGCCGAGTGCCTGCGCACGAACACGTGGCCCAGCTACACGACCGCTACCGAAACGGTCGACCTTCCCCCTTACGCAATCACCTCTCAAGAAGTGGAGTTTTCTTATGAATGACATCAGCGATCTGCGGCGCACCATCGTGCCGAAGTCGGACCAGCTGAATGCCGAGCAGCTGCTGACGCAGGACATGACCATCACAGTGTCCGAGGTCCGCATGGGCACCAGCGAAGAGCAGCCGGTCATCCTGCACTACCCGAACGACGAAGGCCGTCCCTATAAGCCCTGCAAGACCATGCGTAAGCTCCTGATTTTCGCCTGGGGCGAGGACGGCCGCGCATGGGTGGGCCGCTCCATGACGCTCTACCACGACGCCGAGGTGCGCTTCGGCGGGATGACCGTCGGCGGCATTCGAATCCGCGCACTCAGCCACATCGACAAGCCGATCAAGGTGAACCTGACGGCGACGAAGGGCAAGAAGGCGCTGCACAGCATCGACGTGCTGAAGACCGCCACGCTGGCGCCGGTGCTTGAAGCCATCGAGTCGGCGATGAACCGGGCCGACATGGACCGCGCTAAGAAGATGGCGATGGAACTCACCGCGCCGGCCGACATCGAGCGCGCCCAGCAGGCCTATGCGGCGCGTGCGCAGGCGCTGAAGAAGCGGGCCGAGCCTGCACCTGCACCACCACCCGCAGAAGAGCCTGAGTCGGCTGAAGAGCCCGACGACGACTCGCCTCCCTACTGACCTCTTTTCGGGCGAGTCCGGCCGGCCATCCCCTGTCCTCCCTCCGTTCTGCTTTCCGGCCCGGCCCGCTTCGGCGGCGCCCTTTTTCTTCACTCAACCACTGGAGTCACCGCATGTTTCAACTGGAAAAGCCCACGCAGATCACGATCACCAACGCGAACCCGCGCCGCGAATTGCACGGGGACGAGAAGGTGCGCGCGATCGACATCGCCTGCTCCCTCACCGGCGAGAACACTTTGCTTGACCTGATCGAGCCGGGCCTGCGCGAGCATCACTACTGCAACCACGCACTCGATGCCGGCCAGGACTCGCTTCCGAACGTGCTGGTGCCGCTGCCGAATCTGCGATTCCCTCGCCTGCCGCTGGCCTACAACTTCGCCAAGGGCGAGAAGTGGCGCGGCTACCGCTTCGTGTGGGACTACGGGATTGACGAGGCGCACGTCGACTTCACCGACGTGGTGCTGACGAACCTGCACTACGAGATCAGCGAAGGCGGCAGCGTGAAGATCATGTGGACCGTCCAGTACAACGGCGACGAGCTCCAGGACAACGATGTCTACGGCGAGCTCTCGGGGCTGGCGAGCGAGGGTGAAATCTCGGTGACGCTGCTCGCGCCGGCCGAGCTCATGCCTGTGAAGAAGGGCTACCGCGCAGGCAAGCCAGACGCCCCAGCGCCCACCGACGGCGAAGGCGAACTGCTGCCACTCGAAGACGCTGATGGCGGCCCGGTGACGCCTGAAGACGCGTTCATCGCGACGGCGGACTGAGGAGCCCCCAATGACCCCCACTCCCCAAATCCCCGCAGGAGAAGACTGCATGCTGGGTGATACGAGCCAGGCGCCGAAGTCTGGCGGCCAGGAAGCGAAGACCGTGGCTCTGGAACTCGCCATCGACGCCTTGGAATCCATCGCACTGGCCGGCATGTCCGGCAGCGGCCAGGAGAGCGAGGAAGGCATGCGCGACTGGCATGCGCGACGTGCGTGGGAATTCATCGGCATCGCGGCGCGGGCGCTTGAGCGTGTCCGCGCTTTCAAGGACGGCACCACCGGAGTCCAAGCATGAACCCCACCGACAAGAGCGCAGCAGAGCGCGAGGCGTTCGAAGCAACCGTAGGCCGTGGGCGCGACCTCCATCGTGACGCTGGCGGCGACTACATGAGCGTCTACGTGCAGAACGACTGGGATGTATGGCAAGTAGCTGCCAAGGAGCTTCAGCGTGCGGCCTCCCTCACCACCCCCAGCAAAGAGCCGGCCGGGGCGGTGGCGGACCTCGACGTTGAGCGACTTGGCACGCCCACGCTGGAAAGCGAACTGCGCTTCATGCATGAGCACAACCCGCTCGAAGGCTACAAAGGATCAACGCTGTGGCATCGAGTGGAATCCGCCCTCGCCTCCTTGCCCTCCAGCGCCCCAGCCGAAAGCGGGTGGCAGTGGGTCAGCATCATTCGAGAGAGTGTCCGCCGCGCCGAAGCCTCGCACTCTGCCATGAGCTACGGCGACGAGAAGTCCGGCGCGGTCAGCGAC
>Ga0102593_1002025_pt1 | contig 16893 bp, 14 predicted proteins | sample AraplaCol_mMS_r2_2_FD_76862 | JGI IMG/M metagenome (GOLD analysis project Ga0102593, IMG submission 76862) | Arabidopsis root microbial communities from North Carolina, USA - plate scrape MF_Col_mMS_r2 (SPADES assembly) (version 2) | ecosystem: Host-associated > Plants > Roots > Endosphere...
CATGGTGGATGATCGTCGGTGTGACCGAAGCCGAGACACGACCTTCCACCACGGACTGGGTATCGGACGGAAGTACGCCCGACGCTCCGCCCGCCACCACCACGGGCGTCGTCGACCCCGCCGAGGCCTTGCCCGACGACCGCTATCTCAACCGCGAATTGAGCTGGCTGGACTTCAATTCCCGGGTGCTGGCGTTGGCGGCCGACCCGTCGCTGGCGCTGTTGGAGCGGGCCAAGTTCCTGGCGATCTTCGCCTCGAATCTCGACGAGTTCTACATGGTTCGCGTCGCCGGCCTCAAGCGCCGCGACGAGATGGGCCTCTCCGTTCGCTCGGCCGACGGCCTTTCGCCTCGTGAGCAGTTGCGGCGCATCAGCGAACGCACGCAACAGTTGGCCAGCAGGCACGCGAAGGTCTTCATGGAGTCGGTGCGGCCGGCGCTGGCCGACGAGGGCATCATCGTGGTGACGTGGGCCCAGCTCGACGACGACGAACGCTCGCGGCTGTCGGTGTACTTCCACGAGCAGGTGTTCCCGGTCCTCACTCCGCTGGCCGTCGACCCCGCCCACCCGTTCCCCTTCGTGAGCGGGTTGAGCTTGAACCTGGCGATCACGGTCCGCCAGCCCGAGGACGGCACTCAGCACTTCGCGCGAATCAAGGTCCCGGACAACGTCGACCGCTTCGTCGAACTCGGTCCCCGCGAGGGCGGTGCGGCCATCCGGTTCCTCCCGATGGAGGAACTGATCTCGGCGTTCCTCTCGGTGCTGTTCCCCGGCCTGGAGGTCGTCGAGCACCACGCCTTCCGCATCACCCGCAACGCGGACTTCGAAGTCGAGGAGGACCGCGACGAGGACCTGTTGCAGGCCCTGGAGCGAGAACTCGCGCGACGTCGCTTCGGATCGCCGGTGCGCCTGGAGGTCGCCGACGACATGACCGAGAACATGCTCGAACTGCTGCTGCGCGAACTCGACGTCCATCCCGGTGACGTGATCGAGGTGCCCGGCCTGCTGGATCTGTCGTCGCTGTGGCAGATCTACGGAGTCGACCGGCCCGCCCTGAAGGATCCGCCGTTCGTGCCCGCAACGCCGCCGGCCTTCGGTGAACGCGAGACGCCCAAGAGCATCTTCGCGACGCTGCGTGACGGGGACGTGCTGGTGCACCACCCGTATGACTCGTTCTCCACGACGGTGCAACGCTTCATCGAGCAGGCCGCCGCGGATCCGAACGTGTTGGCCATCAAGCAGACGCTGTACCGCACGTCCGGTGACTCGCCGATCGTGAGCGCGCTGATCGACGCCGCCGAGGCCGGCAAGCAGGTGGTGGCCCTGGTGGAGATCAAGGCCCGCTTCGACGAGCAGGCCAACATCAAGTGGGCACGCGCCCTGGAACAGGCCGGCGTGCACGTGGTCTACGGTCTGATCGGTCTCAAGACCCATTGCAAGACATGCCTGGTCGTGCGCCGCGAGGGGTCCACCATTCGGCGCTACTGCCACATCGGCACGGGCAACTACAACCCCAAGACCTCTCGTCTCTACGAGGACGTGGGGTTGTTGACCGCCTCCCCCGACATCGGCGCCGACCTGACCGATCTGTTCAATTCCCTTACCGGGTACTCCCGCAAGGTCTCCTACCGCAATCTGCTGGTGGCCCCGTACGGGGTGCGCCGGGGCATCGTCGAACGCATCGAGCGTGAGATCGCCGCTCACCGTGACGGCGCCGACGCTCGAATTCGGATGAAGGCCAACGCGCTCGTCGACGAGCAGGTGATCGACGCGCTCTACCGTGCCTCACAGGCCGGAGTGCCGGTGGAGGTCGTGGTGCGTGGGATCTGCGCGCTGCGCCCGGGGGTGGCCGGCTTCTCCGAGAACGTCACCGTGCGCTCGATTCTCGGGCGGTTCCTCGAACATTCGCGAATCATTCACTTTCGCGCCATCGACGAGTTCTGGATCGGCAGCGCCGACATGATGCATCGTAATCTCGACCGTCGCGTCGAGGTGATGGCACAGGTGAAGGATCCGAGGTTGGCCGATCAGCTCGACGACGTCTTCACCTCCGCCTTGGACCCGACCACCAGGTGCTGGGAACTGGGCGCCGACGGTCACTGGACCGCCTCGCCGCACGAGGGCGAGACGGTGCGCGACCACCAGGTCTCGCTGATGGAACGTCACCGGCAGCCGTGACGCCGGCGGACGTGCCCATCGTCGCGTTCTCGAATGACCTGCAGGAGTTGAGGTGACGAAGAAGACGCCGTCCTCGACGGCCAAGAGGGTGACGTCAGCGGCCGGCGCGGTGCTGTGGCGGCCCGACGAGGACTCCGGTGACGCCGCACCGCCTCTGGTGGCGGTCGTGCACCGGCCGCGGTACGACGACTGGTCGTTGCCCAAGGGCAAGGTGGACCCGGGTGAGACCGAGCCGGTGACCGCGGTGCGCGAGATCCACGAGGAGACGGGGTTCGCCTCGGAGCTGGGTAGGCGGCTGGCCGCGGTCAGCTACCCGGTGGATTCCGGCGTCAAGCACGTGCGGTATTGGGCCGCACGCGCACTGGGCGGGGAGTTCACCGCCAACGACGAGGTCGACGAACTCGTGTGGCTGTCCCCCGCCGCTGCCCTCAAACGGCTGCAATACCCGCTCGACCGGAAGGTGCTGCGCCGCTTCGCCAAGAAACCGGCCGACACCCGCACGGTCCTCGTCGTGCGGCACGGGACGGCGGGCAGCAAGGCCAGATACAAGGGTGACGACTGCAAGCGTCCACTGGACAAGCACGGTCGGGCGCAGGCCGAGTCCCTGGTGGGCCAGCTGTTGGCCTTCGGCGCCACCGACGTCCACGCCGCTCCCCGGGTGCGGTGTCATCAGACGGTCGGCCCGCTGGCCGAGGAGTTGGGCGTGCCGATCAATGACGAGCCCACGCTGACGGAGGAGGCCTACGCCGACTCCCACGGACCCGCCCGGCGGCGTCTGTTGGAGATCGCCGCCACCGACGGCACCCCGGCGATTTGTTCTCAGGGCAAGGTGATTCCGGATCTCATCGCGTGGTGGTGCGACCGTGACGGGGTACGTCCGGACAAGTCACGCAACCGCAAGGGCAGCACGTGGGTGCTGTCGCTGGCCGGTGACACGTTGATCGCGGCCGACCACATCGGCAGCCCGTTGGCCGCCGACGGGTGATCCAACGCAGACACGCCGTGGATCTCGACGACCCACGGCGTGCCTGGTACCGGAAGTGAATTCCGGGACTGTTGCTACTTGCGGCCCTTCTTGGCGGGAGCCTTCTTCGCGGGCGCCTTGGTGGCCGTGGTCTTCTTGGCCGGCGCCGCCTTGGTGGCGGTCGTCTTCTTGGCCGGCGCCTTGGTGGCGGCCTTCTTGACGGCCTTCTTGGCGGCGGTCCTCTTGGCGGGTGCGGCGGTCGCACCGCGCTTGACGGCGGGTCCCTCCGACGGGAGACGCTGTGCGCCAGAGACAACGGCCTTGAACTGAGCCCCGGGACGGAATGCCGGGACGGACGTCGGCTTGACCTTGACGGTCTCGCCGGTGCGCGGGTTGCGCGCAACACGGGCGGCGCGGCGACGCTGCTCGAACACGCCGAAGCCGGTGATGGTGACGCTGTCGCCCTTGTGGACGGCACGCACGATGGTGTCGACGACGTTCTCCACGGCGGCGGTCGCCTGCCGACGATCGGTGCCCAACTTGTCCGTGAGGACGTCGATGAGCTCTGCCTTGTTCATGCAAAACCTCCGAAGCCTGTGGCCCACCTTGAGCCAACTGAAAGCTACGGTAAACCTTTAGGCCGCTGATTTCCAAGAGCCACGCCCAATTTCAGGAATAGCTGGCGTCATTTTCGGCAATCGGTTTGGCCCACACCACCGGTGGTACGGCGGTCCCAAAATGGGCTTGCTGGGGGTGATTTCGGCCCCGTCCGGGCTGCCGTCAGGCAGTAACGGTGCGCGGCTTCCAGCTCGGCCGGCGCTCTTCGAACGCCGTGATGTCATCCTGTTTGCGCAGCGTAAGGCCTATATCGTCGAGACCCTCCAGCAGTCGCCACGCGGTGTAGTCGTCAATCTTGAACGGCACCATGACCGTTCCCGCATGGATGCTTCGATCCTCCAGATTCACAGTGATTTCCAGGCCCGGTTGCTGCTCGATCAACTTCCACAGCAGTTCCACATCGTCTTGGGCGACTTCGGCGGCCAAAAGCCCCGCCTTCCCCGAATTCCCGCGGAAGATGTCGGCGAACCGAGACGAGATCACCACCCGGAACCCGTAGTCCATGAGCGCCCACACGGCGTGCTCGCGCGACGAGCCGGTGCCGAAGTCGGGACCGGCCACCAGAACCGAGCCCTTGTCGAAGGGCGGGAGATTCAAGACGAAGGAGGGGTCGTTGCGCCAGGCGGAGAACAAACCGTCCTCGAAACCCGTTCGGGTGACCCGCTTCAGATAGACCGCGGGGATGATCTGGTCGGTGTCGACGTTGGAGCGGCGCAGGGGAACGCCGATGCCGGTGTGCGTACGGAAGGCTTCCATGGCTGTCTCCTAGCGATTCTGGGGCAGGTCGGCGGGCGAGGACAGGGTGCCGCGGACGGCCGTTGCGGCCGCCACCGCGGGCGAGACCAGGTGGGTGCGCCCGCCCTTGCCTTGGCGCCCTTCGAAGTTTCGGTTCGACGTCGCGGCGCAACGCTCCCCGGGTGCGAGCTGGTCGGGATTCATGCCCAGGCACATCGAGCAGCCGGCCTGGCGCCATTCGGCCCCCGCCGCGACGAACACCTCACCCAGCCCCTCGGATTCGGCCTGAGCGCGGACCTTCATCGACCCCGGCACCACGAGCATCCTCATTCCGTCGGCGATCTTCCTGCCCCGCAGGATGTCCGCCACGACTCGCAGATCCTCGATGCGACCGTTGGTGCACGAGCCGACGAAGACGGTGTCGATCTTGACGTCGCGCATCGCGGTGCCCGGCTGAAGGTCCATGTACGCCAACGCCTTCTCGGCCGACTGGCGCTCCCCCTCGTCGAACATCAGTTCTGGGTCCGGGACCGAGGCGCTCAGCGGAACGCCCTGACCGGGGTTGGTGCCCCATGTGACGAACGGGCTCAGCTCGGCCGCGTCGAGGTAGACCTCGGTGTCGAATTCGGCTCCCTCGTCGGTACGCAAGCGGGTCCACGCCTCTACCGCGGCGTCCCAGTCGGCGCCGGCGGGGGCGTGCGGACGGCCCTTCAGGTAGGCGAAGGTGGTCTCGTCCGGTGCGACCATGCCGGCGCGGGCACCGGCCTCGATGCTCATGTTGCAGATGGTCATCCGACCCTCCATCGACAGCGCTTCGATGGCACTGCCCCGGTATTCGATGACGTAGCCCTGCCCGCCACCGGTGCCGATCTTGGCGATGACGGCCAGGATGACGTCCTTGGCGCTGGTGCCGGCGGGCAGCACCCCGTCGACGTTCACCGCCATCGTCTTGAAGGGCCGCAACGGCAGTGTCTGCGTGGCGAGCACGTGCTCGACCTCGGAGGTGCCGATGCCCATCGCCAGGGCGCCGAACGCTCCGTGGGTCGAGGTGTGGCTGTCCCCGCAGACGATCGTCATGCCCGGCTGGGTGAGACCCAGCTGTGGGCCGATGATGTGCACGATGCCCTGCTCGGCGTCGCCCATCGGGTAGAGCCGGACGCCGAACTCGGCGCAGTTGCGCCGCAACGTCTCCACCTGCGTACGGGAGATCGGGTCGGCGATCGGCTTGTCGATGTCCTTGGTCGGCACGTTGTGGTCCTCGGTGGCGATCGTCAGATCGGTGCGACGAACCGGACGGCCCGCCAACCGAAGTCCGTCGAACGCCTGCGGGCTGGTCACCTCGTGGATCAGGTGCAGGTCGACGTAGATCAGATCGGGTTCGCGTGCGGCGTCCTCGCCCGCGCCGTGGGACACGACGTGATCGGCCCACACCTTCTCGGCCATGGTGCGCGGTGCGCCTGCGGTTCCAGTCATGTCTAGCTTCATCCCTTCGGGCGACGGGCAGAGGGCGCTGCCGCGGCGCTGGGTCTCGGTACGGGCGTCCCATCATTCGGGACGCTAGTATCTCCCTATGAGACACGATAGCGGTATCGGCGTGCTCGACAAAGCGGTGGGCGTCCTGCACGTCGTCGCCGAGTCCCCCTGCGGTCTGGCCGATCTGTGCGAGCGCACGGGCCTGCCGAGGGCCACCGCACACCGGTTGGCCGCCGGCCTGGAGGTGCACCGCCTGCTGGCCCGCGACGCCGACGGCAGATGGTGCCTCGGTCCGGCGCTCAACGAATTGGCCGGACGGGTCGACGATCCCCTACTCGCCGCCAGCGCGGCGGTGCTGCCCAAGCTCCGCGAAATCACCGGCGAGAGCGTGCAACTCTATCGACGGGAGGGCACGTCACGGGTCTGCGTGGTGGCCCTCGAGCCGCCCGCCGGACTGCGCGACACCGTCCCCGTCGGCACCCGCCTGCCGATGACGGCCGGCTCCGGGGCCAAGGTGCTGCTCGCCTACAGCGACCCCGCCACCCAGCAGTCGGTGCTCGCGTCGGCCAAGTTCACCGACCGCACGCTGGCAGAGGTGCGCAAGCGGGGATGGGCGCAGAGCGCGGCCGAACGGGAGCCCGGCGTGGCGAGCGTGTCCGCGCCGGTGCGTGATGCGCACGGGTCGGTGGTGGCGGCGATCTCGGTGTCGGGGCCCATCGACCGCATGGGCCGCCGGCCCGGCGTGCGGTGGGCGGCCGATCTACTGGCCGCCGCCGATGCGCTCACCCGGCGGCTGTAACCGCGCCACGACGACGAACGGCGCCCATCCCGAGAGATGGACGCCGACACCGGTGGTACCCCCGATGGGATTCGAACCCACGCTACCGCCGTGAGAGGGCGGCGTCCTAGGCCGCTAGACGACGGGGGCTAGAACTAATTCCGGTTGGCCAGCATAGCTCAGGTGAACGATGTCGACCTAATCGTTCGGCCTCGCGAGCCGACCATCCGAAATTGGCTGGGGTACCAGGACTCGAACCTAGAATGGCGGTACCAGAAACCGCTGTGTTGCCAATTACACCATACCCCAATCGACGCCATAACCGCAGGTCACGGGCGTCTCGGCGGGCGCGCACCCGCTGGAGTGAACCAGCGCGTGCAATCACCGACCGACGAGCACACTACCAAAGATTTCGGCGCCGGATTTCACGCCTGGGCCGACGCGTGGTCCCGCCCGCCTCGCAGCCTGGTCAGGCTGCGATCCCGGCCCAGCAGTTCCATCGACTCGAACAGCGGCGGACTGACCGAGGCACCGGTCACGGCCACCCGAATCGGGCCGAACGCCTTGCGCGGCTTGAGCTCGAGGCCGTCCAACAGCGCAGCCTTCAGCGCCGCTTCGATGCCCTCGGTGGTCCACTCGGCGACCGCCTCGAGCGCCGTCAGGGCGGCGTCGAGCACGGGCACCGCGTCGGCACGCAACTCCTTGCCTGCTGACTTCTCGTCGAGCGCGTAGGACGCCTCGTCGAAGAACTTCAGCAGATCCCACGCGTCGCCGAGGACGACGATCCGCGTCTGCACCAGGGCGGCCGCCTCGGCGAAAGCCGCGTCGTCCAAGCCGGTGTCATGACCGTGCGCGACGAAGAAGTCGCGCAGCCTCGCCGTGAAGTCTGCGGCGTCGAGCATGCGGATGTGCTCGGCGTTGATCGCGTCGGCCTTCTTCTGATCGAAGCGGGCGGGGTTGGAGTTGACGTTGGCGACGTCGAACGCGGCGACCATCTCGTCGAGGCTGAACAGGTCGTGGTCGTCGGCGATCCCCCACCCCAGCAACGCCAGGTAGTTCAGCAGCCCCTCGGGGATGAAGCCGCGATCGCGATGCAGGAAGAGGTTGGATTGCGGATCGCGCTTTGACAGCTTCTTGTTGCCGTCACCCAAAACGCTTGGCAAATGGGCGAACTCGGGCACCCGATCGGCGACGCCGATGCGCATCAACGCCTGGTAGAGCGCGATCTGGCGCGGGGTCGACGGCAGGATGTCCTCTCCGCGGAGGACGTGGGTGATCTTCATCATGGCGTCGTCGACGGGGTTGACCAAGGTGTAGAGCGGATCCCCGTTGCCGCGGGTGATCGCGAAGTCGGGCACCGTCGCGGCGGCGAAGGTGGTGGGCCCGCGGACCAGGTCGACCCAGGTGAGATCGTCCTCGGGCATCCGCAACCGCAGCACGGGCTTGCGCCCCTCGGCGGTGAACCGGGCACGGTCGGCGTCGGTGAGCGTGCGGTCGTGATTGTCGTACCCCAGCTTGGGATTGCGGCCGGCGGCGAGGTGCCGGGCCTCGACCTCCTCGGGCGTGGAGTAGGCCTCGTAGACCTCACCGGCGGCGAGCAACCGGGCGATGACGTCGCGGTAGATCTCCCCTCGCTCGGACTGCCGGTAGGGCGCGTACGGCCCGCCGATCTCCGGGCCCTCGTCCCAGTCGAGCCCCAGCCAGCGCAGCGCGTCGAGGATGGCGGCATAGCTCTCGGCGCTGTCACGCGCGGCGTCGGTGTCCTCGATGCGAAACACGAACTGGCCGCCGGTGTGCCGCGCGTAGGCCCAGTTGAACAGCGCCGTGCGGACCAGACCGACGTGCGGGGTACCCGTCGGCGACGGGCAGAACCGGACGCGCACCACTGACGTCATCTTTGTGCTCCTCGCGTCCGCGGCGTCATGACTTACCCTTGCGCACAACGGGATTCGTGAGCGTACCGATGCCCTCGATCGTGATGCTGACGGTGTCGCCGTCCTCGATGGGCCCCACGCCCTCCGGCGTCCCGGTCAGGATGAGGTCGCCGGGCAGCAGGGTCATCACCGCCGAGGCCCACTCGATGATGGCGCCGATGTCGTGGATCATCAGCGAGGTTCGGCTGTGCTGGCGCACCTCACCGTTGACCTCCGTACGCAGGTCCAGATCGAAGGGGTTGACGTCGGTGTCGATCCACGGGCCGACCGGGCAGAAGGTGTCGTGCCCCTTGGCGCGCATCCACTGCCCGTCCTTCTTCTGCTGATCGCGCGCCGAGACGTCGTTGGCGATGGTGTAGCCGAGGATGTTCTCGGCGGCCTTCGACGCCGGGACGTCCTTGCACGGCCTGCCGATGACGGCTGCCAACTCACCCTCGTGATGAACCGGATGTGCGTCGGCGGGAAGCTGAATCGGCACGTTTGGCCCGATGATCGACGTGTTGGGCTTGAGGAAGATGACCGGATCCTCCGGCGCATCGCCGCCCATCTCGGCGGCGTGTGCGGCGTAGTTCTTGCCCATGCACACGACCTTGCTGGCCAGAATCGGCGCAAGCAGCCGGACGTCGGCCAGCGGCCAGGACCGGCCGGTGAACGTGGGGGTGCCGAACGGGTGCTCGGCGATTTCGCGAGCCCGTGCCTCGAGGGCACCGTTCGCGACGTCGCCTTCGATGCTCACGAAGGCGACCCCATCTGGACTGGCAATTCGACCAAGGCGCATTCATCAGAGCCTAGGACACCCTCTGCGCGCATCCGCATCGTCGCGACCGAACCCCGGCGGTCGCTCCCCGTCGCGAATCTCCACCCGATTTGCCCGACGCCAACGGCAGACAAATTGTCGCACACGACAGTTACAGCAAACAGGTCATACTTACCACGCGGTAAGTTGGGCCGAAAATGGATCGACCACAGCCTCGACGTTCGGCGAATTCGCACGCGAGGGACACCCCGATGTAGCGCCTTCATCAGCTACTACTCAAGATCAACCACACATCACGGATGGATCACACGTGTCCAATTCAGTTCCACAATTGGTTGGCCCATTTGCTTCCTACTCATTGGTAAGGTCGGCTACCGTCTGCGCCACGGGGGGTCTGTTCAACACCAAGGAGAGAAATGTCAGTGCACGTAGCGGTTCGCTCGTACATCACGGCCGGCGTCGCGACGGTGGGTGCCGCCGCCCTCGTCGCCGCCCCGCTCGCGGTACCGCCTCCGGAGATCCACCTGCCCGCGATCCATGCGTCGTCGGCCGTCGTCGAGCTCGCGGCGATGGCGAACCCGATCGCCGAATGGGTCACCGTCGTGCAGACGACCTTCGCCAACGTCGCGGCGCTGGGCACCCAGTTTCAGAACGATCCCGCGCCGATCCTGCAGCAGATCCTCACCAATCAACTCGCGAACGCCGCCACCCTGGCGACGGCGTTCCAAGACGCGGCAGGGGGATTCGTCTCCCAGGCCGCCGCGCTGCCCGCGGCCACCCTCTTGGCCGCACAACAGCTTGCCGCCGGTCAGTTCAGCGCCGCGGTCGGCACGGTGTTCCAGGCCGGGATTGCGCTCATCCTGGCACCGGCGATCAGTCTCATCGGGGCGACGTCGGTCGTCACCGACACCGTTCAGCACGTCGCGAACGTCGTCGCCGCCATTCCGAACGTGCTCCTGCCCGTCGGTCTCGCCGCACTGTCCCCCATCGCCGGCGCGGTCTACTCCTTCGGCGACGCCGGCCAGGCGGTCGTCGACGCGGCTCGAGCAGGTGACCTGGTGGGTGCGCTCAACGCCCTCGTCAACATCCCTGCCATCGTGACGAACGCCTTCCTCAACGGGTACCCGCCGCAGTCCACCGCCGGGGTGTTCAGCCCACTGGTGAACGGAGGATTCGGATCGGGCTTGATCGCCACGCTGCTCAGCGCACGCGACACCTTCGCCCAGGCGCTTGGTGCGGGGGCACCACCCGCAGCGAACGTGGCAGACCTGCCCAGCGCGGCCACGCTGGTCAGCCTGACGGCGGCGCCGTCGGAGGAGGCTCAGGTCGGCGAGACGGCGGCCAAGACCACCGCCTCGACGGCACCGGCGACCGAGGAAGCCTCCGCCGCCTCGGCTGCCGAGCCTGCTGCCGAGCCCGAAACCGTCGAATCCTCGCTCCTCCCAACCGAATCGACCACCGGCATCGGGGCTGCCGCCCTCACGGCGGATACCGAGTCGACGACACCGTCGACTGCCGAGACCACGGGCGCCACCAAGACGGAGACTGCCTCGACGTCCGAGAGCACCACGCCCACGAAGGACAAGGCGTCCTCGTCGAGCACCACGCCCACCAAGGACGAGGCGTCCTCGTCGACGGGTGCCGCCGGAGCGTCTTCGAGCGCCACCGGCACCACCGGTTCGTCCACCGCCACCAAACCGGCGTCGACGGCCCCCTCGACGGCCGGCAGCACGAACACCGACACCAAGAAGGACACCGCCTCGGGCGGCTCGGGGTCGGACTCCGGTTCGGGCTCGGGGTCCGGATCGGGTGCGGGCTCGGGGTCGGGGTCGGGGTCGGGGTCGACCAGCACGAGCTGATTCGCCGCCTCACCCGGATGCCCTCCCCCGCCGCTGGCGGAGGAGGGCATCTCCCTGTGAACTACTTCTCATATGGTGGGACGACGATTCGGCATGGTGGGAACGCCGTGCCACGATGGATTCATGTCCACCCCCACCATCGGGACTGCGCGTCGCTGGTCGATGCTGGTCATCGCGCTCACCACCACCCTGTGCGCCAACGTCTTCATCAACGGCGTGGCCTTCCTGATCCCCACCCTGCACGTCCAGCGCGGTCTCGACCTGGCCCAGGCCGGTCTGGTATCCGCGTTGCCCAGCTTCGGGATGGTCGTCACGCTGATCGCCTGGGGGTACCTGGTCGACAGGTTCGGCGAACGTCTGGTGCTGGCCGTCGGATCAGCACTGACCGCCGCGGCCGCGTTCGCCGCGGCCTCGGTCGATTCCCTGGTCGCGGTGGGCGTCTTCCTCTTCCTGGGCGGCATGGCGGCCGCCAGTAGCAACTCGGCCAGCGGACGCCTGGTCGTCGGATGGTTCCCGCCGCACCAACGGGGCCTGGTGATGGGCATTCGGCAGACCGCCCAACCCCTCGGAGTCGGGTTGGGCGCGTTGGTGATTCCGCAGCTCGCCCAGGCCAGCGGCGTGGCCGCGGCGTTGACGTTCCCCGCGATCGCGTGCGCAGCGGCCGCGGTGATCAGTGCCGTCGGCGTCGTCGACCCACCCCGACCGCCGCGGGCGGATGCCCCCGCCGAGGACCTGGCCAACCCCTATCGCGGATCGTCGACGCTGTGGCGCATCCACGCCGTCTCGGTCCTGCTGGTCGGACCGCAGTGCGTCGTGTGGACGTTCACATTGGTGTGGTTGATGACCGACCGTGGATGGTCGGCCGCGTCCGCCGGCGCCATGGTGACCTTCGCCCAAATACTCGGCGCCGCCGGCCGAGTCGCCGCCGGCAGGTGGTCGGACAAGGTGGGCTCACGACTGCACCCGATCCGCACCATCGCCATCGGCGCCGCCGTCGCGATGGCGCTGCTGGCCGTCACCGACCTGATCCACTCACCGCTGTCGGTGGCGGTGATGGTCGCCGCGTCGGTCATCACCGTCTCCGACAACGGCCTCGCGTTCACCGCCATCGCCGAACTCGCGGGACCGTTTTGGAGCGGCCGCGCCCTGGGGACCCAGAACACGAGCCAGCTGCTGACCGCGGGCATCGTGCCGCCCGTGTTCGGCGCGCTGATCACGGTGGCCGGCTATCCGGTGGCCTTCGCGGTGTGCGCCCTGTTCCCGTTGGTGGCACTGCCGCTGGTGCCGGTGGCCGCCGACCCGCTGCGCACTCAGTCGTCGACCGCCTGACGCCGCGGCAGCACCAGCATCGCCTCAGCCTCAGTCGTCGACCGCCTGACGCCGCGGCAGCACCAGCATCGCCGCGGCCAGGAAGCACAACGCGCCGAGGAAGGTGCCGAGATTGGCGAGCGCTTCGTCGGCGACCGTCCCGGTCCGGTAGACGAACGCCCCGACGGCACTCGCGGCGAAGGCGATGCACCCGATCATGTTGACCCAACACGCCTGCCAATCCCGGGATTCGGGCCGCCAGCGACCCGTGGCAGCCGAGACCGCGAGGACGCCGAACACGGCGCTGACCAGGAATGCCAGCGACCCGGTGGCGTCCGGCGCCCACACCAACCTGCGCTCGGCCATCACCGCGTGCGCCCACACCGCCGCCCCGGTGCTCACGTTGAACAGAACGGTGCCGCCGAATTGCACGGCGGCCGACCGCCATTGGTCGCTACCCTCGGGGCCGGCCAGCACCAGTTGGATCCAGGCGGCGCTGGTGAAGAACCAGGAGCCCACGAAGCACAGCGCATTGGCCGCACCAGGACCGGCGAGGGCCGAGAATCCGGGCACCGTGGCGGCGGCGAAGAACGCCGAGCCGATGACGAACAGCCAGCACTGGTGGGTGAGGGTCACCGCCGACGCCAGGCCCGTCCTCGCCATGACAGGAACCTACCGCGCACCCCGGTCCCCGCACGACGCCGCCGGTCACGACGTCTTTGGCAGTCCCGGTGGATTGATCTCCGACGACGCGACCGCTTCGCCGCCCAGCCCCCAGCGGTCCAGGGCGCGACGGTACGCACCGTTCCGGATCACCTCGTCGAGAGCGCGGTTGACCGCCTGGACCAACCCGTTGCCCTTCTTGGTCAGCACGGCGATCTCGCCTTGAAGCGCGTCACCGCCGCCGGAGTAGGTGGCAAGGATCTTGGTCTCCTTGGCGGTGGCCGAATGGTAGACCGCCGACGGGTTGGGTCCCAGGTAGCCGTCGATCCGCCTGGAGGCCAACGCCAGATAGTAGTCTGCGCTGTTTTGGTAGTAGACGATCTCGGCCGGGGTGAGCCCGTCGGCTGCGTTCTCGGCATTCCAGTCGACGAGGAGTTGCTCCTGGTTGGTTCCCGAGGAGACGCCGATTCGCTTGCCCGCGATGTCCTTTCGGTCGTGGTACACCCAGGTCGAGTCGGCGGGTGCCTCAAGCGCGAGGTTGTCCAACCGATAAGTCGCGAAGTCGTACTTCTCCTTGCGCTCCTCGGTCACCGTCACATTCGAGATGAACGCGTCGGCTTCCCCCGAGTCGACGCGGACGAAGTTCTGCGCCCAGTCGGCGTTGCTCGTCTCCACTCGTAACCCGAGGACGTCACCGATGAGGTGCGCGACGTCGACTTCGCTGCCGATGATGGTGGAGTTGTCGCTGGCGTAGAAGTCCAGCGGGGGCGTCGATCCCACGTTGCCGGTCACCCGAAGCACCCCGCGTTCGCGGATGGGTGCAGGCACCGATGCGGCAATCGCGTCGACCTTTGGGGTCTCGACGCGCCCCTTCTGTTCCGCGCTGAGGTCGAAGGCCTGGCCGTCGACGGCGGTGACGGTGTCGCCGACGGTCGGTTCGCTGCACGACGTCGCCAGCATCGTGACGGTGGTCAACGCGGCGAGGACGGCTACGGCGGGGCGAAATGTGCTCACGATTCGGTTCTCTCGTCGATGCGGTTGGTCAGAGGACGTGGGACAGGAACTCGCGGGTTCTGACGTGCTCCGGACGGTCGAACACCTCGGCAGGCGCACCCCGTTCGACGATCACGCCGCCGTCCATGAAGACCACGGTGTCGGCCACCTCACGGGCGAACCCGACCTCGTGGGTGACGATGACGAGCGTCGCCCCGTCACGCGCCAGTTGCCGGATGACTTCCAGCACCTCGCCCACCAGTTCCGGGTCCAGCGCCGAGGTCGGCTCGTCGAAGAGGATGACCTTCGGCCGCAACGCCAATGCGCGGGCGATCGCGACGCGTTGCTGCTGGCCACCGGACAACCGGCGCGGGTAGTCCCCGGCCTTGTCACCGACGCCGACGCGCTCGAGGAGGTCGAGGGCTTCTGCCTCGACCTCGCTGCGGCGCCGGCCCTGCGCCGAGACGGGAGCCTCGACCACGTTCTCCAGCACGGTCAGATGGGGAAAGAGGTTGAAGTTCTGGAAGACGAAGCCAATCCGACTGCGCTGCCGCAGGATCTCGCGAGAGGTGAGCTCGTGCAGTCGGCGGCCCCTGAGCCGGTACCCCACCAGCTCGCCGTCGACCTTCACCAGACCCGCGTCGACCTTCTCGAGGTGGTTGAGCACCCGCAGCAGCGTCGACTTTCCCGATCCCGACGGACCCAGGATCGCGGTCACCTCGCCGGGGCGCACCGCGAGGTCGACGCCCCTGAGGACCTCGAGCGCGCCATAGGACTTGCGCACACCGCGTACCTCGATCGCGAGGCCGGTCATCGGGTCGCCCCTCGCGGCGAAAGGGCAAGTGCCGCAAGCGTGCTGCGCAGTGTCTGAAGGGGCGTCGGCGGAAGCGTCCGCAGCGCACCCCTGGCGTAGTGTCGCTCGACGTAGAACTGCACGATCGACAGCAGCGAGGTCAGCACGATGTACCAGACCGTGGCCACCATCAGCAAGGGCACTACCCGACCGCTGCGGCCGTAGATCACCTGAACCTGGTAGAAGAGTTCCGCGATCGCCATCACCGAGACGATCGAGGTGCCCTTGAACAACGAGATCACCTCGTTGGCCGCGTTGGGCAGGATTCCCCGCATCGCCTGCGGCAGGACGATCTTGAAGAACTCCCGGCGTTTCGGAATGCCCAGTGCCGCGGCCGCTTCGAGCTGACCCTGGTCCACGGAGATGATCCCGGCACGGACGATCTCCGCCGAGTACGCGGCCTGGTGCAGCGCCAGACCGATGACGGCGGCCGTCGGACCACTCACGACGCCGTTGACGTCGAAGCTCGAGAAGCTGGGCCCGAACGGAATTCCGACGCTCAGCGTGCGGTAGAGGTAGGCGATGTTGAACCAGAACAGCAGCTGCACGATCAGCGGGATGGAGCGAAAGGCCCAGACGTAGCACCACGAGATCACCTGAAGCACGGGGTTGTGAGACAGCCGGGCGGCGGCGATGGCCACACCGAGCGCGAATCCGATCAACGTGCCCCAGAACGTCAGCTGAATCGTCAGCCACAACGCCGCCACCACCGACTTCGCCGCGAAGTACTGCCGGAACGTGCCCCAGTCCCAGCCCGGGTTGGTGGCCAGCCCGTGCGCGAACTGGGCGAGCAGCACGAGCGCGGCGGCACCGGTCACCCACCGCCAAGGATGCCACGTGCGCGCGACGATCAGCGTGTCCGGGGCGACGTCGGCATCGTCGTGCAGCGACGTACCGGACGAATTCGAGGCGACGGCGGTCATCGCCGACCCTCCCGACCCGGCGTGCGCACCGACGTCAGCACCGAGCGCTGCCGCAGCCGAAAGCCCAACGACTCGTAAAGCCTTGTCGCCGAGACATTGTCGGCCCGCGCATGCAGGAACGGCGTCTCCCCTCGCGCACGTATCCCGTGTCCGACCGCCCGGACGAGGCGGGTGCTCAGCCCACGTTTGCGATACCGGGGATCGGTGCACACGGCGCTGATCTCGGTCCAGCCCTCGGGGTGCATGCGCTCACCGGCCAGCGCGACCAACGCACCGTGGTCGACGATGCCGAGATAGGTGCCCATCTCCACGGTGCGTATGCGGAAGGGGCCGGGTTCGGTGCGGGCCACCAGGTCCAGCACGAGCGGCACGTCGTCGGGTCCGAGGGTGACGACGTCCGGGTCGGGGGCGACGTCGAGGCCGGATCCGTCGAGTTGCACCGACCCGATGCGCCCGAGGACGTCCCAGCCAGTGGGCGGAACGTGCGGGCCGCGCAACGAGACCTCCGCCGACGGGCCGACCAGCGCCGCCAGGTCAGACCAGTCGCGTGCGTCGAGGGTCGGCGGGTGCCCGACGAAACCGGCCACCTGCGGGTCGTAGCGCGCGATGCGCCCGGACCAGACCGCGAACCGCGCGTGGGCGCCCCGCAACGACGACCGAATCGGGTCGTCGAGCGGGTGAAGCGTCGAATCCGTGTCCGTGGGAACGGTTTCCGTGGTCAATCGATACTCCTCGCGTCGGACATCTCGACGCTAGGAGCAGGGCAGGGCGCTCTCCACCCTTTGGATCAGCCTGAATATCTGGCGATCAGGTCAGAGCAGACCCACGATGCGGTCACCGGTCTCGGAGGTGGACAAC
>Ga0102593_1002029_pt1 | contig 16881 bp, 17 predicted proteins | sample AraplaCol_mMS_r2_2_FD_76862 | JGI IMG/M metagenome (GOLD analysis project Ga0102593, IMG submission 76862) | Arabidopsis root microbial communities from North Carolina, USA - plate scrape MF_Col_mMS_r2 (SPADES assembly) (version 2) | ecosystem: Host-associated > Plants > Roots > Endosphere...
GTGAACGACGTCGGCAGCCGTTACATAGCCGAAATCCTTGGCGCGTTTCCACAGCACCGGCATGACCATGAAGACGAAGGGGTAAACGACGATGGTGTATGGCAGCGCAAAGAAGCCGTAGGCTCCGACAGTATAGACCAGCGCCGGGACGGCGATCACGGTGTAGGCGGTATAGAAATCGCCGCCGACGAGGAACCAGGTGATCCAGGTGCCGAAGTTGCGTCCGCCCAGACCCCATTCATCGATATGGGCCAGCGTTTCGGGCTTGCGCCAGCGGCTGGCGACGAAGCCCATGACCGTGACAAGCGCGAAAAAGAAGATGAAGACGGCAAGCGCCGTGCCGTTGATGTCAGTCGTCATGGCGGGTGCTCCGATAGGCGATCCAGGTCAGCGTCGCAGTGATCGGCACCCAGAGAAGCTGATACCAGTAAAAGAACGGAAAGCCGAAAAGCGACGGCTCGCGGACATTGTAGAAGGGCGGCCAGAGCAGACCTATGTACGGAATGATGAGCAGCCACAGCGCTGCCTTGCTACGTGGTTTTTCCATGTCGGAATACCTTTCAGGCGCCGCGACGGCGGTCGCCATGTTCCAGTTGTCGGCGTGGAAGGCAGGTCTGTCAGCCGGCGGCCGCGGCAGGCCCGGTTCGGGTCGCTCGATGTTTTCCGACCGATCGAAAGCTGATGTAATACATGTGAATTCCTCCCAACGGCTCGCACTTGGCCAGCCGTGGATGGAGTCCTATGGCGTTGATTTTGTCCTCACAAGATGGGCGCGCCGCCGAAATGCCGGGGCCTACCCAGAAGTGGGTAGGCTAGATTTACCCGACTTTCGAGACGATGCCGTGATCGAGCGCGTAGCGAATGAGGCCCGCCGTGGTCGTGATGCCGAGCTTTCTCTTGAGGTTCTTGCGATGGGTTTCCGTGGTGGCGGAGGTTATCCCGAGCACGTCGGCGATCTCCTTGTTGCTCCTGCCGGCAACGATCAGCCCGAGAATGTCGCGTTCGCGCGGCGTCAGGGGATCGCTCCCCTCCTCGGCGCGTTCGCACATCAGTGCGTCGAACACGCCCGACGAGAAATATGTCCCCCCACTTGCCACGGTCTCGATGGCCGAGACGATCTCGTCGGTCGAAACGTCCTTCAGGATGTAGCCGGCAGCGCCATGCATGACCGAGGAGGAAATATACTCGCGGCTGTCATGCATGGAGAGCATCACGACCCGCGCCTGGGGAAGTTCGTTCCTGAACAATTCGATTGCATCGATGCCGCTCAGCTTCGGCATGTTGATGTCCATCAGCACGACCTGCGGCAGGACTTGCCGGCCGATCTCGAGACCTGTCTGAGCAAGCCCGGCCGTTCCGGCAACTTCGATATGGTCGAATGTTTCGAGCACGGCCTTCAACCCGTCCAGCACCAACGGATGATTGTCGATCAAGAGCACCCTGATTTTCGGGCGTTCCGTCATGCGGCTTCCGCCTGCTGGTCGGCGGGACGATTGGCCGATTTCGGCAAAATCGCCGTCAGCGTCGTGCCGGTCTCGCTGCTGTTGATCAACAGCAGGCCGCGGAAGTGAGCCATCCGCTCCTGCATGTTGCGCAGGCCGAGACCTGATCTGCCGGAGACCCCGTCCTTGATGCCGTCGAAGCCGGTACCGTTGTCGGTGACGGTCATGCGGGCCCGGCCGCCGTCGCTCCAGAGCTTGACCGCAAGCCGGGAGGCGCCCGAGTGCCGCTCGACATTGTTGAACGCTTCCTGTGCGACGCGATAAAGCGCGGTATTGGCTTCGGCCTTGAGCGTGTCAGTGAAGCTTGAGGCGTCGATTTTCGTCTCGATCCCCGTCCGCTCGGCAAAATGATAACACAGCGCCTCGAGAGCAGCCGTCAGGCCGAGGTCGTCGAGTACCCGCGGGCGCAGATCGTGCGACAGCCGCCTGATTTCCTTGATGGCGCCGTTCAGCGCTTCGACACCGCGGTCAATGGTGACAGCCGCGTCGTCGACATTGGTTCTGACCTTGCGGCCGGCAAGATCCATCGCATAGCGCACGCCGACGAGATTTTGGGAAATGCCGTCGTGCAACTCGCGCGCCAGCCGTGCGCGCTCTTCTTCCTGCGTATCGATGACCCGCTGTGTCAGCGCCTTGAGCCGGCTGTCGGCCATGCGGCGCTCGTGGAACGTCAGCAGCATGCAGGTCGTGAAAACGACGAGCACCGAAGGCACGGCGATCAGCGCGACGATGACGAAGGTCCGTCTTATGTTGGCGCGCATCCCGGCATTGGCGGCGGCACTTTGGGCAAAGACGTCATCCAGGTAAACGCCGGTGCCGACGACCCAGTGCCATTTGTCGAGACTGACGACGAAGGAGAGCTTGTCGGCGATCTGTCCGGTCGATGGCTTCTGCCATTTGTACTGATGCAGACCCCCGCCCGCTCTTGCCGTGGCGATCAGTTCGGCAATGACCTTGTCGCCATCCGGGTCGGTGAGGTCGAGCCAGTTGTGCCCATGGCGGAAACTCTGGCGCGGATGGACGATGTTGTTGCCGTCGTAATCATAGACAAAGAAATATCCGTCCTTGCCGTAATCGAGCGAGGTCAGGATCGCCGCCACCTGCTGCTTGGCGGCTTCGTCATCGGAACCGGCATTGTCATAGATCGTCTGGATGGCGGACAGGGCAAGATTGGTCAGGTTGAGGATCTCGGCTTCCTTGGTCTTCAGCATGTTCTGCTCGAACGTGTCGATGCTGTTCTTGGCGAGGTTTGCCGATTGCCATGTGATGAAGGTGGTGATCGCAAGGATCGAAATGACGAGTGGAACGATCGCCAATGCGATGATCTGGTGTCGTAACGTCAACGATCATTCCTCCCGAGAATTTGCGCCCGGAATTATGCCCTTTGTCAAATGCGAGTCCAGCGGCTTGTCGGAACCAATGCCGGCGGAGCCATCGCGTCTGCGCTATTCCAGCGGGACGAAGAGGCCGAGTTTGACGTCGCGCAGAACGACATTCGTGTGCATGCGGCGGATCTGCGGATTGTCAGCCATGATCAGCGCAGCGATGTCGTCGTAATGCTCAACGTCGCGGGCGGTGACGATCGCAATCAGATCGACCGCGCCTGTGACATAATAGACCTGTTGTATGTGATCCTGCTTCTCAGCCCAGAGGCGGAACTTGGCCAGCGCGTCGTAATTGTCCCGCTCGATCTCCATCCCGACGATGAACACCATCGCTGTGCCCGTCGCCTTGCGGTCGACGACGGCCACCTCCGCCTTGATGATCCCTTCTTCGCGCAGCCGCTTCAGCCGCCTCTGCACGGCCGAGACTGACAGTCCGATCCGTTCGGCGATCGTTTCGGCTTTCAGCTGGCAGTCGCGCTGAACGATATCGAGAATGTCGCGGTCAAAACGATCGAGTTGTTCCATTGTCCAGTCCTAGTTCTCGCCGCAACAATTCGCGCATTCTGCCGTACTTGCCGCACGAGGAAGATTATTTTGCATAAAATATGCAGAATAGATGAAAACTGCGCGAAAAAACCGCGTTATTTTATCATTATCCTTCGCAAATTCAATTCAGCCGGAACCATGCATGCTAGATCAACCCTTTCCTGCTCTTCGCGTCGAAGATCTCCATAAAAGCTTCGGCTCGCAAGAGGTTCTCAAGGGTATCTCGACGCAGGCCGCAAAGTCCGATGTGATTTCGATCATCGGCTCGTCGGGCTCCGGCAAAAGCACCTTTCTCAGATGCATCAATTTCCTGGAAACGCCTGATCGTGGCCGCATTGCCGTAAACGGCGAGGAAATCGCGCTCAAGATGGGGCGGGGCGGCCGGCTGCAGCCGCGCAGCTGGCGGCAGATCGAGCGGATACGGACCGGATTGGGGATGGTCTTTCAGAGTTTCAATCTCTGGGCCCATCGTACGGTGCTGGAAAACGTCATTGAGGCGCCGGTACACGTCATGGGCATTTCGCGGCGCGAGGCTATCGAAAAGGCTGAGGCCCTGCTCCACAAGGTCGGGCTCTTCGATAAACGCGACGCCTATCCCGCTTTCCTCTCCGGCGGTCAGCAGCAGCGTGCTGCGATTGCCAGAGCGCTCTGCGTGGATCCTGATGTCATGCTGTTCGACGAGCCGACATCGGCGCTTGATCCGGAACTGGTCGGCGAGGTGCTGAAGGTCATCCGCGATCTGGCGGAAGAAGGCCGGACCATGCTGATCGTCACGCATGAAATGCGCTTTGCCCGGGATGTTTCCAGCCGTGTTCTCTTCCTGCATCAGGGACGGATCGAGGAGGAAGGCTCGCCGGAGCAGATATTCGGGGCGCCGGTCAGCGCCCGCTGCCGGGAATTCACCGGCCTCAGCGCCCACTGATGCGCATCGATCTATCATCGACAACACAAACCAGGAGAATCCTGCGAATGAAACTGCTCCCCACACTGTTCGCCGGTGTAGCGCTAGCGCTTTCCGCCGTCACCGCACAGGCCGAAGTCCGCTTCGGCGTCATGAACGAATCCTATCCACCCTTCTTCGCCAAGGACGCCTCCGGCCAATGGCAGGGATGGGAGATCGACCTTATGAATGCCGTATGCGAAGAGATGAAGGAGAAATGCTCGATCGTCGAGATTTCCTGGGATGGTCTCATTCCGGCGCTCCAGAGCAAGAAGTTCGACGTGATCTGGTCGTCGATGTCGAACACCGCGGAACGCTCGAAGGTGATCGACTTCACCGACAAATATTACAACACGCCGAGCACCTTGATCGGTCCCAAGGACCAGAGGCCGGGCGCCACTGCCGAGGACGTGAAGGGCAAGACCATCGGCATTCAGGTGTCGACGATCCAGTCGGAATATTACAAGAAGTATTTCGCCGACGCTGCCGAGGAAAAGACCTATCAGACGCTCGATGAGGCTTTTCAGGACCTCGCCTCCGGTCGTATCGACTATGTTTTTGGCGATTCACTGGCACTTGACGCGTTCCTCAAAAGCGATGGCGGCAAGGATTGCTGCGCCAAGATGGGCGACGTCGCCGACGACAAGGAGATTCTCGGAGCTGGCGTTTCGGGCGGCCTGCGCAAGGAAGACACGGAACTGAAAGCCAAGCTGAACACAGCCATTGCCGCCGTCCGTGCAAGTGGCCAATACGACGCCATCAACAAGAAGTACTTCGATTTCGACATCTACGGCGCGAAGTAAGCAGCCCAACGATGGCGACCACGCAACAAGGTATTCTGGACCTGCTGTCTCCCTATCCTCCGGGATGGGGCGGCGTTCTTCTGGCAGGTGCGGTCTCCACGGTCGCCATCTCGGCTTGCGCCTTCGCGATCGGCCTGCTGCTCGGCACGGGCGGCGCGCTTGGAAAGCTTTCGGGCAATCGCATGCTTCGTCTCCTGCTCGATCTCTACACCACGCTGATCCGTGCCGTTCCCGAGCTGATCCTGATCGTCGGGCTCTATTATGCGGGCACCGATGGTCTCAACCGGCTGCTCGCCGCGTTGGACCTGCCACCGGTCAATGTGAACGGCTTCGTCGCGGCCGTCGCCGTGCTGGGCTTCGTCCAGGGTGCCTACATGACGGAGGTGCTGCGCGGCGCGATCCTCGCCATTCCCGTCGGCCAGATCGAGGCCGCCAAGGCCTTCGGCATGGGACCGGTGCTGAGGTTCCGCCGGGTCCTGCTGCCGGCGCTCCTGCCAAACGCGCTGCCGGGTCTTGCCAATTTGTGGATGTCGGTTACCAAGGACAGCGCGCTGGTGGCGGTCGTCGGCTACCAGGAACTGGCGCTCGCCACCCGTCTTGCCGGGGCAAGCACCAAGCATTACTTCGTTTTTTTCCTTGCTTCGGCCCTTCTCTATCTCGCCATCACGCTTGTTTCCAACGTCGTCTTCAAACTGATCGAGGGACGGGTACGGCGGGGACAGCCGCGCCTTGCCTGAAGAAAGCGCCCCATGAGTTTCACCTGGATCTCTTCCTATTGGCCGCTGCTTCTGACCGGCACCTGGCAGACTGTTTGCCTGCTGGTGATCTCCGTGGTGTTCGGCTTCGTCATCGCCATAGGCCTCGCCTTCGCGCAGGTCAGCGGCGGCAGACTGACGCGGCTCCTGGCGCGCAGCTATTGCACCTTCTTTCGCGGCACGCCGCTGCTGATACAGCTGTGGCTTCTCTACTACGGGGTGGGCTCGCTTCTGCCGATGGTCCCCGGCATCCGCCAGAGCCTGTTCTGGCCGATCCTGCGCGAGGGCTTCTTCTTCGCGGCGGTCAGTTTTACCCTGAACTACGCAGCCTATGAGGCAGAGGTGTTGCGCGGCGCGCTGCTTGCCGTTCCCAAGGGCGAGCTCGAAGCCGGCCGGGCCTTCGGCCTTTCACCCTGGATGCTGACCCGCCGCATCTGGCTGCCGCGCGCCATTCGCATCGCCCTGCCGACGATTGCGGGAGAGATCGTCATGCAGCTCAAGGCGACGCCGCTCGCCTTTACGGTGACGGTGATGGATCTCTACGCCGTGGCAAACAAGGTTCGGCAGGACACGCTGCTCGTCTATGAACCGCTGCTGGTCGTCACCCTCTTCTATCTCGCGCTGACCGCAGTGATCGCCCGCGTCTTTCGAGGTCTCGAAGCGCAGGTGCCGGTTCGCCGCTAGGCCGACGGAACAGGACCGGCCCATGAACTCCCTGGCGCACGAACCACGCGCACCTCGCCCACTTTGTTATGAAAAGCCCGCCGCCGATGACGGCGCGACAGACTGAATGGAGACTGCTTCATGAGCACGACGCGAATTCTCGATGGCGGCATGAGCCGCGAGCTGCTGCGGCTGGGTGCCGAACTGAAACAACCGGAATGGTCGGCATTGGCGCTGATCAATGCGCCGGATATCGTCCGTAGGGTACACCAGGAATTTATCGCCGCCGGTTCTGAGGTCGTTACGACGAACAGCTATGCGCTCGTGCCCTTTCACATCGGCGAGGATCGGTTCCGGAAGGAAGGGCCGGCGCTGATCCGTCTCGCCGGTCGCCTGGCGCGCGAGGCGGCGGATGCCGTTACCGATCGGAAGGTGCTGGTTGCCGGGTCGCTGCCGCCGATCTTCGGTTCATATGAGCCGCAGAATTTTCAGCCTTCGCGGGTGCAGGATTATCTCCAGGTGCTTGTCGAGAACCTCGGCCCCTTCGTCGATATATGGCTCGGCGAGACGTTGAGCCTGATCGCCGAGGCAGAGGCCGTCCGCAAGGCGGTGGCGACATCAGGCAAGCCGTTCTGGATTTCCTTCACATTGGCGGATGACGAGGCAGCCATCAGTGGCGGCGAACCGAAGCTTCGCTCCGGAGAAAAGGTCGAGGATGCGGCATCCTGGGCGGTTTCATCGGGCGCTGAAGCTCTGCTGTTCAATTGCAGCAAGCCCGAAGTCATGCAGGCGGCTGTGGAGACGGCAGCCCGGGTCTTCCGAAAGATGGATGCTCACATCGAAATCGGCGTCTATGCCAATGCCTTCGAAGGGGAAACAGGCGACGCAGCCGCCAATGAAGGCCTGCACGATACCCGCGCCGATCTGAATGACGACGCCTATTCGCGTTATGCCTGCTCCTGGGCCGAAGCCGGCGCGACCATCATCGGCGGCTGTTGCGGCATTGGCGCCGCCCATATCCATCGCTTGAGGAAGACGCTTTTGGGTTAAAGCGGCACGTCGGGAACTCGGCTATGTCGCAATTGTCATTTGGCGTTTGACGCCGTCTTCTGGAGTTCGAGGAGAAGCTCGATCAACTTGGGGGCCATCTCCTTTATTTCTGAAAGGTGGGCGGCGCTCAGTCGCGTCAGCATCTCGTCCGCTTTGTCAGTGAGCAGAATCGTCTGGCGGCGCCTGTCGGCCGGATCGGCATGACGTTCGACCAGTCCCGCGTCCGACAGCCGCCCGACAAGTTCGGTCGCCGTGTGCGGCGCGATGATCAGCCGCTCGGCCAGCATGCCGATGGTCATGGCATCGCCCCGCTGTCCCTTGATCGCCAGGAGGGCCTGATGCTGCTGTACGGGCAGCCCTTCCGCATGGGCGGCAGAGGCGCTGAAGTCCATGAACTGGCGAAGCGCGAATCTGAGGTCGGCGAGAGCCTCGTAATCCTCCTGTCTCAGCGGCGGCGCGGTCTTCTTCAAAGCTCTTCTCCTCTGCCTCAGCGGCTGCCATGGTCGGCAGCCATTCGGCCATCTCGAATAGAGGGGCACCCGACAACCGGTCAAGGGAGGCATCTACTGAGACATTTTCGTCTGCATGATTTCATCCATTGATTTATATCGTATCACGATATATTGACGCCCCTCAAGCGTACCATTTCCGCGTAGCAGAGGCTTCCATGGCGCAGCATCAACCAAGCAACCGGCCGCACGATTTCACCGGCGGCCTTTCCCGGCGCGAGGCCGGCGATTTCACCACCGACAGGCGGGTCCTCCTGCTGGTCGGCATGTCCATTATTGTCGGCACCGCCGGCGCATTTGCCGCCTGGTGTCTCGTCAGCCTCATCGCGCTGGTGACGAATGTCATCTGGTTCGGAGAGATCGGCATCCAGCCCGCCTCTCTGGCTGCCGTTCCGCGTTCGCTATGGGTGGTGCTGGTTCCGCCGCTGGGCGGTCTCGTCATCGGACTGATGGCTCGCTTCGGATCGGAGAAGATCCGCGGCCACGGTATCCCCGAGGCGATCGAGGCGATCCTGATCGGCGGCAGCCGGATGTCGGCGAAGGTCGCGGTCCTCAAGCCGCTGTCGTCGGCGATCTCCATCGGAACCGGCGGTCCGTTCGGCGCCGAGGGGCCGATCATCATGACGGGCGGTGCGATCGGATCGCTTTTCGCACAATTCTTTCACATGAGTGCGGCCGAGCGGAAGACGCTGCTCGTCGCCGGCGCGGCTGCAGGCATGACGGCGATCTTCGGTTCGCCGATTGCCGCGGTCATGCTGGCGGTCGAACTGCTGTTGTTCGAATGGAAGCCGCGCAGCTTCATTCCCGTCGCCGTCGCCGCCTGCGTGTCGATCTGCTGGCGCCCGCTGCTGTTCGGCACCGGCCCGCTGTTCCCGACCCACTTCCAGGTAGACTTGCCCTGGTGGGGGATTTTCGCCTGTGCGGCGATGGGCATCATCTCAGGCCTGCAATCCGGATTACTGACGACACTGCTCTACCGGATCGAGGACCTGTTCGAAACCTTGCCGATGCACTGGATGTGGTGGCCGATGCTCGGCGGTCTCGTTATCGGCCTCGGCGGTCTGATCGAGCCGCGGGCAATGGGCGTCGGTTACGACATTATCGATGGCTTGCTCAACAACCGGCTTCTCGCCCCGGCTGTCATGTCGATCCTGCTGGTGAAGACCGTCATCTGGTTGTTTGCCCTGTCGTCCGGCACTTCGGGCGGCGTGCTTGCGCCGCTTCTCATCTTCGGCGGTGCTCTCGGATGGCTGGTCGGCCTTGTCATGCCGGGCAACGATCCCGGCTTCTGGGCGCTGCTCGGAATGGCGGCGATGATGGGGGGGACCATGCGCGCGCCGCTGACGGGAACCTTCTTTGCGATGGAGATCACCGGCGATGTCAGCACGCTCGTTCCGCTGCTTGCCGCAACCGTGGTGGCCTATGCCGTCACCGTCCTTCTGCTGCGCCGCTCGATCCTCACAGAGAAGATCGCGCGCCGCGGTCAGCACATCACCCGCGAATACGGCGTCGACCCGTTCGAACTATCCCGGGCAACGGAGATCATGATCAGCGATGTCGACACGCTTCCCGTCACCATGACGGTGGGAGAGGCGTGCGATTTCTTCGCCTCTCAGCAGAAAACGCACCGGATCTATCCGGTGGTCGATGCAGCAGGCAGGCTAGCCGGCGTCGTATCGAGAGCCGACGCTCTGCTCTGGCAGGGGAATCCGGACCTCGCCAGCCAGACGCTTGCGGAAAACGTGACTGATGATTCCGTTCCGGTGGGGCATCCGGATGATACGGTCGCATTCATCGCCGATCTGATGCTGTCGACCGGCGACGGACGCATTCCGATCGTCGATCCGACCTCAGGGAAATTGTGCGGCCTGATCGCCCGCAAGGATCTGCTGCGGCTGCGCAGTTCCTACAGGTCGGCCGAGCTGGATCGGCGGCCGTATCTCACCGCCGGAGCGAGGAGCAAGTTGCAATAGCGTTCCGCGGGCGTCCTCCGCATCGCTACTGCTACTGCCGCGCGCCGCATGGATCAGGTCCCATGCGGCGCGCGCTGACGCCTGAAGACTTCAGTGCAGTCCGAACAGGTTCAGCAGCTCTTCGCGGTGTCGAACGAATTCCGGCGCGCTGCGGTCGCGAGGACGGGGCAGATCGATTTCGATCAGACGCGGTTCGCCGCCCTTTTCCCGCGGCAGGATCAGGATCCGGTCGGCCAGGTAGATCGCCTCTTCGAGATCGTGGGTGACGAGGATGGTCGTCACATCCTCATCGCGCCAGATCCGTGCGAGTTCCTGCTGCATGCCGATCTTGGTCATTGCGTCGAGCGCGCCGAGCGGTTCGTCGAGCAGCAGGATCTCGGGCTGGACAGCAAGCGCCCGGGCGATGCCGACGCGCTGGGCCATGCCGCCGGAGAGCTGCCGGGGATAGGCCGCCTCGAACTGCTGCAGGCCGACGAGCTTGACATAATGGCGCGCCCGTCCCCTCGCCTGCTCACGCGACAGGCCCCTTGTTTTCAGCCCGAAGGCGACATTGTCGAGCACGGTCAGCCAGGGCAGAAGGCGCGGTTCCTGAAAGATGACGGCGCGCTCTGCGCCGACGCCTCGCACCGCCTTGCCATCGACGAGAACCTCGCCCGTGTCGGAATCCTCAAGACCGGCCAGAACCCTGAGCAGGGTTGTCTTGCCCGAGCCGCTGGCGCCGACGATGGCGAGGCTTTCGCCGGAGCGGACGTGGAGGTTGACATCCCTGAGAACCTGTAGAGGTGCCCCGTTCAACCTGTAGGATTTGGAGAGGTGACGGATCGTCACTTCTCCGCGGCGCGTGTCCTCAGCGATGCTCATCACCATTCCTCAGTTGCTTGCCGGCTTGGCATCGGCGGTAAAGAGGATGTCTTTGGCCGCCAGCTGGCCCTGCTTCAGCTTACCTTCGCGAACCAGCACGTCGATCCAGAACTGGATGTCGCGCTCGACCGGCAGACCGCCGGCGCGCACGCCATAGCCGCGGAAGTATTGCGCGATATCAGCGTTCTCGCCGCGCTCGCTGAGGGCCTTGGCCAGGATCTTCTTGGTTTCCTCAGGATGTTCGCGGGCATAGTCGAGGGCGCGGGCCGACTGCGCGACGAAAATCTTCGAGACCTCCGGATGCTGGCGAATGAAATCGCGGCGCAGTACCACGAAGCCCCCGGCAATGTCTCCAAGCACGTCGGTATCGTCAAAAATCGGGCGCAGGCCGCCATTCTTGAGCGCGGCCCCCTCGAAGGTCGTCTGCCAATAGCCGAAGGCGGCAATATCCACCTGTTTGGAGCGCAGCACCTGCTCAAGCTGCGGCCCGGGAACGACGATCTGATTGGCTGCGTCCGTCGGCAGGTCGACGGAATGCAAGGCCTCGCGGATGGTATAGTCGAGATGCGCGCCGAGCGTATTGACCGCGATGCTCTTGCCGGCGATGTCCTTGATACCCTTGATCGGGCTGTCTTCCAGCACGTAAAAGGTCGACTGCACCTCATCATTGATGCCGTTCGAGGGATAGGCGGCGACGAAATCATTGCCGCCGATGATCGAATTCAGGACGGCGGAGGTTGCAGCGCTGCCGATTTCGACATCACCCGATGCCAGTGCAATCAGCGAGGCCGGGCCGCCCTGGGCGTAGCCGACATTTTCCAGCGTGATGCCCGTGCCTTCGAAATAACCGAGTTCGGCGGCGAGTTCATGGGCGGCAAGACCGCCCTGGCTGGCGAGGTAGCGCAGCTTCACCGTATCGGTGGCTGCGGCCGGCGTGGCAAGACCGAGAGCGATCACAGCCGGCAGAAGGAGATGGCGGGGACGGAATGTCATGTGGTGGTCCTTTTCGGAGGAGGAAAATCGGTGAAAGCAGGTCAGCGGCTTGGCTGAGACCAGCGGCAGAGGCGGCGCTGCAGCAAAACGAGCAAGGCATTGGCGGCAAGCCCAAGGAAGGCGAGCAGAAGGATCGCCGCAAACATCAGCGGGATCTGGAAATTGTACTGGGCGTTCATCACCTGGAAGCCGATGCCCTTGTTGGCGCCGATCATCTCGGCGGCAATCAGCAGGAGAAGCGCAGTCGTCGCCGAAAGACGCAGGCCGACGAAGATCGCAGGCACCGACGCCGGCAGGATGACGCGGTGGAAGATGGTCAGCGATCCCGCGCCATAGGTCCGCGCCATCTCGATAAGCTTCTTGTCCACCTCCTTGACGCCGCTGATCGTGGCGAGCAGGACCGGAAACAGCGTCGCCCAGAAGATCACGAAGATCTTGGATGTCTCGCCGAGGCCGAGCAGCAGGATGAAGACCGGATAGAGCGCCAGCGCCGAGGTCTGGCGGAAGAGCTGCAGGATCGGATCGAGTGCCTGTTCGACAGCACGAACCTGGCCCATGAACAAGCCGAGCGGAATGCCGATCACCACGGCAAAGGCGAAGGCGGTTCCGGATCGCTGCAGACTGATGGCGATATCATCCAGCAGCGCGCCGTTGGCAAGGTTGGTCCAAAGAGCCGACAGGATCACGTTCAAGGGCGGGAAGACGGCGGGGTTGACCCAGCCCCTGGTGCTCGACACCTGCCAGAGCACGAGGAAGCCGAGGAGAAGGCCGTAACGCGGCAAAAGCGATGCGAGCATTCCGCGCACATGCGACGCGAGAGTGGAAATATTGCTTTCGCTGCTTTTCAGGCGGCCGAAGCTTCTCGGAAGAGTCTGGTTGATCTCATAAGACATGGACCGCTCCTCACTCTGCTGCCTGGAGAGCTGCACGTCCTGCAGCCCATCGATTGGTCGGGAAAGGCAGGCCGAGGTTTTCGCGAAGCGTCTTGCCCTCATAAGCGGTCCGGAACAGGCCGCGGCGCTGCAGTTCCGGGATGACCAGATCGACGAAATCGTCGAGCGCTGTCGGCAGCCAGGGCGGCAGAATGTTAAAGCCGTCGGCGGCTTCGTTCTCGAACCATTTCTGCAGCGTATCGGCGATCTGTTCGGGCGTTCCGACGATGGTGTAGTGACCGCGGGCGGAGGCAATCCACTGATAGAGCTGGCGAATGGTGAAGTTGTTTTCGTCGGCGATCTGGCGGATGAGGGCCTGGCGGCTCTTCATGCCTTCCGTCGGCGGCGCGGGCGGCAGAGGCCCGTCGAGGTCATAACCGTGCAGGTCGAGCGTGCCGCCGGTCAGCCCATTGAGGAGGCCGATCCCGTCTTCTTCGACGATGAGCGAGGTCAGGCGGTCGTATTTCTCGCGCGCTTCCGCCTCGGTCCTGCCGACGAATGCGGATACACCGGGCATGACGAGGATGTGATCCGGATTTCGGCCGAGACCACGGGCGCGTGCCTTGATGTCCCGGTAGAACTCCTGGGCAGTTTCGATATGCTGATGGGCGGTGAAGATGACCTCGGCCGTTGCTGCCGCGAGCCCGCGTCCGTCTTCGGATTGGCCGGCCTGGACGATGACGGGATGCCCCTGCGGCGATCGCGACACGTTGAGCGGACCGCGCACGTTGAAGTGCTCGCCGCGATGGTCGGTGTCGTGCAGCTTCGACGGGTCGAAGAACACGCCGGATTCCTTGTCGCGTATGAACGCGTCATCTTCGAAGCTTTCCCAGAGTTTGCGGACAACGTCGACATGCTCGGCGGCGCGGCGATATCGGTCCGCATGCGGAAGCTGGGTGTCGCGGTTGAAGTTCTGCGCCGTCAGGTCGCCCGTGGTGGTCACGACGTTCCAGCCGGCGCGGCCCTCCGAGATCAGATCCAGCGAGGCGAACTTGCGGGCGGTCGTGTAAGGCTCTTCGTAGGTGGTCGAGGACGTGGCGATAAAGCCGAGATGGGTGGTGAAAGGCGCAAGGGCGGAGAATAGCGTCACAGGTTCGAAGCCGGCGACGCGGGCGTTGCCGCCTTCGCGTGCTCCACCGAAACCGACAGCCAGTCCGTCGGCGAGAAAGTAAGCATCGAAGAGCCCGCGTTCAGCTGTCAAAGCGAGACGTTTGTGAAACTCGAAACTGGTCGCGCCGTCAGCCGGCTGGTCGGGATGCCGCCATGAAGCAACATGCTGTCCGCCACCGGGAAGAAATGCCCCAAGTCTGATTTTCCGTGTCATTTCGTGTCCTCTCCGTTTGCCGTCAACAGCTCGGCCTTCCCCAAGGCCAAGTATAAAATTGGCTGTTGGACTGCTAAAATACGTTCTCTATTAATTTTATAGAGAAACTTAATTTCATAGTTTCGGAAGAAGAGTGAATAGATTTCCCGGATTGGCGTGAAATCGGAAATCAACGATCGGGGCGGCTACTCCGGGGTATGCGAGCGCGGGCCGGCAGGCGGGATCTGCCGGCGTGGCGAAGAGCCCGGCTGAGACGACAATAATAGGGATAGTTCTTCTTAGCGTCCCGTGCCCGCCGCAGCACGCCGGAGCGAACATGATCCGATTTGACGAACATGGAATTGAATGCCGGCTTACGCACGAGCATCCGTGCCACCTGACATCGATGCCTTGATGTGCTCAGGCATCAGCCTCATTTTGGCCGGGTCGGGGCATGGTCGAGGCCGGCGGCGGCCTTCTTCAGGCAGTCGAGGTAGCGGTCGCGGTTGGCAATGCCGTCGTCGCGCGGCGTAACGAGGCAGAGCGTGGCGGCGGCATGACCTTCCTCGCCGCGCACCGGTACGGCAAAACAGTGCGTGAAGCTGTCGACGATGCTGTTGAAGGTGAAGAGACCTTCACGCTCGGCCTGGCGCACCTCGGCGATGAAGGTTTGCGGCTCGAGCCATTCGCCGTTCGGCAGGCGAAAATCCTGCGGCGGAATGAAGGTCAGGATCTCCTGATCCGACAGATGCGCGACGAGCAGGCGGCCCGAGGCCGTCCACGGGATCGGCACCGACTGCCCGACATCCGTCGAAATGCGGAAGGGACGTGCGCCTTCGCGCATGCGAACAACCGTGTATCTGTTGCCATCCAGCATGCAGAACTGCGCCGTCTCCCGCGTCTCGTCGGCAAGCTGTTCGAGCGCCGCCTCGCATTCGCGGGTGAAATCGAAATGGTTCTCATAGGCTGCGCCGAGGAAATACAGCTTGCGGCCGAGATAGACACGCCCCTCGCCGCCGGTGAATTCCAGAATGCCGTTCTGCAGTAGCAGGTTGACGAGCTCGTAGACCGACGAGCGCGGTGCGCCGATCTGTGCGGCGATTTCGTTCGGCTTCAAGGCCTGCCGCTTCTGGCGCAGGAAGTCGAGGATCTCGAAGGCGCGGTCGAGCCCTCGGGCGCGTTTGCCGGCTGCTTCGTCCTGAACTGCATCCATTGCTGTCGATCCTTTTTTGTCCGGCCAAGCTTTTCAAGCCGTCTGCCGCATCTGTCAATCGATCCCGTCATTCATCGCGAATGAAATTTTTGCACCCCTCTTGCGAGGTAAAAAAATCGGCATAAGATCGCCCCGTCCGGTATATAGATCACATGTACATTATATTGGACATAGATGGCAAGCCGTCAACGCTGCCGCACACAAAAAAGGGGATCGACATGAAGAATCTTGAAAACGGCATTTCCGCTTCGCTGCGCCGCCGCCTTCTTGCGGGTGCCGCCGCTGCTGCGGCACTCCTCATCTTTTCGGCCGGCACGGCCTCGGCCGCCGCCAATTGCATCAAGGGTGACAGGAAGGCGCCCTATACGATCGGCTGGGCGAACATCTATTCGGTGCCGACCTGGATGAAGCAGACCGAAGGCACCATCACGGCTGAAGTGGAGGAGCTGAAGAAGGCGGGCCTTGTGAAGGACCTGATGATCACGGACGCGCAGGGCAACGCCCAGACGCAGATCCAGCATATCCAGTCGATGATCGACGCCAATGTCGATGCCATCGTCGTGATCGCCGGTTCCTCCAACGCGCTCGACCGTGTCATATCAGACGCCTGCGACAAGGGCATCGCCGTCGTGAATTTCGACAGCCTTGTCAACACCGACAAGGTGACGGCGAAGATCAATACCGATTCCAACGAATGGGGCGCGACCGCCGCCAAGTGGATGGTCGGCCAGCTCGGCGGCAAGGGCAAGATCATCATCATGAACGGCCCGGCCGGCATTTCGGTGAGCGACGACCGCCGCAAGGGCGCCCAGCCGGTCCTCGATGCCAATCCCGGTCTCCAGGTGATCACCGAGACGAATACGGAATATAACGTCGCCCCGGCACAGGAAGCGATGACCAGCCTGCTTTTCGCCAATCCGGAAATCGACGGCGTGCTGTCGCTCGGCGGCGCCCTGTCGGCCGGCTCGGTGCTGGCCTTCGAGCGCCAGGGCCGCGACCAGGTGCCGACGACAGGCGAAAACGCAAGGCAGTTCCTGGAACTCTGGAAGGAGAAGGGACTGAAGGGCTGGGCGACCATGCAGCCCAACTGGCTCGGCGCGCTTTCCGTTTACACCGCCGTGCAGGCGCTGGAAGGCAAGGACGTTCCGGCCTTCGTCAAGGTGCCGCTGCCTGTCATCGACGACAGCACGATCGGCAGCTACCTCGCACGGGCCGACAAGTTCCCGGCTGACGGCTATATCTACTCGGACTACGACAAGGCGCTCTTCGACAAGCTGCTTGCCACCAAGTAATCCCGGGTTGAGGAAAGCCGTCATGACGGAAGAAAAACCCCTGCTGGAAGCCCGGCAGGTGTTCAGGGGATTTTTCGGCAATCCCGTTTTGAAGGGCGTCGATATCGCCCTTCTGCCGGGCAGGGTTCACGCCCTGCTCGGCGAAAACGGCGCCGGCAAAT
>Ga0102593_1002030_pt1 | contig 16875 bp, 16 predicted proteins | sample AraplaCol_mMS_r2_2_FD_76862 | JGI IMG/M metagenome (GOLD analysis project Ga0102593, IMG submission 76862) | Arabidopsis root microbial communities from North Carolina, USA - plate scrape MF_Col_mMS_r2 (SPADES assembly) (version 2) | ecosystem: Host-associated > Plants > Roots > Endosphere...
TGCTTCGCAATCGCGGCTTCCGCGATGTTCGTCGGGTCGACTGCCGTGGCAGGTTCTTCATCTATCGTGCGTGGCGAGGCAACACCCGCTTCGAGATCGCAATCCGTCGAACTGACGGCCGCATTGTTGACATGCACCGCATTAGCCGCCGGCGATAGCTGCAAACCTCCACGCTGCTCTAATGAGAACTCGCTGCTTTAACGCCGACGGGATGCACGCGCCTGTGTCCCGGCGCGGGGCTTGGATGACGGAAGCTACTTTCGATTTTGTGACAAAGTTTGTGACAGAATTGGCAGAATGGCCAGAACTCCCGCTTGGGAGTTTTTTTCTAACTGCTTACTTTTCTTGAGGTTTTTGGTGGGTGATGTAGGGCTCGAACCTACGACCCGCTGATTAAGAGTCAGCTGCTCTACCAACTGAGCTAATCACCCGTAACCGCCGTGTTGCGCGGTGTGAGGGGGCGTATAAACAGGATCGTTCGGCTTGTCTAGCGCCTGCCTGAAAATTCTTTGGTTAAATGCGAAGATTTTTGCGCATGGCTGAAATGCAATGAAATCAAAGGTCCAGCGTTCCGCTTGCGATGCGCACAGCCTGCCCGCCGATCCGGGCATTTGAGATCGTTCCGCCTTCAACATCCATGTGCAGATGAATGAAGGATGGCCGGCCCATTTCCACGCCCTGCTCGATCGTCATGCCATGGTGCCCGTCCGTCAGACGGTCGAAATAGTGAATGGTGCCGGAGAGCGCGGCGGCAGCCGACCCGGTCGCAGGGTCCTCCACGATCCCCATGCCGCTCGCAAACATCCGCGCATGGAATTTCGCCACATGGTTCACGCCGCCCCGGCAGTAGATATAGGCCGAGGCAAGCGCGCCATCCACGAAGGGAACGGTCTCTTCCCAAAGTTGCGGGTCGAACTCCATGTGCTGCGCGGCGCCGACGTCGTGCACCGGCACCATCAGGTACGGCACGCCGGCGCTCCACAACGACGGTACGTGGTTCTCAAAGCCGATCTCGGTCGTCTTCAACGACAAAGCATTGGCGATTCCAAGCTTGTCGAGCGGCATCGTGATCTGCTGCGACTTCCGCGGCAGGTCGAACTCGGCAAAACTCGCCTCGCCTTCCCGCAGGCGAACGGCGCAACGCACCGGTCCGACATTTTCCTCCAGCACCGAAACGAGATCGATGCTCGAGCCGCCATGCGCCTGCTCGGCGAGAGCGATCGCCGTTCCAACGGTCGGATGCCCTGCAAAGGGAAGCTCCCGCCCGGGCGTGAAGATGCGGATTCTCGCCGTGTAAGCGGGATTACCCGACGGCTGCACGAAGACCGTTTCCGAGAGGCTCATTTCCTTGGCGATCGCCTGCATGGCGTCATCGCTCAAATCGTCACCATCGAAGATAACGGCGAGCGGATTTCCGGCGAGCTTGCGGTCGGTGAACACGTCATAGACGCTGTAGCTTCGCCCCACATCGGCCTCCTGATGGTCTCGATCCTCGTTTCGCCAACCTGCCCGACCGGACGACCGAGCGCAAGGCGTTAAGCGCCGCGCCGTTCCCGGAAGTACCAGTCGATGACGGGGAGCATCGCAATATTGTAGGGGTGTGCCTTCGGGTCGGCCGAACGTATAGCAACCGCGCCGGCAATCTCCTTGTCGTCGGCAACCAGCATGTGTGCGTGGATCTTCTCTATCATGTCATCGGCGGTCAGGTCGAAGCGGAAGAGACGCAGCACAGTCACCGTGCGCCTGACATGGCTCGCGTAGTAGCGATCGCCGGCCTTGGCCTCGTTGAGGTCAAGCCCCGTCTCCTCCATCACCTCGCGACGCATATTGCCTTCGACGTCGCAACGACCTTCGCTGACGTCCTCGGGTTCGAGGGAACCGGCAGCGAAATAGACCTGGCCGGGATTGGCCGTATGGCTCCCCATGCGGATAGCCACCAGCGCGCCGTCCGAGGTTTCGAGGACCGGATAGGCGAACAGATGGATGCCGCCTTGCCGGCTCGGTTGGCGACGCCACCACATGAATGTAGAAAACGGGATGACATGGCCCTCGCCTGCTATGCCGGCATCGGTTAGAGCCAGCCGCTCCTGAAAGACCATGCGGCCGTCGAACAGCGCCGGGTTTGCAGCCGTTTCCTTCGCCCAGTTCTCCCGGATCGCCTCGTGCTCCGCGACATAAAAGGAATGGTCCCCGGCGAGAACGCGAAGGTCCAGCCCAGCAATCGGAAATACGGTCTGCTCCGGCGGCCAGCCGGCGAAATCCTCGGAGAAATGCAGGTTCATATCAAATCCAGTGTCATGACAACGGGGCAATGGTCGGAGGCCTTTGGCCGGTCCCAGCCGGTGCGAGGATAACGCTCGACCTCCTGGCCGGGCGGGAAGGCCGTGCGGTAAGGCTGTCCATGTCGAACGATCTCCGGCAGGCGTCCGACATTCGTTCTGGCGAGCGCCTTCGAGAGCCAGATGTAGTCGAGCTGACACAGCCATTGCTCTTCGGGTCCACGGGCATGGTAGAGCGTCCAGCGGTCGAGCGGATCACGGCGGCGCACGACATTCTCCAAAAAGCCGTCGCGACTGAAGACGTCGAGCGCGCTGATGCTCTCGACCTGATGCTCGAAGCGGTAGCCCGTTTGGCGGCGCCCGATGACGTCGACGCGCTCCTGATAATCGTTCATGTCACCACATATAACGAACCTCTTGTCATCGGTATGACCGTGAAAGCGGTCCTCGATGATACGGCGAACCGCCAGCGCCTCGGCCCGCCGGATCGGCATGGTGCCGAGCCTGCTGTCGACGCCATTCGTGCGCGGCCCGTCCATCGACTTGAAATGGACCACGTAGAGCGACAGCGCGACGCCACCGATCTCGAGCTCCAGTTCCAGGCAGTCGCGCTTGAAGATCTTGTCGTCGATGCGGTTGGTCAGCGCCAATTGGTCGTTGAAAAGCCCCAGATCGCGATAGGTGAGCATTGCATGGCTCTTGATCTGCTTGAGCTCGATCTTCTGCCCGTCACGTGTCTCTTCCCGCATCAGGACTGCGACGTCGATCCCGCGGCTGTCGTTGCCCTCGACGAGATATTTTTGCCGGTAACCGTTGCCGACCATCCTGAAGAGATAGCCGTATTCGAAGGCTTGCAACGCCTCCATGTTGTCGACTTCCTGCAGGCAGAGAATGTCGGCGTCGGCGTCGGCAATCGCGAGCGCCGTCATCTGTCGGGTATCGTCGGTGGAAGCGATCACCCGCGCCTGCTCGAGCTGCTGGTAGACGCCTTCACTGCGCACTTCGAAAAGCTTGATGACCCGGTCTTGGCGCAACTGGTTGCGGAAGCCGGTAAAGTCGAAACGCGTCATGAGGTTTTCGACGTTGAAGGTGGCAATGCGAAGCGACATCGAACATTTCCAATTGGCGTTATGCCATTAGTAGTGGCTAAGCCCCGCTTCGGAAAGACGTTTCGCGATCAGAGACGCCAGGCGGCGCGCGCAACGACCCACACGCTTTCGCCGACCCGCAAGCGCTCACGGTTGAATGCGCGAAGCACCTGTCCGTCACCAAGCAGCAACTTCACGGCGTAGCGTTCGCCTTCGTAGAGGATCGACTCGACGCGTGCTGGAACGCCTTCACCAGCAATCAAGACGTCTTCCTGGCGCACCAACACATCCACTCTCGGCTGGTGCCTCGCCTCGTGAGACAGCATGGGCTCGAGAGCGTTCCAATCGAGAAGCCTGATGTCACCAACTGGAGATGAAAGCGAGAGGATCGCACCGCGACCGATCAGCCCACCGACCAGCCGGCCCTCTGGCCGGGCGTAGATCTCCGCAGGCGGCGCAGCCTGCAGAAGGCGGCCCTCGGACATGACCGCAACATCAGTCGCAAGGGCCATCGCCTCGCTCTGATCGTGCGTCACATAAACCATGGTCGCTCCGGAGCGCTGGTGGAATTCGCGGAACGTTTCCTCCATCTCTTGCTTCAGGTGCCGGTCGAGATTGGCGAGCGGCTCGTCGAGCAGCACGACATCAGGTGACGAGACAAGGCAGCGGGCCAATGCCACGCGCTGTCGCTGGCCGCCGGAGAGATCGGCGGGACGCCGCTCGGCATGGTCGGCGAGCCTCACCGTCGCCAGTGCCTCGCGGACCTTCTGTCTGTAGGACTCGCCGGAGATGCCGCGCACCTTCAGAGGATAGCCGACATTGTCTGCGACGCTCATATGCGGCCACAGCGCATAGGATTGGAACACCATTGCCATGTTGCGCCGTTCCGGTGGTAGCGACCTCGAGGCGTTTGCAAGCAGCCGCTCGCCAAGATGGATAGAGCCGTCGGTTGGCGCCTCGAAACCGGCGATCATGCGCAGAACAGTTGTCTTGCCGCAGCCAGACGGTCCGAGCAGCGCCAGGAAGCCGCCATGCCGCACTTTCAGGGAGAAGTCGGCGACCGCCGCGCGCCCGGTACCGAAGTCCTTGGCAAGATGGTTGAGGATCAGTTCCGCCACGGTACGACTCCTCTCGGCAGGCGTTTTGCCATCAATTCCAGGAGAAGCATCATGAAGACGACCATAAGAACGACGAGCACGGAGAGCGCCGACGCGAGATCGGAACTACCGCTGTCGTCGAGATTGTAGATGGCGACGCCAAGCGTCTGCGTCCCGGCCGACCACAAAAGCGCGGAAATAGTCAGCTCATTGCAAGCGATCAGGAAGACCAGGATCACCGACGCGCCGGCAGCGGGCGCGATCAAGGGCACTATGATGTCGGCGAGCCGCCGGAAGAAGCCCGCTCCCGAAAGCTTTGCCGCCTCCTCCAGTGCCGGATCGAGCTGATGGAACGCACTGACGACAGGCTTCAGGCTAACGGCAAAGAAACTGGAGAGGTAGGCGATCAGAATGATCCAGATCGTTCCGTAGAGCGTCACATGCAGGATCGGAATCGGTGCGGCAAACACCAGAATGAAGCACACGGCCATGACGATGCCGGGCAGCGAATAGGGAATCTCGATCAGGCTCGAAACGATCCGGCCCAGCAGGTCCTTCCGCCGGGTCAACGCGTAAGCCGTCAGCACGGTCACCAAGAGGAGACATAGCGCCGTCCCCGCCGCGAGAGAGAGCGAATTGGCGAAAGCCGTGCGCGTGACCGCCTGACGGAAGAGAATTTCGTAGAAGGCGCTTGCCGACAGGGTCTTGAAGGTCAACGGCACGCCATAGGCCGGCACGAGTGCACCGGCGAGGAGAGCGAAGAATGGCGCTACCAGCATGAAGAAGATGCAGAGCCAGAGCAGCGGCTGCAAAAGGAGCTTCCAGCGCCCCAACTCGAAGGCCGCGGTCGCGCCCGAAAGCCCGAGGACGCGGTAGTCGCGTCCGCGCAGGGCGCGATCCTGAATGGCAAGCCCGGCAACGGAAATGATCGCGATCAGTGCCGAAAGCACTGCAACGTCGCCGAAAGTACGGCTCGTAAAGGCGGAGAACTTAGTGAAGATAAGTGTCGGAAGCGTGTAGATCGAGGCGGGTATGCCGAGAATGGCGGGAATGCCGAAGTTGCCTGTACAGGATACGAAAGAGATTGCGGCACCGGCAATGATGCCCGGCAACGAAAGCGGCAGGATGATATCGCGGAAGACCCGAAAGCTGCCCGCCCCAGCAAGACGCGCCGCCTCGACACCATCGCGAGGCAACGCCATCAGGCCTGCACGGAGGGCGAGATAAACGAGCGGCGCGTGCTGTACTCCGTAGAGCAGCGAAATGCCCCCGACCGAATAAAGCGGCTGCGGCGATCCAAGCGGAGGCGCAAGGTGCAACGCCTTCAGCAGTGGGCTTGACGGCCCGGACATCTGCACCCAGGCAAGCGCCGTCACCTGCGGCGGGATCATCATCGGCAGGACGAACAGGAAGCTTAGCGCTCCCTTGCCGCTGATATCCGTCAGCGTCAGCAGGAACGCGAAGGCGCAGCCGATGGCAAGCGAGATCAGTGTGCCAAGAATGGCCGTGGCGAGCGTGTAGTAGGTTGCCGACCAAAGGGCAGGATCGCTGAGCACCGCGCCGACGCCGCCCTTTGCGAGCGCCGCAATGCCTGTCATCGCGAGCCGCGCTAGCGGCAGCACGCTAAGTATCAGGACAATGATAACGACAAAAGGAAACAGCCAAGCAGGCTGGCTGTTTCCAGGACGAACATATCCGCGCATCTGCTTTCCGGCGGCGATCAGTTCGAGCCGTAAATGCCGGAAAAGGTCTTGAGGTCCTGATCGGTAGTCTTCAGCGCCTCCGCGGCATTGACTGGCAGCACCTTGATGCTGTCACGAGCCGGGAAGCCTTCCGGCAGCTTCATGCCGTTGCGGGCGGGGATATAGCCGAGCTTGAGGAAGCCTTCCTGCCCCTTTTCAGAGAGCACGTAATCGACGAATTTCTTCGCCGCATCGGCATTCTTCGAACTTGCGAGAATACCGACCGGCTCCGTGACGGCGGAGACGCCTTCCGTCGGGAAGACGAATGCGACCGGCGCGCCCTTGGCCTTTTCGCGGATCGGCATGTAGTCGACGATCATGCCGAAGGCTTTTTCACCCGAGGCAACCGACTTGAGCACAGCACCGTTTCCACCTGCGGCGGTCGCGCCATTGGCGGCAAGATCCTTGTAGAAATCCCAGCCGAGGCTGCTGACGCCGGCCAGCGTCTGCGCATGAATGAGGGCTGCACCCGACGTCAAGGGGCTCGGCATGGTCACGAGACCCTTGGCTTCGGCCTTCGTCAGGTCCTTCCAGCTGGTCGGCTTGAACGCGGCAGAGGTGTTGTAGACGATGCCTGTCGTGATCAGCTTGGTCGAATAGTAGTAGCCGTCACCGTCGTAGAGTGCCGGGTCGTAGCCGGCAGCTTCCGGCGACTTGTAGGCGAGCAGTTTGCCGGCTTTCTTCAGACGCTCGAGCGTCACCGTGTCGGCGATCAGCAGGACGTCGGCGACGGGATTGTCGGCCTCGATCTCCGCCTGCAGCTTCGCCATGATCTTGGGCGTGCCATCGCGCACCCAGTCTACCTTGACGTCCGGATTGGCTGCCATGAAGCCATCCACGGTTGCCTGCGCGTCCTCGTTCGGCTGGCTCGTATAGAGGACGAGATTGGCGGCGGAGGCTGGGATTGCAAGCAAGCTCGCTGCGAGTAGCGCGGCGGCGGAAACGATCGTCTTCATGATTGGTCCTCGGGGGTGGGAGACCCGTTCCTTAGCCATCGCGGATAACATGATTGTGACAGTCGGCTTCGGTACCAAGACGTCGGACCTCTGCCCTTGACCCACCTTCCCCGCCCCTATCTTCTACCGCACGTTTTGACTTGTGCATTTTGGAGGAGCGCAAATGGAATACCGGCTTCTTGGCCGTTCTGGCCTGAAGATTTCGACCTTGACGATGGGCACCATGACATTCGGTGGCCAAGGCTGGGCAAAGATGGTTGGCGATCTCGGCGTTACCGAGGCACGCAGGCTTGTCGACCTGTGCATAGACGCCGGCGTCAACCTGATCGACACTGCCGACGTCTACTCGCAGGGTGTTTGCGAGGAAATCCTCGGCGAGATCATCGGCGGGCCGCGCAAGGACGGCGTTCTCATCGCCACCAAGGCGCGCTTTCGCATGGGAGACGGCCCGAACGACACCGGCCTGTCGCGCTATCACTTGATCGGCGCCTGCGAGGCCAGCCTGCGGCGCATGAAGACTGACGTCATCGACCTCTACCAGCTTCACGAGTGGGACGGGCAGACGCCACTGGAGGAAACCATGGAGGCGCTCGATACACTCGTGCGCCAGGGCAAGGTCCGCTATGTCGGCTGCTCCAATTTCTCCGGTTGGCATATCATGAAGGCGCTCGGCGTCAGCGAGAGGGAAAAGCGGGAGCGGTTCGTCAGCCAGCAGATCCACTACACGCTCGAAGCACGCGATGCGGAATATGAACTCCTTCCGATCAGCATCGACCAGGGCCTCGGTGTCCTCGTCTGGAGCCCGCTTGCTGCCGGCCTGCTTTCGGGCAAGCATCGACGCAACCGGGCAGCACCTGAGGGTTCGCGGCAGTTCTCAGGCTGGACCGAGCCGCCGATCCGCGATGAAAACCGCCTCTGGAATATCGTGGAAACGCTGGTGGCGATCGCCGATGAGCGCGGTGTCTCGGCAGCCCAGGTGGCGCTTGCCTGGCTGATCGGCCGCAAGGCGGTCACGTCTGTCATCATCGGAGGGCGCACCGAAGCCCAGTTCAAGGACAATCTCGCCGCGGCCGAGCTGAAGCTGACCGAGCAGGAGCGCAGTCGACTGGACGCGGTCAGCCTGCCGCCCGTGCTCTATCCGTATTGGCACCAGCTGAACACGGCCAGCGACCGGCTGAGTGAGGCGGACCTCGAATTGCTCGGCCCACACCTCAATCGATAGTTGGCTCTGAAGAGGTCGGCGGCTGATCAACCGCCGATTTCACCGGCGATCAACGCACCAAGGCGGCTGATCCCCTCCTCGATCATTTGATCGTTCGCGCAGGAGAAGCTGACGCGGAAGGTGTTCTCACCCGAACCATCGGCGAAGAAGGCCTTGCCCGGGACGAAGGCGACGTTGGCCGTTTCCAGCGACTTGGCTAGCAGCTTCGCGCCATCCATGCCATCAGGCAGCGTCACCCAGATGAACATGCCGCCTTCGGGCTTCGTCCAGCTCGTGCCTGCAGGCATGTACTTCTCAAGCGCCGCCAGCATGACATTGCGGCGGTGACTATAAACCGACTTGATCTTGGCGACCTGTGCATCGAAACCGCGTTCCGCGACATGCGCGATCGCCATCTGATTGATCGTCGAGGAGTGCAGGTCAGCCGCCTGTTTCATCAGAACAAGCTTGCGGATAACGGGAGCGTTGGCGACGATGAAGCCAACGCGCAGGCCCGGCGCAAGCGTCTTCGAGAAGCTGCCGCAGTAGATCGTGCGGGTATCGTTGATGTGCCCCTTCTTCGCGATCTCCGTCGCCAGAATCGGCGCGATCGGCGTCCCATCGTAGCGGAGTGATTGATACGCGGCATCTTCGATGACTGCGATATCGAGTTCCTCTGCCAGGGCAAGAACCTTCTCTCGTCCAGCCTGATCGACAGTCTCGCCCGTCGGATTGGCAAAGTCGGCCGAGAGATAGGCGAACTTCACCTTGCCGCCCGCGCTCGCGGCCTGCGCCTTGTAGGAATCAGGCGTGCGGTTGCCGTTCGGCGTCAATTGATCGTAGGCCGGCTCATAGGCATTGAAGGCCTGGAGCGCACCGAGGTAGGTCGGCCAGGTGACCAGCGCCGTGTCATTGGGCGAGAGGAAAAGCTTGCCGAGATAATCCAAGCCCTGCTGCGAGCCAGAAACGATGAAGACGTTATCGAGTTCGCAGGGGATGCCGATGGCGGCCATCTGCTTGACCAGCCATTCGCGGAGCGGCTTGTAGCCCTCGCTGACCGAATACTGCAGCGCCGAGTTCACGGCCGAGCTATCGAAGATATCGACGTAGGCCGCCTTGAATTCCTGATCGGGGAAAAGCGCCGGATCCGGAATACCACCGGCAAAGGAAATAATATCTGGGCGGTCAAGAAGCTTCAGAAGCTCGCGAATCTCCGAAGCACGCATACGGGAAGAACGCGTCGCGAATATGCTTTCCCAATTCAGCATGGGCATTTCCTCGTAATTTTTTGTCTTTAGGCGACAGAACCACGCAACAAATAATAAGTCAACATTACTGACCTATTTGTTTGCTACCATGACAATTTTGGGAAGCGAAGGTCACTTCCGTGATCAGAAGCCAGAACTGGCTAAAATCGATCTTTTCAAGACCCACTCCGTGGCAGTAGTGTCGCCGCCACTATCAAATATGCTATGAAGGTGCCAGCAATGCCCGCGTCGTCGAACACTCCTGAAATCAAGATCGAATTCCACACGTCGCCGGTCTCGGACGCCGACCGAATTCAGGCCCTGGAGTCGCCCGGCTTTGGCAAGGTCTTCACGGATCATATGGTTCTGGCTCGGTGGACTCCTGACAAAGGGTGGCACAATGCGAAGGTAACGCCCAGGCGGCCCTTGGAACTCGATCCTGCCAGCGCGGTGTTGCACTACGCGCAGGAAATCTTTGAGGGCATGAAAGCCTACAGGGCGGACGATGGTCGCATTCTGCTCTTCCGGCCTGAAGAGAACGCCCGCCGCTTCGCCCAGTCAGCCATCCGCATGGCGATGCCTCCGGTGCCGGACGAACTTTTCCTGAAGGCGGTGGAAGAACTCGTCCGTGTTGATAAGGACTGGATTCCATCGGGCGACGCCAGCCTGTATCTTCGCCCCTTCATGTTCGCCAACGAGGCATTCCTGGGTGTTCGTCCGGCTCAGGAATATATCTTCTGCATTATCGCTTCTCCGGTCGGCGCCTACTTCAAAGGTGGAGCAAAAGCGGTCTCCCTATGGGTCGAGACCGAATACACGCGGGCGGCCAACGGCGGCACCGGTGCTGCAAAATGCGGAGGAAACTACGCCGCAAGCCTCATCGCGCAAGCCGAGGCCTCGAAGAGGAATTGCGATCAGGTCGTCTTTCTCGATGCGGCAGAGCACCGCTGGGTCGAGGAACTCGGCGGGATGAACGTATTCTTCGTGATGAACGACGGATCCGTCGTCACGCCACCGCTCGGCGGCACGATCCTGCCGGGCATCACCCGCGCCTCGGTTATCGTTCTCGCCGAAGAAAAGGGCTTGCGCGTCGAGCAGCGCCCCTACTCGTTCGCGGAATGGCAGGCCGATGCCGTCAGTGGCAAGCTCGTGGAAGCCTTCGCTTGCGGCACTGCAGCGGTACTCGCGGGCATCGGCCTGGTGCGACACGCTGGTGGCGAATTCCTGATCGGAGACGGGCAGACCGGGAAGCTGACCACCGAGCTGCGCCAGGAGCTGGTCGGCCTGCAGAAGGGCGTGACGAACGATGAGCGTGGCTGGACACGCCGCATCCTGATCTGAGGTCAGCGGCCGCAAGTAGTCGGCCCAGCAATTCAAAAAATTCGAAAACCGGGCAACGCCCGGTTTTTTTGTGGCCGGACCAGAGGAAGAGCGCAGAGAGGCGCGAGGCTTCGGCCGGTCGCAAAATCATCAGGGGCGGCATGGAAAAAACACTCGTTGCCCCGCTTCCGACCAGGAAACGGGGGCGAGTCTTCTGCGATACTGCAGCTCGATCGTACCGCGCTCAGGAACGGAACAAGGAGGCGATCTGCTCTTGTGTCGGCAGTTGGCCTCTGGGTGTCAGCTTGTCGACCACTCCGGGCAGGACTGTCGAAAGTTGATTCAGGAGTTCTTGCTCACTGATTCCCGCCTGGCGTGCGAGATCGCTGATCGTCTTCGACCCAAGCGCATCGTTGAGGCTGCCCGGCGCGATCGGTTTGTTCTGTCCGGGCTGGACCCAGGAATCCACCGTATCGCCCTGCCCGGCCTCCGTCAGCTTGCCGAGAAGACCACCGAGACCGCCGAGCCCACCAAGAAGCCCGCCGTCACCAGCTTGGGGATTAGCCTGCTGAGCGGCTGGATCCGTCTGGCTGCCTCCAGCACCAAGAAGCTTTCCCACTAGTAACGCGCCAAGCGCGACCATGATCGGCTTCGAGATACTTCCGCCCGGAACGGCGTCATCAAAAATACCCATGACATCCTCCTTTTCGGTTGCTTCATTTCATTGAACAACAACTGTAGAATGAAAGAACAAGGTTCTCGCGAACCTTGAATTCCCCGACGAGCTATTTAGCTTAAACGGGAAGATGGTCTGAATATTCAACCAATCAAGGAGGGGAATGGCAGATGTCTGTTATCGGGTGGATTATCCTTGGATTGATCGCAGGATTCATCGGCAGCAAGATTGTGAACAAGTCGGGCGCAGGCATGCTGATGGACATCGTCCTCGGCATCGTCGGAGCGATCGTCGGTGGCGTCATCTTCAGCTTCTTCGGCGCATCCGGCATAACGGGCTTCAATATCTACAGCCTCGTTGTCGCCGTCATCGGCGCGGTCGTGGTTCTTTGGCTGTACCACGCCATCAGCGGGCGCCGTTCCATCTAGCTCGCTCTTTTGTATCGACGGAATGAGCGCTGCCTCAAAGGCGGCGACCTTATGCGTGTAACTCCGGCCTTGGGTCATTGGGCGAACGATCATGGCAGACGAGAGTACATCTTCATTCTATGACGACAACGCGGCCACCTATGCTTCGCGGCAACGCACGCTGCCGGTTCGACGCCTAGACGCTTTTCTGTTGATGCTGCCGCCAGGTGCAGCCATCCTCGATCTGGGATGCGGCGGCGGACAGGACAGCGCCTACATGCTGTCAAAGGGCTTCGATGTCACGCCAACGGACGGATCGCCGGCGATCGCGGAGCAGGCCGAAACCTTTCTTGAGCGTCCCGTCGCGGTGTTGCGCTTCGAGGATCTGGACGAAGAGGAAGCCTTCGACGGCGTCTGGGCCGAGGCCAGCCTGCTGCATGTCCCCCGGGCAGACCTCCCTGATGTGCTGGAACGGATCCGCACGGCGCTGCGGCCCGGCGGCGTCTTTCACGCCACCTTCAAGGCGGGCGAGGCCGAGGGGCACGACGGCTTCGGTCGCTACTACAACTATCCGTCGGCGGAACTGCTTTCGGAAATGCTGAGCAATGGCGGCTGGCACAACATTGTGATCAGCGAAGGCGATGGGACCGGCTACGACGGAAAGCCGACCCGCTGGCTTGCGGTACGGACGCAAAAATAAGGCCGGAGCTTTCGCCCCGGCCCTGCTGACTCAGCAGTGTGAAACCGCTTAGTTGACGGACTTGTCGACCAGCTTGTTCTTGCCGATCCAAGGCATCATGCCGCGCAGCTTCGCGCCGACTTCTTCGATCTGGTGGCTGTCGTTCATGCGGCGGATGCCCTTGAAGCGCGCCCCCCCTGCCTTGTACTCCTGCATCCAGTCGGACGTGAACTTGCCGGTCTGGATGTCGTGCAGGACGCGCTTCATTTCAGCCTTGGTTTCAGCCGTGATGATGCGCGGGCCGGTGACGTATTCGCCCCACTCGGCCGTGTTCGAGATCGAGTAGTTCATGTTGGCGATACCGCCTTCATAGATCAGGTCGACGATCAGCTTCACTTCGTGCAGGCACTCGAAGTAGGCCATTTCAGGCGCATAGCCGGCTTCGACCAGCGTTTCGAAACCAGCACGGATCAGTTCGACGAGACCGCCGCAGAGAACGACCTGTTCGCCGAAGAGGTCGGTTTCGCACTCTTCGCGGAAGTTGGTTTCGATGATGCCCGAACGACCGCCGCCAACGCCGCAAGCGTAGGAGAGAGCGAGTTCGAGAGCGTTGCCGGAAGCGTTCTGGTGAACGGCAACGAGGCAGGGAACGCCGCCGCCCTTCTGGTATTCGCCGCGAACCGTATGGCCCGGGCCCTTCGGCGCGATCATGACGACGTCGAGCGACGCCTTCGGCTCGATCAGGCCGAAGTGAACGTTGAGGCCGTGTGCGAAGGCGATTGCAGCGCCGTCACGGATGTTGCCGGCGATTTCGCCCTTGTAGATGTCGGCCTGCAGCTCGTCAGGCGTTGCCATCATGATCAGGTCGCCCCACTTGGCAGCGTCGGCAACGGTCATGACCTTGAAGCCGTCGGCTTCTGCCTTCTTGATGGTTGCCGAGCCAGCCTTGAGAGCGATCGCCACGTTGGCATGGCCGCTGTCCTTGAGGTTCAGCGCGTGCGCACGGCCCTGGGAGCCGTAGCCGACGATGACGACGTTCTTCGACTTGATGAGGTTGAGATCTGCATCACGATCGTAATAGACGCGCATTTGAATTTCCTTCCCTTTGCTTGTCCTGTGACTTGTAAGAGGGGATCAGCCGACGAGCGGCATCTCCGCCAAAACCTTTTCCGTGCCATAGAGGCGCAGGAAGGCGGAAACCGCCCTCTCCGCCTGACGCGCGGTATCCTTGAGACCCGGCTCGCCGAGCAGCATGCGAACATGCAGATCGGAAACGATCAGGCCATAAAGCGTGTGATATGCCTCGTCGGCATCATGGAAGCGCAGCAGCCCAGCGCGCTTGCCGGAATCGATCAGCCCCATGGCGCGGCGATCGATCTGACGGCGACCCCGCTCCAGAAGCAGCTTGCCGAGCTTGGAGCCGTCGCGATGCGACTGGCCGATGGCGAGACGGTTGAGCGCCAGCGAGACATCGCCGGCGAGAACTTCAAGCAAATCCTTTGAGAAGATGACGAGGTGGTCGTGGAGGCTCGCCGACGTCAGCCGCTCGCCATTGCGCTCGAAGGTGCGCACCTTGCTCGCCTGATAGGCGATCATCGCGGACAGCAGGCCGTCGCGGTCGCCGAACCACTTGTACAGGCTTTCCTTGGAGCAGTTCGCCGCGCGCGCAACGCCCGATGTCGTCAGCGCCTTCTCGCCGCCATCGACGAGCAGCTGCAATGCCTGCTCCAGGACGGCGTTTTGGCGCGGCGAAAACTCGCTGGGCTCCAAATTATCGACGGACACGGCCTCACTCCCAATAGTACCGTACGGTACGGTTCGCAGGCTTTATGCTGCAAACCACTGTGCGCGTCAAGCGGCATGGCACGAAAATTTCAGCGTCCTTGTGCGCTATCGGCGCGACCGTCGCTGCCTACAGCGCACTACTCAGGCGTCGTCAGAAGGCTCGCGTGCCGCCTCGACGTCTCTCACCGGGGACATGCCATAGACGCGGCTGTATTCGCGGCTGAACTGCGACGGGCTCTGATAGCCGACACGATGCCCCGCCGTCCCTGCATCCAGCCGCTCGATCAGCATCAGACGCCGCGCCTCATGCAGCCGCAGCTGCTTCTGGTATTGCACCGGCGTGATCGCGGTGATCGATTTGAAATGGTGATGGAAGGACGACACGCTCATGTTGACCTGCTCCGCGAGGTCCTCGATGCGCAGCGGCTGGGCAAAATTCTGCCGCAACCATGCGATGGCGCGTGCAATGCGGTTGCCGTGACTGTCGGCGACCGCAATATTGATCAGCCGGCCACCGTCCGGGCCGGTAAGAACCCGATATAGAATCTCCTGCTCTATCAGCGGCGCCATCGCCGCGATGTCCTTTGGACTATCGAGCAAACGTAGCAGCCGCACTGCCGCGTCCAAGAGCTCTGGCGTCGCGACATTTACGACGATCCCGCGTCCTCCAACGGGCGCGGTTGGCCGCGGGATATCGGCCCGGCTCAGGAGATCGAGAACCTTCTCGCTGTTGATGGCGAGCGTCAGGCAGAAATGCGGAACCTCGGGGCTTGCCTCCACCACTCGCCATGTCACCGGCAGGTCGAGCGATGTCAGCAGGTAGTCGCCAGGCCCGTAATTGATGACGTCGGTACCGAGGCGCAGGCTCTTGGCGCCCTGGATAACAAGGGCGATGCAAGGGCGGTAGCTGCCGTGGCAGGGAGCGCTCGGTGAAGAGCGCCGACTGATCCCCACGCTCTCGATTGCGGTCCTGCATTCCCCGTCATCGCCAAGATGGCGCGCGGCAATGGAGACGATTTCCTGGTAGGGATTGAACGGCAGAGTCATACGAGCGAACCCTTTATGTATCGCCTCGGAGAGATGCGCACTATCTAGGACAGCTTTGCTCCCGCGAGAATAGGCCCGTCTGTCACTTTTGCAGGATCGTGCAAGAAGCTCGGAGTATCGCTCTAACGCATCGACATCGATCCGGTGCATGGTCTGCCATCACCCAGCAACCCGAAAGGAAGTCTTAGATGGCCATTGCAAAAGGCTATGCTGCCACCGACGCGTCCAAGCCCCTTACGCCCTTCACCTTCGAGCGCCGTGAACCCAATGCCGATGACGTTGTGATCGACATCAAATTTGCGGGCATCTGCCACTCGGACATCCACACCGTCCGCAACGAATGGAAGAATGCGGTCTATCCGATCGTACCAGGCCACGAGATCGCCGGCATCGTCTCGGCTGTCGGCTCGGCCGTCACCAAGTTCAAGGTCGGCGACCGCGTCGGTGTTGGCTGCTTCGTCGACAGCTGCGTTGGCTGCGCAGCCCGCGACCTCGACCGCGAACAATATATGCCCGGCCTGGTCGGCACCTACAACGACTTCGAAGCCGATGGCAAGACGCGCACTCAAGGCGGTTACTCCGACTCGATCGTCGTCAAGGAAGGTTACGTCATGTCCATTCCGGACAACCTTCCGCTCGACGCCTCGGCCCCGCTGCTCTGCGCCGGCATCACGCTCTACTCGCCGCTGCGTCACTGGAATGCCGGACCAGGCAAGAAGGTCGCAATCGTCGGCATGGGCGGCCTCGGTCACATGGGCGTCAAGCTCGGCGCGGCCATGGGTGCTGACATCACCGTCCTCTCGCAGAGCCTTTCCAAGAAGGAAGACGGCCTCAAGCTCGGTGCCAAAGAATACTATGCGACCAGCGACGAGGAGACGTTCAAGAAGCTTGCCGGTACATTTGACCTGATCATCTGCACGGTCAGCGCCGAGATCGATTGGAACGCTTATCTTGGCCTTCTGAAGGTGGACGGTGCATTTGTGGTCGTCGGCATCCCGGAAAACGCGATCCCGGTTCATGCATTTTCGCTGGTCCCGGGCCGCAAGAGCATTTCCGGCTCGATGATCGGCTCAATCAAGGAAACCCAGGAAATGCTGGACTTCTGCGGCAAGCACAACATCGTCTCCGAGATCGAGACGATCAACATCCAGCAGGTCAACGAGGCCTATGAACGCGTTCTGAAGAGCGACGTTCGTTACCGCTTCGTCATCGACATCGCCTCGCTGGCAGCTTGATAATGGGAAAGGGCGGCCTTGAGCCGCCCTTTCTATGCGCTGCTATCGTCGCGCATCGTTTCCTTCTGGGTGATCAACCGCGCGCTGTGCTGGCCGCTCAGGTAAATCCAGAGCCA